>MDSW01070622.1_pt1 | contig 20706 bp, 20 predicted proteins | sample 811171 | NCBI WGS metagenome assembly MDSW01 (sample SAMN05326641, study PRJNA326480) | marine metagenome | isolation source: seawater | place: Atlantic Ocean: North West | collected 2012 | reverse complement strand
CAGGGATACTTTTTTACGGATTAAAAAATAGTGACACAGAATTCCCTGCAAATACAAAACTAATTCCACACTTTAAGAATTTTTCAATTAATTAACTAACTTAATGAGTTCCATTAAAAAGGATTTTTTATATAAATTGTCTACTGGAATTATACGAATACCAGCCAATTTTTTATTACAATTTTTTTATGCTCGAATCTTAGGTCCAGCAAGCTATGGTAACTTTGATTACGTATTAAACGCAGCAAATAAAATCTTAGCTTTTTTTGATAGTGGATCCTCAAAAGCCTTTTTTGTCAAATTAAGTTCTAATAACAAAAGTTCAATTTTTTCTTTGTATTTTTTTTTACTTGCTATATTCTTGTTAATCTTAAATTTATGTTTTACTGGACTTTATTATTTTTTTCCATCATTTTTCCCAAATGATTCATTAAATGAAATTATTTTAATTACAAATCTTTCTGGATTTATATACATATTGAATGCTATTTATTCCTCAATAGATGCATTAAAAAAAACGGTTTTTTTAGAAAAATTTAAAATTATTGTTATTTTTTCAACCTTAATTTTATTTACTTTATTTTATTTTGTCTCTGAAAATCTTTCAACAGTAAGTTTTGTTTTAATTCACCTAACGGTAAACATAATTTCTGTAATATATCTTTCGCTTAATCAAAAAATATTCAAAAGAATCTATAAAAATTTATTTAATTCTTTTAATAGAAAAAACTATAATTATTTAGCATTATTCATTAAGCCACTTTTTTTTTATAGCCTAGTAACAACATTAGTTCCTTTATTTGAAAGATGGCTGCTTCAGTTTTTTAATGATTCAGTTGAACTTGGCTATTTCTCTATTGCTTTTAAATTAGCTGTTTTAATCTTAGTTTTTACATCAGCTTTTATTCCTCTTTTTAGTCGTGAAATTTCTATTTTACATTCACAAAAAAAAAGTATTGAAATACAAGATTTATACATGAAAACATTTAAGAGATTATTATTTATAACGTTTATAATTTCAATATTGATTTCTAATTTCTCTGAGGAAATTATCAACTTAGTAGGAGGAAATTTTTATGTTGATGCAATCCCAGTTTTACATGTTATGTGTTTTTATCCAGTTTTACAGACTTTAGGTCAAATTAATGGCTCTTACTTTTATTCAACAAAAAAGATTAAGACATATTCTAAAATCGGAATTTATTGTTCTCCTATCTCAGTCATCTTAATTTGGGTTTTCGTTGCGCCAAAACATCTGTATGGGTTAGATCTAGGAGCCATTGGTTTAGCAATTTATTATATTGTTTATTGTCTTTTCGTAGTTTCAATCCAGCAATTTTATATTTCAAAATATGCAGGAATCATATATAAAAATATTATAAGTTTTAAGGTTATTATCTTTATTTTAATTTATCTTTTAAATTATTTAATTAATCATTCTTTTCTTTTAGAATTTAATAACCAGATTTTACAAAAAGTTATTTCTAATTCAATTTTTGTCTTTGTCATTCTTATTATTGCATTTTATAAATCAAATTATTTTTTAAGTATTTCTTACTCAGAAATTAAAATATTTCTTAAAAAACTTGTATGAAAATCAAAAATTTGTCTTTTATTTCTTTAATGGATTACCAAAAGTTTATAGAGCAAATTGTTTTTGGAAATTTTGTAAAAAATAAGTTTAGTATTATTGTAAGTGGAGGAAGATCTGTAAAGTCATTCATAAATTTCTTAGATAATAATAAATTTGAAGACAATTTTAATTGTGATTTATTTTTGAGTGATGAATACGTAGAAAATGATACTGTTTTAAATACTAATGTTAGTCCTTTAAAACTTCTTTCACAAAAAATACATTTTAAAAGTAAATTTAATTATGAAGGTCAACACTTTCTTAATGTTATTAATAATTATGACAATCAACTATCTAAAGTTGATTTTTTTGAGTCTGCAATTTTAGGTGTTGGAGAGGATGGTCATATTTCAAGTTTATTTGAAAAAAACTTTAATAATGATATCAATTCAATCTGCAATGTTTTATATGTGAGCAATAGTCCAAAAAAACCAAAAACTCGGATAACTATTTCATATAATACATTAGGGAAATGTAAAAAAATAATATTATTATACCTTGGAAAAGAAAAAGAGAATGTTTATAATTCAAAGCAAAATTTTTTTATAAATCATTTAAAAAAAATTAACCCAGAATTAATTATATACCGATGTTTAATTAAAATATATTAATATGAAAATAATAGTTTTTGGAGGTGCTGGATTTCTAGGAAGTCACCTTTCTGACGAGTTACTAAGAAGAAAACACGATGTTACCATTTTTGATTTAAAAACTTACGAAGATAAGCCACCTGAAATAAATTTTATAATGGGAAATATTGAAGATTACAACAAAGTCTTGGAAGCAACACGTGGATTTGATTACGTGTATAATTTTGCAGGAATTTCCGATTTGAATGTAGCTATTAATCAACCTTTAAGTTCAGCTAAAATTAATATTATTGGAAATATAAACATTTTAGAAGCTTGTAGAATTAATAAAATAAAAAGATACATTTATGCTAGTTCTGTCTATGCTTACAGTAATTCAGGAAGTTTTTATAGCTGTACAAAAACTACCTCAGAATCATATATCAATGAGTACAATAAATCATATGGACTGAATTTTACAATATTAAGGTATGGTTCTTTATATGGGCCAAGATCTGGACCTGAAAATGGGTTATGGAGAATAGTAAATAAAGCTTTAAAAACAAATCAAATTTCATACATAGGAGATAAGGATGCAATTAGAGAATATATACATGTTTATGATGCTGCATTTGCTAGCTGTGAGATTTTAGAAAAAAAATATGAAAATGAAATAATTGTTTTGACAGGATTAGAAAAAATGAGAGTCTTTGACATGTTAAGTGTTTTATCAGAAATTTTGAATTTTAACAAAAAAATTAATTTTGAAAATAAAAAATATAAAGGTCATTATGTAAGAACACCATATTCTTACTCAAGACAAATTGCAAAAAAATATGTACCTCAAAAACACATCGAATTTGGACAAGGTCTATTAAGCTTAATTCAATATATGAATGAAAAAAATAATTAGAAAAATTTTAACAAAGTTAACAGCCTTATTCACAATATCTAAAATAGGTTCAAGAATATTTCAAGTATTATCCTCTAATTCAATGGATATAATTGAAAAGGTAAATTACAATAATATTAAATTAAAATTAGTTTGTCCTAATAGGTTTGCATATTGGAGGGCTAAATCTTTTTCTACTAAAGAGCCTGAAACATTGAATTGGATAGATCAATTTTCTGAAAACTCAATTTTTTATGATATTGGAGCAAATATTGGTTTATATTCACTATATGCTGCAAAAAAAAATATAAGAGTTTATTCAGCTGAACCTTCAATTTTCAATCTTGAACTTTTAGCCAGAAATATTTATAATAATAATTTAACGGAAAAAATTACAATTTTACCAGTTGCTATAAGTAATGAAAATAAAGAAAGTCAATTATTAATGACATCAACCGAGTGGAGTGGAGCTTTATCAACTTTTGGTTCAGAGATTGGATATGATGGAAAAAAAATTCAATCTGTGTTTTCATTTCCAACCATTGGCTTTACCTTAGACCAATTAATTTCAACTTTAAAATTACCTTTACCTGATTATCTTAAAATTGATGTTGATGGAATAGAGCATTTCATCTTGGAAGGTGCAAATAAAACTTTAAAAAATATAAAGGAAATTCATATTGAAATAAATGATGATTTTCATAAACAAGAAAAAGTTTGTAGACAATTATTATTAAAATCTGGATTTTCACTAAAAGATAAATTAAGATCTGATATTTTTGATGGCTCAGATTTTTCAAATTCATATAATCAAACTTGGGTAAAAAAATAATCCTTATACAATGATTTTGAATTTCAATGATTTAAACAAAGAAGAAACAATTTCTTTGAATAATTTGTTTGACCAAATAAAATTTAATATTGTAGAGCAAAACGAATTATTATATAAAAAAAATCAAAATTTACATTGGTATTTTTCAGCTACTAGTTCAAAGGATATTACCCAAACTAATTACATTTTTTTGATTTGTCAAGTATTATTATGCATTGAGTATTGTAAAAAAAATAAAGTTTCTTTAGTGAAAGGACTTAATAGCTCTCAGATAAAAATTGTAAAAAAAGAATTAAAAAAAAATAATCTCAATTTCCCCTCATTCCGTACAAAACCTCGACTTTCTCCCTACTTTAATATTTTGAAAAATTTTTTTACAAATCTAATTTTATTTTATGTTTCTAAGAAAATTTTTAAAAAATTCAGAATAAAAAATAGGGTAATTAATTTAACTGATACTTTCGTATTACCAAGTTATTACGATAATGGAAAAAATGATCGTTGGTTTAACAATTTGAAACAATTTTCCTCAAAAAGTTTTTTTAATAAAAATTTGTTTTTTACAAATGTTTTAATGGGACCTTTAAAATTATTAAAATATAGAAAGGCTTTAAAACTAGAAAAAGATAAAAGATTGTATCCTGAAAGCTATTTTAAGTACAGTTTTTTTCTTAGGTATTTAAGGAATGTAATTAAATCTTTATCAACAAACATTAACGATTTTTATGTTTCTAACGTAGATTTTAAAGATTTATTGAAAGATGATTTATTTATAAATATTTTTAATACTTCTACTTACAGAGCTTGGATGATATATTTTTCGTTTTCGGAATTAAAAAAAAATAAAATTCAAATTGATAATGCAATTGATTGGAATGAAAATCAGCTAATTGATAAAAGTTTAAATTTTTCTTTAAAAAAATTTTTTCCCACTACCAAAATTAAAGGGTATAGATGTTTTTCAACAACAAATAAATTTATTTACTTACTAAACTCAAATTTTGAAGTTGAAAATAACCTTTCTCCAAATGAATTACACCTAGGATTTGATTATAAAAACAAATATGATAACCTAAATATTTCAGAAAAAATTAACCTAGTAGATGCGCCTAATTTAAGATCAATTAAAATACCTTACACTAATTTAGATTTTAATAAGAAATCTAAATTAGTGTTAGTTGCAACTCCTATCAATTTTGATTTAACAAAATATTTATTTGACTTAGTTTCTGAAATTGTTAGTAAAAATGATTTACCTAATTTCAGTTTTAATATTAAACTTCATCCTAATTTTAATATAAATTATTGGATTAAAAAATATCCAAAATTAAAAGGAATGTTAGTAAAACAAATTACAGATCTTCGATCTTATCATTCAGTGATTTCTTCACAAAGTAGTTTATGTTTAGAGGCATATATGAGCTCTTGTAATGTGGCAATATATTGTAAAAAATCTCAGTTAGATCAAATACCATTTTATTTTAATAATAATGATATAGGTATAAAAAAAATTTATGATTATAATGATTTCTTGAGTTTTATAAAAAACGCAAAACCTTTTAAACCAAATTTGTATCATAAAAGACTTTACAAAACTGATTATAAAATATTTTAAACATGTTTTTAAGAAAAAATAAATTTATTTTTTTATTAGGCTTTTTTATACTTATTATAATAATTAACTATCAATTTTTTTTAGTAGAATATTTAAAATTAAATGGTTACCAAGTTTTTGAAAATCAATCTGTCAAATATTCAAATTTTAATAATTATACAAGTGATTTTGAAAATCCAAAATATTCATATTTTGTAAATTCATCAACAAATATTATTCTCTTAAATGGCAGAAATTCAACTTTTGAGTCTATGAAGTCTGGAACAGATTACACCAGAAATCTTTTTACTGAATTGAAATCATTTTCAAATCAAAATAATTTTAATTTTATATTTTTTGAGGTAGGATCAGATTTATATGATCTTGGAAATCTAAATTCTAATCAAATCGATTTGAACAGATTAGATTTGTTTTTAAAAACACTTAATGAAAAAAATAAGACAATTTTAATTGGAATGAGCTACGGAGGTATTATTTCTGAGTACATTTCTAATTTTTTTCCAAATATAAAAGTCATTTCAATTGGAGGATCAATTAGAGAAAATGAATTTAGTTTTAACAAATATTCAAACACTTTTGATAACATTAAGTTTAACACTAATAAAAATATAATTAATGTTATCGGTTCAAAAGATGGCAACTTCGAAAATTATATAAAAAGAAAAGATGATAAAATTTTTATTTATAAGGGACATCATTATATAACTGATGAAGCAATTTCTATTTTAAAGGAAATAATTACAGACTTGAAATGAAAATACTAAAATTTATTTTTTTTTTTAGGGAAAGAATTTTTTTTTACCGTGTATATAAATTCTTGAGATATTATTTTTCTTACAATGAATTTGATTTTTTAAAGGCATTTAAATATATTCTAAAAAACCCTATTTATAATAAAAAATCTAGTAAAGAAACTTTTTATTTTCACTTCCGAGGTTATAATTCAAAAAATGCAGTCTATTTACAGGATTTACCATTTGTTTGGAGCGATGTCTACGGAATAGGAGTAAGAATTGAACATGTTTTAGATAATGACATTAAAGTTCATGTAGAATATTTAAAAGTTTGGGCAAATCTATTATTTTGTTTTTTAGAGGATAGATCAAAATTTTCAAATAATCACTTTTTAATGAATATTTTGATACTAAAACGTTTATCTAATAGCATTAATTTGAATTTTGAAAAAGAACTTGATTTTCTTTTTGAAAAGAGTTTTAAATATGTTTTTAATGATAATTTTTTTAAGGAAAGAAGTTCTAATTATCTTTTTCTAGTTGGTCACAGACTAATATTATCATCTTTTAAAAATTATCAATTTGACAGATTTGGTATGATCGAGAAGATAATTATTTATTATTTAAAGATGTTTAAGTACGCAGAAAGTACAACATGGATTGGTGACATTAGCCCTGATAAAATTAATTTCAAAAAAATCAATCTTAAAAAACTTTATAATGAAATAAATAATGAAATCGTCGTAATAAATTTTGGTTCTTTTATTTTCGGATACTCTCCGAATTTTATTTTAAAAATTTCAATTGACAACTGTATTGTTAAACATGGACACGAAGATTATGGTTCTATTATTTTCTGTAGTGATAAATTAAATATTTTCGATATAGGAATTGATGATTTATCAAATGAAGAATTAAAGAAAAATAAAAATCATTATTCTTTTAAACTTGGAAAATTTAAGAAAATTTTAAAGAATGACAATTTTAACATTTTATTTGAGAATTGTTTAATCAGTATGAGTCAAGATAATTTAAAATTCACTTATGATTATGTAACCAATTTAAACTTTTTATCTAATTCATATCTATTGGGTGATAAAAATTGTCTTTTTTTAGACAAAGAATTTAAAATTTTCAAATTAAATTCATCAGCTAAAGCCAAATTAATTAATTATAAAATAGACAATAAAGTTTTGCACATATATAATGGTTAAAAAAAGAATTTTTCAGCTTGATTTTTTAAGATTTATTGCAATTACACCTGTATTTTTTTTGCATTTTTTTGCTTCGTTAAGAAGAAATAATTTTGAGTATGGTTTAGATTGGACATATGAACACATTATCAGATATGGAGGTTGGGGAGTTGAGTTGTTTTTTGTTTTGAGCGGGTTTTTAATGACTAGTAAAATTTTATTGAATATCGAGAAAGAATTTATTTTTAAAAGCTTAAAACAGTATCTAAAATCTAGATTTTATCGAATTTATCCCTTGTTTTTTATAACAACTTTATTGATTTTTTTTGCAGGACTAATTTTTAAAATTTTTGATATTTCGGAGAATAGCTATGAGTTTATAAAAACAATTTTTCTGATTCAACAATTTTTTTCATCTGATTTTAATATAATTAATCCTGTTACATGGAGTTTAGAAATTGAAATTCAGTTTTATATTTTTATTGGTATTCTAATGTTCTTGTTTAATTTTTTTCAAATTGATAAAAGAAAATTTATTTTGATATTTTGTTTTTTTTTATCGATAATAATCACTTTAATTTCAAGAGAAAACTTTATAATTAGACATCTTTTCTTTTATATTGATTTTTTCTTTTTAGGTGTGTTATTAAAACTATTTTTTGATGAGAACAAAGCTTTTTTCGAAAAATCTTCTTTTTTCTATGATATTCTTTTTCTTTCTGTTTTTCCTCTAATCTATTTAGTTAAGTTTTATTCTCAATATAGTCATATTTTGATTTTAATAATTTTCTTTATTTTATTTATTTCTGTTTTCAAATTAAAATATTTTGGCTTTATTATTAAAAATAATTTGCTTCAACTTTTGGGTAAAATTAGTTTCTCTTTTTATCTTTTGCATTATGTAATTATTGAGTTTTATTTTATTTTTATTTCTAAATATTTAACTATTCCCTTAATAATAAATTGTATTTTATTGTTTGTAATTATCTCACTAATTTCTTATGTATTTTATAAGTATATTGAAATTAATAATTTATTTAAACCCTAAATATGTCTTTGTTTTTAGTCACAGGTGGTGCTGGTTTTGTTGGTAGCAAATTGTCAAACAAATTAATCGCTCAGGGTCATGAGGTTGTGATTGTTGATGACTTATCAACTGGTTTTATTCATAATATTCCCTCAAAATCAACATTTATAAAAGCAGACCTTTCCAATAAAGAAACCATGGTTAAACTTGAAAAATTTAAGTTTGACTCTGTTTTCCATATTGCTGGTCAAAGTTCCGGAGAAATTAGTTTTGAAAACCCTGTGGTTGATTTAAATTCTAATGTTAAATCTACAATTAACTTATTAAAGTATTGTTTAGATTTTAATTGTAAAAATTTTATATATGCATCAACAATGAGTGTATACGGATCTGATATTAATAATAAAGGATCAATTGGTTTAACAACTGAAGATCAAAAATGTAATCCTAAATCTTTTTATGCAGTTGGAAAATTAGCTTCAGAAATGTATTTAAAAATTTACTCAACTTTTGGAATTAAATGTACAGCACTCAGGTTGTTTAATGTATATGGTGAAGGACAAAATATGCAAAACATGAAACAAGGTATGGCAAGTATTTTTTTAAGTCAAGCTAATGTTAATAGTTCTATTTTGGTAAAAGGAAGTAAGGATAGATTTCGTGATTTTATTCACGTTGATGATGTTGTAAGGAGTTTTATTTTAGCAAACGAAACTTATGCTAGATCAAATTTTAATTATTATAATATTTGTTCTTCAAGAAAAACTAAAGTTGAGGATATTATTAACCTAATTCAATCTAATTTTACAAATAAAATTAAAGTTAATTACAAAGGCTCAACACCTGGTGATATACATGGTATAGTTGGAGATTTTTCAAAATTCAATAACGACACTGGATGGAAACCTAAGATTAGATTCAAAGATGGATTTACAAAAATGATTGAATGGTCGAAATCTATAGATTTTTCACATAAATAAATTTGAAATATCAATATTTAGGCATCATAGATGGAAAATTTAATTTAATAAAATCGTTAGATGGTTAAAAAATTAATATTTTTTACAACAAGAACATTAACTGAGCGAGATTTCAAAAGATTTCAATTTAGGTATTTTCTTAAAGAAAATTTCAAAATTACGGTTTGCAACTTAGCGGTTCTATTCGAATATGAAAAAGTAATTTCAAAACCATATAATAATTCTTTAAATCATAAAAACCTTAATAATTATGAAAGTTTAATTTCTTTTTTATCTAGACTAAATATTAGAAACACATATTTAATACCATTATTCCCAATTAATTCAAATACTATCAATTTTTATAAATTAATTTCAAAATACAAATTAAATTATATTAACATTAAAGTTGGACTAACGTCATCACCATATTCTAAATTTAAAAAAATAGTAATTAGACTTTATTATTTTTTCTTTAAATTATTTTTTAATTTAAAACCTGCCAAAATTATATTTTATGCAGGCACAACAGCAAAACATAATTTATATGATTTTAAAACTAACTTCCAGACAAAATTTATATCTGTTTCAAGTTTTGATTTTATTAATTTCAAAAAACTAAAATGTAACAGACATATTAAAGAACCGTATTTTGTCTTTATTGATGAAATATATACAGAGCATTCAGATTTTAGGAATAAAAATATTATGGGAATAAGTTCTGATAAATATTTTATTGAAATTAATAGAATTTTAATTAACCTCGAGAAAAAATTTAATTTAAAAGCCATTGTATGTTTACACCCAAGATCATCGGTTAATTGGTCTAAAAGATATACTTTTAAAACCATTACGGGTAAGACTCCGGAGTTGATTAAATATTCTAAATTTGTTGTATCACATTCATCAACCGCAATATCATTTGCAGTTTTATTTAATAAACCAATTGTTCAGATTAAAATGGACATCAAATCAAATTATTTCTTAAATGCACTTATTGAATATAATAGGGAGCTTAAAACTAATATTTTAGATTTTAAAAACAGTTATGATTTAAATCAAATAGACTTAAAAATTGACAAGTTTTTATATAGTAAATATGTAAAAATGTATTTTAATGAAAAAGGGGAAAATGTTTATTTTTCTGATGAGTTATCAAAAATATTAATTAATAATTAAATGTGTGGAATATTAGCATCAGTTAATTCAACTGAATGGATAGAAAACAAAAATTTATATCATAGGGGACCTGATAGATGTTTTAAATTTAATGACAAGTCATTAAAAGTTCATTTTTATCGATTGGCAATTATCGGTAATGATCATGATGGATCTCAGCCTTTTTCAGATTTGTCTAAAAGATTTAATGTTTGGTGTAATGGTGAAATATTTAATTACAAAGAATTATCCCTTAAATATAAAATAGTTTTAAAAACTACATGTGACATTGAAGTCATTCCAAAATTAATTTCAAAAATTGGTATAAAGAAAACATTATCTCAAATTAGAGGATTTTTCTCAATGATAATTTATGATAAAAATAAAAAAGAAATATATTTAAGCGTAGATCATTTTGGAATTAAACCACTGTATTATTCATTGCAAAATAATAAGTTATTAATCTCAAGTGAGTTAAGATCTTTTGAAAAATCAAAGTTAAATTTTTTAGCCATAAAGCAGTATTTCGAAACTTTGTCTTCAATTTCTTCCAATACATTTCTTGACAACGTATTTTCTTTGGAGCCTTCACAAATAATAAAATTTGATATTTCTAATAATATTAAAAAAGTTAACTCTTCAAATTATTGGAATTTAGAAATTGATAAGATTGAAAAATTCCCCATAAATAAAGATGAAATTAATTATAAAATTACCCAAGCTTTTCAGAGAAATTCCATCTCTGATTTCCCTGTTTCTAATCTTTTAAGTGGAGGAATAGATAGTACAATTATTGCTTTGGAAAATAAAAAAAGTATTGAAACAAATTTGTTTTTTAATTATGAAGGATTCAAAAAAAATAATTATGAAATCAACAATATCAAAGAATTAGGCAAGTCATTAAATATCAAAACAATAGATTTAGATTTCAACTTCATTGACGAACTTGATGAATTCATTGATGCTTCTGATGAAGTTACTTATGATTTTGCTGCTTTCACCTACCACTTGTTAATGAAAGAGGTAAAAAAAATGGGATATAGAGTTGTTCTTAATGGTACTGGGGGTGATGAATTATTTTTTGGATATTATAGATACAATAAAATCAATCCTTTGAAAAATATTTTTGGTAAACTTGTGTCTAAATCTCCACTTACAAACCCATACGATTTTTTAAAAAAAGGATTTTGGAATAAATTTGACTCAACAAAATTTAAATTACATAATATTCAAAAAAATAAATTCCCTAATCAAAAACAATACTTAAGATATATTGATTTTAAATATTATTTGCCTAATACTTTATTGAAATATGTTGATAGAATTTCAAGTTTTCATAGCATTGAAAGTAGATCCCCATTTCTAGATGTTGATTTGGTAGAATCAATTTTTTATTCAAATATTATTGATAAACAAATTGGAACTAAAAATATTCTAGTCAATAACATTAAATCTCATAATAGCACCTTAGAATTTGGTAAAAAAGAAGGTTTAGGAATGCCTATTGAAAAATTTATTAATTCTAATATTATGTTAAATAGAATAATACCTTTTATTTTAACATCAAGATTAAATAATCAAATTGACTTCTCTTTCATCTTAAACTACAATCTAAAAAATAGAATAAAAAAATGGAGAATCATGTCTATATATAATTTGTGTAGATGGTATGAAAACTAATTTAAGTACATATTTTTTCGTTATTTGTTATTTCTTAACATCAAACTGGACGATTTCTGATTATTATGTAACACCATCATCTAAAAACTTAGTTTTAGGTTTGTTTTTGTTTCTAATTCTTGCAATTAGAATTAATTATAGAAAAATAAATTTTAATATATATGCTTTTTTATTTTCAATTATTGGTTTAGTAAGTGTTCTAGCTAATAGTTTGACATATCTATCACTATTTTTTCAATGCCTTTTTTTGTTTATATTTTCTTTATACATTTTTGATAAAAAAGAAATAATTAGTGTAATAAAAAAAATAAATAAGATTACTTACCTTTTTTTGTTTATAACAATCTTTCAAATAATATTAATATTTTTTAATCAAGATTTACTTATTTATGCAACACCTACAACCTCAACTGGTTTGTCATTAGATCAATCAGCTGAAATTGGTCATTGGATACAATTATTAGGTAATATGACGGATGAAAGATTTAATTTTCTTGGAAAACAAATTCCAAGATTTTGTGGATTTTTAAGTGAACCCAGTTCTGTACCCAATTTGATTTTTCTTCCTAAGATTTTAGAAATACTATATAAGAGAAAAATTAGTTTTTATGATATTATGTTTTTTGTATTATCACTCATAATTTACAGAAGCGGTTTCGTTACTTTGTATTTATTTTTTGCCTTACTAGTAGTTTTTTTATCCAATTTTAAAAAATTATATACCAAAATTGTTCCTTACTCAATTTTTCCAGTTTCATTATTAATATTTATTTTTCTAAGAGATATAGCAATTACTTTTCTTGAATATTCTCAGCTTTATGAAGTTTATTCATTGACTAATAAAGAAAATACTGTCACTACTAGAGTTCTTGGCTTTGAAGATATGTTGAATAATATTTCATTATTTGGAAACCATGATACTGCAATTTATGGAGTTGGATTATTAATCCATTATTCTATTTTATATGGAATATTTGGTGGTATTTTCACAATATTATTTATAATAAATATATTCCAAAAAAAATATTTTTTTGTTTTTTATCTAATGGTTTTTACTCTTCTATTTTTATCAAAAGGGTTTTCAGCGTTATTTATTTTAATTATATTATTATGTTATGTGCAAAAAACATCTACTAGTAATTAATACTCACAACAGAATTAATGAATTTTCTACATTACTGTCTCATATAAAATCCTATGACCAAATTTTTGAGAAAATCATTATAATTTGCGATTCAGATAAAAATTATTATGATCTGGTCCAAAATTGTATAAAAAAATTTTATGAGGGAAATAAATTTAAGATTGACTTAATCCACCTTAACAATGTTGGAGGTGCAGATGCAAGAAACTATATTTTTAAAAATGAAATTTTCAAACTTTACAATTTTCTGAGTTTCTGTGATGATGATGATATACCTTATTTAAATAAATTTGTTTACGCAGAAAATTATTTAAAAAAAAATAATGATTGTTTAGCTTATTCATGCTCTTACTTTAGAGACTATGGCTCATTTGGAAAAAAAATTCATTTTAAAAAAAAGAAGGTATTTTTTGACAACATATTACTAAATAACGACATCGGAGGATTTTCATTTGTAACCTTGAACACAAAGTATTTAACAAAAAATTTAGAGATACCAGTTAATTTAAATTCAAATCAGGATTGGTTCTTATGGATTAAGTTATTATTTATTAATAAAAAAAAATATTTTTTTAAAGATAGTTACATAGGACTTGTCTATAATGATAGTAGGTCTAATGACAGATTAACAAATGATTTAAAAAATATTGAAAGTACTTTCTTTTTTTACAAAGTATGTAAAATTAATTTTGATATTGAGATTGAGTCTGTACTAACATATTTTTATTATAAAATTTTTAAAAATAAAAATTTAAGTTTCTTTTTGTTTTATGTGTTATTTAGAGAAAATACATTTAGATTTAAAAAAAGACACATTAAATCATTATTAAAAAATTATTTTATTAAAATATTTTGAGAGGATACTTTTACAAAAGATTAAAATTTCAAAGAAATACTTTTTCTAAAAAAAAATATTATCTCAACTTCATACCTAAAGCAAAATACTTCCTTTTTGACAAATCAGGTTTGCCTATTAATATCTATTCTGGTAAAGAAATTTATTTTCCAATAACTATAATTAACTATTACATGAGTTTAATTGATACTAATAATTTTGATAGTAATAAGTGGAATTTATTTTTTGATTATATCAAACTAAATATAAAAAACAATCAATTTTTATTTAAACACTATTTTTTCGAAAAAAATTGGAAAAATGAACCAATATGGTTTAGCAATCTTCCCCATGCAATTCTAGTTAGTATATTGTTTAGAATAAAAGACAAGTTTGACATAAAAAAGAAATGTGGAAAAGACATCTCATTTTTTTATGATTCATTATATCAAGACGAAATATTTGATAAATTAACTAATATATTTGTTGAATATCCGTCTATTAAATCTCAACCGATTAATGGTCAAATTTTTGGATTATTTGCTGTTTACGATGCATATCAAAATAATTATGAAAATTATGAGAAACTTCGGTTAATAACTGATTCAACCCTTAAGCTTATAAATTCTCAAATTACTTTCTTTGGTTGGACTATGTATAATGAATATCGAGTTGCAAGCCCATTTTACCACATCCTTCATATTGACCAATTAAAAGTGTGTGTAAAAATTGATGAAAGGTTTAAAAAATATTACATACGAGCAAAAATTGCTATTATTTTTTATCCATTCATAGTTATTTATAAAATAATTGAAAGAATATCAAAATGGTTATAAATCATATATCTAAAGTACACACCAAAAAAAAGAATTTAAGTCCAATAGTTGAAAAAATTTCTAATCAACTAAAAAAAAATGGATATCATTCAAAATTAAATTCAAAAAAACAATCTAACGTAAATTTAAATTTCTATCATTTTGGTGGTATATATTGTTTACTCATGTTTATTAAAAATAAGTTGTTAAATAAACATACAATAAATGTAGGTTTTTTTCATGGTACGGATTTACATAGATATAATAAGGATTTGAATTATTTAAATAAATTAAAAATTCATTTAAATTATTTTTCCAATATTCTTCTTATTAAATACTGTAATTATAGCTATGTAGTTTCTAATTCTATGATTAAGTATATACCTCCAATTTTTATAAAAAAAATAAAAATTATAATGTTAGGTATAAATTTGACTGATATAAATAAAATTAAAAGAACAAAAAAAAATAATAAACAATTAATTTTTGTAAACAATAATAAAAGAGGTATTAAAAATTATGAGCTTGCTAAAATATTCTCAAAAAAAAATAATTTCAAGCTTATTTCAGTTTCAGGGTTGAGTCAAATGGAATTTTTTAAAATTTTAAAAAATTCACATGGATTAATAATTACATCCTTTAATGAAGGAAGTCCAAATGTTTTAAAAGAGGCTATAGCATTAAAATCAAAAATATTTACTGTTGATGTTGGAGATTGTAAATCAATTATTCAAAAATTTGGGGGATATCTTATCGATTATGAAGGAAATTTATTAAGGGAGTATAAACCTGATAAAAATTATAAAATAAAGTATTTATCTATTGAAAATACAGCTAATCAATTAATACAAGATTATAAATTCTTTAAGTTAAATGATAAAAGATAAAGTCTCAATTGTTCTCCCAACATATAATTCAGCATCAACTGTTGAAAGAGCAATAAATTCAGTTATTAACCAAACTTACAAAAATTGGGAATTAATTATTACTGATGATAATTCCTCTGATAATACCATATCTATTATTAACAATTATATAAAAGCCCCCTTTGATATTAAACTTTATATTAATGAAGTTAATAGTGGAGCAGGTTTTTCAAGAAATAATTCAATTAAAAAAGCATCGGGAAATTTTATAGCATTTTTAGATAGTGATGATTATTGGAAAAATAATAAGTTGGAAAAACAACTTGTATTTATGAATAAAAATAACCTTCCATTCTCTTTTACCAGCTACATACAATTAAATCATGATAATTCAATTAAAAAAGTAATTTCAGCAAAACATTCTGTAAATTTTAATGATATATTAAAAAATAATTACATTGGTTGCTTAACTGTAATGTATTCAATAGATCATTTTGGTAAATTATATATGCCAAATGTCAGAAAAAGACAAGATTGGTGTTTATGGATTGATATAATAAAAAAACTGGGGAAAGTATACTCTTTAGAAGAACCTTTAGCCTATTACACATTCCAAAAAAATTCTCTATCATCAAATAAATTTTATCTAATTAAGTATAATTGGTATGTTTATTATCATCACTTAAATTTCGGATTAATAAAATCAGTTTTTTGCATGATCAATTACTTCTTTTTTTATATTATAAAAAAAATTTAGTACATATATTCTATAAATACCTAATATGAAAACAATTTTAATTATTGGAGGAGATAGTTTTATTGGTTCTAATTTTATTTCAAAATTTTATGACAAGTATAATTTTAAGATTATCTCTCGAGTAAAAAAAGGTTTCAAAGACGAAATATTAGTAGATGATTTTTTTAAATTAGAAGACATCGTTTTTTCTGGTGTTGATATTTTAATAAACTTTGCAGCGATTGTACATAGAACTAATTATATTCCCAAAATTAACTATAAGAAAATCAATTATGATTTGCCTGTTTTTTTATATAAGAAATCAATTAAAAATGGAATAAGGCATTTTATACAAATGAGTACAATAGCAGTCTATAAAAGAAATGAAATCATAAACGTAAATTCAATTGAAAAACCAAATTCTTTTTACGGGTACTATAAATTAATGACAGATAATTTTTTGATTGATAATAGTGATAATGGAATTATAACAACTTGTATTAGGCCTCCAATGGTTTATGGGGGAATTTCACCAGGAAATATGCTAAGACTAGTGAAATTAGCAAAATTTAGATTTCCATTACCGTTTAAAAATATTGACAATCGATTAACTTTTATAAATATTTTTAATCTTCTTGATTTTATAAATATTGTTATAATAAAAAAACTTGATAAAATTCTTATACCTACAGATAAAAAAGAAACCAGTACTAGAGAAATAATAGAAATTGTAAGAGAACATTTGAATTATAAAAAAAATCTCTTTAATCTTCCATTCTTAGGCCATTGTATTATAAAATTATTTTTCCCAAATTTATATTCAAAGTTGTTTAAGTCTATGATAGTTCAATGTAATTTGAGTGATGAATTATATGATCCTAAACATGATATTATTTCAGGTATTAAATTAACATTATCTAAAATGAAATTATGATTGACATTCACAAAATTATACCTATTAAAATAAGTTTTGAAAAGGATTTAGAAATACACTCAAGTAAATTAACTAAAGCTATACAAAATATAAAATGTTTAATAGTTGGGGGAGCAGGAACTATTGGCTCAAACTATATTAAACAAATTATAAAATTTAAGCCATCAAAAATAGTTGTTGTTGATTATAATGAGAATGGTTTAACTGAATTAACAAGAGATTTAAGAAGTTCATCTTTATTGGATTATAAACCTGATTACATTACTTATCCAGTTGATTTACTGAGTACTTCATTTGATAAAATATTTGATTTAGATGATTTTGACTTAGTAGCAAATTTTGCTGCCCATAAACATGTTAGATCAGAAAAGGATAAGATATCTGTTGAAGCATTAATAAAAAATAATGTATATGGAGCAATTAAGCTTTTAGACCTATGTTCAAAAAACCCACCAAAATACTTTTTTAGTGTGTCAACTGATAAAGCTACAAGACCAGTTAATATAATGGGAGCCTCAAAATCTTTGATGGAAAAATTAATTATATCCAAAAAAAATGAATTTAGAGTCTCAACAGCTAGATTTGCAAATGTCGCATTCTCAAATGGAAGTCTGTTAGATGGATTCATAAATAGAATAAAAAAAAAACAACCCCTTTCTTGCCCTGAAGACATCAAAAGATTTTTTGTTACTCCAAAACAATCTGGACAAATATGCCTTTTATCAACTTTTTTGGGCAAAACAGGCTATATTTTTTATCCAAAATTAGATTTTCATAATGATCAAATATATTTTAAAAAAATTGCTTTAGATTTCCTTAAGAATAATGAATTTGATCCAATAAGAGTTAAGTCTGAAAAAGAGGCTAAAAAATTTAAGATTGACTTAAAATCAAAAAAGTATCCAATTTATTTTTTTAAAACTAATACATCTGGTGAAAAAAAATATGAGGAGTTTTATTCACAAAAGGAAGATTATTATAATAATGATTTTAATTATTTAGGCTACATAAAATCTAAAGACCAATTTATTTCTTTTGAAAGTGTATTAAAGGAATTCGACTTAATTTTTAAAAATAATTTTTCTGAAAAAAGTGATATTATATCTTTATTAAAAAAATACGTGGAAGATTTTTGTCACATAGAAACTGGTAAAAATTTAGATCAAAAGATGTAGTATGTATTTATTTTTTAAACGTCTTATTGATATAGTAGTTAGTTTGTTATCAATTATTACACTTCTTCCAATATTTATTCCAATTGTAATTCTTTTAAAATTTTCAGCTGAAGGTGAAGTTTTTTATTTACAAAAAAGAATTGGAAAAAATAATACTTATTTTGAAATTTGGAAGTTTGCAACAATGCTTAAGAATTCTATGAATATTGGAACAGGAAGTATAACTCTTGAAAATGATTTTAGAGTTACTAAAGTTGGAAAAATATTACGAAAAACAAAAATCAATGAACTCCCCCAGCTAATTAATATACTTAAAGGTGATATATCCATTGTCGGCCCAAGGCCACTAGTTGATAAAACTTTTTTGGCTTACCCAAAAGAAGTACAATCAAAAATATATAATATAAAGCCAGGGCTTACTGGCATTGGATCAGTTATCTTTAGAGATGAGGAATCGCTAATTTCATCATCAAAAAAAATTGATCCACACACTTTTTATACTAATGTTATTGCTCCATATAAAGGAGAATTAGAAATGTGGTATCAAAAAGAAATGTCTTTAATTATAGACCTAAAATTAATTTTTTTAACTGCCTGGGTTATATTGTTTCCAGAAACAAGACTTTATGAGAAATTTTTTAAAGATCTTCCTAAAAGAAGTTTTTGATTATTTATAGTTTATTAAGATTATTTTAAGCTATAAATTATCCATTCATTATTTTTAAATATTATTTCAAGATCCAAAATATAATTGGCTTCAGTTATTAAAAATTAGAGCTCAAAAGGTTCTTAGAATTAAAGAAGTCTATTAAATTGAAAATTATTATGTTATATATGCTTATGGTGATTCTGATTGAGATTTTGATATGTTAAGTATTGCTGATGATAAAAATTTTAGACTTTTTTAATTACATATTCTACTATTCCCCAAATAGTTAATTCATTATCCTCTTTAAGCTCAATAGGTTTATATTTGTTATTTTCAGGCATTAAGTAAAATTTATCTTTCCCCTTTTTTATTCTTTTTACAGTAAATTCCCCATCAACTAAACAAACTGCTATTTTCCCATTTTTGGGATCTAATGATCTATCAATTATCAGCAAGTCCCCATCGTCTAGTCCTGCACCAACCATCGATTCTCCACTTACCCTTGCATAAAATGTTGCATCCCTATTTTTAATTAATTCTCTATCTAGGCTAATTCTTATTTCTTTAAAATCGTCTGCAGGTGATGGAAAACCTGCTGATATTCCTTGCTCAACCAACCATTGTCCTATTGAATTTCCTTTTTTTGGCTTTAAAAATGTAATCTTTTCTTTTTTCATTTTACCCTTATAATATCATTTAACTTACATGTATAGCTTGGACTTAATTTTTCTTGTTTCATTTTCCATCTTTTTCTTAAATCCTGAGAGGCAAGTTTAATTTTACTTTGACCTTCTTTTTTTTGAATATAATCTATAGTTTTCATTAAATATTTATGTCTTGGATTTTCATTTTCAAATAAATTCAACTGATGGTTATTTGATGAATCTATCCCCATTACTATAGTTCCTGCTTTTTTGTAGTTGACTCCCTTTTTAAATATTCTTTTTAGACCTTCTAATGCATATTTATTAATTATCATATTTGAATTTGTTGAAAAAGGAATTGTCATTAATACTCCATTTTTATATTGAGGTTTATTTTTTTGAAACTTATTACTTCTAATAAACACATAAATAGAATTACAGTTACTGTTTTGCGCTCTTAATTTTTCAGCACAACAAATAGCAAATGTTGATATTCGTTCTTTAATTTTTTCATAATCAGTAATTGTTCCTTCAAAACTCCTTGTAGTAGCTATAGCTTTTTTTGGTGAACGAACCTCTTCTAAGTCTAATACAGACTTGCCTTCAAGCTCTTTTT
>MDSW01209805.1_pt1 | contig 20716 bp, 18 predicted proteins | sample 811171 | NCBI WGS metagenome assembly MDSW01 (sample SAMN05326641, study PRJNA326480) | marine metagenome | isolation source: seawater | place: Atlantic Ocean: North West | collected 2012 | reverse complement strand
GTCGGTGCGCGTGCCGTGGCTCTCGGCCGAGGGCATCGGCGCGCGGTTGATCCGGATCACCACGTCATGCGCGTCGATCGCAGCCCCCGCCTGCCCCTCGGCCAGCGCGCGGGCATTGCCGACAAGCGCCACCGATTTGCCCGCGAGATCACCCAGCAACGCCTTTTGCGAGACGGAGAGCGCGGCAAGCGGGGCCTCGCGCCGCAGCGTGCGATTGATCAGAAATCCGAGCCGGGTCATGCGATGGGTTTAGCTCATGCCATCGCCGCTGTCGCGGGCGAAAACGTAGAAAACCAACCCGATCATCAGCGGCGCGAGGAAGAACGCAAAGAGCAGCCCATAGGCCACCGCAGGCGTATGCCCCACCGAGACCGCATCGAAGACAGGGCGCGAGGCGAATTGCATCGCGGCAACCCCCATGATCGAAAACATGTTGTGCAGCGTCACGCCACGCCCCGTCAGATGCGGCGGGTAGAAGGTGCGGCCATGCGCCATGATCACCGGGAAGGACGCGCCGAAGAAGCCGATCGCCGCCAGAAGCACCGTCGCCAGCCACAGCGACTGCCCCGGCAGGACGAAAAGCACCGCCAAGGCCACGGCCAGCACCGCGTTACCGTAAAGCGCGACCCGTTTGTGACTGCCGAAAATCTTGTCCGCCGGGCCATAGGCGAAATTGCCCGCGATCATCGCGAGGCCCATCACCAACGTCACCTTGCCGATCAGCTGCGCATCCGCGCCGAAGACATCGTCCAGATAGGAGCCTGCCCAGACGCCGCGGATCCCGGCGGCGGCGGTGTAATTCGCGACCGTCAGCGGCAGCAGCACCCAGAAGCCCGGCAGGCGCAGCACGTCGAGCGCGGTGCCGCGACGGCCTGCAGGCTGCTCCACCCGCTCGGGATCGCGCGCGAGCCACAGGATCAGCGCCGCCACCAGCAGCGTCAGCGCCGAGAGCGCCCAAAGCGTCGGACGCCAGCCGAAAGCCTCGATGGAGGCCGCCAGCGGGGCCGCGCCCGCGAGATTGCCAAGGCTCCCCGCCCCGATCATCGAGGCCGCAAGCGTGCCGAACAGCGCCGGCTTGAAGCTGCGCGCGAAGATGAAATAGCTGCCCACCAGAACCGGCGCGCAGCCCGCCCCGATCAGGATCATCGCGAGGTGGATACCCATCGGCCCCTGCGCCATTGCGAAGACGGCAGCGCCCCCGCCCCCGCCAAGCGCCATCAGCACGCCCACGGTGCGGCGCGGCCCGATCCGGTCCAGCGCCTCGCCGATCGGGACCTGGATCAACGCGAACGCCCCGTACCAAAGCCCCAGCGACACGGCGAGATCGCCCGGCGTCACGCCGATTTCCTTGCCCAGAACGGGCGTCAGAACGGCCAGACAGGTGCGGTAGAACTGGCTCAGAAGATAGGCGCCCACAAGCGAGGCGATCGAGATATACATGCGGGGGCTCCTTCGCGCGCACGCTCGCCCAAGGCGCGGGCAATGGCAAGAGCACATGACCCTGTGCATTCGCGCGTCCGCCCCCCTTGTCTTGGCCCCGGCACAGGATCAGGATAAGGGGCGCAGGACTTGACGAGTGCGAGGGATGCCCGAATGGAACTGACCCGCCTGATGATGCGCCTCTATTTCGACAAGGCGATGCTGGGCCCCGGCAAGGTCCGGCTGCTGGAGGAAATCGCCGAACACGGCTCGATCTCGGCGGCGGGGCGCGCGATGAAAATGAGCTACAAACGTGCGTGGTCGCTGGTCGAAGAGATGAATGCGGGGTTCAAGTCGCCGCTGGTGGATCGCGCGCGCGGCGGGGCGAAGGGAGGCGGCGCGTCGCTGACGCCCGAGGGCGAAGCGGTCCTCGCCGCCTATCGGCGGCTGGAGGAGAAAGCCCGCGAGGCAGGCACCGAAGAGATCGCCCTGATCGGCGCAATGGTCGCCGACTGAGCCCGCGGCGGTCTTTGCGCCGGATCAATGCGCCTATGGTCGGGACCGCGCATCCTGCTGGAAGTAGCCAGTAACGGACCAAGACCATGACCGATCTTCCAAGAAAGATGGCCGCGCGCGTTGCAACTCTCGGGCTCGCAGCCGCGCTCGCGGCCTGTATGCCGAGCGGCACCTCCGACGCGCAGACGCTTGCCGCCAAGGTGGAGACCCTGCGCGCCTATGACCTCGCGACGGTGGACAACAAGGCGCCCGCGCGGGCGATCCGCTTCTATATCGGAGATAATTCGCGCTTCGCCGTCTGCGGGCACTGCCTCTGCGTGACCGGGGTGATGTTTGCCCCCTACCCCGCGCTTGGCATCCGGCCGACATCGGCCTCGCCCACGTTCGCCTGCGAGCAGGAGACGCCGGAGTTCAAGGCCGATGCGGGCCTCGCGCAGCTGTTCTTCGACATGAAGCAGGCGCAGGTCGAAGGCGCGGCCGTTACCTTCACCGGCAGCGGCGATCATGTGATGGTGTTCCAGCGCGGCGGCAGCGATCTCACGCCGCCGTGAGCCTCAGACAGCAAAAAGCGCGGGAGTTCCCCCCCGCGCTCGTCATTTTCACCGATGGTAGTTGCCTCAGGCGTCGACCGTCTCGACCTGCTTGGCCTCGGAACTGGTCGGGCCTGCAATTTCGATCCGGCGCGGTTTGAGCGCCTCGGGCACTTCGCGGACGAGATCGAGATGGAGCATCCCGTCTTCATGGGTGGCCCCGGTGACCTTCACATGATCGGCCAGCGCGAAGCGGCGCTCGAAGGCGCGGGTCGCGATGCCACGATGCAGGTAGGTGCGGCCGGAATCGTCCTCGGCCTTGCGACCGGTCACGATCAGCGCGCCGTCTTTTAGCTCGACAGTCAGTTCGTCCGACCCGAAGCCCGCAACGGCGATCGAGATGCGATAGGCATTCTCGTCGGTCTTCTCGATATTGTAAGGCGGATAGGTCGGCTGGGCGAGATCGCTGGTCAGCGCACGGTCCATCATATCAGCCACGCGGTCGAAGCCCACGGTGGCGCGGTAAAGGGGCGAAAGATCAAAGTTTCGCATATCATCATCCTCTCTTGAGCGATGGTTATGAAACCCGCCCCTTTCCGGGGCCGGGCAGTTGGGCGCCAGAACCCTCATCAGGCATTCCGGCACTCATAAATTTGGGAAATCTCTCGCGACGTTTCAAGAGGGGCGCCGCTTCGGGCCAAGCCCTTAGGGTCGCAGGAATTTCGCCCCGGTTGTGCCCCCGCCAGACAGGATGCGCGGCTGGCCCTGCGCAGGCAAAGTGCCCCGGATTTGCGGTGCGGCGGAGGCGCTGGGGCCAGCGCTGGTAGATGCGGCGCGGATCACGCCCCGCCCGCTGCGCAGTGCGGATTTCAGCTGCACGACGATCGCGGGCAATTCCATCCCGTAGGCGCGCGAGACGCCATTCTTGCGCGAGCCCGAGGAGACCAGCGACACGATCTGCGCCCGCCCGCCCGCGGCGAGCCCGGAGCGATCGAAGACCGGTGCCCCCGAGGAGCCGTGAGAGACATCGCAGTCGAAGCCGATCAGCCCCTTGGCCTGCCCGAACACGCGGCACGCCTTTTGCCACGACAGCGCATCGGCCCGGCCCTGCGCGTAAGATACGACCGACACCTCGGCCCCCGCGGCAGGCACCGCACCCACGCGGAAGGGCGCTGCGATCGAAGTCGGGATCGGCGCCGAGAGCTGCAGAAGAGCGACGTCGTGGCGCACGGTGTCGATCGAGAGCGGCACGAACGGGTTATAATCCGGATCGGCGACCATCGCGGCGACCAGGCGCGCGGCGATCTCCGCCCCGTCGGTTTGGGCTGCTGCAAAACCAAGCGTCGCGGGATCGCGCGACGCCTGCGCGCGCCGGTCGAAGATGCAATGGCCCGCCGTCAGCACCAGATCGGGCGCGATCAACACGCCGGTGCAGTAGCCGTCAGCGCCGATGGTGACCTTGCCCACCGCCTCCCAGCCGAAGAGATCGGCGCGTTGCGACAGTCGGTCGAGCGCGGAATTGCGCGCCTCCTGCGCCTCGCCCATGCCGCCCAGCAGAGCCAGAGCCACGACACCCACGATGATCCGCCGAATGCCCATCGCGCTTACTTCGCCTTGATGAATTTTGCCCCGCCCGCGCGAATTTCGCGGGTGGTGGCGACATTGTCGCGGCTCTCGATAGCCTGCCGCAGATCGGCGACGCCACTGGCCAGCGCCCCGATCGAGACCGGGCGCGCGCCCATCTGGGCCTTGGCGGAGACCACCGAGACGATCTCGGGCCGCCCATTGGCGAAGCTGAAGACCGGCGAGCCCGAGGCCCCGAAATCGGCCGAGCAGCTCATCACCACCGTCGCGCCTGCACGTTCCAGCACCGAGCAATCGCGTTGCAGCGACGGCGCCTCCGAGCGGCCCTGCGCATAGGACAGAACGCCCACTTCCTCGCCGCGATAGGGCGCGCTGCGCGACACCTCAAAGGGCTGAAGCTGCGGCAGACGGATCGGCTGGGCGAGCTTGATCAGCGCCAGATCGAATTCCGAACGCTTCACACCCACCGGCCCGCCATAGTGATAAGAGGGGTGCAGCACCGCGCGCGACACTTTGCGATAAGCCTCGGCGCGACCGTTGCGCCAGCCCGCGCGAAACTCGATCTCGCGCGCATCGATCAGCGCGCCGCTGCGCTTGTCATAGAGGCAATGCCCTGCCGTTAGCACCAGATCGGGCGCGATCAGCGTGCCGGTGCAAAAGCTGCCATGGCCCAGATCGAGCCGCCCCACCGCCTGCCAGCCGCGCGTATCGTCGCCGGTCTCCAGCGCACGCAAGGGCGTCGCATGAGTGATCGTCTCGGCCCGCGCCAGCACAGGCAGCGCAGTCAGACAGGCAAGAGCGAGAGCAAGAAGGCGCATCGGGGCTCCGAAGATTGCGGGGCGTTTTGCCTTTCGTAGCGCCCCGATGCGGCCAGATTGTGGCGTGGATCAGGCCTGTGCAAGCGCCGGTGGCTTCGGCCCGCCCGTGGCCCAGTCCAAAAGTTCGACAGTGTGGACTACGGGCACCTCGGTGCCGCCACCGATCTGCACCATGCAGCCGATATTACCTGCCGCGATCACCTCGGGCTGCTTCGCCTCGAGCGTCGCCACTTTGCGCTTCTTCAGCTCGTCGGAAATCTCCGGCTGCAGCAGGTTATAGGTGCCTGCCGAGCCGCAGCACAGATGGCTGTCGGCAGGCTCGACCACCTCGAACCCAGCCTGTTTCAACAGGTCCTTCGGCGCGGATTTGATCTGCTGGCCATGCTGGAGCGAACACGCCGCGTGATAGGCGACACGCATCCCGCCCTGGCCCTCAGGCAGGCCGATTTTCACAAGGAATTCCGACACGTCACAGGCCAGACCCGCGACCTTTGCGGCCTCCTCGGCCATCGGGTCGTTGCGGAAGATATGCCCGTAATCCTTCACCGTCGTGCCGCAGCCCGAGGTGTTGATGATCACCGCATCCAGATTGCCCTCGCTCAAATAGGCACGGATGTTACGCGCGGCCTGCGAATGGCTCTCGTCCTCGCGTCCCATGTGATGCGAAAGCGCCCCGCAGCAGCCCAGTTTCTTCGGGATCACCACTTCGCAGCCCAGCCGCCGCAGCAGCCGGATCGTCGCGTCGTTGATATCGGTGTTGAGCGCCCGCTGCGCGCAGCCGATCTGCAGCGCAACGCGGTATTTCTTCTCGCCCATCGGGGCGAAGACCTGCGCATCGTCATTGCGGCTGACCGGCGGGATGGTCTTGGGCGCCATGCCCACCATCGCGCGCAGCCGCTTGTCCGGCAGCAGCCCCGCGAAGGGTTTTGCCAGTTTCGCCCCACCCATCGCCAGACGGAAGCGCCCCGGATAGGGCACGATCTTCGCCAGCGTCCAGCGCAGCAGCCGGTCCATCATTGGCCGCTTGTAGGTCTTCTCGACATGGGCGCGCGCGTGGTCGATCAGATGCATGTAATGCACGCCCGAGGGGCAGGTCGTCATGCAGGCGAGGCAGCTCAGGCAGCGGTCGAGATGCTTGACCGTCTTCTCATCCGCGGGCCGGTTGTTCTCCAGCATGTCCTTGATCAGGTAGATGCGCCCGCGCGGGCTGTCCAACTCGTCGCCCAGCACCTGATATGAGGGGCAGGTCGCGGTGCAGAACCCGCAATGGACGCAGGCGCGCAGGATCTCGTTGGAGCGCGCGACGCCGGGATCTTTCAGCTGTTCGGGCGAAAAATTCGTCTGCATCAGCCCATCCTTCCGGGGTTCAGAATACCTTTGGGGTCGAATTGCGCACGCAGCGCGGTGGTCAGCGTGGCGATCGGCGCGGGTTCGGGCTCGAAGGTCACGCCCGCCGCGCCGCGCATGCAGGTCGCGTGGCCGGTATAGAGCGAGGCCAACGCACGGGCGTCGCTGCCTTCAGGCAGAAGCGCCCAGATCAGCCCGCCACCCCAGTCGAGCAGCACCTCGCCACCCAGACGCGCGACGATCTCGGAGGCCTCCGACGGCTTCACCGAAAGCCGCCACAGATCGCCGTCCTTGCCGATAAACGGCTCCAGATCGCGCAGGCTTTGCCAGATCGCGGCCGAGCCCTCTTCCTCGATCCGCGCCGGGCCAAACGGCTCCATCAGTTTGCGCAACTGCTCCGCCCGGTAGGCGACGGATTCAGCGAGACCCTCGACCCGCACCACCGCACCGGTGCCGGGCAACCAGCCCGCACCGGATACGTCGAAGGGCGAACCCAAACCCGCCGCCAGAGCCACCTGCGCGGCTCCGGCCGGAAGGTCGATCACCACCGTCGCCTGAGACGGCGCGGCGGGCAGCAGCTTGAAGGCCACCTCGCTCATCACCCCGAGCGTGCCCCAGCTTCCGGCCATCAGTTTCACCAGATCGTAGCCGGTGACGTTCTTCATCACCCGGCCACCGTTCTTCACGATCTGCCCGCGCCCATCGACGAACCGCGTCCCGATCAAGCTGTCGCGACAGGCCCCAGCCTGCACACGCCGCGGCCCCGAGACGTTCGCCGCCACGACACCGCCCACAGTGCTCTGTCCGCGCGCGCCCAGAACCGGCCCCCAGTTCGCAGGCTCGAAGGGCAGGCGCTGGCCCTCGGCAGCAATCGCCGCCTCGACTTCGGCCAAGGGTGTCCCCGCGCCCACGACCAGCGTCAGCGCGCCCGGCTCGTAGAGCGTGATGCCCGAAATCCCGACTTCCAGCGGCTCTCCCAGACACCGGCCCACAGGTCGCGTGCCGCCTCCGCGCACGGCCAGCGCACCACCCGCATCCCGGACGGCCTCGGCCAGCTGCGCCTCGCTCTCAACTCTCATGAAATCTGCCTTCCTCTTGGCAAAAATATCCCGGGGGCTCGCGTCAGCGAGCGGGGCAGCGCCCCTCCCGGCCCTCAGCTCGCGCCGTCAGCTCGCACGGCGGCTCGCGCTCGCGCCCAACGGAAACACCTTCGCCGGGTTCAGCAGCCATTTCGGATCGAACACGTCCTTCACCCGCATCTGCGCCTCCAGATCGGCGGGCTCGAACTGCACATCCATCAGATCGCGCTTCTCGATGCCCACGCCATGCTCACCGGTCAGGCAGCCGCCCGCCTCGACGCAAAGCTTCAGGATCTCCGCGCCCAGCTTTTCGCATTGCTCCTGCTGACCCGGCTCGTTGGCATTATACAGGATCAGCGGGTGCATATTGCCGTCGCCCGCATGGAAGACATTCGCGACGTCCAGCCCGTAATCCTTCGACAGCTCGCCGATCCGGCGCAGCACGAAGGGCAGTTCCGAGACCGGGATCGTCCCGTCGAGGCACATGTAATCGTTGATCTGCCCCATCGCGCCGAAAGCGGATTTCCGGCCCAGCCAGATCCGCGCGGCCTCATCGGCCGATTGCGCCTCGCGGAACTCGACCGGCTCGTGACGGGTCGCGATCTGGCGGATCATGCCGATCTGCTCGTCGATCTCGGCCGGGCTGCCCTCGCATTCGACGATCAGCAGCGCCTCGCAATCGGGATAACCCGCATGACAGAAGGCCTCGGTCGCGACGATGCAGGGCCGGTCCATGAACTCGATCGCGACCGGCAGGATGCCCGCCTTGATGATATCGGCTACGCAGGCCCCCGCGACTTCGTTGGAGTTGAACCCGATCAGCACGGGGCGCGCGCCTTCGGGCTTGGGCAGGATCTTCAGCGTAGCCTCGGTCACGACGCCCAACTGCCCCTCCGAGCCGCAGATCAGCCCCAGAAGATCGAGCCCGCCAGCGTCAAGATACGGCCCGCCGACCTCGACCACCTCGCCCTCCATCGTGACCAGCGTCACGCCAAGGAGGTTATTCGTGGTCACCCCGTATTTCAGGCAATGTGCGCCGCCGGAATTCATCGCGATATTGCCCGAGATCGCGCAGGCGAGCTGCGACGAGGGATCGGGCGCGTAGAACCAGCCGTCGCTTTCCACCGCCCCGGTCACCGAGAGGTTCGTGCGCCCCGCCTCGACCCGGATGAAGCGGTTGGTGTAATCGGTCTCGAGCACGGCATTCATCCGCGCGAGGCCCAGCACCACCGAATCCGCCTGCGGCATCGAACCGCCCGCAAGCGAGGTGCCCGCGCCGCGCGGTACCACCGGCACGCCCAGCTCGTGGCAGGCCTTCAGCGCCGCCGCGACCTCCGCCGTCGAGCGCGGCAACACCACGCCCAAAGGCTGGCAGCGATAGGCCGAAAGCGCGTCGCACTCATAAGCACGCGTCTCGCTGGGATCGTCGATCACCGCATCCGCGGGCAGAACCTCGCGCAGGCGGGCGATGATCTGCGGCTTGCGCGCCAGCAGATCCTCCTTCGGCTTGGGCATTTCCATGGCAAACTCCTCCCGGTTGGTCAGAAAATATAACCAATAAGCCCCGGTGACAAGAGAAGCCGCATCGCGCTAACTGTCGATATGATGACGACGTTTCATATCGGCCCGCTGGGGCCGCTCGACCTCGCGGCGCTCGCCCTTCTGGTCGCCTGCTGGATGGTGATCGGCTGGACGACCGAACATCCGAGTGCAGCCCGCCCCTCGATGGGCAAGCTGATGGAGAATTACCGTCGCGAATGGATGCGCCAGCTTGTGACGCGCCAGCCGCGGATCTTCGATTCGGCGATGGTGGACGGGCTGCGGCAATCGACGACCTTCTTCGCCTCTTCTTCGCTGATCGCCATCGGTGCCGGGCTGGCGCTGATCGCGAATCCGCAGCCGCTCGCGAATCTCGCCGATGATTTCGACATCGCGCGCGGCCCCGATCTTCTGTGGGAGGCGCGTATCCTCACCGCCGTTCTGTTCGGGGCGAATGCGTTTTTGAAATTCGTCTGGTCGCACCGGCTGTTTTCCTATGCCGCGATCGCGATGGCGGCGGTGCCCAACGAGCCCGACGACCCGCTGGCCTATCCGCGCGCCGAGCAGGCGGCGCAGGTGAACATCAACGCCGCGAAAAGCTTCAATCGCGGGCTGCGCTCGGTCTATTTCGCGCTGGCGACGCTGGCGTGGCTGCTGGGGCCCTATGCGCTCATTGCGGCGACGCTGTTCACGACGGGGATGCTCTGGCGGCGCGAATTCGCCTCGGACTCGCGCCAAGCTCTGCTGCAAAACATACCTGAGTGAGCTCCGCTTTATAGTGGCTGGCAGGGCTCGCATGATTTGGCTACACCCGAAGGCATGAGCAGTTTCCTTTCCGTCGAGCAATCCCTGACAGGCCGCCGCTGGATCGGCCCCACACCCGAGGCCGACCGGCTGGCCGAGGCGATGGCGCAACAGACGCGCCTGCCCTTGCCGCTCGCCCGTATCCTCGTCGCGCGTGGCGTGACGCCGGAGGAGAGCGAGGGCTTCCTTGAACCCACTATCCGCGAACTGCTCCCCGATCCGCGCAGCTTACGCGACATGGAGCAGGCAGCCGCGCGCTTTCTCAAGGCGGTGAAGTCCGGCGAGAAGATCGCGGTCTTCGCGGATTACGACGTCGATGGCGGATCCTCGGCGGCCCTGCTGATCAACTGGCTGCGCGCGATGGGGCGCGAAGCGACGCTTTATATTCCCGACCGGATCGACGAGGGCTACGGGCCGAACGTGCCCGCGATGGAGAGCCTCGGCGCCGAGCATCCGCTGATCGTCTGCGTCGATTGCGGCACGTTGAGCCATGAACCTGTGGCCGCCGCGAAACCCGCCGATGTCGTCATTCTCGACCACCACCTGGGCGGCGAGACCCTACCCCCCGCGCTGGCCGTGGTGAACCCGAACCGGCAGGACGAGACCGGCGAGCTGGGCCATCTCTGCGCCGCCTCGGTCGTCTTCCTGATGCTGGTCGAGGCGAACCGGCAGCTGCGCGACGAAGGCGTGCAGGGCCCGCCGCTGATGACGCTCTTGGATCTCGTGGCGCTGGCGACGGTGGCAGATGTCGCGCCGCTCACGGGCTGCAACCGGGCGCTGGTGCGTCAGGGCCTCAAGATCATGGCGCGGCGCGAACGGCCCGGCCTCGTGGCGCTGTCGGATGTGGCGCGGCTCGACCGCGCGCCCGCCGCCTATCATCTGGGCTTCGTGCTCGGCCCGCGGATCAATGCGGGCGGACGGATCGGCGCGGCCGATCTGGGCGCGCGCCTGCTGTCGACAACCGACCCGCATGAGGCGCAATCCATCGCGGAGCGGCTCGACCAGCTCAACACCGAGCGCCGAGAGGTCGAGAACGCCGTGCGTGAGGCCGCGCTGACACAAGCCGAGGAGCGCGGGCTCAACGCGCCGCTCGTCTGGGCGGCGGGTGCGGGCTGGCATCCGGGCGTCGTGGGCATCGTGGCCGCGCGGCTGAAAGAGGCGACGAACCGTCCCTCCGTCGTGATCGGCGTGGATGACCGGATCGGCAAAGGCTCGGCCCGTTCGGTCGCGGGCGTCGATATCGGGGCCGCGATCCAGCGCGTCGCTGCCGAGGGGCTGCTGCTGAAGGGCGGCGGGCACAAGATGGCTGCGGGCCTCACTGTCGAGGAAGACAAGCTGGAGCCCGCGATGGCGCGCCTGTCGGAGCTTCTGGCCAAACAGGGCGCGGGCGAAATCGGACCGCGCGACCTGCGCCTCGACGGGATGCTGATGCCGGGCGCGGCGACGCCGCAGCTGATCGAAGATCTGGACCGTGCAGGCCCCTTTGGTCAGGGCGCCCCCGCCCCGCGTTTCGCCTTCGCCGATATGGAAGTCGTGGGCACGCGCCGGATCGGAGAAAGCCACCTGCGCTTCAATTTCGGCGACGGTATGGGCGGTCGGATCGAGGCGATCTGCTTCGGCGCGTTCGACGGCCCGCTCGGCCCCGCGCTGAGCCAGCCGGGCGCGCAACGCTTCCACCTCGCCGGGCGGCTGGAGATCAACACATGGGGCGGGCGCAACAAGGTGCAGCTTCGCCTCGAAGACGCCGCCGAAGCGTAACCGCCACCCCGCCGTCACACGCAGAAAAGGGTTATGTTTCCAAGGCTTCGCCGCTGCCGTAACGGAGGGACAAAAACTTTCCGAAAATCCGCAATTACCCTCTTGCGAGTCACGGTTCTCTGGCCTAAACACCGCTCCACCTTAGGCAGGTATGCCCGGAAGGTTCAGAGTGGTCCGTTCGTCTATCGGTTAGGACGCCAGGTTTTCAACCTGGAAAGAGGGGTTCGATTCCCCTACGGACTGCCACTTCCGAGCCCTGACTGAGCGTTGTGCGGTCCGTTCGTCTATCGGTTAGGACGCCAGGTTTTCAACCTGGAAAGAGGGGTTCGATTCCCCTACGGACTGCCAATACTCCCCTGATTTCAAAACGATTTCGCCGTGCGCCACCTGGTCGCGTGTTTTTGCGTTTTTCACCTCGTGCGGTTCTGCGCGCGCCGATCCCGCATGAAAAAAGCGGCCCGTTTCGGGGCCAATCCTTTGCAGCAAATGGTGCAGCGTGGGGCCAAACGCCTTGTAGGCGCGACGCCATGTCGATCAGCAGCTCCCGACAAGTTCTTCGAGAGCCATCTGCGGCGGATGTCGGTTAGGCATGACGAAGCTGCTGTTGCGGGAAAATGCGGCGTCGGTAATCTAGAGGCGGAGAGTGAGGAAGCATGATCGAGATCAGGCAAGCGATGGAGGCCGATGCTGTTGAGGCTGTCACCACCCTGCGTCGCTCAATCACCGAACTCTGTGTTGCAGATCATCAGAACGATCCGTCCGAAATCGAAGACTGGCTTGGCAACAAGACAGTTGAGACCTGGCGACAGTGGATCACGCGGGATGACGCCGTGGTGCTAGTGGCCGAGCGGAACAGGAAGGTCATAGGGGTCGGCATGGCCACCCTGAGCGGCAACATCCTCTTGAACTATGTCCATCCCGATGCCCGCTTTGGTGGCGTCAGCAAAGCTATTCTCTCAGGCTTGGAGGATGTCTTGCGCGCGCGCGGCATCCGGCGCTGCCGTTTGGAAAGCACCGTTACGGCCCAATCATTCTACGAAAGCTGCGGCTTCCGGGCAGAAGGCGGTGACGCGCACCTGCTCTCGAAATCCCTGTAGTTGCGGGGCTCGTGAAGGGCTCGAAGCGACCATTGCGCTTCGAGCCCTTCACGTTTCTCACGCGCACCATTTACTGAGAAGGCCTCACCTCTCAGCCCCGCTTTTTCAATGCTCTGTCAGCGGCCTCACGCGCCGTAGGGCACCCAGATGTTCTTCACCTGCGTCGCGCGGTCGAGGAACAGACGCCCCTGCCCCGCACGGGCTCCCCAGTCACGCGCATCGTCGGCTTCGACCCAGGTCTGCTTGAGGTTTCCGGCGCTCTGCGCCTCGACCATCTGGCTGCCCTCGGCATTCCCGAAATACCACATCGCATCGACGCCATCATGGGCGGCCAGCGTCTTCGCCAGCTCGTCGCGCGGGCCGGTGACGATGTTGACCACGCCGCCCGGCACGTCGGAGGTATCGAGCACCTGATAGAGGTCGGTCGCGGCCAGGGGATGCGTCTGGCTCGGGACCAGCACGACCCGGTTGCCCATCGCGATCGCAGGCAGCACCAGCGAGATCGCCCCCAGAAGCGGCTGCGCGGTGGGGGCCACCAGCCCCATCACCCCGATCGGCTCGTTCATCGCGAGGGTCACGAATTCCGACTTGGTCGCGTGGACCGCGCCGTCGAACTTGTCGGCTTGGGCTGCATACCAGAAGCAGCGCTCCACCGCCGTCTCAACCTCGGCCTCGGCGGCTTTGCGCGAGGCGCCGAAGCTTTCCAGACGGGCGGCGAATTCCGCGCCGCGCGCCGAGAGGTTCTCGCCGATGTAATAGAGCACCTGCGCCCGGTTATGGCCCGTCGCTTTGCCCCAGCCCTTGGCCTTATGCGCCGCCTCGACCGCGTTGCGGATGTCCTTGCGGTTGCCGAGCCCTGCGAGCCCCACGACCGCTTTGCCGCCCTTCACCTGATAGCTGTAGCCGCTATCGGGCCGCGCCTGCTTGCCGCCGACATAGAGCTTCGCGGTGCGGTCGATCTCGCCGCCCTTGATCGTGTCGGCGGGGCCGGTTTCCAGCTCGGCGGGCGTCGTGCCCTTCCCCTTGCCGGTGGCCGCCGCCGGATTGCGCAGATAGGCGCGCATGCCTTCGCGCCCACCCTCGCGGCCGAAGCCGCTCTCGCGATAGCCGCCGAAGCCCGCGCCCGCGTCGAAGATGTTGGTCGAGTTGATCCAGACGATCCCAGCTTTCACCTGCCCCGCGATGTCGAGGCACAGGTTCACGTTCTCCGACCAGATGCTGGCCGCCAGCCCGTAGCGCGTGTTGTTGGCCAGCGCGACCGCGTCGGACGGCGTGCGGAAGGTGGTGAGCGTGACCACGGGGCCGAAGATTTCCTCGGTCGCGAGAACGCTCGCAGGCTCCACATCCGTCACCAGCGTCGGCGGGAAGAAGCAGCCCTGCGGCGCGGAGCCTTGGGTCAGCGTCGCGCCCTCGCTTGCGCCCTTCTCGACCAGATCGCGGATACGCGCGAGTTGCGAGGGATGCACGATCGCGCCGATATCGGTGCTCTTGTCCATCGGATCGCCGGTGCGCAGCGTCTTCATCCGGGCGCGCAGCAGCGTCTCGAACCGCTCGGCCACCGCCTCAGCCACGAGGATGCGCGAGCCTGCGCAGCAGACCTGACCCTGATTGAACCAGATCGCATCCACCACGCCTTCGACGGCGGCGTCCAGATCGGCATCCTCGAAGACAACGAAGGGAGATTTGCCGCCCAGTTCCAGCGTCAGCGCCTTGCCGGACCCGGCGGTGCGTTCGCGCAGGATGCGGCCCACATCGGTCGAGCCGGTGAAGGCCAGCTTGTCGATCCCCTCATGGCCGACAATGGCAGCGCCGGTCTCGCCGTCGCCGGTGACGATGTTGATCACGCCTTTCGGGATGCCGCATTCCTGCGCAATCTCGGCGAAGGCCAGCGCGGTCAGCGGCGTATATTCGGCGGGCTTCAGCACCACCGTATTGCCAGCGGCGAGCGCCGGCGCGACCTTCCACGACAGCATCAGCAGCGGGAAGTTCCACGGGATGATCTGGCCGCAAACGCCCTGAGCGGAATGGCCCGGCAGTTCGTCCTCGAGGATCTCGGCCCAGCCCGCATGGTGGTAGAAGTGGCGCGCGACCAGCGGAATGTCGATGTCGCGGCTCTCGCGGATCGGCTTGCCGCTGTCGAGCGTCTCCAGCACCGCCAGAAGGCGCGAGTGCTGCTGGATGTGGCGCGCCAAAGCGTAGAGGTGCGTCGCGCGTTGATGGCCCGAAAGCTTCGCCCAACCGCTTTGCGCCTTGCGCGCGGCGGCGACGGCGGCATCCACGTCCGACGCCGAACCTTGCGTGACGCGCGCCAGCACCGTGTCGCTCGCCGGATCGCGGACTTCGAACAGATCGCCCGGCTTGGTCATCGCGCCGTCGATGAAATGGCCGAAGCCGCCCTCATGCTTGGCGAGCCATTTGCGCGCCTGGCTGTCGTCTTCGGGGGCCACGCCGTACTCCATCGTTTCGAGGATGTTCTGAATGCTCATTTTTCTCTCTCCTCAGGCCAGCGCGTGACGGCTGCTATCGGCGTAACGGCCGGTGACGTAATGCTCCAGCTGGCGCTCGATATCGCCCAGCATCGAGCTTGCGCCGAAGCGGAACAGGTCGGGGTTGAGCCAATCGCGGCCCAGTTCTTCTTTCATCAGGATCTGCCAGGCCAGCGCCTCTTTCGCCTGCTTCATCCCTCCTGCGGGCTTGAAGCCGATGCGGTGGCCGGTCGCCATCCCGTAATCGCGCAGCGCGCGCAGCATGGTCAGGCTCACGGGCAGCGTCGCGTTGACGCTCTCCTTGCCGGTCGAGGTCTTGATGAAATCGGCCCCCGCCTGCATCGCCACCATCGAGGCGGAATAGACGTTGTTCAGCGTCTCCAGCTCGCCGGTGGCCAGGATCGCCTTCATATGCGCGTCGCCGCAGGCCTCGCGCATCGCCGCGATCTCGTCATGCAAGCCCTGCCAGTTCCGGGTCAGCGCCAGTTCGCGGTTGATCACGATGTCGATCTCGGCCGCGCCCTGCGCCACCGCCCAACGGATTTCCTCGAGCCGCAGATGCAGCGGCATCAGACCCGCCGGGAAGCCCGTCGCGACAGAGGCAACGGGGATATTAGACCCTTCCAGCGCCTTGACCGCATGGGGCACCATCGTCGGGTAGACGCAAACCGCGCCCACCGTCAGCTCGCCCGCGCTCAGGCCCAGCCCCGCCTCGATATGCGAGGCCAAGGGCTTGCGCGCCTTCGCGCAGAGCCGTTTCACCCGGCCCTCGGTATCGTCGCCCGCAAGCGTCGTCAGATCGACGCAGCGCACCGCGTTGACCAGCCACGCTGCCTGATGCGCCTTCTTCACGCTGCGCCGGGTCGTCAGCGTCGCGCAGCGGCGCTCGGCGGCGGCGCGGTTGACGCGGTGGCCTTCGAACATGCCCACATCGAGCGCCATGCCGGGGTTGCGCGCATGCTCCCCTGCGACCGCAGCAGTGGGCACCAAGGCCCCTTCCGCGCGCGTCTCGGTCTTCATTTCGGTCTTCATTGCGTGTCTCCTAAATCGGGACTCGTCACAGCCTCGCCGCCACGTCCGGAATAATTCCCGGGCGTGCGCGATCGGGACAAGATCAGCATAAGTCAGCCGAGCCCATGCTCGGAAAGAAAGTCGTCGAATTCGGCGGGCGTCGCGTAGCTTGTTTGCGTGCCGCGACGGGTGATCGACAATGCGGCATAGCGCGCGGCGCGGGTCAGCGCCGCGGTGGGCTCCATCCCTTGGCCGAGGAAATGCGCGAAGCTGCCGATGAAAGCGTCGCCCGCGCCGGTCGTGTCCACGGGGGTCACGGAAACCGGGGCGATCTCTTCGACGGTGTCCGCGGTGATCCGACGCGCACCGCGCCCGCCGAGCGTCACGACGACATTGTGGATTCCGCGTTCGATCAGGCTGCGCGCGGCGGCGATCACCTCGTCATCGGTGCCGGTGGGCAGACCCGAGAGCATCGCCAGCTCGCTCTCGTTCGGGCAGAACCAGTCGAGCCCGTCGAGCCGCGCGATATCCAGATCGGGATGCGCAGGCGCGGGGTTCAGGATCGTCGTCACCCCTTCGCGCGCCCCGAAGGCCACAGTGTGATAGACGGTTTCCAGATCGACCTCGAGCTGCATCAGGATCGCAGAGGCTGCGCGCAACGTCTCGGCCGCCGCATCGACATCCGAAGGCGCCAGCGCCGCATTGGCCCCTTTCACGATCAGGATCGCGTTCTCGCCATCGCGTTCGACGAAGATCGGCGCCACGCCCGACGCCGAGCCTTCGACGGTGCGCACATGGGTCGTGTCGATCCCGTTGGTCTCCAGATTGGCGCGGACCTGCGGGCCGAACCCGTCATCGCCCACGCAGGTGACCATCGCCACATCCGAGCCCAGACGCGCGGCGGCAACCGCCTGGTTCGCGCCTTTTCCCCCGAAGCCCATTGCGAAATCGGGAGCTTCCAGCGTCTCACCGCGTCCCGGCATCCGGTCGATATAGGTCACCAGATCCATCATGTTCGAGCCGACGACGGCTATCTTCTCAGGCATTCTCTTTCTCCGTCAGGTCGGAAATCGTCTTGGCGAGCGCGGTGGTCTCGGCCTTGTCAGTATAGCCGAAGCGGGTCGCGAAATGCGCGGTCTCTCCGGCTGCGAGGCTGCGGACATGGCCCTTCGCCTTCTCCGCCGTGTAGCCCTCGGGCTCGCAGGTGGACGGCAGCGCGAAGGCCGCGACCGAGGCATCCTCGCCGTTCAGGATCCAGCGCGCGAGGTGGTCGAATTGATCGGGCCGCCAGCTCATCGAGAAACCGTCGCCCGCGGGCCGCTCCAGAAGCGCATGGCTTTCGCCCGAAGCATCGGCAGCCGGGCGCTCGACATAGAGAACCTGCTCGGGGTTCCACTTCTCGGGCGCGTCCAGCGTGGCGCTGTCTTCGGGTGCCTCGGCCAGCCGTTCGATGAAATCGGTATAGGCCTGCGTCGGCTGCACATGGGCGGGCACGTCGCGGCGCACGCGCGTGCGGTCCGGCGTGAAAGGGGCCGCCTGATGGATGCGCCCGTCTTTGACGAAGGCGAAGTTCACATGGCACATATACATCAGGTCCATCGGCAAAGCGGAGCGATTCTCGACCGCCATCGCCATCTCGATCAGCGTGTTTTCCCGCACCGTGATCGAGGGCATCGCGCGGTAATGCGGACCGAAGCCGCGGATGTAATCGACGTGACCGCCAAGACGCACGAACGCGCCCTGCCCGTCTTCGCCGATCTCCAGATGGGCCGCGTCCATCGTGGCGCAGGCCATCTCACCATGCAGCGGATGGTCGTCCTGCGGTCCGGGGCAACCGTTGCGCAGCAGACCGGAGTGATAGGCGAGACAGCCATAGGTCTCGACGATCACCTGCGCGGGGCGCGGCTCGGCAAAAGCGCTGTCCATCGTCAGGCGCACGCCGTCGAACACCGCGTCCCAGAGCATCTGGCCCATGTAAGGCAGCATCTCGACCCGGCCGCGCGGGGTGTCCACGCTGATCATCTCGATGCCAAGCGCGGTGCGCCAGCCGGTGACGGTGAAGCTGTCGGTCTTGGCGAGCACGCTCGGGGCCAGCCCGAACCGCTCACGCGGGAGAGGAATGATCACGCTCATCTTACGCTCCTTTCCGGCGACGCCAGGAATTGAGGGCTATGACCCCGATCAGGAAGGCGCCCCAGACGAAATCGATCAGGTGGTTCGAGACCCGCATCATCTGGAAGCCCGAGGACAACAGCGTCAGCGAGATCAGCGCAAGGGCGACGCCCAGCACATTGCCGCGACCGCCTGCGGGGTTGGTCCCGCCCAGCACCGCGATCAGCACCGCCTGCAGCAGGTAAGACGCGCCGTAATCCGACTTCGCCGCGTTGGTCCGCGCCGACAGCAGGATCCCCGCCATCGCGGCCAGCATCCCCGTCAGCATGTAGGAATAGAGGATCATCTGGCCGCGCTTCACCCCCGCATAGACCGCCGCTTTCGGGTTGGTCCCGATCAGCTTGAGCCGCAGCCCGAAGGAGGTCCGCGCGAGCAGCAGCGACAGTGCGATGCAGACCAGCACGAAGATCACCAGCGGCACCGGGATGCCCACCAGTTTGCCGTTGCCGATCGCGTTCCACCCCGGCGGGAAGCCGACGATCGCAGGCCCTCCCGTCAGCACGAGGCACATCCCGATGAAGACCTGGCCGGTACCCAGCGTCGCAAGGATCGGCGTAATCTTCAGCACCGAAATCAGGAAGCCGTTCAGCAGCCCCGCCAGCAGCCCCACGATCAGGGCCGCGCTCACGCCCAGCGTCACCGGGCCGAGGCCCAATGCTCCCGAGCCGCCATCGCCCGCCATCGCGCCGAACAGCGTGCCCGCAGTGATGCCCGCAAGGTTCGCGACGCCCACGATCGAGAGGTCGATCCCCCCGGTCAGCATCGCGATCATCATCGCGATCGACAGGATACCGAGTTCCGGCATGAAGAAGGCCATCGACTCGAAGTTGTAAGACGACAGGAACATCGAAGGCCGCAGCGCCGTCATCGCGATCAGCACCAGCACACAGGATACGGCCAGCATGACATTGGTCTGTGCCGCCTCGCCCTTGAGCCAGCCGCGCAGGCCGGGCCGGGAGGTGGCGTTGGTCTTGGTCTCGCTCATCATCATCTCCCCTGCCTCACACCAAAGCCCGACGGTCGCGCAGCGCCGTCACGGTCACAGCCGCAACCAGCATCGCGCCCACGACGACCCGCTGCCATGTCGTATCGATCCCCATCAGGATCAGCGAATTCTGGATCATCACGAGGATGAACACGCCCAGCACCGTACCCAGTACCGTGCCGCGCCCGCCGAAGATCGACGCGCCGCCCAGCACCACCGCCGCGATCACGTCGAGCTCCAGCCCCACGAAGTCGCGCGGATTGGCAAGCCAGATCATCGAGCTGTGCAACAGCCCCGCAAAGCCCGCCAGCGCGCCCGCCGTGACATAGACGAAGATCATCGTCTTGCCGGTCGAGAAGCCCACGCGCTTCGCCGCTTCCGGGTCCGCGCCATAGGCATAAACCGAGCGCCCGATCATCGTGTGCTTCAGCACCAGATGCAGCGCGACGGCGAGGCCCAGATAGATCACGATCATCGCGGTCAGCCCGTAGGTCGAGCCGTTCGCACGCTCGAGCACGAAGAGATCGGTCTTGCCGAAATTCACCAGCGCTTCGGGCATTTTGTTGATGTTCACGTTCGAGGTGCCGACGAGGCCAAGGACCAGCCCGCGCACCACGGACGCGGTGCCGAGTGTCACGATCAGAGGGATCATCTTGAACTTGTGGATGATGCCCGCATTCATCAGGCCCAGAAGCCCGCCGATTATGATCGCCGAGGCGAAGGGCAGCACCAGCCCGTTATAGTCGAGCGCCACCATCGAGCGGACCACGAGATACATCCCCGCGACCGCGAAGGCGGTGAAAGACACGTCGATCCCGCCCGAGATCATCACCAGCAGCACGCCCAAGGCCATGATGCCGATGACGACGTTTTCCTTGAGCAGGCTGAACAGGTTGGACATTTGCCAGAAGGCCGGGTTCACCAACCCGATGAAGATCATCGCGACCGCAAGGATCGCCAGAATGATCGCGTCGGAGCTGCGCAGGAATCTCATGCGGGCTCTCCTTGTTTTTCATTGGACAGCGCCGCGTCGAGCGCCTCTTCGGTCAGCGCGTCGCCCGCGAGTTCTCCGGTGATGCGGCCTTCGGTCATGCACAGCACGCGGTTGCAGTTCGCAGCCAGCTCCGGCAGGTCGTCCGAGATCATCAGAACCGCCAGATCGTTATTGCGGGTCAGGTCCTGAATGATGCCGTGGATCTGCTCTTTAGAGCCGACATCGACGCCCACGGTCGGGCCGTTCAGGATCAGCACGCGCGCATCGGTCATCAGCCAGCGGCCGATCATCACGCGCTGCGCGTTCCCGCCCGAGAGCGTGCCCACCGGCACGTCGATCCCCGGCGCGGAAATCGCCATCTCGCCGAACATCTTGTGGGTCTCCTCCCCCGCCTTCTCGGCATCGAGCCAAAGATGCGGTGCGAAGCGGCTCAGCGAGGAGACGATCGCGTTGTCGCGGATCGAGCGGGTCAGGAACAACCCTTCGGACAGGCGATCCTCGGGCACATAGGCGATGCCAGCCGCGATCGCTTCGGGGACGTTCTTCGGCATCACGGGCTTGCCATCGACCAGCATCT
>MDSW01027145.1_pt1 | contig 20722 bp, 23 predicted proteins | sample 811171 | NCBI WGS metagenome assembly MDSW01 (sample SAMN05326641, study PRJNA326480) | marine metagenome | isolation source: seawater | place: Atlantic Ocean: North West | collected 2012 | reverse complement strand
CTGCAACTCGAATGGCATCACATTGGCGTTCTGCATTGATAATTCCTTCGGCGCCGATGCTGGTGGTGACCATGGGCAAGCCATGGGCCAAAGCGCTTAAGACCTTGCCTTTAACCCCAGCACCTTCCAGGAGTGGCGCAATTGCGATTTGAACGTTGTTTAATAGGGTGCTCAGATCTTCAACGTATCCGAGGATCTGAACATTGTGATTTGTCTGGAGCGTTTCGGGTGGGTTTTTGCCTGCAATTAGAAGCTGAATGTCTGGACGTTGATGATGCACAATTGGCCAGATTGTGTCAACAAGCCAATGTGCTGCTGTGATGTTCGGCGCATGGGCGAAATTGCCTACAAACAGCACTTTGAATGGTGGATCAGAGCTTCGGTTCAGATTGATTTGCTTGGCTGCTGATACCACAGGCGGTAGGACGACGGAGCGATGAGGGTGAAGCTCTTGGGCGATTTGTTCCTCTTGCTCGCTGATATGAAGAACCAAATCAACATCTTTGAAAATGTTGTGTTCGAGTTGTTTTAGGTTGGCCGACTTTCGCGTGATTTTTTTTCGTTCAAAGGGATCTTCAAGGTTGTCTGCTGTGCGTTCTGTGCGGAGGAAGTGAAGGTCATGCGTGAAATAGCTGACTGGTGTTTTGGGTGCCAGCCGTCGAATTGTGTCTAGGTGTCGGTAGTTGCCTGGTCGAGCCATAAGGATCAAGCTGTAATCAATCTCCTCTTTGGTGAAAATATCCTCAATTGATTCGATCTGTGGATGAGCTAAGACGCGGATCCCTCTTGAGCCCATCAGAAGTGCCTTGTCTTCGAGGCGGCAAAGATTGTCCATCGGCACATAGGTGATGGCATATCCGAGTTCTTGTAGAGCTAAGCAATAATTCATCATGAACAAGGAGCCAGCATCCCCTTCCGGATCGAGAAGGAGATTCTCAAGCACAAGGATATGTCCAACGATTCCACGGTGTTTTGCCTGGGAAATGGCTTCACCGTTGGCTTGATAAGTGCTGATTTGTTCTCTCCATTTCTCGAGGAACTTCAATTGATTCGCTACCTGATAAGCCTTGACCCCCTCGGCTAAGTCCGTACCGCAGGAGATTCCCTCGTGGTGGATAGCCTGTGAGCAGGGTTGATAAATGACCTTCAGGCCTTGCGCTCGGATGGTCAGCGCTAGGTCCGTATCTTCGTAGTAAGCAGGTCGGAAACGGCGGTCAAATCCACCCACCATGTCCCAGGTGGATCGACGCAGCATGATTGAGGCCCCGGAGATGTAATCCGCGCTGCGGGCGTAATTGAAATCGGGATGATCTGGGCGTTTGAGTCGTCCTAAATTCCAGGCCGAAGCGTCTTGCCAGACAATGCCTCCTGCTTCTTGGAGGCGTCCATCGGGATAGATCAGCTTTGATCCCACCAAGCCGACATCGAGTTCCTGCTCAAATGTTTCCAATAAGCCGAGAAGCCAGCCAGGGAGGACTTCAATATCGTTGTTGAGTAAAACAATATGACTGTTCTCTCGACTCTTGGAAACTGCTTGATTGCAGCTCTCAAGAAAGCCAAGATTGGTCGTATTGACCTGGAACTCAAGGCAACCTAGGTCTGCTAATTGTTTAAGAACAAGATAGCCATCTTGTTGCGGATGAGCATCATCGACAACGATCAATTTCACATTGAAGTGAGAACGGATGTGCTCCCTATTGATGACAAGATCCTTAAGGACTGATGCGATGCAACGAAGAGTAAATTCTGGTTTTCCAAAGGTTGGGATAATGATATCGACGGCTTGTCCTTTGTTCCCCCCGAGCACACCCAGATCGGTTGTGCACTTGTATAGAACATGGCAGTAATGGGCTAGATCAACGATGTCATCCAGCACGGCATCTCTGGTTGTTGCCCGACAGCGAAGTTCAAAGGCAGCATCCGGTTGCCGTAGATGATTGAAATAAATGGTGTGGAGATTGGCAGCGAGCTCTTCTGTGTTGAAGCGTTCATCGATACGAAGCTGTGCGCATGACAACGGTGAATTCAGCCGTGAACTGCGCTGAAAGAGCCAATGACTCAACTCCAATAAGGTGACGGCAGGACTGAGATCGCATCGGATGCTGAATCGATCGCTGGTGTCGCTGCTGGTGTGACCAAGGCATTCGATCTGGTAGTCATCCGGTGTCCCCGCTAAGACAATGCTTCGTTCTCCAACGGGAACAAACAGAACGGCATCTATCGTCGCGCTTTGCAGCCAAAGCGGTTGATAGGCGGCTGCATTGGCATTGCTGTGCAGTTTGAGTTGGAAATAGCGTGAGAAGTCGCGATCGATCACGTCACCGTCCCCAAACGCCCGCCGTCGTAGTGGGCACGTTCGCGCACTTGATCACACCAGTCGAGATGACTCAAATACCACTGCACGGTTTGCTGTAGTCCGGTTGCAATGTCATGGCGTGGCTGCCAGCCCAGTTCTGTGCTGATGCGGCTTGGGTCGATTGCATAGCGCCGGTCATGTCCTGGTCTGTCCTGGACGCGTTTGATCAGATTGCGATGAGGTGCGTTGGACGCGTGACATTGGTCCAACTGATGACAGATCTCTTCGACCACCTCGCGATTGGTGCGCTCGCCGTGGCCGCCGACGCAATAGCTGCTCCCCGACTGGCCTCGGCAGGCCGCGAGCAGTAGCGCATCGACATGATCTTCGACGTAGAGCCAGTCCCGCACGTTGAGTCCGTCCCCATAGAGGGGAATGGACTCCCCTGCGGCTGCTTTCAAGGTGACCACTGGGATGAGCTTTTCCGGGAATTGCCAGGGTCCGTAGTTGTTGGAGCAGTTGGTCAGCACAACTGGTAGATCGAAGGTGTGATGCCAGGCATTCACGAGATGGTCGCTGGCCGCTTTGCTGGCGGAGTAAGGGCTGCGGGGGTCGTAAGGCGTGTCTTCCGAAAAACGGCCCTCTGCGCCAAGCGAACCGAACACCTCATCGGTGCTGATGTGATGCAGTCGGAACTGCTCTTTTCGCTCTGTTTGAAGAGAGGCGTAATGGTTTCGAACCGCCTGCAACAGGTTGTACGTCCCGCAGATATTGCTGTCGATGAAGACCCCCGGTCCGGAAATGGAGCGGTCCACGTGACTCTCTGCCGCCAAATGCATCACCAGATCGGGATCGGCGGCCTGAATGGCCTGATCGACTGCTGCTGCATCAGTGAGATCGACGCGCAAAAGCTGATGCCGCTGCCCGCCTTGGTCTCCAAGACCGTTGACGACCTGCTCGATGCTGGTGAGATCACTGGCGTAGCCCATCTTGTCGAGGTTGAAGACCATCGCTTCGCTCTCTTGCAGCAGTCGACGCACCACAGCTCCTCCGATGAAGCCGGCTCCTCCAGTGATCAGAACCCGTTGTCTCGTCCCTAGCAATTCAGCAGCCGTGGGCATCGAAATCGTCATGACTTAAGGCTGCTGGGTGGAATGACTTGCAAAATTTGTCGGAGGCTGCTCCGCCAGTGCTGGCCGCTGAGGCCCAAGGCGATCCGGCTGTTGACGCAATCCAACAGTGAGTAGGCGGGGCGTTGTGCCGGGGTTGGATAGTCCGCAGTGGCGATGGGTTGAACCAGGGCAGGTTGCTTCACGAGCCCCAACTCTTGACCGAGTTCACCCACGGCAACGGAGACGTCATACCAACTGGCGGCACCGGCATCGCTCCAGTGCAGCACGGGTGGCAGATCGGTTCGGGCTTTCTGGTCGAGGATGCGCCAGCAGGCGGTCGCAAGGGTCAAGGTGCTCGTCGGACAGCCCACCTGATCGGCCACCACGCCCAGTTCCTCTCGATCTCGATGCAGACGCAGCATGGTGAGGGCAAAGTTTCGTCCCACCGGTCCGATCACCCAACTGGTGCGCAGGATGACGGCGGTCCCCTCACTGCCGAGAGTTTGTTCGATCGCGTCCTCTCCCTTGGCTTTTGTGACTCCGTAAACACCTAAGGGGTTGCGTGCCTGATCGACTCGATAAGGCGAACCCTGGGATCCGTCGAAGACGAAATCGGTGCTGAGTTGGAGCAATTGTCCGCCGCTATCTCTCAACGCATCTGCAAAGGCCTTTGGCGCTCCTGCATTCACGGCCAGGGCGAGTTCGGGTTCACGTTCGGCTTGGTCGACAGCCGTGTAAGCACCAGCGTTCAACACCCAGTCCGGCCGGTGCTGACGGACCGCGTTTCGGCAGGCCATTGCATCGGCAAGATCCAGCTCGGATCGGCTCGTGGCAATCAGTTCCACGTTGGGCGGTGCTGCTGCTACGAGGGCTTGGCCAAGTTGTCCCGCGGCACCGGTTAAGAGCACTTTCACGGGAATACATCTCCTGCGGCTTGTGCCGTTGAGAAGGTTGGTGCTTCACCATCTTTCTCAGACAGGCTCACCGAAGCGGTGGCGAGTTGATCGAGGGGCCAAGCAATCGATAACTCGGGGTCATTCCAGCGGATGGCTCGCTCACATTCGCGGTTCCAGAAGCCTCTTGCTTTGTATTGCACCTCGGCCCAATCGCTGAGGGTCAGAAAGCCATGGGCAAAGCCCTCCGGGATCCAAAGTTGATGTTTGTTATCGGCATTGAGCTCTGCACCCACCCATTCTCCGAAGGTTGGTGATTGGCGGCGGATGTCAACGGCGACATCGAAAATGGCACCCACACTGGCTCTCACCAATTTGGCTTGAGGTTCGGGGCTTAATTGGTAATGAAGCCCTCTTAAAACACCTTGAATAGAGCGTGAATGGTTGTCTTGGCTGAAGATCACATCTTCTCCGACGGCTTCATTGAAACCACGTTGATTCCAGCTTTCGTAGAACCAACCCCGGTCGTCTCCAAACACTCGTGGGCGGATTAACAATGGACCCTGCAAGGGATTTCCCTGGGGGCTCAGCAATGTTTCAAGTTGCATTGTTCACCTCCAAGCTGCTCTGCAGAGCTGCATGGTCACTCACGTTTTCATCCAGCAGTTGCAAAAGGTAGGTTCCGTACCCGCTCTTTTTCAAAGGTTGGGCCAGCTTGTCGAGTTGGGCTGAATCGATCCAGCCCTGGCGCCAGGCCACTTCTTCCGGACACCCCACTTTGAGCCCCTGACGATGTTCCAAGGTGCGGATGTATCCACCGGCATCATTGAGAGAGTCGCAGGTTCCGGTGTCTAACCAGGCCATGCCGCGACCCATTAATTCAACCCGCAATAAACCTTCGTTTAAATACATCCGATTCAGATCTGTAATTTCCAATTCGCCACGGGCCGAAGGCTTCACTAAGCGAGCACGATCCACCACAGATTCGTCGTAAAAATAGAGCCCAGTGACGGCGTAACGACTTTTCGGATGTTGCGGCTTTTCCTCAAGACTTAGAACGGTTCCATTGGAGTCGAATTCCGCCACGCCATAGCGCTTTGGATCACGAACGGGGTACGCAAAGACGGTGGCCCCTTTGTCGCGGTCATTGCTGGAGGCCAATTGGGGCACAAGATCATGCCCATGAAAGAGATTGTCCCCAAGTACGAGTGCAGCAGGAGCATCCCCAATGAAATCGGCTCCAATCAGAAACGCTTGGGCGAGACCTTCCGGCTTGGGCTGAACGGCGTAATCGATCACCATTCCCCAGGCAGAACCATCACCAAGAAGGCGGACAAAGGCGTCTCGGTCGTGAGGGGTTGTGATGATGAGGACTTCACGGATCCCGGCCAGCATCAATGTGCTGAGCGGGTAATACACCATGGGCTTGTCATACACAGGCAGGAGCTGCTTACTCACCGCCTGTGTGATGGGGTGAAGCCTGGTGCCACTGCCGCCAGCCAGAATGATCCCCTTGCGGCAGCTGGGCCTGCGAGCCATCCGATCCCGGAAAGTCCGGGTATTTCAGCATGCAGGGTCTTCGGAGACGGCTGGCTTGTTCATTGACGCCAGTCAAGCCCTACCACCCCGGGGATGATGGCGGGCGTGGTCGCTTGGTACGTGGCGTAGTCGGGATGAAGGGGAATTAGGGATCTCTCCTCACGGTGGGCTTTGCTGCGCAGCAGGACGGCCAGCGAGATCATCAGGACGAGATGCAAGATGCTGCCTAAGCCGATCACCATTCCCAACGAGCTGACGAGAATCGCTTGATAGAGGGGGTGGCGGCAATGGCTGTAAGGCCCTGTGATCACGAGATGGTTGTTGTGTTTCGGTGCGGGTAGAGGGGAGAGGCTCTCGCCTAAGGCCAGGAAGGCCTTCAGAGCTAAGGCCAGTCCGCAGAGCAAGATCACAGCACCGAGAACCAAAAGAGGCCTGGGCCAGATGGCGAGTCCCCAGACAGCTGGTGCTGGCCAAGCGGGCAGAAGGTGGGCACAGATCAGAAGAATCTGCGCCAACAGCCACCACTCGCCCCTCCGGTTGTCGAGCCAGCCTCCCCAACTCAATCCCCAGCCAGAGAACATCAGTCTTTGACCAGAAGGGCGCGGATGTTGTGACGCTGGACCAGTGAGGCGAGTTGAACCATGTCTCGGTGATGGATCAGTCCCACGCAGCCAAGCGTTCCACTGTTGGCATTGCGGTTAGCACTGGGATCGAGGTGAATGCCAAGGTGGCCTCGCCCTGTGGGGAAGAGGGGTTCGATCCCAATCCAGATTGGCCCGAGTTCGGCAGGGTCGGCGGGGCCTAATGGTTCGACGGGGCCGAGGCTGTAGTAGCCACTGGGCAGAGGTGCACGACTGCCGGTGCGGTCGCGATCTGCGTTTTGGCGATGGGCCCGACCACTCACAGCCTCAAATTGAATGACTTGTTTCCCCGGACGTTCAAGACGGAGTGTCCAGATCGGGTCACCCGTGTAGGAGAGGGATTTGGAGGTGCGTTCGAGTACGAGCAAGGATTCAGCGGGCTGCAAGACGGCCAACTCGTTGGCACAGACAGCGGTGTGCAGCGTCGGGATGAGTAGGGCAGCCACCACCGCACGGGCCGAATCCATTGGCAAAAGAAAAAGGATCCGCACCGTATGGAGACTTTTTTTTCTTTTCAGAGAAAAAAGTCGGTTGTTTAGGCGTCTCCCTCTGGACGCGCTGCGGGACTCACAGCTCGTCGGCCACAAGTTTGCGGGCCTTGGCCTCGTCAAGGGCAGAGAGGCCACAGTCAGCGTCGAGATGGGGCTTCAGCATCTGGGCTGCCTTGCGCACCTGAGGATTGTTGAGGACGGCCGTGCTGATTCCCATCTCCTCGAGAGCCATTGGCATGGCTTGGTTCGCCTGCTGCTGGCTCAGACGACCTCGCTCGACAAGGCATTCCCCATTGGCGAGCGTTGAGGCAGCGAAAGCACGAATGCTGCGAGCCAGTTCGATACGGGCGACCTTGCGAGCAATGGCTGGATCGAGGCGTTCGTTGGGCTGAGCATCCATGGCGATGGCTGAGCTGATCAGCATTACGGCCGTGCCAGCGACCAAGACCCAAGAACGATGGTGGCTCATGCAGCGCATTGCAGCTTGGACGATCTAGTCAAGCCTGGGAAATCTTGAGGAGATGGCATCTCCTGTGAAATCGGCCACCCATCCCTGAGGGTTGTTGAAAAAGCGCAAGGCGCAGAAGCAGGGGGCATGACCCATATCGAACCAGTGACGCGTCCCGGCAGGAACGCTGATCAGATCGCCGCGCTCGCAGAGGGTGACGAGCACCTCTGCGCCGATGTGAAGCGAGAACAAGCCTTGCCCTTCCACAAAGAAGCGCACTTCGTCTTCAGCATGGGTGTGTTCTGAGAGGAATTTGAGGCGCAGCGCATCACGATCGGGATGGTCGGGTGTCATGCGGATGGCATCCACGGTTTGGTATCCACCCTTGGCTTGAATCCTGGCGACCTCTGCTTGGTAGGCCGCGAGGATCGTGTCCTGCTCCAAACCCTGCGTCAGCGCTTTGGCGGCCGGCCACTGTTCAAATGCAATGCCGCGTCGGTCCAGCTCAAGCTGAATTCGCTTCGGCTCGTCGATCACCAGCACCGGCTGAGGTCCGTCTGCGTCCTCTGTGATCGACCGCTCTGGAAAGATGCTGAGACGACTCACCGTCTGGCTCCCGGGCGACAAATCTGTTGTCCATCATTGATCAGCCAGCGGTCGCCAGGCTCAGCTTGGTTGGTGTGGGGCCTGGTGATCCTGAGCTGTTGACCCTCGCAGCAGTCCGAGCGATTGAACAGGCCGATGTGATCGCCTGTCCTGTCGCGCGTACCAATGGGGAAAGCATGGCGATGCAGATCGCCCGGCGTTGGGTTCGAGCAAACCAGCGGGTCTTGCCCGTGTTGTTTCCCATGATTCAAGACGCGGAACCGCGTCGGCAGGCATGGAATGCCGCCGCTGATGCTCTAGCGGCTCTGGTGGCAGAAGGACAGACGGTGGTGCTGCTTTGTGAGGGAGATGCATCCCTGTTTGCGACCGGCAGCTATGTGTTGATGGCTTTACGCCAGCGGCATCCGCTTTGTCCTTACAACGTGATTCCTGGTGTGACCTCCATTTCAGCGGCTGCTGCTGCTGCCGCATGGCCTTTGGCATTGCAGTTGGACCAGTTCTTGGTGATGCCTTGCCCGGATGATCTGCAGCAACTTGAGGCTGTTTTGGATCGAGCAGCCATGCAGTCACGTGTGCTTGCCTTATTGAAGCTTGGACGGCGATGGCGCTGGGTTCGCCCCTTGTTGGAGCGGCGGCAATTGCTTGAGGATGCCCTTTTTGCGGAACGGGTCGGTTGGCCCGATCAGACGCTCTGCCAAGCGTGTGATGTGGTGGAGGGAGAACGTTCTTACTTTTCCTTATTGCTGATCCGTCAGGACTGGCCCAACGTTCTGCCTTGAAATGGCAGAGAATTTGGCGTCGGATTGGGTTGCTTCAGCGTGAGTTGTTTCAGGTGCTGGGTAGCCCGCAGATTCAACCCACGTTCAGGCACTGAGCGTCAAGCAAAGCGAGTGCGGCCGCCGGTGTTGGAGCCCGCATTAGGGCATGCCGTAGTCGCGGGGCTCCTGGGAATCCGCTGCAGGTCCAGCCCATATGTTTTCGTGCGATCAGCAAGCCGTGATCGCCCCGAGCCTCGACCAGGGCGAGCAGCTGCTCACGTGCCAGAGCTAGTCGTTCGGCAGGACCGGGGGTGCGTGGAACAGGCCTGCCCTGGAATGCGGCGTCAATCTGGCCGACGAACCATGGCGCTCCCATCGTGCCGCGTCCCACCATCACGCCATCAGCCTTGGTTTGCTCAAGGCAGCGGATGGCATCGTCTGGGGAATTGATATCGCCGTTGGCAATCACTGGGATGTTCAGAGCTTGCTTAATTGCCGCAATCGCGGTCCAGTCGGCGCGACCTTTGAACCCCTGTTCGCGGGTGCGACCGTGAATCGTGAGCAGTCGAGCGCCAGCATCTTGCAACTGAAGGCACCAGCTGACGGGATCGGCATCCGCTCCGCACCATCCCAAGCGGGTTTTTACCGTCACCGGTATCCGCACGGCAGCTGCCACGGTTTCAATAATTCGTGCTGCCAAGTCCGGTTCTCGGATGAGGCCTGAGCCGCCGCCTTTACGGGCGATTTTTCGCACCGGACAACCCATGTTGATGTCGATGAGAAAAGCACCGGCGTCCTCGGCCCGCCGGGCAGCTTCTGCCATAGATGTCGGTCGGTGATCAAACAATTGCACCCCAATCGGGCCACTTTCCTTGGTCAGTTCTTCAACTTTGCGGCGGCCATGTCCTCGTTCCAGGCTGGTGGCGTTCACCATTTCGGTGAACAGCAGAGACTCTGGAGCCCAGCGACGTACAAGCTTGCGAAACACTTGATCGCTGACCCCGGCCAAAGGAGACTGAAAAACTCTTGAGTTCAGTTGATGTGTATGGTCGCGTCCATGAATTACAAGTGGTTCGTTCAACGAAAGGGGCTGTATGGATGCTTTGTGGCTCATAATCCCCGTTGGATGTGAATCGCAAGGATGAGAAGGCTTGGTATGTCTATTAAGAGTTTGCCCGAAATGTATAGCCTTAAACGAAGCCTGCAACTCGTGGGGATTGGCGGAGTTCATGGCTCAGGATCAATGCTGGTAGGCCTGTTGATCTGGGTTGCTTCAGGGATTGGATCACTGCAGCCATGCAGTAATCGATTGCAAAAAGAGGATGCAAATGAACCGCATTTGAAGAGGGTTGGAGTTTGTATTGGACTGGGTGGAGGCGGAATTAAGCGACAGCAATTGATGATGGGATCAGGGCGATGAGCGGATTTGGGTGTGATGAGGCGGTCGCTAATGATGATTGGTTTTGTTGAGATATTGTTGGCTTTGCTGTTGGTGGAGTAGTTGTATCTCTTCTTGAATTGTCTTGGTTGAATGGCTATCCTTGTTTGGGTTTGAGTGAATGCTTCGGTTGGTAAGTTTCCGATATTCCTAATGTTTTGTTTCTTGCATCCCCCTAGTCAGCGGCCGCTCTTGTGTGTTCACATGGCATGACGACTGCTGTTGCTAGTGCACGTGCCTGCGTTCTGGTGTCTGAGTCGTTCTCTGCTTCTGCAAATTCTCGAAGACCGTTGCAGTGATCGCTTCGTTTGTGAGCGCGTTTGGGAAAGATTGGGCTATCGCGAGATTGGCGGAGTTTGGTCTGCAGGCCAGACAACTCCACCCGAATGGGCTGAAGCCTTCCCCGAAGCACCGCCGGTCATTTCCCAGCGCTCTGCGTCGGTGCGCCTGACGCGTTCGATCCCGAAACAGTTCAAGCAGTTGCTGAAGCAACAATTAGCGTTTGCGGGCTATCGCATCGGAGAGCTCTATCCACGCCGCACCCGCCGGGCCACGGCGGTGAGTTGGTTGTTGAGTTGGCTCGCCCAACGCGGTGAGTCCCTGCCAGAGCAGGGACCTATGGCGCCGGAATTGTCTCCACCCGTTGATCCGGTGCAGGGACATCCCGGTGATCTGCCCGTGGTTTGATCAGGGTTGGCCTAGGCCTGGATCGAGATTGGTGTGCCTGTCGGCGTGTTTTGGAAGAGCCAACGGGCATGGTTTAAGGGCATTCGAACGCAGCCATTACTCCGCGGCACGCCAAAGGCCTGGCCGGCGTTCTCTTGCCATGGAGCGGCATGCATGCAGATCGCTTCATTGGCGCTGACGCACATGGTGTAGGGCACGCCATGAACCGTGTAGGTCCGCCCCCGCATCGTGGTGGAACGGTATTTGGTGAAGACCTTGCTGTCGAAAATTGGTGTGGGTGTTGAGGGTTTGCCGGTGCTGACGGGGATCACCCGAACCACCTCCTGATCACTGTTGTAAACCGTGAGTTTTTGGTCGGAGAGGTCGACCACGAGGCTGGCGACGAGCTCGATCATGGGGCGCTGATGGATGGGGCCTGAACCATCAGCTAGCTGTCTCGTTTAAGACTCATTAGTCTCGCTTGGGAAAATTTTCGTTTCGGCGCCTTTGTAAGGTCATGCATTGATCGGAGCCTCGCCCTTTGGCGCGTCCCGTCGTCGCGATCATCGGACGTCCCAACGTCGGTAAGTCCACCCTGGTCAACCGGCTTTGCCGTAGCCGGGAGGCGATTGTCCATGATCAGCCCGGTGTCACGCGCGATCGCACCTATCAAGACGGTTATTGGGCGGATCGCGACTTCACAGTGGTCGACACCGGCGGCCTCGTGTTTGATGACGACAGTGAATTTTTACCGGAGATCCGCGAGCAGGCTGCTTTGGCCCTGGAAGAGGCCAGCGTTGCGCTTGTGATTGTGGACGGTCAGCAGGGCATCACAGCCGCAGATGAGTCCATCGCCGAGTTTTTGCGTAGCCATCGTTGCCCAACGCTTCTAGCGGTGAATAAATGCGAGTCACCTGAGCAGGGCTTGGCGATGGCGGCGGAGTTTTGGAGCCTCGGCTTAGGTGAGCCGTTTCCGATCTCTGCAATTCATGGGGCCGGAACAGGAGATTTGCTGGACAAGGTCCTCACCTTCCTGCCCCCCAAGGATGACGCGGCAGAGGAGGAGGAGCCGATTCAGCTGGCGATTATTGGACGTCCCAATGTGGGGAAGTCGAGCCTGCTCAATGCCATTTGTGGGGAGCAACGAGCGATTGTTAGCCCGATCCGTGGAACCACTCGCGACACAATCGACACTCGGATTGAACGTGAAAATCGCACCTGGCGATTGATTGATACTGCCGGAATTCGTCGTCGACGCAGTGTGAACTATGGCCCGGAGTTTTTTGGGATCAATCGCAGCTTTAAAGCAATTGATCGCAGTGATGTGTGTGTGTTGGTGATCGATGGCCTCGACGGCGTGACCGAGCAAGACCAACGCTTGGCCGGTCGTATTGAGGAAGACGGTCGTGCCTGTGTGGTTGTGGTGAATAAGTGGGACGCGGTCGAGAAAGACAGCCACACGATGACCGCGATGGAAAAATCCTTACGCGCCAAGCTTTATTTTCTCGATTGGGCTCCGATGTTGTTCACTTCGGCCCTGACCGGTCAAAGGGTTGAGAGCATCTTTGCTTTGGCTTTACTGGCGGTGGAGCAGCATCGCCGGAGAGTCACGACTTCCGTGGTGAATGAAGTGTTGAAGGAGGCGCTCAGCTGGCGCAGTCCTCCAACCACCCGTGGCGGGCGCCAGGGACGCCTGTATTACGGCACGCAGGTCGCTAGTCGGCCGCCAAGTTTCACCTTGTTCGTCAATGATCCCAAGCTGTTTGGCGAAACCTATCGCCGTTATGTGGAACGGCAGATTCGTGAAGGTCTTGGCTTTGATGGCACTCCGTTGAGATTGTTTTGGCGGGGCAAGCAGCAACGTGATGCTGAACGGGATCTTGCGCGTCAACAGACACGCAAGACGTAATCGATGGATTGGCTGCGGCAGATCCCGATGGGGCAATACGTTGACGGCCGCCAGGGATGGTTGCGCCGCCTTGATCCCCGTTTAAAGCTGGCCTGGTCTTTAGTGTTTCTGCTCACCCCTGTCCTGGCCGGGCCGATCTGGCGCATCTCCCTTGTCGCGGCCCTCCTGTTGTTAACCGCTTGCAGTGGGCTTCCCGCTCGGTTGTGGTGGCGCTCTTTGCTGGTTCTGATCGTGTTGGCGAGCGCCGTTGGCGTGCTGGCGACGCTTTTGCCTGCAGTGGATCCACCGGCGACCTTGGCCTTGCGGCCTCCCCAGGAATTGCCCGGGGTCTCGGCGGAAGGGCCCGCTTGGGATTTGCTGAGGTTAGGGCCATTGCAATTGGGCTCTTTGAAACTGGGACCTCTGGTCGTGGATCGCGCCTCCGCACTGCTTGGCTTGCGGACTTCCACCTTGATCTTCACGGTCATCCACAGCGTCAATTTGGTCTTGATCACCACGACGCCAGAAGACTTGGTGTGGGCGTTGACCTGGTGCATGGCGCCGCTGCGATGGACAAAATTGCCGGTGGATCGTTTGGGGTTCCAGCTGTTACTCGCCCTGCGTTTTCTGCCTCTAGTTCAGGAAGAATTACAAAATTTGCTTCGATCACTGATTAGTCGAGCCGTGAGTCTTAGGCGTCTTGGCTTCAAAGCTGCGTTCGGACTGGTGCTTGCTCTCGGAGAACGACTGTTGGCCAATATCTTGCTTCGGGCGGAACAAGGTGCCGACGCGATGGTGGCTCGTGGGGGACTGATTTTGGGACCAGAACGTTTCCATATGCCGCCTTATCCAATTTCAAGGTGGCTGAACTTGCTATCAGCAATCACACTGTTGGCCGTTGTCTTCATGAGAGGTAAGTTCGGTGCTCTGTGATCTCGGGTCGCGATGATGACTGCCGAGCGTTATCTCAATCACCCCACGTTCGGAATGCTTTACCGCGTGGCTCCTGCTGGAACAGGGCGTGACGTCTACGCCACGTTGTATGCCCAGCGCATGTTTTTTCTGGTCACCTTGCAACCCCGTGGTGCTCAGTTTGAGGTGATTCCCTATCAAGATGCTCGCCATCATGCGGAAGTGCATCTTTCCCGTTGTCGTCGCGATGCTCCGGATGAAGTGAGTTCCTGGCGACAATTGTTTGATCAGACCTTTATCTGACTTGGTGCAGCACCCATCTGCAGAACGCTGGCGTCAGTTGATGCAGCACTTACCGCCAACAGCGCGCTTGCTGGCGGTGAGCAAAGGCCATTCAGCTGAGGCGGTTCGAGAAGTCGCTTCCCTTGGACAGTTGGCTTTTGGTGAAAGTCGCCTTCAAGAGGCGGTGCCGAAGCAGCTGCAACTTGAAGACCTACCGCTGCAGTGGCATTACATCGGCCGTCTGCAGAGCAACAAAGTGCGAGGCGTCGTTCGTGCTTTCTCGATCATTCACTCGATTGATTCGCTTGCGTTGGCCGAGCGTGTGTCGCGGATTGCGGCAGAGGAAGGTTGTTCCCCAGATGTGCTGCTTCAGGTCAAATTGCGTCCAGATCCGGCTAAGGGGGGCTTTACAGAAGAGCTCCTGTTGGAGGTCTGGCCCCAACTTGTCAGCTTGCCGTCGATGCAGATTCAGGGCTTGATGACCATGGCCCCGCAAGCGCTGGAGGCAACAGAGCGGTTGTGCTTGTTTCAAGAATGTTCAGCGCTGGCTGAGCGGCTCGGTTTGCCGGAACGGTCTATGGGCATGAGTGGTGATTGGCGTGAGGCCGTCGAGGCCGGCAGCACTTGGTTGCGGCTTGGTTCTGCCTTGTTTGGGCCAAGGTCAGCGGTAACTGATGGTTGAAAGTGGCTTGCTTGCGGCAAGCTGAAACGCTATTCAGGAAGAAGGTTGCCTGGTTTAGTCCAGGGTTCGCTTCCGTTCGTCTCACGTCTCAGCCCGAGAGGATTCCAAGGTGTCGCTGATTTCCCGCCTACGTGCCGTCGTCGCTGGTGATGACTATCTCGATGGCGAACTCGATGACTTTGCTTACGACGATGAGCAGCACGAGGATGATCAACGTGCCAGCCATGCGGAGGGAGGGGCATTAGCCACCATCTCCGATACCAGTAACCCTTTTGATCTTGGCGACAATCTGACTGGATCGAACGTCATCGGCATGCCCGGCATCAGTACGGCGGCAGCCGAGGTCAATCTGATGGAGCCCAGAAGCTTTGATGAGATGCCGAGGGCCATCCAAGCGTTGCGTGAGCGCAAGACGGTCATTCTCAACCTCACGATGATGGAGCCGGATCAGGCTCAGCGGGCTGTTGATTTTGTGGCTGGTGGCACCTTCGCGATCGATGGACATCAGGAACGGGTGGGCGAAAGCATTTTTCTGTTCGCGCCAAGTTGCGTCACGGTGACCAACACGAGCCAAGAGGAAACCTCCTCACCCACGGTGGTTGCTCGTGAGGCCGATGCTCCCGATCCTGAAACATCAGCAGCACCGTCACCGGCCTGGGGCAACACATCGTCCCTCTAGAGCCGCTTTGCGGTTTGTTTCATGGTCATGCGGTCAGCCTTTGGCGTGATCGGTTTGGGTCGGATGGCTTGGGCCATCGTCGAACCGCTGCTCAAGCGTGGTGTGATTCCGCCTGAGCAACTCGTCACTGTCGTGGGTAGTGAACTCTCGGCCTCTCGTCTCAACAATGAGTTGCCTGATGGGATCACGGTGTATCCGGCCTCGTCTGCTGAGGCACGCTCGGTTTGGCAGGCTCCGGTTCAGTTGCTAGCTATCAAACCGCAGCAACTCGACGCTGTCGCTGCAGAGGTCCCTGCGGTCAATGGCCAGCCTCTCTTGATTTCAGTGTTGGCTGGTGTACGGCTTGAGCGTCTTCAGCGGTTGTTTCCAAGCCATCGCTGTGTTCGTTCCGTGCCGAATACTCCGGCTTTGGTGGGGGCCGGTCTTACAGCGTTGGCTTGGGGAGATTCCGTCCTGCCTGATCAGCGCCAGCAAGTGACGGAGCTGTTTAGCCCCGTGAGTGAAGTGATGGAACTGCCGGAGGAGAAGCTTGATGCGTTTCTGGCACTCACCTCCTCAGGTCCCGCGTTCTTGGCATTAGTTGCCGAGGCCATGGCCGATGGTGCTGTGGCAGCTGGATTGCCTCGCCCGTTGGCCCAACACCTCAGCCATCGAACCCTGGCGGGCACGGCGGCGTTGTTGCATCAGCGCAATCTGCATCCGGGAGAGCTCAAAGACATGGTGAGTTCACCAGGGGGCACAACCATTGCTGGGATTCGTTGTTTGGAGCAGGCAGGGCTTCGCTCGGCTCTGATCGAAGCGGTGGTCGCTGCTGCCGAACGCAGTCGGGAGCTTGCTTAAGTCTCTAAGCGGCCATCGGCGTTGCTTCCATCACCTCGTCGTAAAGGGTTTCGATGGCGTCGATATTGCGGCTGAGGGTGTAGCGGTCCAGAACGCGTTGACGGGCCATGCGCCCTAATTCGCGGGTGAGTACGGGTTGATTGCGTAGGACGGGCAGCAAGGTGCGGAGTTGGGTGGTCACTCCCTGGGTGCTCATCACAATGCCTGCCCCTTCGTCCAGCACTTCGCCGTCGGCGCCAGCATCGGTGGCGACGCAGGCGGTGCCACTAGCCATCGCCTCCAACAGAGCGAGTGAAAGGCCCTCGACCAGGCTTGGCAGAACGAAAACCTCGGCGCATTGAAGCAACGCCACTCTGGTCTCGAGGTCGGCTTCATAGCCCCACCACAAGATCTCTGCATCGTTGTAGCTGTTTTCCAACGTGACCCGAAGCGGGCCATCTCCCACGATGACCAGGCGACAGCCTTCTGGGGAGATCAAGCGCCAGGCGCGCAGAAGGGCTTCGACATTCTTTTCGGTGGCGATGCGACCCATATAAAGAAAAATGCGTTGCGCCCCAAGCCGTTGACGAACCCGTTGCAGCACGAAGGAGCTGATGCCTTTGGGTGCAGGTTTCCAGCGCTCCACATCCACGCCGTTGGGGATGATTGCCAGTCGGTTCGCTGGGACGCCAAGTCGCTCGAGAACTTCTGCCTGCAGCTTGGAGAACACGATCACACGATCACAACGAGCTAGGGCCGGGGCATACAACTGATATGTGAGCTGTTGCGTGCCGGCCGTGAGGTTGCGTAGACCTGCATCGAAGGGAGGATGAAAGGTTGCAACGAGGGGGACACCGAGCTGCTGGCAGAGATCGGGTAGTCGGAAATCGAGTGGTGAAAGGGTGAGGCTGGCGTGCACCAGATCCGGTTTGAGTCGGCTGAGTGACTCACGCAGTTCCCTTTGCGCTCTTGGCGAGGGGATTGTGTAAACCTGAGATTTGACCAGGTACGGAAGGCTTACATCCGGATCGTTGGCCAGGAGCGATGCGGCGGCACTTTCTGGAAGACGTGGATTGTCGAAATGGATGAAGTGGGTTTGATGCCCTCGCAGGCGAAGAGCCTCCGTGGTGCTCAAGCCGTAGGAGACATTCCCGCAGAACGGTGACTTCTTTCCCAGCCAGGCGATCTGCGCCAACCGTGACGGCCCTCCTCAGGCGAGGCTGCAAGTTAGCAGCGCTTCCAAGGTCGCTCCAGTACTGCGGCTAATGCCGCCATGACGGCGAGAAGAATCAGGACGGGTTCGAGACCGATGCTGCTCACCAAAGTGCCGGCCAGCACCAGGGGAAGGCTCAAAGCGATGTTGATCAGATTGTTCTGCAACCCGAAGACACGTCCGCGCTCGGTTTCTGGTGTGTCTTCCTGGATGGTCGTCTGGGCTGGGATAGCCACTAATGCGGCACCAATGCCGAGGATTCCGCACAGGGTCAGGGTGAAGGCAAGAGACCCGCGCAGTTGACTGAGCAGCACAAGACACCAGGTGATGGTGCCCAGTCCGACTGCCGTCAGGCGGCGGCGGCTATAGCGATGACCAATCTGGGCGATGACAACAGCCCCAAGAGCCATCCCGATTCCACTCATCGCTAAGAGCATGCCGAATCCGGATGGCCCCAAGCTGCTAATTAGGGCAGCCAGCTGCAGAGCCAGGACATAAAGCGCCGCCAGGAGGCTGTAGAGCAAAACAAGGTGAACCATGGCGCCACGCACAGTGGGGACGTGCTTCAGCACTTGCAGGCCTTCTCCAATCTCTTGCCAAAGACTGGTCCCACTTGGGGGGCGCGGTTGCTCCTTGAGGCGAATGGCGAGCAGGCTCACCGCAGCCATTCCATAGCAGAAGGGCAGCAGGAGGAATTCTCCCCCTTGAGCGCCGAAGTGGAGCGCGAGCTGATGCAACCCTTTGAGAATCGGTTCTCCCAGGGCGAAACCGACAATCGTGGCTCCCATGCTGGTCGCCTGATAGAGCGAATTGGCTGCGAGCAGTTGTTTGCTAGGAACCAGCAGGGGGATGGCGGCTTGTTCGGATGGGGCAAAAAATTGCGTGAGGATCGACTCGAAGAAGGTCATCAACACCAACCCCCAGTACCCCCAAGGCAGGCCGAGCCAGGTTGGTCCTGGTAACAGGCAAAAGGGCGCGAGAAGCACCAGTAAGGCGCGCAACGCATTGGACGCGACCATCACTGGGCGCTTCGGCCAGCGATCGGACCACACACCAGCCACGGTGCCGAGCACCATTGCCGGGATCGTGTTGGCCACGAAGATGCCAGTGGCCAGCAGGGTGATCACCTGAGCCCGCGTGGTCAAATCCATTCGGATTGCGGAAGCCACGCCAGCCAAGGCACCGTTTTGGGTGCTCAAAAGCAGGTGTTGATCGATCAAATAGACCATCAACACGATGTAGAACTTATCCGCCAGTTGCGAAAAGATCTGGCCCACCCAGAGCCGCTTGAAATCGGTCAGTTGCAAGACGGCTTGCAGACCGTGCCCAGGCTCGGGATCGCTATGGATGGGAACGGTTTGTTCCTGGCTGTTCAGTCTCGGGCCGCTCAAGACGTATTCGCGTCGGCGTCATGATCGCTTACCTGCGGCGTTTGAAGACTGTTTCGCAACAGCGCCATGGCACGACTGCGCCGTGGCAGATGGGTCCGGATCCAGATTTCGACCACCGCGAGAAGACGCAGCCAGACCCGTTGCGGTCCCATCAGCTCACCGGTTGATCGACGCGGCAAATCGGCACGACTTAGTCGTTGCAACAGAGCCAGTTCTGATGGGTTGAGCTGCAGCGTCGCTTCTGGTTGGGATCCAATCGCAAAGCCATCCTCCGGCAGCAGACTGCAGCGCCAGTCCCACTGACCGATCGGTGGATTGAGGGCAGCGCCACTGATGCAGCAGCTCTGCAGCGGCAGGCTGTAACCGCCAAGGGTGAGGAGGTGAATGCTGGCCTGAACGGTGGAGGCCAAGACGATGTCTCGGTCGCCTGCTGTTTGTTCCAACCGTTCGAGATGCAAGATCAGGGTCGGGAGCAGCCCTGGGATGGGGTGATCGTCCGTGCCGATCAGAAGGCAAAGGTCGGTGAGCGCCTGAGCGGCGGCAAGGGTTTCTAGTTGCCGTCCCAGCCTGGAAAAACTGCGCTCTACACGCAGTTGTCGCACCCGTGAAAGCCCACTACGACCACCCACTTGCAGCTCCAGCAGCGTCAAAGGAGCGGCCGCGGCGAGACTGCTTTTTGGTCGACGAGCACCAGGAACGGCAACTCGCGTCACCCCTTCAGCCTCGCTGAGCAGGGTCAGAAGCCGATCGTGTTCTCCCAGTGGTCCCACCTTCAGGGCTAATCCTTGCAAGCGACGTTCGCCCATCACCAATGGATTAGTCGTGAGGTCGGCGCAAGGCCTGGAGCAGTTGCGGGGCGCTGCTGGTGCCGATGAGTTCGGCACCAGCTTCCACAAGTTCCAGCAGCAGCTCAATCCGATGGATTCCACCGGCGGCCTTAATCGCACAGCGTCCACGGCAAAGCTGCTGAAGCATGGTCACTTGAGCGCTGTTCGCTGCCGGCCCGAAGCCATTCCCGGTCTGCACACCCTGCGCGCCTGCATCGATTGAGGCTTCCACGGCCAGGGCGAGATGGTCCTCAGACAGTCGAGCCAGATCAAGCACGACGCGGACGGGTAAGCCCATGTCGCAGAGGACGGCTAACTCTTCGGCGAATCCACTGCTGTTGTGATTAACCAGTGCATTGAAATCTGGGACCACATCCAATTCATCTGCACCGTGGGCTGCGGCCCACTCCGCTTCCGCTTGCTTGAGCTCTCGCGGCAGGGCACCGAATGGAAATCCGATCACAGCGATCAGACGCGGACCACCGCTTCCTCCGAGGCGTTCTCGTAGCGATGGCAGCTGACGCAACGTGGTGCAAATCGCGCGTACGTTTTCCTGTCGGCCCGCATCACAAGCCTCGAGCAGCTGCTCATTCGTCAACATGGGATCGAGGATGGCCTGATCAAGCAGGGGCGGTAGATCCGGCAACTCCTGAGTGGAATCGGCCATCGGCTGCGAAAAATGGGGTGTGGTGGCTTAAGCGCGGGCCTGGATGACGCCGTATCCCCCATGATTGCGGTGATAGATCACCTGAAGTTCTCCGCTGTCGCGATCGCGAAATAAGTAGAAGTCGTGATCGATCAGGTCGAGCTGGCGGCGGGCTTCCTCCAGGCTCATGGGCGGCATCGAAAAGTATTTGCGGCGAACGCCGGGATCGGGCAATTCCGCTTGACGTCCCTCCAGAAGTGAGGGGTCGACTTGACTATCTTCACTAACGGTTTCCGTTCCAGGCGTAATGCTGGCTCGATGACCATGGCTGTGGTGATGGTCGCTATGGCGATCCTTCCAGCGACGTAATTGCCGGCAGAGTTTGCCAGCGGCCAGATCAATGCTGGCGTAAAGGTTTTCGCTGCGTTCTTGGGCACGAATTACGGTGCCGTTTGCAAACACCGTCACCTCTGCGGTTTGCTGGGGGACCCGTGG
>MDSW01162064.1_pt1 | contig 20730 bp, 6 predicted proteins | sample 811171 | NCBI WGS metagenome assembly MDSW01 (sample SAMN05326641, study PRJNA326480) | marine metagenome | isolation source: seawater | place: Atlantic Ocean: North West | collected 2012 | reverse complement strand
TTCGACGCGGTCGCGGGCGTCTTCGTCTTAGCGGGCGTCTTCGTCTTAGCGGGCGTCTTCGTCTTAGCGGGCGTCTTCGTCTTAGCGGGCGTCTTCGTCTTCGTCTTCGCCGCCGGGGTCTTTTTCGCCTTCTTCGCCGAGCCGCCGCCGCCAAAGTCCTCGAACGAGATGTCCCTCCACCGCTTCTTGTCCTCCTCCGTGAACGCGGCGCCCTCTTCGATCTCCTCGTCCTCGAAATCTTCGGGGAGATCGGGGTACGCGTCGTCGTCGACCGCGGCGGGAATGGCGACGTCCCGCCGCTTCTCGCCCTCACCCCCCTTCGTCTTCGCGTTGAATGCCTTCTTCGCCTTCCCCCCGCGCGCCACATCCATCGCCGCCTCCCTCGAACACCGCTCGCAGACGCACTCGAACCCGTACACCTCCCTCAGCTCGTCCCGACGCTCCCCGACGTCCGCGTCCACGTCCACGTACGCGATCGTGAGCTCCTCCCCCGGCTTCAGCGTCCTCCTCGCGACGACCAGCACCCTCGCATCGTCGACGTACGCAACCTCGCAGTTGGGATCGCACGAGTGGTTCAGCGAAGACGCGAGCGGGAACACCGCGGCGCCGCGCATCGCGGGGAACAGCGACGTGTCGAACTCGATCGCGTCGTCGCCCTTCCCCCAGATGAAGTCGCACCTCTCGTCTCTCTCCTCGTCCTCGGCCTCGTCGTCGCTGTCGCCGTCGCTGTCGTCCTCGCTGTCGAGCGCGGCGCCGTCGAGAAGCGCGTTTTCCTCGTCGACGCGCCTCGCGACCCGGACGTCGCGCTCGCGCGAGAGCCACCGCACGACGCCCCGCATCGGCCCCGTCACCGACGCGTCGCCCGTGTTGGCGCCCGGGGTGGTGACCAGGTACCGCGTGATAGGGTTCGGGACCTTCACCGTCATCGAGTTCATCTGCGCGGCGCCGCACAGGCGCGCGAAGCCGTCGCGCGATGCGATGGACGCGCCGGAGACGGCAAACGCGGGCGCGTCTCTCAACGCCGCCTCCCCGAAGGCTCTCTTCAGCGTCAGCTCCAGCGCCGGCCACGCGGCGTCCACGAGCGCTCTCAACCCCTCGCGCGCCAACTCGTCGCTCGCGAGCTCGTGAATCTGCGCGTTCGCCAGGTGCCGGACGCCGTCGACGTCGAGCGCGTCGCGGGGGGCGAGCGCGCACGCGGCGAGTTGCGCCGCGAGCATCGCGCACCGACGGTCGGCGCGAGGGGCGCCGCCGACGACGTCTATGAACGCGCGCCACTCTTCGTTGGCGCGCACGCGCAGCTTCAAGAACCCGGTGCACGTGCACGGCCACGAGGAGTCGCGGCCGTCGCCGCAGTACCTCGAGCCATAGATGTTCGTCGCGTCCGCGAGTACGAACGGCTGCGCGTCCGAGACTGGGAGTTTCTTCTTGAACTTCTGAGGCGCGAGATCCGCGATGGGAGGCGGCGGCAGCGCCTTCGAGCCCTTCCGCGGCGGCGGCGCGTCCGCGGCGTCGCGCGACGCGGCGGCGGCGCGCGATCTAAGCAACGCCTCGAGCTGGGAGGCGATATTTCCGGTGAACGCGCCGCACGTCTCGCACGTCTCGTACGGCGGCGGCGGCGATTCGTCGACGTCCTCGAGCGCGGCGGCGGTCAGATCGACGGCGCGAAGCAGCGCGCACGGCGCGTCCCTGAGCGCGACGTCGCCCTCGGCGAGGTGCACGAGCGCGTAGACGCCCTTGCCCTTGGCGGCGTCGTCGCAGTCGCGCGTCTGCACGACCGCGGTCTCCCCGAGGGCGGTCGCGAAGAGGACGTCCATCTCGTGAGGCGGCGCGGAGGGATGTGATGCGCGTGCGCTCGTCCGCGTCCGCCGCGACCGAAACTCGCACTCGCGCTGACGATTCGAGGCGCGCGCGCGCGCCCCTTCGCATTCGAAGAGACGCCCCGGCGACGCCGCCGACGCGTCGCACGATGAAGTCGACGACGGGGTCCGTTCGCTTCGCGACGCACGTCGTCGTCGTCATCCTCCTCCTCTTCCTCGCGCGCGTCCCCGCCGCGCGCGCGACGGCGACGCCCGCGATCTCGCGCGCCGCGTCGTCGTCGTCTTCGCACACGCTCGCGCTTCGTCCGCGCGCGGGATCGGACGACGTCTCGCACCGACGCGAGACGGACGCGATGCGCGCGACGAGAAGACGCCTTCTGAGCGACGCGTCGTCCGCGCACGACGCCTCCGCGACGATGCCCGTGCGCGGATCGCTGCGCGAGCACGGGTACCACTACGCGGAGGTCGCGCTCGGGACGTTCGATCCCCCGCGGTTTTTCCAAGTCATCGTCGACACCGGGTCGTCGTACCTCTACGTCCCGTGCGGCGACTGCGGGGAGAAATGCGGGACGCACACGAACGCGACGTACGACCTGGCCCACTCCACGACCGGGCTCGGCGTCCTGTGCACCGACAGGGACTGCCCGACGACGTGCCCGCGCGCGCGCGGTCGCGGGCGGCGGCGGCGGCGGCCCCTCGGCGCCGACGGCGGCGGCGACGTCCCGCGGTGCGAATTCTCCGCGAGCTACGCGGAGATGAGCTCCGTGCGCGGGCGCGTCGTGCGCGATAGGATACACCTCGGCGAAGAGATCGGCGCCGTGGACGTGACGTTCGGGTGCACGATGGAGGAGAAGGGCAGCATCTTCCGGCAGGAGGCGGATGGGCTCATGGGGATGGGACGCGCCAACGACATGTCCATGCCGGTGCAGCTGAGCCGTCGCCACGGCCTCGCGGACGTGTTCTCGCTGTGTTACAACAACTTCACCGGCGGCGGCGCGCTGACGTTCGGGCGCGCGAAGGGGATGGGCGACGGCGAGGCGCACGCGGACCACCCGGAGAATTCGTTGGGGTTCACGCCGTTGAAGAGGACGGGAAACAAAAACTTTTACGGCGTGGACGTCGAGAGCATGACGATGAACGGCGAGACGTTCGGCACCGAGGCGGAGTTCGCCGTCGGAAGAGGGTCCGTGATGGACAGCGGGACGACGATGACGTACGTGCCCGCGAGCGTGTTCAAGAAGCTCACGAAGGCGTTGCAAGACGCGGCAGAAAAGAACAAAGACGACAAGAATCTCAAGCTCGAGAAAGTCGCCGGGCCGGACCCGAAGTATCCGGACGACGTCTGCTACGCGAACCCCACGGCGACGTGGGATAACGTGCATGACTTCTTCCCGAACCTCACGATCACCTTCAAAGGCGGCGTCGCGCTCGAGACGCCGCCGGGGAACTACTTATTCGCGCACGGGAAGGACCCGCACGCGTTTTGCCTCGGCATCATGGCCAACGGCAACGCGGGCGCGCTGATCGGCGCCATCTCCACGCGCGACGTCTTCGTGCAGTACGACGTGGAAAACTCGCGGATCGGCTTCGCGAAGACGGACTGCGCGAGCTTCCTCGCGACGCACACGACGAACATGTCGTTCGCGGCGGAGCCAAAGTACCGCGTGCCCGCGAACGACGCGCCGGATTTTTACGACATCAACAGCGAAGGCCCGCCGATCGGTTTCATCTTGGTCGTCGTCGTGTTCCTCTTGGCAGCGGTTGGATTTTGTTACGTCAAGCGCAGAGGCGAGGTGCGTCTCCCGTGGTTCGGTCGGGTGGAGTGGCTGTCGAACCTCGCGAGCGACGTCGAGACGGGCGGCGGGACGACGCACGCGCGCGGGAGAGGGAAGGACGGATACGCGCGGTTCGCGGACGAAGAGGACGGCGACGACCTGGACGGCGGCGAGGTGGAGCTGCCGAGGATGGATCGCGACCGCGACTCGTGACCGGAGACGTGACCGGAGTAGACTACTGACACGTACGACAGCCGCGCGATCGTCCGCGACCGATGCGTACGCTACGCCCTACTAACACCCTACTAGCTAGAGTCGTACCTACTCTTGTTCCCCGAGTCGATGACACGCGCACCCGCCCATCTTCGCGGTCGCGCAGCTCGCGTAGCACGGCGCCTCGAACGCCGGGTCCGGGCTCGGCGGCTTCGCGCCGAACGTCATCACGCACGACCCGTCTGAGTGGTCCGGCGCCAGGTGCGCGTCCACGCCGAAGGCTTCTCTGAAGAACGCCTGCGTCGGCATCTTGCAGAAGTTGACGCAGCTCGCGGTACACCCGCACTGCTCCAAGTACCGGCACTTGCGCAGCTTCACCGCGGACATGACGCCGTCGCTCTCGCGCGGAATAATCTCGCACGGCCCGACGAGCCACGCGAACGCGTTGACGGTGATGACCGCGTTCATTTCGTCGACCCACCGCCACTCCGGCCGGATGATTTCCTTGAACCGCGCTCGCACCCACGGAGGGATGAGCCCGAGGAGCGTCGTCAGCACGACCGCGCGCTGCCGCGACGGCGAGCGCCCAACGGAGATCAAGTCCGCGAGCGCGACGAGTCGATCGAAACCGCGCTTCGGTAACGTCGTCTCTTTCACACTGATGACGCTCGCGTGGTCGTCCGACGAGGCGGAGGTGGACTCGATCGCGTCGTCGCGCAGGGCGGACTCGAGCTTGCGGTTGAACAGCGCGATGGCGAGCTCGTCCAGCGCGCCGTCCTCGTACCGCGTCGTCGGATCCGTGTCCGGTCGCGGCGACGACGGCGACGACGGCGACGACGGCGACGCGGCGCGATCGCGCGTCTTACGCGGGAAGTACGCCACGCTGCCGCTCGCGAGGCCGTATCGGACGACGTCGACGCCGTCGTCGTCGTCGGACGGCCGAGGAGGAGGAGGAGGAGGGGGCGGGGGCGACGACGAGGCGGACGCGGACGCGGACGCGGACGCTACGCGTCGCTCGCGACCTCGCGCGGCGACGCGACGGCGCGCGGAGGCGACGAGAGGCGCGCCGCGAGCGAGGCACGCCGACGTCATGCCGCGCGGAGAGGTGTGACCTGGGTGTGACTCGACAATCGTCGTCGTGAGCTGGCGCGCGTTCTGTTCGTCGCGCTCGAGAAAAAAAAGTTCTGCGTCGTCAATGCTCGAGGATTCGAGCCGAGGGCGCGCACTCCGATCCGCGAGGGGACGGACGACGCGAGCCCAACTCGATGTTCTTCAGCGCGGTCCTCCAAGCGGCGGTGAAGAAGGGCCCGAACGCGCGCGGCGGGCTCGTGTGGAAGACGCACGCGTTCTGGAAACCCTCGCCGACGCGCCGGAAGAACGCGAAGAAGAAGCAAGCGGCGCTGAACGCCGTCGACGCGGCGCTGCGCGAGGCGGAGGCGCTGCCGGACACGCCGCCGAAGGAGAGCGCGGTGTGCAAGCTGTATCGCGCGCGTCCCGATCCCGGTCCCGGTCCCGGCGCCGACCGCGCCGCGTAGGAGCCCTAGCTAGATGAACGCCACCAGCGCGGAGAAGACGCGGCGCGACGACGACGATCGATCCGCGATCGTCGTCGCGGGGAGAGAGGTGCGCCTCGGACGCGGCGTCCGCGTGGTGCGCTGGCACGACGCGGACGGGATGAGCGCGTACGCGACGTCGCCGCCGCTGGGTCCGACCGCGCCGGGGCACGCCCCGGAGGTCGCGGCGGCGATGCGACCGACCGACGTCGCGCCCGCGCCGCGGCACGGCGTCCGGAGGCGAGTCCACGCGCTCAGCGATGACCTTGGTGCGATCGTCGGGGAGGATGTTTCGGACGCGACGATGACGACCGAGGAGGAGATTCGAGACGCGATCGATAAGGTCGTGATCCACTACGACGCATGCGGCTCGAGCGCGAAGTGCTTCGACGTCCTGCACAACCAGCGCGGGCTGTCGTGTCACTTCCTCATCGACGTGGACGGGACGATCTATCAGACGTTGGACGCGAGAGAGCGCGCGTGGCACGCGACGACGGCGAACGACTCGTCCGTCGGCGTCGAGCTCGCGCACCGCGGCGCCGTCGAGATGCCGAAAGCGTCCGCGGAAGATGGAACGTCAACCGACGCGACCAACTCAGAGCACCCTCATCGCGTCGTCGGATTCGTGCACGGGCGCGAGCTGTCGCAGGCGCCGTTCGCCGACGCGCAGTACGCGTCCCTCGCGGCGCTCGTCGCGGGGGTGATGCGCGCGTGCCCGAGGGTGCGATGCGAGTACCCGAGGGGTACCGACGGCGAGGCGGCGACGACCAAGTTGGAGGACGACGCGCTGCGGGCGTTCCGCGGCGTGCTGGGGCACTTCCACGTGCAGACGAATAAGATCGATCCGGGGCCGGCGTTCGATTGGGAGGGCGTCGCGGCGCGCGTGAGGAAGATGCGCGAGGAGGAGGGAGAGGACGATCGATAGCAGACTTGAAAAACACGAAAAAAAGTTGTATATACAAAGAAGCCGAGAGTAAAGGCTTGTACAGTACGTACAGGAGCAGTCAGTGCCCCGGGCCTCGCCCCGCCGCTCGTCGACGTCAACGCAAGAGCGCGACGCGTTCGGAATCATCGCCGGCGCGCGCATCGCGACGGCCCCTCACGCCGCGTCGAGCGCGCGCCGCGACCGCGACCGCGCAAAGCCCGGCACCGAGTAACGCCAGTGACGCGTGTGTTCGCACGCCGCGCATCGCGCTCGAGTCGATGTCGATCGCCCCGAGGGACGCCCCGGACGACGCGGGCGGAGGGCCGTTCAGCAAGCGCTTCACGCGGAGGATCATTCGTCGCCAGTGCGTTCGCGCCTTGGCGTTAGACTCCGCCGTCGCCTTCCTCGCGCGTTGAATGAACGCCCCGATTGCGCGCTTCAGCGCGCTCGAGTGCTTCACGTTCCACGCGATCGTGCTGTCCGTGCGGAAGTTCGCGCTGACGACGACGCCCTCGTTCGCGAGCACTTTGTTGAGACCCGCGATCGTCCTCGGACCGGCGGAGACTTGCGAGAATCGCTTCACCGCCTTCGGCGGCTTTCCTCTGAAGCCGGAGAACGACAGCGTCAATGTCATCTTCCCGGAAACCGAAGAATCTTCGTCGTCGACTCGCGTTGTCTCGAGGCCGTGGAACTTGATCCCGGCGGCGAGTCGTCTTTTGATCGCGCGCTCGACGACGTCGAGCGCGTCCGCGCCGACGTCGGCGCCCGTCACCGCGTAGCGCGTCGTCACCGTCGTCTCCTCCGGCGTGGAAGCGGAAGATGGAACGTAAACCGGCGCGGGTTCGACCGCAGTCGGCGGCGGCGGCGTGAAGACCGCCTCCGGCTCCGGCTCCGGCGTCGCCCGCTTTGGCGCAGAGATCGGATCCGGCCCCGCATAGGTCTCCGGCGTCGCTCGCTTCGGCGCAGAGATCAGATCCGGCCCCACAGTCGGCGGCGGCGGCGCAAGGACCGCCTCTGGCGCCGGCTCCGGCTCCGCTTGACTTACCGCGGTCGCCTGCGCCTCGATCTCTTCGCGCTCGACGTCCGCCTCCGCCGCGGCGTTCGAGACGGACGCCGCGTCCTCCGCGAGACGCGTCATCGAAGACTTCGCCTCCGTCGTCGTCTCCGCGACGGGCGCGGGCGCGTCCGAGACGTCGTCGAAAGATCCGCCGCCCGCGGCGGATTCCGACGCGTTCAAACCACCCGACGCGTCCTCGGCGAAAGCGCTCACGTACGCGGACTCGCCCGCGCGCGCGGAAACCTCGGAGACGGTCGCGCCCGCCACGTCGGCGGCGGACGGCGCGTCGACGCGGACGCACCCGCCCTCACGCGACGCGCAGTCGCACAGGTTCGGCCCAACGGCGCTGACGCACTCCCCGAAACGCTCGCTCGCTGGGTTCTCTTCGAACCAGCACCCTTCGATGCCGTCGCACGTCGCCGCGTCGTACCCGTAGCCTTCGCACGTGAGCTCACAGCCGCGGAGGTTGCGCGCGCGCTCGAAATCGATGCGTGCCGACTCAGACATGTCTTCGCCTTCCGGATGCGCGACGGGGACGTCGGAGGAAACCTCCGTCAACTCCGTGGTAACGTTCGGGTATAACTGCGCGTCGTCGGGAGTAAACCTCGGCGGGATGACCACGTCCTCCACGGCGCGCGTCTCCGCCTTGGGCGCGGCGTCCGAAAAGTTGCTCGTCTTCGCGCACGCGCCGAGGTCCTCGTTCAGCGCGTACCCGACGTCGCACTCGAAGCATGTCATGCCGACGTCGTCGCACGCGACGCACCCTTCGTCGCACAACCCCTCGAACATCGAGACGTTGAATGCGAACGTGTCGTGGTGCACGCCTCGCGTGGCGTACATCTCCGGACGGTCGCCGTTGACGTCTCGCACGAGGGTTCCTTCTTCGCCTTGGACGCCTTCGCCGCCCAACTCGGCGTCGCGCGCGGCTTGCCACGCCTCCGCGGAGGACGACGCGTCGAGCGCGTACGCGACGTTCGTTTCCTTGGCGTTCGCATCTGCGGCGGCGGTTTCGAGCGCGGTGGCGAGCTTGAGCGCGGTGGCGCGCGCGGCGTCCGCGGCGTCGACGGCGGCCGTGACCTCCGCCTCGCGCGCCGTCGCCGCCGCCGTCGCCGCGGCATCGGCGGGCGTCGACGCTTCGGCGAGCGCGAACCTGAAGCGTTCGCGATGCCCGTAGTGCTCTGAGACGCACTCGAAGCCGTTGCCCGAGGTTTCTTTGCAGACGCGGGCTCTGCCGCTCGACGCCTCGAGAATCTTGGGCTTGATCACGTGTTGGTCCCCCGCGGAGGCGACGCCGAAAGGCGTGCGGTGACGGTGCACGTTTGAAATCTCAAACTCTTCCCTCATCCCCGGTTCCCGCGCGTCGCACTTGATTGACGCGCCAGACGAGGAGCAGTACATTCCGGTCTTCGCGCTTCGGATGTAGTACACGATGTCGTCGACCGCGGCGTCGGTTTTCCAGCCGCGCGCGTTGAAAATTTCGAAGCGTTCGCCGTCGGCGTCGTCGATCGAGTCTTGGCCGTCTCGCAGCCTGTCTTTGTTCGGGCAGCGCAAGAGTCCGTCGCGCGCCGCGTCCGCGACGCACCGTTGGAAAGGATGATCGCCGCCGAACGTGAACGTGCCGAGTTTGAAAGGAAGGACGCCGGTCGTCGCGTTGCCTCCCGCCTCGGCGTACGCCGCGTCGATTTGCTTTCGAACCTCCTCGAGGAGCGCGTGCGCGACTTTTTCCGTCTCGCTCGCCGTCTCGGAGGCGTTCCCCGCCGCCTCCCAGGTTGGCGGGGGACCCACGGGTTCACACTCGCAGATGTCATCGCTGCTGTGCGGTCGGTGATCGCACCCTAGATCGTGGGAACCCTTGCTGCACGAGTTCCCGTTGTCCGTGTACGACGCGACGCACGCCAAGCTCGGCGTTTGCTTCGCGCACCATTCGCGGCACGTCCGCGCGCCGTCGTAAAACGCGGCCACCGCGGTGCACGGCTGGCCCACGTTCTCGCACGTCGTTTTGGCGTTCGTAAACGCGCACACGCTCGCTTCCCCGAGTTTCGCGTCGCGCGCGTCCTCCCGCGTCACCCCGAGCTTCGCGGCGTGCAGCGCCAGCGCGGGCGCGTACGTCAGGTCGACGCCGTGTTTCGTGAACACCGGGGATCGGTGGTGATCGCGATCGCGATCGTGATCGGCGGCGTCTCCCAATGCGGCGACGTCGGAGGTGTCCACGTATCCCGTGCACGTGATGAACTGCTGGTAGTCCTTCGAGCTTCCGGTGAGACGACCCGCCGCGCGAAGCGGGCCGGGGTGACGCAACTTGTCTTGCGCCTCCACGGCGAGCGCCGAGGCGACGGTGTTCCACTGCCCCGTCATCATCGCGTATCGCATCAAAACCTGCGCGAGTGGTTTGTATTGCGGGTGCATCAACATCTTCCCGGACGTCTTCCAAATCGCGAGCGTCGAGCCCGCGAGCATGGACGCGCCGAGGCCGTCGCCGTACGAGCAATCCGTGGGGATCTTCGCGCTGATCTTCCCGAGCGGCCACTTCTTCTCGAGCTCGACAAGGTAGTCGAACACAGCCTTGTAGTCGTCGCCCGCGATGCCAATTGCGTCCAGGGCGCCGTTCTCGCCCTTCTCGCCCTGACCGAACAACAGCGCCATCGCGGCGACCATCCCCCTCGCGGCGACCGGGCCCGGGTTGACGTTGAGGTTCGTGCGCTTCACGAGTTGCGCGTCGTCGCAGTCGCCCCAGGCGAGCTTCAAGAGCGTCGGCTCGAACAGGTGCTTCACCATCTCGACGCCGGTGCCGTGTTTTTGAACGTAGCACTCGCGGACGCTGTTCATCAAAGATAAATGCTTGCCGGCGTCGCCGCAGTTGGGCGCCATCTCCTCGATCTGCGCTTCGAGCCACTGCATGGTGGTGGAATTCGCAGACTTGCAGTCGTACGTCGCGGCGATGGCGCCGAGGAAGTACTCGTACGTCTTTTCGTACTCCTTCGCGTATGGCTTGAACACGTCGTATGCCTCGCGCATCATCCCCGCGTCGCGAATCGTCCGCAGCTTGAAGTGCGTGATTAAAAGCTCCCACGCTTCGATGTTGTGCGGGTTCTTCTTTAGCGCGCTGAGGAGAAGCGACGCGACTTTTTGAAGCGATCGCGACCCTTCGTTCGAGTACACAGTTCGGAAGAGCAGCATCGCGAGGCGAACGTCGACGTAGGAATCCAAGCCGACGTTGACGCCGTTGGGAATCGCAGCCATGTAGTCCACGCTCCCGTCCTTCAGTTTATTCGATCCGCCCAAGTTATCCGTGGGCACGCCGTTCGAAGACGTCGTCCAATACGCGGGGAATATCCAGGAGAACTTACCCATCGTCCACCACTTCCCATCCGACTTCGACTCGTACGTGATCGCCGCCGCGTGCTGGGGTTGTCCGACCATCTGCGACGGCGTGCCCATGCAGCTGCTCGTGCCGATGTGCATGTACGCCAGTCTGCCGCAAAGACCGCCGTCCTCGGCGACACGCGGCAGGGAGTTGTGATGCCAGTTCGAAGCCTTGCAGATCACCTTGTTTTTCGTGTATCCGAGGCCGTAGTGCGGCCACTTCGTGACGAGCCCGGAGGAGTTCGTCCACGAATCCTTCGACAGCTCCGGCTTGCCCTGCAAGCGGCTCCACGCCCAGTCGCACTCGCCCGCGGGGAACTGAGGCGTGTTCAATCCGACGACGATCGGCCAGGGCGCGTCCGAAATCGGCGACGCTAAATCTTTGCCGTGCGCGCGTTTCTTGTTGAGCAGGTAGTCGATCGCGTGCGCGGGCGCGGGGGACGCTTCCCTCGTGTCCGGGGACGGCATGTACTTCTTCCCGTGATGCGTGCGCAAGAATCCGCTGAACGTGCACCGATCGCGGAACGTCTCCGTGGAGTGCGCCGCGTCTATGTTCGCGTCCGTGCTGTTCACGATCCAATCCAAGTCGCGATGCTTGTACGCCGTGCCGAGAATCAAATCGCCGAGCGCGTCGACGTCGTGCGACCGCGCTTGGAGGAAATTTTTCAAGTACCGCGCGTGCTTGATGACGTTCGGGTGCGTCGGGAATGACAGCGAGTACATCGACTTTCGCAGAGGCACCGTCTTCGTGAGTTCGTTCTCCGCGTCCGCCGCGACGGATTTTCGATTCACGGAGTTGATCCAAGACCAAATCGGATCCGTGAGCGCGAGCGGCGTCTTCCTCTTCGTGAGGACTTCGTTCGTTGAGACAACCTCCTCCGCGAGTTTGGACGTCCACTCGCCGTCGCTCTCCGCGACGAGTTTCGCGAGCTCGGGCTGAGGGTTGGACGTGCCGATGATTTCCCTGCGCAAGATCAAGTGCGAGGATTCCGAGCGCGTCATCTTCGTCGTGATAAACGCCTGGATCGAGATGATGCCGCAGTTCCCGCCGGACGCGACGCCGCTGTAGACGACGCCGGGGCACCTGGGCTTCCCCGCGCACATCGACACGCACGAGACGACGGACGCAGTCTGCGTCTTGTCCACGGCGCCGATCTTTCGGAAATCGTACACGACGAAATCTTGTTCGAAATGCGCGAGCGACGACGCCTCGAAAGATTCCGGCAAAACGTCGCCCGTCGAGGACGCCGTCTGGACCGCGGAAACGGGCGCGTCGCACATCTCGGACGTCGCCGGCTTCGTCGCTTCGTCGCACGTGTCGTAGCACCCGCACGACACGTCGCGCGTGCGCGCGGTGACAGAACCGGACATCGACGTCTTCGCGGTGCACGCGCTCCACTCGCCCGTCACCCACTCGCCTTCGGCGCAGGTCTTGCGAACGTCGCACGGGTAGAAGCACCCCTGGTTGTGAATGCACGTCCTGTCCGCGTTGTTCGTCCACCCGTCGTAGCAGTTGCACACGAGGTCGTATTTCGAAGTGTCCTTCGTTCTGTACAAGCGCTCGAGCTTGCCGTGCGGGCCGCATGCGGTTTTCTTCTGCTCGTAATTGTGATCGCACGCGTCGTGGTTGTTGCAATTCTGGTGCAGCACCGGGCGCTCGACGCACTCGTTTCTATCCGCGGCGGATCCGTTGACGTACGAGCAGTACGATTTGCGTCGTTGCGTTAGATGTTTGAAATCGTTCCCTCCGAGCGTCGGGCTGCACTCAGCGGCGCACTCGCCGAACGGCGAAACGATCCACTCCGGGGAGTCGAGTTCCACTTGCTCGTAACACTCCGGCTCGGGCGGCGTCCCGGGATCTGGCGACGGATCCGCGAGGAAGCAGCAGCCCGCCGCCTCGCAGGCCCCCTGGCGAATCATCGGCGAGAACGAGTTCCGAAGCGGGTTCTGCTTGAACCGCGCGCACTCCCTCCGCCCGACGTCTTGCGCGCACTGCTTCTCGCAGTGACGCTTGTTGCAGTGCTGCGTGTCCGGGATTTTCTCCTCGAGCTCGCAGTTTTTCTCGTCCACGGCGGCGGAGACGGACGCGTTCCGCATCGACGCGCAATACACCGTTCGCGTTTGCACGCCGACGCCGCACGACTTATCGCACACGCTCCATGGCGTGCCAAAGTACGCGAACGCGCCGTCGCGTTCAAAGTACGAACTCGGAACGTTCGATACCTTGTACGTCTCGAGCTCGCCCCGCGTCACCGGGTGTTCAAACTCGACGGGCGTGAACACCGCTCTCGCGCCGATCGTCTCGTACGGCTTCGGCGCGTTCGCGCGCTTCGCGACGCCAAACGGCGCGGCGACGCTCTCGACGCACGCCTTCGCGTGGATGAGGCACTTGCCCTCAGGCGTGAACTCCGCGGCGGCGCACTGCGACAACGGCTTGGCCGCGCACGCGTCGACGCACGCCTCCTCGGTCGTCGCGGCGGGGTCCTCCGCGGGCGGCGACGACGCGTCGCAGTCCATTTTTTTGCAGGATCGCGCGAAGGCCTCTGGGTGCGCGTCGACGGTGACGTAAGGCTGGCACATCAGCGCGTTTTTCGGTTTGCGCGCGATCTCTTTCTTTTGATATCCCGTGCTGAAGCCGACGGCGACGTGCCCAGCCGGGCAAGCGGTCCACGCGTTGTTGTACAGGGCGCCGCCGCCGTCGTGGCAGTTTTCGCCGGAGGCGCGATCGCACACGAGCGTGTCCGTGACCGAGGTGGCGTTGTCCACGAGTTTCCATCCGGAAGGCGTCCCGCACCTGGGCTGAATCCCCGCGTCCTCGTTGTCCTCGCGCGACCAGTCCATCTTTCCGTCCTTCCCGAAGAGCGCGAATCCGGTGAGGACCTCGCCGGGCGGGCACCTGACTTCGACGTCAGTCGCCGGTCCTCGCGCGAGCGGGACGTACTCGCCGTACGTTTCAGAGTGCAAGCACATCGTCGTGTTGATTCCAAAGTCGCACACGTCGTCGTGACGGCCGTAGTTGTCGGAGAAGCAATGCAGGTGCGTGACCGGACCGGGGACGGCGTCGGTCAAGAGCACGACGTCGCCGCCGCGGGACGCGGCGTTGTGAAACGTCTCGTGACGCGCGAACGGCCGCGTCCAGTCCGTCTCCGCCTTCTCCTCGCAGTCGCAGTGGCCCCAAAACTCGAAACTGTTCTTCTTCGTGTAGCAGATCGGTCGGTCGTGAGCGTCCACTTTATGACACGGCGGGTTGACGAGATCCGCGTCTTCGCGGTCTTGTGACCACTGTCCGGAACACGGAGCGCCGTTGCTGTTGCCGCCGCACGTCCGTCGCGGGTGCTGCATGTACACGCCACCCTCGAAGAAACTGCCCGCGCTCGCGTCCGAGGCGTCCACGGGCACCGGCGGTCGCCACGGATCCGTCCAACGCACGGCGTTGAACCCGGAGCTGAGATGCCGTCCTCTGTCCGCGTGTTGCGGGTGCGTGTTGCCTCTCCAGTCGTTCCAAAGGGTGTTCGCGAGAATGCGTCCGTCGCCGCTGTGCACCTTGAAGCCTCCGTTACCGTTGATGTAATCGGATTTGCGGTGCATGACGTCCCTGACGCTCTCAAGGGAGAGCTCGGCCATGGGCGGGATGTCCGTAAACTCCGGGTTCGTGTCCGGGGTGAGGCCGATGGGTCCATCGTTGTGGTCACCGTTCGGTCCCCGTCGGTTGGGGTTCATCCACTTGAGCGTCGCCGCGTTCGTGTAGTTCAGGGTCGGGAACCAGTAGTAATCCGACATGAGCATGTCTTTGCGCGCTTGGAAGTTGTGCCTGTTGTTGTGGCGGTATCCGCCAGTTTTGATAATCTTCGCTTCCCAGTTCCGAAGTCGGCACCAGTCCTCCGCGCCGCCCCACTGGAACGAGTACTCGAAGCCCATGCAATTAGGGTTCTGGCGGCAGCGCGACGCGCACCACTCGTTGAGAATCGCATACTGAGCGATGACCGCGTCTTTGTATTGGAAGTGGGGTTGATTACCCCACGTCCAAGTGTCAAAGTCAGGGTAGTCCTTCTTCAGATCTTCCGTCGTGTACGCCTCGAACAAGTCACCGCCCACGGCGAGCATGTTCTTCCCCGACGTGTATCGGCCCGTGTTCGCCGTGGCCTCCGTGATGTAGTTCGGTTGCTTGAACTTGAAGTACTCCGGGTCCACGACGAAACGTCCGAGATCGTGCCAATTTCTCGCCACCGTGCAGTCCTCGCTCGAGTCGCACATGCACATGTGGTTGAAGACGTTCTCGAAAGGCGCGTCGTCCATGGCGAGGAAGGAGTCCAACACGAGTCCATCCCATTTCATGTACGGCTGCGTGTCGTTGAGCTGCTCCTTGTCATATCGATGGTGGAATGCATAGTCGCGCTCGTTATGGCGCACCTCTCCGCGCCAGACTCGGTGCCCGCCAGCTCGTCCCAACGAAGTTTCCGCGAGAATCTGAGCGGTGCCGTCCTGGACGCCTAAACACCCGGGATTCAAGCCGCCGACGACGCGAACGATCGCCTTCTCGGGCAGCTTCATGTTTCCGGCTTCGTTGAAGACAATGTCCGTGGGCACGCCTTTGAATATGCTCCGCGGGGAGAACGAAATTTGGTGCCGGTTGTACTGCGGGATGCACACGCCGATCCCCGGCATGAAACCGTACTTGGGTCCTGCGTTTTCCGCCGTCATGCTTCCTTGCACGCATCCGCTGTATTGGACGGTGGTGTGACCTTCGCCGACTTGACAGTACCCTCTTTCATTGTTGCAGTAGTTGTAATCGCCGAGCTTCAGCTCCATCTTATCCCGCCACGCGTGCGTGAAGCGCTCTTCAAAGATGGGAAGGATCTTGTAGTTCGCGCAACACGCGGGGACGAACGTGGCGTTCGGCGAGACGCATCGATTGTCGCTCACGCCGTGCCCGTAAGATGCGCTGGAGACAAAGAATCCCTTGCCGTCGTCGCATCGCGTGGAGGTCCAGTGATAGTATCCTTTGCATTGAACCGGGGCGTTGCCGTTCCAATTCTTCGCCGCGTTCATGATTCCCTTCGCGGATTCCTCGAGCGTGCATAGACGCGTGCCGGCAGCCTCGCAGTGCTCCTCCGCCTCCTCGATGGTAATCTTTTCGTCGTCCCAGCATCCGTTCGGTTGTTTCCCTCCGATCGCGCCGGAGCCGCAGGTTTTGTAATCCGCGGCCGCGCCTCGGCACGGGCCGTGGCACATACCGGTGAGCTCCCAGTTCAACTCCTCGCACGAGCGGTTCGTGATCCCGCACGCGCCGAAGCACCTTTGCGCGAACGGGGGTTTGCCTTTGAACAACGTCGCGCAGTGGTTATCGTCGGTGGGGTCATCGTTTTGATCCACGCACGTCACTTCGCGCGTCTTCATCAGAGAACACTCGTTGTGTCTCAGGAAGTTGTCCGTGGACGCTTCGCGCCACGGCACGAAGCCGACGTCGTCTTGGTTACCCAGCGCAGGGGCGGTCTTTGGCTTCGCGAACGTCAACGACCGGATTCCCATCGCGAGCGAGGCCGCGGTGAGGCCGTCGGACGGCGTCATCGCGACGGCGACTGCGCCAAACATGCGGTTTTTGCGGTAAACTGCTTTCAAACCGGCAGCGTCGCACGTTAAGTCATCGTAACCGTCTCCGCTTCGCATCAACGACACCATTCCAGCTTCGTTTACGACGAGATCAAGCTCTTTATACGCGTTTATCCAGCCGCCGTTCTCGTACACGTGAACGCCGCCTTTCGGCCTGATCATAAACGTCACGAAGTTGCACGTGCGCGCATCATCGAACGTCCCACCGGTGATGTACTTGACGTACGGACTGTGCCCTCGCGTCGAGTGATCTTCGAGGACCGCGAACTCGGTGCTGTCGTGACCGTTCAGGTGCGTGCCCATGAGATCCGCGTGCACGGGCACGACGTCCGCCAGAGGCGTCGTGATCGCGTCGGGCAGGCACCTGTGTCTGCACGCGCCATGTCTGCGTTCGTCGTCGTCGGGGTACACGTCGCCTCGGAAACCGGTCTCGACCAACGACGCGGTGGGGAGCTTCACGACCATCTCCGGTCGATCGGGATTACCTTCCACCGTGTGCTCCGTCGTCGAGACCGTGATTCCGCCGTCCACGTCGCTCTCGTTTTCCTCCGCGACGGCGACGGGAGTCAGCGCCGGGTCGGACGCGACGGTGCCGTCGGGGTTGAGCGCGCCTTCGCGGCAGTCCCCCCACTCGCCGACGATCCAGCGGTAATTCGTCGCCGCCGACCACCGGTAGGAGTCAAACCCGGTGACGGTGCTCAGCGTGTTAAACGCCTCTTTGTTGTTGCAAAACATGAGGTCGCAGACCTGTTGCTGCTTTTGGAAGTTGATCGTGTTGCATCGGCCGTTCAGACGGCACTTCGCCTTGCACTCGAGCGCGGACTCCGCGCGCGAGGTCTCGATCATGGACTTGCAGTTTGCCATCTTGTCTGGTCCGAATCGGAACCAGTCGAGGCGCGAAAAGTCCTCGGACTCGTACTTCCCGCACGGGTTCGGCGCGCTCGGGTTCGCGTACCCGAGCGCGTACGCGCACTTGCCGTGAGTCGCGTCGCCGCGGCAGCACCGATCGTCGCACTGAGAAACTTCGCTCGTGGCGTTGCCGCCGCCGGCGAACAAATCCTCAAAGCCAAATTTGCACCCCGGAGGGTTCACCGGCTGCGTCGCGGACTTGTAGCACTGGTTGCCGACTTCGCTGGAGGGGGACCAACAGCAGCCGTACTCTTCGCACGCCGCGCGCTGCGTCGTCTTCGATCGGTGCTGCGATCGGAGGTCTTCGTAGTACGCGCCGCAGATGGGCTTACGGAGGCGGCCGCTGTTTTTGTTGCCATCGCCTCGGATCTCCGAGACGTCGTCCGCCTCGTCGTATGCGTAGTGTGCTTCGCATCCGGGGTTGCACGAGTGCGCGTTGCACACGCGAGACGTCTCCGGCGGCGCGCCGCACGCTTGAAGCGGCAGCTTCTCGCCCTGGGACGATCGGCACTCGAGCGACTTGGTCTGCAACCCGCCGCCGCACGTCACGGGACATGCGCTCCACTCTCCGGCGACGAACCTCGCGCCGATCGGGTCTTGACCCTCGCAGTCGACGTATCCTTTCAACCCAGACGTGGTCTCGCACCACGGCCGGTCGCTCCCGTGAATCGTCGGCTCGTAGAACTCGATCTGCTTTTTCACGAAGAGCGGGTCGGTCGTGAACGGGAACCGGCACGGCAAACCGTTGGCCGTGCCGCCGCAGGTTTTCATCCCCCGCGTGTACGTCACCACGTTCTTCGCCTCGACCATCGCGGAGACTGACGTAGTCTCCACGAGTAAGATGATCGACACCTCGTCTTGGTTTTGCGAGAACAGCCCGTTCTTTGCAAACGCGTCCGCGTGCGCGGCGGCGTGGTACTCGTCGAGATCCGCTCCGCACGACGCCTCCTCCGCGCAGGTGTAAAAACCCGCGCACCGGGAGTCCCGCGCGCAAAACTTTTTCGCTTCTTCGACGTCAGTGCCCTCGAACGCTTTCCACGCGAACGCGTCCGGGCGCGGGACCGCGACGCCGGTCGCGATCTCGAAGTGCACGTCCTCGGGCTTGGTCTTTTTGCGATAAAAATCCGACTCCGCGGCGGCTTCCAAGCCGTACCCGCGCCCGACGAGCGTGCAATACCGCGGGTACTGCTTGTTGTAAAACGGCTCACCGTTCGCGTTCGCGCACTTCTGGCAGTCCTCGAGCTCAGCGCCGGATTTCCCGCCGCAATCCTCGCAGGAGTCGCCGTGCGAGAGATACCGCGCGGTGAGCGTGAACCCGGCGCAACCGTGGCCCATCTCGTCACACGCGGCGACGCAGCGGTCGACGTCCGTGAACCGACGGCCGAGCTTCGCGGAGCTTCCGCCGACGGGCGCGCGCGACGACTCCTCGAAGTATTCCGCGAACGGGTCGGCCGCGGCCGCGGCATTATCGGCGTCGCCGAGGCGGGGCGCGAGCGCGTGGCCCGCGTCGCGGTGACGCGGGTGATCCGCGCTTGCGAGATCCACGGAGTGGTCGCGGCGTCCGAGCCACGCGCTCTCGCCGTTCGCGTCGAGGACGCGAAGCGCGTGCGAATGCGGGTCGGAGAAGCGCGAGCTGGGCCCGGGGAGGGTCGGCGCCGACGTCACGGTCGCGACGACCGCGGGAGAGGACGCGCGATCGAGCGCGTCCGCGACGTCGGCGCCGAACGTGGACGCGCGCGCGGCGCGCCTCGCGGGATCTTCGCGATCCGCCGCGCCGCCGAGCCACGGCGGCGCCGGCGCGGAACCCGCGTCCGCGACGTCGCCGAGGAGGGAGACGCCGCCGAACCCGATACGGGGGTTGCCGTGAACGATGACCGCGACGACGGCGCCGATCGTCGCGAGCGCGAAGAGCGCGCGCGCGATCGTCGACCGCGCGGGCCTCGAATCGGCGGTGTTCGAAATCCCCGCCGCGCCTCCGAGGAGGGGGATTTTCTCGCCGACGCGGCGGGATTTAGACCCCGCGGCGAGGGCGGCATCGCCGATCATGTCGGCGATTTCGCGAGGAAAGCCTCGCGAACGAGTCTACGACGCGAACGTGGGGAACGTGCGCGCGGGAGAGTGGCTTGTCCCGGCGCGACTCGCCAAATGTATGGAAGATACGACGCAAATTTTGTAACACCTTCGTAACACCCAAGATACGGTACAAGATTCGGTAAAACACCATAACCTTATGCCGATAGCAGACGCGACGTGAAAAACACGAAAAAAAGTTGTAGACTCCGGATGCGCGTCTCGCGTCGCGCGCTCGACATACCCCGCGCGCGCCGCCGCGCGATATAGGGCCATGTTCGCCGCGCGGCGCGCGATGCGCGCGGGCGCGTCCTCCTCGGCGTCGTCCCCCTCCGTCGCGGCGGCGTTCGCGTTCGCGCGCGCCTCCGCGACGACGGACGGCGTCCTCCTCGGAGGACGGCACGACGAGATCCGCGCGTCGACGTCGTCGTCGACCCGACATCATCATCTCGCGTCGTCGCTCGCGCACGCGCGATCGTTCGCGAGACCGTCGCGCCGCGCGCCCAACGCGAGCGCCGCCGCGTCCTCGAGCGAGAACGCGCTGAAGCGACCGCGACGCCCGAGCGAGCACTGGCAGCCCGTGGACGACGCGAAGACGAAGATGCGCTACTGGTGGAACAAGTCCACGGGCGAGACGACCGGACTCGGCGAGCCGCGGCCGACGTCCTTCAAGCTCCCGCCCGCGGACAAGTGGAGCGCGCTGACGAAGCACGTGGACAAGAACGGCGAGCCGACGCTGGGGGTGGCGATAGGGCAGATGTTCGTGTTCGCGTTCGGCGGCGCGCTCGGCGTGACGGCGGTTTCAGTCGCGTTAGGGGTCTTGAGCGGTGGCGGCGGCGGCGCCGCCGCCGCGGGGATGGAGGGGAAGGACGACGGCGGGGCGACGTCCTCGGGGAACGACGCTGTCGCGCGGGGGGAGGCGACGCGAGGCGCGACCGTCGCGAGGAGGGTCGCGGCGGCGGGGGGGGGATGAGACGCGCGCGCGCGTAGAACGTCAACTCTCGTCGTACTGTTTTTTTGATGGTACAACGTCACGAACTCCCGCATACATACTCTGCTCTGCTCGTAACTCTCGCGCGCGCGCGCGCGCGAGGTCGCCTCAATCATCGAACGCACACGGCATTCGACGAGGGCTATCAACGGCGCTATCAGCCGTTCACGTAATTCTTAAACCCGAAACCGTGAACCCGAAACCCGGAACGAACCCCCGCCGCCGGCGCTCACATCGCCGCCGCGAGCGCGGCGAGCGCGGAGCTCTTCCCGGCGACGACGTCGCGGAGCTTCTTCCCCGGGACGATCATCGCGTTCATCGCCGCGCGCGCGACGTCGTGCACGCTCGCGACGCCGGCGGCGCCGCTGCTGCCGCGCGATTTCGATGTCGACGCGGCAGCGCGCGCGGCGTCGGAGCTGTGCGGCGCGTCCGCGTCGCCGTCGCGGA
>MDSW01015439.1_pt1 | contig 20736 bp, 21 predicted proteins | sample 811171 | NCBI WGS metagenome assembly MDSW01 (sample SAMN05326641, study PRJNA326480) | marine metagenome | isolation source: seawater | place: Atlantic Ocean: North West | collected 2012 | reverse complement strand
TTCAGAAAACTCTAATGCGCCACATAAATTATAACTATCAGCTAACCCAACACATTTAATTTTATTTTCCTTACAATGTTCTACTAAATCGTCAATTTTAATTGCTCCTTCGCATATTGAATATTGTGTATGAATTTTTATATTATTAAAATCTTTATCACTGCCTGGCATTTACACGTTTTATAATACCACCAGAAATAAACAACTTGTAATCAGCCCTGTTAGCAAGTTCTCTATTGTGGGTTGCAAAAATAATTGTTTTTTTTAATTTTTTTAATTTCAAAAAAATTGAAAATATTTCTTTTGAAGTTTTAAAGTCCAAGTTTCCTGTAGGTTCGTCTGCAAGAATTAAATTGGTTTCCGCTATTAGTGCTCTGGCAATAGCTACTCTTTGTTGCTCTCCTCCAGAGAGCTCATTGGGAAAATGATTTGCACGACCAGATAGTTTTACGCTCTGAATAATTTTATTTACTTTTTCTAAGATATTTTTTTCGTTTTCGTTCTTTATAATCAGGGGCATCATAATATTCTCTCTAGCAGTAAAATCCGATAATAAATTATTATCCTGAAAAATGATTGAAATTGTCTCTCCTCTAAGCTTATCTTTTTGAATATCTGAAAGATCTTTAGTTTCTTTTCTGTTAATTAAAATTTTTCCTTTCGATGGGTCATCAAGTAGAGCTAGTATATGTAAAAGTGATGATTTTCCAGAGCCTGATGGACCGACTAGAGCTACTAATTCACCTTCTTTAATCTTAATATTAAAATTATCAAATAACGTTATTGAGCCATTTGAGTGTTCAAAACTCTTTTTAAGGTTTTTAACCTCTAGTAAAAATTTACTCATATCTTAAAGCTCTAAAAGTTCTCATTTTTGATATTCTCATAGCTGGCAAATAAGATGCGATAGCAGAAATAACCAAAGAAATTATGAAAATAATAAAAATTGAATTTACATTTATTTCACTTGGAAGCTTATCTAAAAAATAAATATCAGATGGGAAAATTTCAAAATTAAAAACTGATGATAAAAATAATCTAAATTTTTCAATATTTATTGAAACTAAAATTCCCAAGATTATACCGCTGATTGTAGCCAAAAATCCTATTGTTAATCCTGTAAGAAAAAATGATTTTTTTATTGATTTGTTGCTTAAGCCTAATGTTTTTAAAATTGCAATTTCTTTTGTTTTGTTTTTAATCAATATGGTCAAACCAGAGATAATATTAAATGCTGCAACTACTACTATAAGAGAAAGTATAATAAACATAACATTTCTCTCAACTTTTAATGCACTAAATAAAGATTTATTCAAATCTGACCATGTGTAAATAAAATAATTCTGGTTAATTTTTTCAATTTTATTCTTGTATAAATTTGCTTTTAAAGGATCATCTAAATAAATTTCAACATTTTGATCTTTTATTTTCTTATCAAATATTGATAATGCGTCCTGTATGTTTAAAAAGATTATATTTTGATCAAATTCCAAAAATCCAGTGCTAAAAATTCCAGCAACTTTAAAATTTTCTTGTTTTGGTAAACTTCCGAATGGTGTTGCAACAAAAGCTGATGACATTATGCTTAAACTATCACCCTTTTTTAAATTAAGATTAAAAGCAAGTTCATTTCCAATAAATATATTATTATTGTCTAAATTATTTAGATTTCCTTTTGTTACAAAATTCTCAAAAAATTCAATAATTTTTTTTTCTTTTTTATTAATACCTTTTAAAATCACTCCTTTTGCGCTATTATTACTTATTATAATTCCCTCTCCAGAAAAAGATCTGCTAAAACTTATATTACTAAAATCTGACTTTAGTTTTGATATATAAGACTCATTAATTTCAAATCCATTTGGTTGGATAATTACATGGGGATTTAGACCTAGAATTTTTTTTGTTAAGTCAGTTTTGAATCCATTCATTATTGACATTACAATTATTAAAATAGAAACACCCAACATTATTCCTAAAAAAGAAAAAATTGAAATTATTTTCAAAAAACCCTCTTTTTTTTTGGGTCTTAGGTTTCTCAATGAGATCAGTCTTTCTGCTTTATTAAACAATTTTAAGTCTTTAATTTTGATTTAATTTTATCAAGACTTAATACTTCACTTTTAGAGTTAAGTTCTTTAAACTCAAATTTATCTTTTTCAGATTTAGAGCCAATTATAATTTGATAAGGAACTCCAATTAAGTCGTGCTTTTTAAATTTATTAGACATATTTTCATCAACATCGTCTAACAATACGTCAATATTTTGTTTTTTAAGTTCCCCGTAAATTTTTTCAGCTTTTTCAAGGTTTTCTGTATTGTTTTTACTTATGCTTGGGATGATAACAACATCAAATGGAGATATAGATTTAGGCCATTTCATAATATTATTATTATAATTTGCTTCAATAGTGGCTCCTACTAATCTAGATATACCAATTCCATAAGATCCCATTTTTACAGATGTTTTTTTTCCATTTTTATCATCAATTAAACAATTCATAGGCTTAGAATATTTATCGCTGAAATAAAAAATATGACCAACTTCTACTCCTTTAGTTTTGATTTGATTTTCTTTTTTTACTTTTTTATTAAACTCCTCTTGATTAAATTTTTCATCAGTTACCGCATATATTTTAGTGAAATCTTCTCTCATTCTTTTTAATGAATTATCGGTAAAGGTGTATTGGTTAAGATTTATTTCAAATATTCCTTTATCTGCATAAATTTGACTTTCACCTGTTTCGGCAAGGATTACGAATTCATGGGAAAGGTCTCCTCCGATTGGTCCGGTATCAGCAGCCATCGGTATAGCTTTTAAACCTAATCTTTCAAAAGTTTTTATATAAGAGTAAAACATTTTGTTATAAGAACTTTTTGCTTCTTCATCTGATAAGTCAAAAGAATAGGCGTCTTTCATATAAAATTCTTTACATCTCATAACTCCAAATCTTGGTCTTATCTCATCTCTAAATTTCCACTGTATATGATATAAAAGTTGGGGAAGTGATTTATAGGACTTTACACTAGATCTAAAAATATCTGTAATCAATTCCTCATTGGTTGGGCCATAAAGCATCTCTCTCCCTTGACGATCTTTAATTCTTAACATTTCCTCACCATAATCATCGTACCTGCCGCTCTCTTTCCAAATTTCTGATGACTGAATAGTGGGCATAAGCATTTCTTGAGCTCCTATAAAGTTTTGTTCTTCTCTCACAATTTGCTCAATTTTTTTCATTACTTTAAATCCCAGCGGTAACCAAGAATAAATTCCAGCTGAAGACTGTTTAATCATACCTGTTCTCAACATAAGTTGATGGGATTTAATCTTAGCTTCTGCTGGAAGATCCTTAATAATTGGAATAAAAAGTTTTGAAAGATACATTATTGTAAATATTCTCTTAAATTTAACAAATCAATCTCAACAAGATAATATATAACTATAAAAATTATAGTAGTAATTAATGTCGTTATTAAAAATTTTTTTGCTATATTTGGATTTTTTGGAGCTCCAGGATCCATTCCACCTATTTTATCCTTAAATAATTCTTTATTTGATTGAATTCCAACTGGTAAGACAGAAAAAAAAATTATCCACCAAATCATTACATAAACGATAATAGAGCCTGTTATACCCATTAAATCCTAGCAATATTAATATTAGTAAAAGGTTTTTTTCCAGTTTTTTCTTTAACTATCCTTCTGCAATTTTGTTTTAAAGTTTCAATTAAATTATTCTGTTGTCTTTTATTGTCCATGGAGAAAGTTTTGCAAATATTCATTATTTCATCTTCCATATCAAAAATAAAAGTATTGTCCTCATTTTTTTCAGGTATGCCTTTATAAGAAATTACAGGTTTTTTTAAATTACCGTTATTTGACACAATTAAAGTTATTTCGAGATATCCATTTAATGATAAATTTTTTCTATCTTTGATTGATTGTGAGTCTGTTTCCACATTTACATTTCCATCTAAATATATCTTTCCCGACGGCGCTTTATCGATAATTTCAGGTTTGTCTCCAGGTAAGATTTTTACAATATCTCCATTTTCTATTAATAAAGTTTTAGGAACTTGCATTTCTTTTGCAAATGACACATGTTCAGCCATATGACGATGTTCACCATGCACTGGTATAACACATTGTGGCTTAACCCAATTGTACATATCTTTTAGATCGTCTCTATTTGGATGACCAGAGACATGGACGAAAGAATTCTCTTCACTGATCATCTCCATTTTATTTTTTACTATCAAATTTTGTAAATGATATAATTTTTTTTCATTTCCTGGTATAATTTTCGATGAAAAAATTACACAGTCTCCACTTTCTAAGTATACATCTGGATGAACACCATTTATTATCCTTGTCATTGCTCCCATTGGTTCTCCCTGGCTTCCAGTAGCTAAATATAGAATTTTGTTTTTTGTAACTTTTTTTGCATCTCTAGGTTCTATTGGTTCTATAAGACTTTTTAAGTAACCACATTTCTTAGCTGCTTTATAAATTCTTTGCATAGATCTTCCTACTAAACAAATGTTTCTCCCAGTTTTTTTTGCACAATAAAAAACAGACTCCATTCTTGCAACATTTGAGGCAAAAGATGTAACAAGAATTCTATTAGTTTTGATTTCCATAATTCTTAAAAGACTATCCCTTACCTCAGACTCTGAGCCTGCTCTACCAGGGCTAAAGATGTTAGTAGAATCGCATATCATTGCTGATACACCATCATTTCCAATAGATTTTAATTTTTGTTCATCAATCTGACTGCCAATTAAAGGATTGGGATCAATTTTCCAATCACCAGTATGTAAGACAGTACCTAGAGGTGTTTTTATACTTAATCCGTTAGGCTCTAAAATAGAATGAGTCAAAGTAACGAAATCAATTTCAAAACCTCCAAGCTTAATTTTGCCATTTAAAGGTACTACGTTTAAATATGATGAAATATCAATTTTCTTTTCTTTAAATTTTTCATGAATTAAAGCTGCTGTGAATGGAGTTGCATAGATTTTACTTTTGAGACTTGGCCATATGTGAGCAACGGCACCTATGTGATCTTCGTGGGCATGTGTAAGCACTATTCCAAGTAAATCATCTTTCTTTTCAATAATAAAACCTGCATCCGGCATTATTAGATCAATACCTGGAACTGAATCGTCAGCAAAAGATACACCCATATCAACTATAATCCATTTTTGTTCATCTTCCTTTCCATAGGCATATAAATTCATATTCCCACCTATCTCTCCAGATCCACCCAAAGGACAAAAAAGTAATTCTTCTTTATTCATAAAACTCTCTATAAACTTTTGAAACTCCTTTGATCGTAATGTTTTGATCAACAATAGTTTTTCTTTTTACAATTTTTTTAAATAATTTTGCGTATCCGCCCGTAAGTATAATCTTATAATTCATTTTCCAATTTTTTGTAATTCTTTTAATTATATTATTTATCAAACCATCATAACCCCAGATGAAACCTGCATTTAAAGCGTCTTTAGTATTTTTTCCATAGCTATTTTGTTTATTATTTAAGTTAAACATGGGAAGCATCGCTGTAGATTGGCTTAAATTTTTGATAGACGATTTAACACCAGGTGCAATCACTCCTCCTTCATATATTCCGTTCTTCACAATATCAAAAGTAGTAGCAGTTCCGAAATCAATAATTAAACAGTTTTTAAATTTTTTTCCCTCAATAGAATTTACAATTCTATCTGAACCAAGTTGACTTATATTCTTAATGTTAATTTTGATCAATCTATCAAGGTTTAGGCTTTTAATTTCTATAATTTTGTATTTCGTTTTACTAAAAATTTTTTTTATCTTTTTTAATGCTGCTGGCACGACACATGAAAATAATATTTTTATTTGTAAATTATTTCTATTAAGTTTTTTAAAGACACTATGTATAAAACCCTTTTTAAAAATATATTTTGTATCAAATATAAAAGACTTTATAATTCTATTTTTACTTAATAAACAAATTCTTGTTGAAGTATTTCCTATATCGCCAATAACATAAAACATTTTTATTATTTATATTTCCTCTTTAATTCTGAAAAAGATAATCTATTTTTCTCATTTAGAAATTTTTCATATATATTAATAATTTTTTTTAAAATTTTTTGATTATCAATTTTTTTATTTAATATATTTTTTAAACAAGTCGATTTAAAGCTTTTGTTTCGTGGATCTACGTTAGTATTTAACCCTATTCCTACTATCAGATAATTAAAATTATTAAATTTGATTACTTCTTGTAGAATTCCACAAAATTTCATATTTTTGAATAATAAATCGTTAGGCCATTTAATTTGTATTTTTTCTGATATTGCTTTTGAGATCACTTTTTTTAATAAAAATGCATTTAAAACCGAAAATTGTTTAAAATTAATTCTTTTTTCGTCAAATTTAAAAAATAAAGAAACTAAAAGATTTCCCTTTTTCGAAATCCATTTTTTTCCAAATCTTCCTCTGCCACTTGTTTGTTTTTCAGTTATAATTAGAGTTGGTTCTGAAGTATTTTTTCTTATAAAACTTAAAGCAATATCATTAGTGCTTTTTACCTTTTTATACTTTTTTATCTTAATCCTCATTAACTAATGAATAACGTATTAACTAAATTATTCAAAACGGAGGGATATAGGAAAAATGTAATTAATATTATGCAGCTGGCTAGTACGGAAACTTGCGCTGTCCTATTTTTAGTAGGATCAAAAGTAATAAGGCCGTCATCAAAATATATAGTTTTTATGATTTTGAGGTAATAGAACGCCGAAAGAACCGTTGTCAATAAACCTATGATTGCTAAGGCGTACATTTCTTTTTCTAAAACAGCAACAAAAACATAAAATTTCGCAAAAAATCCACCTAATGGTGGTACTCCTGCTAAAGAAAATAAAATAATCAAAAATGAAATAGCCATCAAAGGATGTTTTTTTGAAATTCCAGATAAATCAGAAATATTTTCTTTATATTGCCCGTCTTTTTTTAATAAATAAAGACAAGAAAATGCTCCGATATTCATAATTACATAAATTGATATATAAACTATTGCGCTTTGATAGCCAGAAGCTACACCCGTGGCAACTCCGGCAAGGGCGTAACCGATATGGCCTATTGAACTGTAAGCTAGAAGACGTTTGAAATTTTTTTGAACCATTGCTGCAACAGCTCCTAAAATCATTGATGCAATAGATATAAAAATTATAATCGTTTGCCATTCTAATAAAATATTTGAAAAAGGAACAAACATGAATTTAATCAAAAGCGCTAAACCAGCTACTTTTGGAACAACTGCAAAATAACTTGTTACAGAAGTTGGAGCTCCCTCATATACGTCTGGGGTCCACATATGAAATGGGACTGCAGAAACTTTGAACGCAAGCCCAACTAATATAAATACCATTGCAAATACTGCACCCGTATTTTCTCTATTCAGCTCACTTGCAATTAATTCAAAATTTGTAGAACCGGTAAATCCATAAAGCAATGAACATCCGTATAATAGCAGGCCTGATGATAAAGCACTTAGGACAAAATACTTTATTCCGGACTCTGTCGATCTTAAATTATCTCTATCAATAGAAGCAAGTATATAAAGTGATAAAGATTGTAATTCTAAACCCAAATAGAAGAGTATTAAGTCATTGGAACTAACCATAAAAAACATTCCTAGAATCGACAGTAATATAATTATTGGATATTCAAATTTATCTAATTTGTTATCTATAATGAAATTTTTCGATGAGTTTAGAACAAATAACGATGACAATAATATCAAAATTTTAAAATAATTTGAAAAAGGGTCTCTTATAAAACTATCTAAAAATATTTTTTCTTCACTATTTGGACTTGTCAGAATAATTGAAATCGTGATTAAAATAATCAAGGAAGATAGATTGAATATTAAGTTAAAGCTGTTTTTTATAAAAACACCAATCATCAAAATAGAAAAAACTGATAAAGATAAAAAGATTTCAGGTAACATTATATTTAAATTATTAATCATATTTAATTTGAATGAAGTGCTGTTTCGTAATTATTAATCAAACTATTAACAGATACGTCAAAAGTTTCCATTAATGGTAATGGATAAAAACCAAAAAATAAAATTAAGAATGCTAATGAAACTAGCATAAAAATTTCAGATTTATTGATATCGTTTAATTTTCTTACTTCTGGGTTTTTTGTAGCACCAAATATAACTCTTTTTGTTAACCAAAGCATATAAGCTGCTCCTAAAACTACTCCAAAAGTTGCCAGCATAGCTGCAAGATAACTTTTTTGAAATGTTCCAGTTAAGACAAGAAATTCACCTAAAAATCCTGAAGTTCCAGGTAAACCCAAAGCTGCTAATGCAAATACCAAAAATAAAAAAGAGTATTTTGGGATATAATTTACAAGTCCCCCGTATGTACTTATCATTCTCGAATGTAACCTATCATAGACTACCCCAACGCATAAAAACAGGGCTGCAGAAATCAATCCGTGACTAATCATCTGGTATATACTTCCTTCTATTCCTTGTTTTGTTAATGTAAAAATACCTAAAGTTACGTAACCCATATGAGCTACAGAAGAGTAAGCAATTAACTTTTTCATATCGTCTTGCATCAATGCAACTAGAGACGTGTAAATAATCGCTATAATACTTAGAGTAAAGATTAATGGCGTAAAATATTCTGACGCTGAAGGGAACATAGGAATTGAAAATCTTAAAAAACCATATCCAGCCATTTTTAATAAAATGGCAGCAAGAATTACGGATCCAGCTGTTGGAGCCTCAACATGCGCGTCTGGCAGCCATGTATGGACTGGCCACATTGGCATTTTAACTGCAAATGAACTGAAGAAAGCTAACCATAAAATATTTTGATACTCTTTAGGGATTTTTATTTCATAAATCTGAGTTATATCTGTTGTACCTGTTATCCAATAGATAACAATTATAGCTACAAGCATTAAAACTGAGCCAAGCAATGTAAATAAGAAAAATTTAAAAGCAGAGTAAACTCTTCTAGGTCCGCCCCAAACTCCAATAATTAGAAACATTGGTATTAAACCTGCTTCAAAAAATAGATAGAAAATTACAAGATCAAGTGAGCAAAATACCCCGATCATAAATGTCTCTAAAATTAAAATTGCTATTAAAAATTCTTTAACTCTTACCTTAACACTATTTACACAAGACATAATACAAATTGGGGTAATAAAAGTTGTTAAAACAATAAAAAGTATTGATATTCCATCAACTCCTAATTTGAATTTTATAAAATTATTAATCCAAGATTTTTCTTCCACAAATTGAAATTCAGATGAATTAAAATCTAAAGAATACCACAAAAACAAAGATAAAAAGAAAGTAGCAATACTACTAAAAAGAGAAATATAAATTGAGCTATTATTATTTGTTTTATCTTTAGATAATAAAATGAAAAAAGAACTTACTAAAGGTAAAAAAATTATAGTTGATAATATAGGAAAATTCATTTTATTTTAATATTAAATAAGTGAGTAAAATTGATAAACCTAAAAGCATCACAAAAGCGTAATCATAAATAAATCCTGTTTGAAGTCTTCCCGTTTTGTTTGAAATTATCTTAACTAATTTTGAAATACCATCAGGACCAAACTTATCAATTATACCCACATCTCCTTTTTTCCAAAAAAAAGACCCTATTTTTTTTGCTGGATTTACAAAAATTTTTTCATAAAGCTCGTCAATGTACCACTTGTTTAATAAAAAATTGTACAATGGCAAATTAGTATTTTTAAAATTTTCTAGAGTCTTTGGGCTTAAAATATATAAATAGAAGGAAATAGGTATTGATATTGTAACTAAGATTGGAGTAATTAATAAAAACCATAATGGTATGGCTTCGTGTTTTATTTCATTTAAAAAAAAGATTGAGCCTTGCCAAAATTCACTGCTAGAGTGACCTATAAAATTGCTTTTAAAAACATATCCAGAAAATATAGCCCCGACACCTAAAAACACTAGAGGAATTAACATCACAATTGGTGACTCATGGGTTTCGTTCATAGCAATTTTTTTATTATTATAAGTTCCATGAAAAGCTTTGAAAAATAATCTCCAAGAATAAATTGATGTAAGGAATGCCGTAAAAATACCGATTGTAGCAGCGTAATTCCCTAAAGATGAGCCTTTTAAATACGCGAACTCAATAATCGCATCTTTTGAATAAAAGCCTGATAAAAAAGGAAATCCAGTTAATGCCAAGGTTCCTAATAACATAAAGATATATGTAAAAGGAAGTTTTTTTCTGACACCTCCCATATTTCTAATATCCTGCTCATCTTTAAATGCATGTATTATTGAACCAGCTCCTAAAAATAATAATGCTTTGAAAAAAGCATGAGTAAATAAATGAAACATTGCTACATGGTAAGCTCCAATACCCGCAGCAAAAAACATATATCCCAATTGGCTACATGTTGAGTAAGCAACTATTTTTTTAATATCATTTTGTACTAAAGCAACTGACGCAGCAAAAATTGCAGTGATCATTCCAACTATTGTGACTAAATTTAAGGCTACTTGAGAGTACTCGAATATCGGCGAACATCTTACAACAAGAAAAACTCCTGCTGTGACCATTGTTGCTGCATGGATTAAAGCTGAAACTGGTGTGGGACCCTCCATCGCATCTGGCAACCATGTATGAAGTAAAAATTGTGCGGATTTTCCCATGGCCCCGATAAATAAAAAAATACATATTAATGTTATTAAATTTGATTCAAATCCAAAAAAATCTATTTTTTTATCAGAGAACTGACTCACTGCTTGGAAAGTCTCGTCAAAATTTATAGTGCCAAAAAAGAAAAAAATTAAAAATATTGCAATTGCAAGACCAAAATCTCCAATTCTATTTACTATGAAAGCCTTTATCGCAGCATTATTTGCTGTTTCTTTTTTATACCAAAAACCTATTAACAAATATGAACATAAGCCAACTCCCTCCCATCCAAAAAAGAGTTGTAGAAAATTATCTGAAACTACTAAAGCTAACATTGAAAAAGTAAATAATGAGAGATAAGACATAAATCTTGGCTTGTGGGGATCGTGGCTCATATAACCTATTGAATAAATATGCACTAATGCTGATACAAAAGTTACGACGACAAGCATTACTGAACTTAATGGATCAATATTTATCGACCAATTAGCAGTAAAACCTCCAGAACTTATCCATTCAATAATTATGTAATTATCGTAAACACCATTATGAATTCCGTTCCAAAAAACTATGATTGAGAGGACAGAAGAGATACATACAAATAAACTTGTAGTGATTTCCGCAAAAAATTTTGTTAAAGATCTCCCTAAGTAACCAATAAATGAACCAAGTAATGGTAAAAAAATTATAGCGTATTCCATTTAGCCTTTCATACCATGGATATCTTCAACTCTTATTGAACCTCTTTTTCTATAATAGACAACAATAATAGCTAGGCCTATAGCGGCTTCAGCAGCGGCAACAGTCAAAATTAACATTGTAAAAATTTGACCTACGATATCTCCTGAAAAAATAGAGAATGAAATTAAGTTTATGTTAACTGCTAACAAAATTAACTCGATCGACATTAATATAACTATTACATTTTTTCTGTTTAAAAAAATTCCAATTACCCCCAAGAAAAAAATTATTGCCCCCAGTGATAAGTAATGACCCAAACCAATTTCAATCATCTACCTTAACTCCTTGATTAGACTTTACTTCTATAAGCTCTATAGCAGTTGATGGGGTTCGAGATATTTGGTTAATATAACTTTGTTTCTTTACACCTATTCTCTCTCTAAATGTGAGGAGAATTGCACCAATCATAGCGAGAAGAAGCACTATTCCTGCTAGTTGGAAATATAAAATATATTCAGTATACATAACTAAACCTAATTGATGAGTGTTAGAAATTTCAGATAAAATTAATGTGCTACTGGACATTACTTCCTCTTTATATTTCCACCCACCTACCACAACTAATAATTCTAATAAGATCAACACACTTACTATCAAGCCAGTAGGAATATGAGTAGATTTTTTTCCAATAAACCATGATTGCTTTTGCTCAGCAACATTTAGCATCATAACTACAAATAAAAATAATACTGCTACTGCTCCAACGTAAACAATTAATAGAATCATTCCTAAGAATTCAGCGCCAACCATTATAAATAGACATCCTACTGAAATAAAATCTAATATTAGAAAGAAAACTGAATTAATCGTGCTTCGTGATGTAATTACCATTAAAGATGAAAAAATAGCTATTATTGAAAAGAAATAAAAAAAAATTGAGTGAACAACCATTTATCTATAAGGTTTATCTAGCTTGATATTTTTTGCCAGCACTGACTCCCACCTGTCTCCATTTTCCAATAATTTCTCTTTATTATAGTAAAGCTCCTCTCTAGTTTCAGTAGCAAACTCAAAATTTGGACCTTGGACAATAGCTTCAACCGGACAAGACTCCTGACATAATCCACAATAAATACACTTGAGCATATCAATATCATATCTTGTTGTTTTTCTGCTGCCATCTGATCTTTCAGTAGACTCTATTGTGATTGCTTGAGCAGGACACACCGCTTCACATAATTTACAAGCTATGCATCTTTCTTCTCCATTTGGGTATTTTCTTAATGCATGTTCTCCTCGCATTCGCGGACTTACAGGGCCTTTTTCAAATGGATAATTAATTGTTTTTGATTTTCTAAATAATTCTTTAATTGCCATGCATAGTCCGGAGATAAATTCAATGAGGAAAATGGTTTTAAGCAGTCTGATCAAATTCATTAAAAATTTCCTTTGGGCAATTTATCAAAATAAAATAAAAAACTAGCAGTAAAAACTAAATATATTAAAGAGAAAGGTAAGAAAATTTTCCAACCTAATCTCATAAGTTGATCGTATCTATATCTTGGTACAATCGCTTTGATTAATGCAAATAATAAAAAGAGAAATAATATTTTTAAGATCATCCATATTGGCGCAGGAATTAAGTTCAAAGGATAAATATCCATTATAGGTAACCATCCTCCAAGAAAAAGAATTGCACCCATTGCACACATTAAAAGAATATTAGCATATTCACCTAACCAAAACATTGCATACATCATTCCGGAATATTCTGTTTGGTAACCTGCAACTAATTCTGCCTCTGCTTCAGGTAAATCGAATGGTGGTCTATTAGTCTCTGCTAAAGCTGAAATAAAAAAGATTACAAACATTGGAAACAATGGAATTACGTACCACAATTCTTTTTGTGCTAATACAATGTCTTTTAAATTTAGAGATCCAACACATAAGAGAACATTTATTATAATTATACCAATTGATACTTCATACGAAACCATTTGAGCAGCAGATCTAATAGCACCGAGAAATGGATACTTTGAATTCGAAGCCCATCCGCCCATAATTATTCCATATACTCCAAGAGAAGAAACAGCGAATAAGTATAAAACTCCGACGTTTATATCAGACAACACTAATTCTTCGCTCATGGGTATTACTGCCCAAGCTACTAACGCTAGTGTCATAGTCACGATAGGTGCAAGAATAAAAACTACTTTATTTGCACTTGCGGGTATAATAATTTCCTTAAAAATATATTTTAAAGCATCAGCTAAAGTCTGAAATAAACCGAAAGGTCCGACTACATTCGGCCCTCTTCTCTTTTGGACTAACCCCCAAACTCTTCTATCAAGCCATACTATCATAGCTACAGAAACAAGTATTGGAACAAGTAAGAAAATAATTTTGTAAACCTCATTCCCTAAAATTTGTATATACTCCATCATATGTTATCTGTTCCTGTTTTTTGTGCATTTTGTTTTACCTGGCGACATTCACTCATTGTTTTAGAAGCTCTTGAGATGGAATTTGTATAAAAATAGTCTAATTCTCTTACAAATACTTTTTCACTTACAAAGCTAGAAGATGGAGTTTTGTTATCTATTTGACTAAAATTAGGTAGTTCATTTATTTTTGAAAAATTTGGTATTGATTTTAAAACTTCTGATCTAAGAATTTCAAAATTTAATAATTTATCACTTTTTCCAATTTTTTTAAGTATTAAATTAAAAATTTTCCAATCTTCTAGAGCTTCACCGATCGGGTAAGATGCTTTTTTACATTCTTGAATTCTTCCCTCTAAATTTTCATAAAGACCGTTCTGTTCTGTAAATGCTGCACTTGGAAGAATTACATCAGCTATTTCCGCTCCTTTATCACCATGACTACCTTGATATATTATAAATTCTCTATCTTTTTTGATCTCCAAATTATCCGAACCTAATAAATATAAAAGCTTAAATTTTTTATTATCTAATTTATCAAAGAACGTAAAATTTTCCTCATCCTCTTTTGATATTATTTTCAAATCTATTAAACCTACAGTAGATGCATTTTGTGGTAAGAAATTTAAAGCATTCCAATCTTTATTTAGAAAATTATTTTTTCTTAAAAAATTTTTAAATTCTTCAAAGATGTATTTACCACTTTTTAATTCTAAGGCTGACTCACCAACAATAACAATAGGCTTTTTTGAAACTTTAAGTTTTAAAGAAAATTCGCTTTTCTCATCAAATATTTTTTTTATGTCATCCGTCTTTTCACCAATAATTTTATAATCATAGGTTAAATCCCCTGGATCACCGATTGAAAAAATAGGTATACGTTTCTGGACAAATGTTTTTCTTATCCTTGCATTTAACATTGTTGCTTCGTGTCTTGGATTGGTGCCTATAAGAAGAATTAAATCTGAGTCTTCGATCCCTTTAATTGAAGTATTAAATATATAGTTACTTTTTTCTGCAGAATTAATATAAAATTTCTTTTCCCTAAATTCTAAATTCTTGCAGTTTAAAACATTAAACAATTTTTTAAAACTTAAAGCATTTTCTAAGTTTACTAAGTCTCCAATATGACCCCCTATTTCATTCGGATGCATTAATTTAATTTTATCAGAGATGAGTGTAATCACCTCTTCCCAAGAAGATTTTTGTAACTTATTATTATTCTTGATATATGGAACATCTAATCTTTGTTTGAGCAATCCATCACAAGAGTAACGCGTTTTATCAGAAATCCATTCTTCATTGATATCATTATTTAATCTCGGTAAAATTCTTTTCACTTCCCAATTATATGTATCTACACGAATATTAGATCCGACAGCATCCATCACATCCACGCTTTCAGTTTTTTTTAATTCCCACGGTCTTGCCTCAAAAGCATAAGGTTTTGAAGTTAAAGCACCAACTGGACACAAATCAATAACGTTTGCTGAGAGTTCAGATTCCATTGACTTTTCAAGATAAGTTGTAATTTCCATATTTTCACCACGGCCTATTGCACCAATTTCAGGCACTCCGGCTACTTCTGTCGCAAATCTCACACATCTAGTGCAATGAATACATCTAGTCATTTGGGTTTTTATCAGTGGACCCATATATTTTTCTTTAACTTGTCTCTTATTTTCAACAAATCTTGATTTATCAACTCCGTAGTACATCGATTGATCTTGTAGATCGCATTCGCCCCCTTGATCACATACTGGGCAATCTAAAGGGTGATTAGCTAACAGAAATTCCATTACACCTTTTCTCGCTTTTTCAACAAGAGCAGTATTAGTTTTTATATTCATTCCTTCTGCAGCAGGCATAGCACAAGATGCTATAGGTTTAGCTGATTTTTCCATCTCTACAAGACACATTCTACAATTGCCTGCTATGGACAATTTTTCATGATAACAAAATCTTGGAATCTCAACATCCGCAAGTTCGCAAGCTTGAAGAACTGTCATTCCTTTTTCGAACTCTATTTCCTTATCATTTATAATAATTTTAGGCATTTTTATTTTCCAGCAAATGTTGATCAACCAAATAAGGATTATTTAACTTTTTCTTAATCAATGGTTCTTCCCTGCAACGGCTTTCAACTTCTTTCTTAAAGTGTCTTAACAATCCTTGCACAGGCCAAGCCGATCCCTCTCCAAATGCACAAATAGTATGACCCTCTATTTGTTTTGTCACATCCGACAGTAATTCTATATCGCTAAAAGTGGCCTTTCTTTTTTCAACCCTATCCAATATTCTCCACATCCATCCAGAACCCTCACGACAAGGAGTACATTGACCACAACTCTCATGTTTGTAAAATCTAGCAATTCTAGCCATACACTTAACGATATCTTGATCTTTATTAATAACAACTACACCTGCTGTACCTAATCCACTTTTGTTTTCAATAAGTGAGTCAAAGTCCATAGTAATCGTATCACATATTTTTTTTGATAATAAAGGCATTGATGAACCACCTGGTATCACAGCTTGAAGATTTTCCCAGCCACCAACTACTCCTCCGGCATGTTTTTCAATTAATTCTTTAAGAGGAATACCCATTTCCTCTTCAACATTACAAGGGGAATTGACGTTTCCAGAAATACAAAAAATCTTTGTTCCAGTATTTTTAGGTTTACCTATTGAAGCAAACCACTTTCCACCTCTTCTTAAAATTGTCGGAACGACAGCTATTGTCTCCACATTATTCACAATTGTTGGACATCCATACAGTCCTACTAAAGCTGGGAATGGCGGCTTTAATCTGGGTTGACCTTTGTTACCCTCAATGCTCTCTAATAAAGCAGTTTCTTCTCCGCATATGTATGCTCCAGCACCATAATGTATATGGATATCAAAATCCCAACCAGAGCCACAAGCATTTTTGCCTAAATAATTTTTCTTGTATGCTTGATCGATTGCCTCTTGCAATCTATTACCTTCATTAAAGTATTCGCCTCTAATGTAAATGTAACAAACATGAGCATTTACTGCAAAACCAGCAATTAAGCATCCTTCAATTAATTTTTGTGGCTCAAAACGTAAAATATCTCTATCTTTACATGTGCCAGGTTCAGACTCATCAGCGTTAATCACCAAGTAATGAGGTCTTGATCCAACATCTTTAGGAGCAAAAGACCATTTAAGACCAGTAGAAAAACCAGCGCCACCTCTACCTCTCAGTTCAGAAGTTTTAACTTCATTAATAATCCATTCCCTTCCTTTTGAGATTAATTTTTTTGTATCTTTCCAATCATCCCTTTTGATTGATTGATCAATTTCCCAACCAAATTCGTTATATAAATTTTTAAAAATTTTGTCTTCTTTTTTAAGCATGATTTTCTCCATTTACAGATTTTTTAAATTCTGGGGATGTATTTTTTCTTCCCCTAAATGATCCTGGTTTCAATGGTTTATCTTTCATTAAAGAATCTAATATCTCGATTGTGCTTTTTTCATCTAAATCTTCGTAATAATCATTATTTATTTGTATCATTGGTGCACTCACGCATGCCCCTAAACATTCAACTTCCATCCAAGAGCATTTTCCATTTTTAGAAATTTCATTTTCTTTTTCTGATATTTTTTCTTTACATAATTTTACGATTTTATCAGCTCCTCTAATAAGACATGGAGTAGTAGTGCAAACTTGAACAAAATGTTTACCTACTGGGGCTAAGTTGTACATTGTATAAAAGGATGCAACTTCATAAACAGATATGTATGGCATTGCTAAATAATTAGCGATGTACTTCATCGCTGCAAGAGGAATCCAGTTGTTATTTTGTCTTTGTGCTAAATAAAGAAGAGGCATTACTGCACTTTTTTTATTCTTTTTAGGATACCGTTTTAGAATTTCACTAACTTTTTTTAAATTTTCATTCGAAAATTCAAATTTACTTGGTTGTTCATTATGTACTTTTTTTAAACTCATCTGTCGACCTCACCAAATACAATATCTAAAGAACCTAAAACTGCAGGAACATCTGCCAACATATGGCCCCTTATCAAATGGTCCATCGCTTGTAGATGAGAAAAACCCGGCGCTCTTATTTTACATCTATAAGGTTTATTACTTCCGTCTGAAATTAAATATACTCCAAATTCACCTTTTGGAGCTTCAACGGCTGAATAGACGTCTCCTTGAGGAACTCTATATCCTTCTGTAAATAATTTGAAATGATGTATTAAAGCCTCCATTGACTCTTTAAGATCATCTCTATTAGGTGGAGATATCTTTCCATCAATAGATTTGATCGGTCCTTTTGGAAGCCTTTCTATACACTGGAGAATTATTTTTACACTCTCTCTCATTTCCTCTATTCTACATAGATAACGGTCGTAACAATCTCCATTTTTACCTACGGGAATTTTAAAATCTAAATCTTTGTAAATTTCATATGGTTGTGATCTTCTTAAATCCCAAGGAATACCTGAACCCCGTAACATTACTCCTGAAAAGCTATGATCTAAAGCTTCTTGTTTTGTTACTATTCCAATTTCCACATTACGCTGCTTGAAAATCCGGTTATCTGTTAGCAAACCTTCTAAATCATCAATTATTTTTGGAAAAGATTTACAAAATTTTTCTATATCTTCTACTAATTTTAAAGGTATATCTTGATGAACGCCTCCAGTCCTAAAATAATTAGCATGTAACCTTGATCCTGATGCTCTTTCATAAAAAGTCATCAATGTTTCTCTTTCCTCAAAACCCCACAAAGAAGGTGTCAATGCCCCAACATCTAAAGCCTGAGTAGTGACATTTAAGATGTGACTTAAAATTCTACCGATTTCACAAAAAATCACTCGTATATACTTAGCTCTAATAGGAACCTCTATTTTTAATAATTTTTCAGCAGCCAAAGCAAACGCGTGTTCCTGGTTCATTGGAGCAACATAATCAAGTCTATCAAAATAGGGTAAGGCTTGAGTATAAGTTTTTTGCTCAATAAGTTTTTCTGTTCCTCTGTGTAATAAACCTATGTGAGGATCAGCTTTTTCTACAACTTCTCCGTCTAATTCTAATATAAGTCTCAGCACACCATGGGCAGCTGGGTGTTGAGGTCCAAAATTAAGATTTAATGATTTAGTTTTTTTTACCATCTTGTTTAATTTTTTTAATTTCTTTTATGTAATTTGTTCCCTCCCAAGGGCTCTCAAAATCAAAATTTCTGTAATTTTGCTCAAGTTTAACTGGCTCATAAACGACTTTCTTTTGTTTTTCACTATATCTAACTTCATTAAATCCAGTTAAAGGAAAATCTTTTCTTAAAGGATGACCTTTAAAACCATAGTCTGTTAGTATTCTTCTCAGATCTGGATGATTTTTAAACTTGATCCCATACATGTCGAAAACTTCTCTTTCCATCCAATTAGCAGAAGGAAAAATTTTTGTAATGGAATTTATTACCTGATTTATCTCAAATTGTATTGAAATTTTAATTCTAGAGTTATTCTCGTGAGATAAAAAAAGATATACAAGCTTAAAACGTTTATCTTCACTTGGATAGTCTATTCCTGCTATATCAATCAATTGTCTAAATTTACATTTTTCATTAGATTTAATAAATTGAATAACTTCTAAAAGATCACTATCATTTATATCAATCATTAACTCATCGTTTTGAATGATTGAGTTATGAATTTTCGATGAGAGCTCAGAATTAATTAATTTCTCTAATTTTTTTAAATTTTCAGTCATATATTACCTTTGTAAATTTCCTTCTCTCCTTATTTTTTTCTGTAGCTGCATAATTCCATACAAAAGTGACTCTGCAGAGGGCGGGCATCCGGGAATATAAATATCTACAGGAACAATTTTATCACAACCTCGTACTACAGAATAAGAGTAATGATAGTAGCCTCCACCATTAGCACAGCTTCCCATAGAAACTACATATCTTGGTTCTGGCATCTGATCATAAACTTTTCTCAATGCTGGGGCCATTTTGTTTGTTAAGGTTCCTGCAACAATCATAACATCTGATTGTCTTGGTGAAGCTCTAGGAGCTGCACCAAATCTTTCTAAATCATATCTAGGCATAGAAGTTTGCATCATCTCTACAGCACAACACGCAAGACCAAAAGTCATCCAATGTAACGATCCTGTTCTTGCCCAGTTGATTAAATTCTCCGACGACGTTGTTATAAAACCTTTTTCTGCAAAATCTTTTGCTAGATCTTTGAATTCATCCGGAATTTGTTTTTCTTTAACAGGGTTTAAATTAAATTTCATTCCCATTCTAAAGCTCCTTTTTTCCACTCATAGATAAATCCAATTGTTAAAATTGCTAAGAAAACCATCATCGACCAAAAACCAAGTGCTCCTATATTTCCTAATGATATCGCCCACGGAAATAAAAAAGCGATCTCTAAATCGAAAATTATAAATAATATTGCTACTAAGTAAAATCTGACATCAAACTCCATTCTAGAGTCGTCGAAAGCTTCAAAACCACACTCATAAGCTGACAGTTTTTCAGGATCAGGATTAGATGGTGAGGCTAAAAAATTTGCAATTATAAATCCTATACTCAAAAATAGTGCTATGAATAGGAAAATAATTATAGATAAGTATTCAGATAAAAAGTTATAAATCATTTTGTTTTATCAATATCTACCTTAATACCGTAGTTTAAGGATTCTTATATTAATAATCATTATTTATAACATTTAATTGAAAAGAGTACAGGACAGAAGGAAGCATTAATGTTGATTAATTAATGTTGATTTCTAACCGACTAGATGAAAATCATTATCAAGTAGTGGCGGGAGTGACGGGACTCGAACCCGCGACCTCCTGCGTGACAGGCGGGCGCTCTAACCAAACTGAGCTACACCCCCATACTTAA
>MDSW01014592.1_pt1 | contig 20743 bp, 17 predicted proteins | sample 811171 | NCBI WGS metagenome assembly MDSW01 (sample SAMN05326641, study PRJNA326480) | marine metagenome | isolation source: seawater | place: Atlantic Ocean: North West | collected 2012 | reverse complement strand
TGGTCTGTAGAATTTTTAACAAAAAATCATAGATTAATTTTTAAACCGATGGAGAAATTACAAATTCAGAAGATTGGTTCAATAGAAATCAATGAGGTTGATTTAGATTATTCTAGAGATTTAGATTACAAACCAGGTTTTTATTTGCAAACTAAAAATTTTATAGAAAATAATTTTGATGATCTTTGTACAATTTCCTTTCAAACAAAAATTTTTGAAACTTACATGCAAATTGCAAATTACAAATGAAAATACTAGTAGCCTCAGATTCAATGTCAATGCCTAGAATAGATCTAAAATATGAGTATACTTGGCTTTTTAGAATTTTAAAAAAATTTCCTCAATTCATCTTCATCGATAAATCAATAAGAGGTTCAACATCAAATAGGCTAATCAGTGAAGGTGGAGGTTTTAAAAATGTTCCTGCAGGTTCTGATTTATTAGAATTTTATAACCCGGATATTACTATAATTCAATTAGGAATTGTGGATTGTTCTCCTAGATATTTATCGATACATTCAAATCTTTTTAGGCTAATAAATAATTTACCAAAGTTTCTTCAAAATATTTATTACAACTATAAGAAAAAATACAGCAAAAGAACTCAAAATAATGCATACGTAAAGCTAAATGAATTTTATCATAACTTTGATCATTTTATAAACAGAGCTAAACAAAATAACACTCAAGTTATAGTTGTTAAAATTACTCCTGTTTCAAACTCTTTTTTAGAAAAAAGCCCATTTATCAATGATGCAATTAATAAATATAATAGAGCTTTTGAAAAGTTATTGACCAAATATGATAATGTAATTTTATTTGATCCATTTCAGGATAAATTTTCAGAAAAATATCTAATTGATGAACTACATTATAATAGTCTAGGGCATGAGATTTTTGCTAATAACTTATCTAGGCTATTGTGTTCTTTAAATCAGCTTAGACCTTGAGTAAGATTTTTTCAGATTCCATAATTTATACACTAGGCAGAATTGTACCTCAGGTCTTTTCTTTTATTCTTCTTCCAGTTTATACTTTTTATCTGACACCTAGTGATTATGGAATAATTAATTCGATGAATATTTTTTCATCTATTCTTATTATTTTATTTACTCTTGCATTAGACAGAGGTGTTCTAAGATTGTATTATGATTTTAGAGATAAAATTGAAAAAAAAAAATATTTAGGCACTATTTTTATATCAATATTTTCAGTTTCATCAATATTTTTGATTTTCTTATTTGTTTTTCAGAATTACGTAAGTTCAATATATAATTCTATTGATTTTTACCCCTATTTTTTTCTTTCAATTTTGACATCTTATTTTCAAATTTTCTCAATTTTACCATTGATAATTCTCCAGTTAAATGAAAAACCAATGAAATATATTTCATTGTCAATATTTAGTTTTATTTCTACAACTCTGTTTGTTTTATATTTTATTTTAACCACAGATATGGGAGCAGAGGGGTTTTTATTTGGAATGTTACTTGGAACTATAATCACTATTCCTTTTTTTCTTTATATTATCTTTAAGGAGGTTATTTTTGTATTCGAAAAACAAAAGCTCTTATCGACAATTAAGTTTACACTACCTATGCTACCAACTTTGCTTGCAGCGTGGTTGTTAAATTTAAGTGATAGGATTTTTATTGAAAGATATTTTTCTTTAGAAGATGTTGCGGTATATTCTATTGGATCAAAAATATCAGGAGTGATTATAATATTATTCTCTGCTTTTTCGTTAGCATATTCGCCATATTTTTTTAAAATTGCAACTAGTAGCAATTCAAATGAAACTAAGGATAATTTAGCTAAAACAAATAATTATATTTTAGAAATATTTATCATATTATGTTTCATTTTATGTCTATTTAGTGAAGAGACAATTTCTTTACTATTCGATAAATTTTATCATAATTCTTTAATTATTATTGAAATTTTGATATTCCATTCGTTGATTTCTGTTTTTTTAGGACTTTTGAATTTAATGTATTATCAAAAAAAAGCCACTATGTCTTTGATGTATATCTTGATTTTTGGAGCTATACTCAATTTTATTTTAAATTTTATTTTAATTCCAAGTTATTCATATATAGGTGCATCTTTTGCAACCTCTATTTCTTTTATATTTATGTTTTTTATTCAATTATATTTTTCAAAAAAAATGTTTTACATCAAATTTTTTTGGAATAAAATAATTTTTTTGATTTTAACATTCATATTTATATATCTGCTTTTTAAATTATTTTTAGATTTAACCATCATATATTCTTTTTTGTTCAAAATAATTTTTTCATTTTTTATGATTATTTTGTATTTAAAAACCAAAAAAATTAACTTTTTCAGTCTTTTTAACGGTTTCAAAAATATTCCCAAATGAAAAAGGTTTTTATTTCAGGTGCCACAGGTTTTATTGGAAGAAATTTAGTTGATTATTTGTACTCAAAGGGATATGACATAACTGTCAATATTAGATCTGATAATAATGGATTTTTTAAAAAAAATATCAAAACATACAGGCTTAACACAAATGAAATTATAAAGGATATCACTTATTTTAAAGGATGTAAATTTGATGGTATTATTCATCTTGCAGCCAATTATCTTAAGATTCACCAACCTTCTGATTTACCCAAAATGGTGCAAAGTAATATTTTATTAGGAACACACTTATTGGAGTGCGCCGTAATTTCTGGTGTCACTTGGTTTATCAATACCGGTTCCTTTTTCCAAAACAAAAATAAATCAAACTATTCTCCTGTTAATTTATATTCGTCATTGAAAGAAAGCTATGAACAAATTGCAAAATACTATTATGAAAATAATAACATAAAGTTTTGTACTATTAAATTATCAGATACATATGGATTAAATGACTCAAGAAATAAACTGATTAATTTATTAATCAATTCTTTAGAAACTAACGAATTAGTTTCTATAAATGCTAGTCCTGACCAACCACTTAACTTATTACATATAGATGATGTTGTAAATGCTTTTTATTTACTGATTCAAGAGATAGAAAAAAACAATGTTAATAACGGAGATGTATATTCTTTAAAAGCAAAATCTCCGATATCCATTTTTGAACTGATAAGTTTAATTGAAAAATTATCTAAATCTAAGCTCAATATAAAATGGCCAGAAAATAGACGTGAAATTTTTATAGCTGAACCACCAAATATCAAAAATATAAATAATTGGAGTTCAAAAGTGGAATTAAGTGAAGGTATAAAATCATTATTAAATAAATAATTTTAAATAAACTAAAATGTTATCAAAGTATTGGAATAAGTCTGTAATTGGCTTACTTAAATCAATTTTTATTATTATTAAAGTTTCCTATATCCATTATTATGAAAAAATAAATTCTTTTTTTTGGAGATTTAATTTTGCTAAAAAAGTTAATAATCTTTTTATACAAAAAGGAGCACAAATTAGATATCCAGGAAACATCTCATTTTCCAATAATACTTCAATTGGAAGAAATGTGGTTATTTCAACAGAGTTAAAAGACAGTGTTTTAACATGTAAAGAAAACCTTGTGATTGCAAAAGAAGTAACCCTAGACTATACAGGGGATGTTTCAATTGGAAAAAATGTTTTAATTTCTGAGAATTCAGTTATACTATCTCATGATCATGGATATAATCCAACTTCTGCACCAAAAAAATCTAAACTTGATATTGGTGATTATGCTTGGATTGGACAAAATTCATTAGTAATGTCGAATGTTAAGAGAATAGGAAAAAACTCAATTATTGCAGCAGGATCTATTGTAACTAAAGACGTTGATGAAAATACAATTGTCGGAGGAAACCCAGCAAAAAAAATTAAGAATATTTAATTTATGTGTGGTATTTCAGGCTTTATAGATTATTCTAAAAGTTTATGTCCATCATCTGTTAATGATATGGTGAAAGTTCTTTCACATCGTGGACCTGACTATTTGGGAGCTGAATTTCTTGAGAATAATGATTTTAGTATTGGTTTTGGACACAGTAGATTATCAATAATTGATTTGTCAACAAATGCTAATCAACCTTTTTTTTATGATTCTAAAAAATATTGGCTGGTATTTAACGGTGAGGTATATAATTTTTTAGAAATTAAAGAAGAGTTAATTACTCTTGGTTTCAAATTTAAAACCAATTCTGACACTGAAGTTGTTTTATTTTCATATTTAGCCTGGGGTAATTCTTGTGTCAAAAAGTTTATTGGGATGTTTTCTTTTGCTATTTATGATAAAACTAAAGAAAAAATTATTTTATTCAGGGATAGAGCAGGAGTAAAGCCTTTATTTTATTATAATAAGGATAATTTGTTTATGTTTTCGTCTGAGATAAAGTCATTTCATAAAATTAAAAGTTTTAACAAAGATATCGATATCGATTCTGTTGCATTATTTTTTCGCCACGGATATATTGATAGTCCTTTTTCGATTTATAAAAATGTAAAAAAATTAATGCCTGGTCATTATATTGAGTTTTGTTTAAAAAATAAGAGTATTTATTTTAATAAATATTGGGATCCGGTTGATTATTACAATAAGCCAAAATTAGATATTTCATTTTCTGAAGCAAAAAGTACGCTTAATAATATGCTTAGTTCAGCCTTTAATTACAGAATGGTTTCAGATGTTCCAGTTGGAGTTTTTTTAAGCGGCGGATACGATAGTAGCACCACTGCTGCAATATTGTCATCAACTAATTCCAGTAAAATAAATACTTTCACAATTGGTTTTGAAGGGTCTTCCTTTGACGAAAGTGAAAATGCTGAGAGAATAGCAAAACATTTAAATACTAATCATGAAACTTTACAATTTAAAAAGGATCACTTACATGAAATCATAGGAAATATTCCATTTTATTATGATGAGCCTTTTGGAGACAGTTCTGCACTGCCATCAATTTTAGTTAGCAAAATGGCTAGTAATAATGTTAAGGTTGTTTTATCGTCTGATGCTGGTGATGAACTTTTCGCTGGTTATCCAAAGCATTACCAACATTTATCATTGTACAAGATAATTGCTAAGACACCGAATCTAATTAAAAATCGATTTGCTTTTTTAGAAAATTTCAAAAGATTTGAACATAGGAAGGGGCTTTTTAGCTCAAAAAATATAAATGAATTATTGAAGGTTAGACTTGAAACTGTAGTTTTTAATGAAAATGAAGTTAGTAAAATACTCAATCAAAACTTTACTCAAAAATCTACATCTTTTGATAAATTTAAGTTATTAAATAATCATAACGATTTTATAAATAAACTTTTATGTATAGATTATAAAACATACTTAGAAAATGATATTCTTGTAAAAGTAGACAGAGCAACAATGTCTCAAAGTATTGAAGGTAGAGAGCCATATTTAGACCATAGATTATTAGAGTTTTTATCTAGACTTCCCTCAAATTTTAAATATAATAGAGGTGTGTCAAAATATATTTTGAAAGAAATTAACAAAGATTATATACCAGATTCAATTATGGATAAAAATAAAAAGGGATTTGGCGGTCCTGTTGATTTATGGTTAAAGAAGTTTTTGAAGAATGAATTACTTTCATTAATAGAATCAGAAGATTTCCCAGAGCATTTACTAAACAGAATATATGTTGGAAATTTTGTTTCAAAATTTAATAATGGTTTACACAATGAATGGTATAAAGTATACCAAATATTCACATTCTTAAGTTGGCATAAATACTGGAATTAAGGAATGAAAAAAATCAATATTTTATTTGTTTCTCATGAACCCTTAACTGCACACTTAAAAAAAATGTACTGTATAGATGATTTAAAAAAAGAATTTAAAGTTGAATTTTTATCATTAAGAACTATCTTATATGGAAATAAAACTGATTTTTTTAAATTTGAAAATGAACTTGTTGGTGAATTTATAGATTTTACTTCAATATATAGATTTTATGTTTATCTCAAGAATTATAGTAAAGAAAATACTTATATCTTTTTAGAATCCTCCGACAACCATTTTTCTTCAATAATCATTAATTTATTAATTAAAAAATATAGAATTTGCAGGTTTCATTTATACGGCTCCTTTCAATCTAATAGCCTGTTAATTATCAAAAGGAATTTTTTTGAGAAGATATTTTTTTATTGTAAAAATTTAACATTTTTAAAAAAAACAATTATTAGAAAACTTATAAATTTTAATTATGAACTAATTTTTTACACTGGTAACAAAAATAATTTTCAAAAAAATAAAAATATTATACACCTGAATAGTTCAGTTGTTCATAAAAATGATTTAGAAACAAAAGAAAAGAATTATACTGTATTTATTGATCAGGGTTACCCAACACATCCGGATCTTTTAAAAAAAGGATATGTAAATAATGAGATATCTTCCTTTATCAAAGATTATAATGATTTCTTTTCAGAGATAGAAAAGAAATTTAAAACAAAAATCAAAATTGCTAAACATCCAAAATCTTCAATACCTAACAGTTTATTTGGTGAAAGAGAAGTTGTAAAAGGTAATTCAGAAGAACTAATAAAAAACTCTAAATACGTTATAGCTCACAATAGCTTAATTAATAATATTGCTATTATTAATTACAAGCCAATAATATTAATTTATAGCTCTGAATTTGAGAATTTTCCTAATACCGTATACATACAAATTAAAAGTTTAGCTAAAACATTAGGTGTTGATTGTATTAATATTGAATCTTATGATATAAACAAAATTAAATTTTCTTTAACAAAAGAATATTATGATAATTACATTAATAAATATATTAAAGTTGATTCCAGAGAAAATCATCAAATTATTAAAGAAGAAATTATCAAAAATTATAATATAAAATGATATTAGCTAAAATTATCCCATTTGATGTAATCGGAGGGGCTGAGAATTTCTCTTTAAATCTTATTAAAAAACAACTAATTAGAGATGACATTACAAAAATATTTTTCATTACTTTTCAAACTTCTAAAAGTAATCAAAATTATGTTTGTCAAATATCATCTGATAAATTAAAGCATATTAATTTGAGATATAGAGGATTTTTAATTAATCATCTATTCATATTTTATTATCTGATAAAATTTTTCACTCAAAATAAAGTTAATGTTGTTCACTCACATCTTATTTCAGCAATTTATCTTTTTCCTTTCCCTATTCTATATAAAAAAATAAAATTTATACATACTGTTCATAATCAAGCTAATCATGAATTAGGAAATTCAAAATTTTCAATTCACTATTTATTGAGATATATATATTACTCTAAAATATCTTTGATTTCAATATCACCTAGTGTAAAGAAATCAATACATAGTTTTTACGGCTTAAATTCTTTATTAATTCTTAATGGTACAGTAATTTCTGTCAAAGATTCAAATGAAATAGAATTTAATTTTAAAAGTGATACAAAATATCTTTTGGCTGTAGGAAATACTAGAATTCAAAAAAATTATGAACTTTTGATAGATGCCTTCAAAACTATTTATAAAGAATATAAAGTTAAATTAATAATAATCGGAAGTCTTGTTGATAATTTCAAAAATATCAAAACCAATGATTATAAAAAATACGGGATTTACTTTGTTGGATTTGTTGATAATGTAAATTTTTTTATGAAAAATGCAGCTTTTTTGTGTATGACCTCTAAATATGAAGGTATGCCTATTACATTACTTGAGTCAATGGCAAACGGACTTATTCCACTAGTAACCCCATCCCCCGGAATTATCGATCTAATTGATCATGAAGTTAATGGATTAGTTTCTGATAAAAATTCTGTAAATTCTTATTCAGAATTATTGAAAAGCGCTTTAAATATGAGTGATTTTGATTTGAATATAATATCTGACAGGGGTAGAGAATATTTTGACATGAAATATACAATTAGTATTTGTGAAGAAAATTATTACAAAGAATATATAAAATGAAAAAAGGGAAATTAAAAATTGGATTATTAATGGATGACATTAAAGTTCCAAAATGGGTTTTTGATATAATTCTTAATATTTCAAATTCAGATTACGGTCAAATATCTTTGATTGTGAAAAATATTTCAAATAATAAAAAATTAACCTTTATTTCTAGAATCAAAAGGTTACTAAGAAACAGAAAAAATATATTATATTTCTTTTACCAAAAACTAGAAAATTATTTTTATCCGGTTAAAGATTCTATTTTTAAAAGTTATAATATTAAAGAATATATTGATTGTGATATAATTTACGTAGATCCAATCGCAACTAAATTTAGTGACAGATTTCACGAAAATGATATTAAAAAAATCAATGAGTATGATATTGACGTTTTTTTAAGATTCGGTTTCAGAATTTTGAGAGGTCAAGTACTGAAAAATATTTCTAATTGTGGAATCTGGTCTTTTCATCATGCAGATTATAAAGTAAACAGAGGTGGGCCAGCAGGTTTTTGGGAATATTTAAAAGGAATAGGTTACACTGGAATCACACTTCAAATTTTGAATGAAGAATTAGACAATGGATACATCTTGGATCAATCCTTTTCTTGTACAAATAGTACTAGTGTAAATTTAAATAGATTAAATTATTACTCAAGATCATTAGCTATTATTGAAAGGAATTTAAAATCCTTAAATAAGAATGGAAAGGTCTCATTTTTAAATAGTAAATCCGAATTAAATAAGCATTCATTATTTTACTCTGAAAGGCTTTATGTTAATCCAACGAATCTTGAGTTTTTAATTTTATTTTTAAAAAAGTTAGTAAAAAAAATATTTAACAAACTTTATTCAAATCAATGGATTTTAATGTACAAATTCAGTAAGAATAAAAAATTTTCAAAAACTTTTTACCAATTTAAAAAAATAATACCGCCTAAAGATAGATTTTGGGCTGATCCATTTATATTATTTAAGAATAATAATTACTTTATTTTTTTTGAGGAACTTAAATACTCAGAAAATAAAGGAAAAATTTCTTTTTTGGAGATTAATGAAAAGGGTGATATAAGTAAATCTCAAACAGCAATTGAGGAGTCATATCATTTATCATATCCCTTTATTTTTGAAAGTGAGAACAAATTTTATATTATTCCTGAGTCTGCAGAAAATAAGTCAGTGGATTTATACGAATGTGTTAATTTTCCAAAAAAATGGGTGAAAAAATGTACAATCTTAAATAATATTCAAGCCGTTGATTCTACAATCTTTAAACATAATGGAAAGTTTTGGCTTTTTTGCTGTGTAAAGAATTATTATGATAACGAATTTAATGAGGATTTGCACCTGTTTTTTTCTGAAAAAATTGATGGAAATTGGACAAGTCACCCTAAAAATCCAATAATATCTGATGTTCGTTACGCGAGACCAGCTGGAGGAATTTATATTGAAAATGATAAAATTTATAGACCATCACAAAATGGTGCTAATAGTTACGGATATGGAATTCAGATAAATGAAATAATAAAAATTTCCGAAACCGAATATGAAGAGATAAATATCCAATCAATTAAGCCAAATTGGCATAAAAATATTCTTGGATTACATACTATTAATTTTAAAGAAAATTTAACAATTATTGATGCTATTAGAAAAAAACCAAGATTCAAATTATTTTAATGAAAATAAAAAAGAACATTCTGGTTGTTGATAATGGTTTCTTTGCTAAGGAAGGTGTTAGTTATTTTGCAAATTCTGACACAAATAAGTTTTTTGATGACTTGAATAAAATATTTTCAAATGTAACTGTTTTTCAATTTCATAAAAAAATCAACAAAAATGAAAATATTTTAAATTCCAAAATTAATTGTGATGTTCTGAGCAAAAGTTTTAAAGATTCTAACTTATTATTTAAATTTTTAAGTTATTTCAAACAGACATTATTTTTAATAATGAAAATTAAAAAATTTGATTTACTATATGTTTTTTTTCCCGGAAATATAAATTTTTTGACTTTATTAATCTCGTTTTTGTTAAAAAAAAAATATGCTATTTATATTAGAGGTGAAATAAATTTTAAAAACCAACTTAATCGTATCTTTTTAAAAAACGCTCAATTTTTGGTGTCAAATAATACTATCTTAAAAAGTAAATTAGAAAATTTTAATAAAAACTCTCATCTGATTGTTTCGTATTTAGATCTGGGCAATAAATTACCTTCTTTAGATTCTCAATTTTTGTTTCCAAAAAAATTATCAAATCAACTTAAATTATTATTTGTCGGAAGAGTTGAGAAAAGGAAAGGTATTTTTGAGCTTATTGATTCCTGTATCCATTTAAGAGATAAAAAAATCAATTTTACACTTGATATCTTAGGCGGTGGATCGTCTTTTAATGAAATAAATGAATTATTAATAAAATATAATCTTCAAAAGTATGTGAGCTTAAAAGGTCAGATATCAAACCATTCTAAAATTAAAAGTTATTATAAAAAGTCTGATATTTTTATCTTACCATCATATACCGAAGGTTTCCCTAGAGTTATTTACACAGCAATGGAATATGGTTTACCCATTATAACTACACTAGTCGGCGGGATTCCGTCAATTATGAAAGACCAATATAATTGCCTTTCGGTTTCGGTTGAATCATCTAGTGAAATTAGTGATGCGGTTTCTTTATTAAAAAAAAGTAACACTTTATATACTAACCTTAGTAAAAATTCCTTTGAAACTATTAAAAAGTTAGTAAACAATCCGGCTGTTAATATTCACAAAGATATTTTAATTAAATACTTTAATAATTAATGAAAAGAACAAGTATTTTAATTTTATTTGTTTTTATAATTGCGTTTTCAATTATTTTTTGGATTGATATTGTGTTTTTCTTTCAAGTGATTCTGATTTCAGTTTTGATAAAACTAATAGTTGAATATTTTCTTTCAAGAACAAAAAATTATAGTTTTTGTTCTCCGTATTTAGATTTTGCACAATTAATTTATACCTGTTTAATTATATTTTTCACATATTATTCTACCTCCGGTAATGGAGAAATAATTCCGAATTTACTTATTGGTGATACTTTAGCTTATTATAATGAATCTATATATTTTGCATCTATTGCTGAAAATAATTTTTTGAATTATTTATCATACACAAATATTAATTATTTTTTCTATCAATTTTTATTATCATTACTTTACATAGCTTTTTTCGGGAATTTTTATTTCAGCGGCCTAATGCTTTCTGCATTTGTTGGAATTTTAAATTTGTTGTTATTAATCAAAATTAGTGAGTTGGTAAAATTAAAATTACCAACATTAAGATATGTGATGATTTTTTATATAATATTTCCTCATATTATTGCATCTTCAACAACCTTATTGAAAGATAATTTTATTGTTTTTTCTTTTTTAATTTTGATATACAGTATTTTAAAAACCATCATTGTAAAACCTAAGTTTATATATTACTTTCAAGCACTTATTGCAATTATATTATGTGCTCTGTTAAGATTACCCTTTGTGTTAGTTTTTATATTTGTTATTTTATATTTCTATATGCTATCAGGCCGATTAAAAATTACAAACTTATTATATTTAGTAATACTTTTGACCACACTTTTTTTCCTTGATATTGGAAGTTTTTCAACGAATATTTATAATGATAAAACTGTATTTCAAGCTTTTCAATATGAACAAAGTAGAATTGCTGATAGTTCTGTCACTGGCTCTGGTATAACCAATTTGCTTGTGGGTGATTACGCTAATAGTTCATTAACTTTAAAAATTATAAAATTACCACTTGCACTTCTTGTTCAATATTTAAATCCAATTAATATTTTTTATTTTGATCACATTATACCCTGGCAATATATTGATATAAATCTAAAGATTATTTGGCTTTTATTTTTAGGTCCATTACTTATCTTCTGTTTCATAAATTATAAAAGTCTAAGTAAAATAACAAAGCCTTTATTTTTAATTTCTTTATTTGGGTATTCCTTAATTGCTTTCTTAAATGGGGGCATAGTACCTAGATATGCATTATGTTTTATGGTTCTATCCGTAATTCCAATGGGTTTTATATATCAATTAATAGTAACGAATGTAAAATATAGGTTAAGATTTATGAGGTTTTTTTCAATTTATATTATTATAGCTCTGTTAGCTAGCTCAATGTATTTATTTATTTAATATGTGTGGAATTAACGGTATAGTATCATTCTCTAATCACGTTAAAGAAGACGTTATTCATTTGATGAATAATTCACTAAGTCATAGAGGTCCCGATAATTCTGGATCCTACAACTGCGATTATGTCTCTTTGGGTCATACAAGATTATCGATTATTGATTTAAGTGAAAATGCAAACCAACCAATTTACTCAGAAGATAAAAGATATGTCTTAATATTTAACGGAGAGATATATAATTTTAAGAATTTAAAAAATAAATTAGATTATAATTTTGTAACCGAAAGTGATTCAGAAGTTGTTTTAGCAGCCTTTTTAAAATGGAAACAAAATTGTTTAGAAAAACTAAACGGAATGTTTGCCTTTGCAATTTGGGATTCTTTAAAAAATGAGCTTTTTTTAGCAAGAGATCGATTCGGCATAAAACCATTATATTATTATCATTCAAACGAATTTTTTATTTTTTCATCTGAGATAAGATCTATTATTAATTCTGGTTTGATTAAACCTTTAATTTCAAAAAATGGACTTGTTAACTATTTAAAATTTCAAACTGTATTTTCTCCAAATACATTAATTAAGGATATATATAGTCTGGAGGCATCAACATATGCAAGGCTCAATAATAGTAATTTATTAAAAACTAATAAATATTGGAAATTAAATCTTAGTAAATATGATTTATCTAAACTCACTTATGATGAAATTAAAAATAAAATATCTTTTAATTTGAAGGAATCAGTAAGGAAAAGAATGTTTGCTGATGTTAATTCAGGAGTTTTTCTCTCTGGTGGATTGGATTCTAGTGTCTTAGTTTCCATAATGAGAGGTTTGACCGATAAAAAAATAAATACATTTAATATATCATTTGACGAATCAGAATTTAGTGAATCTAAGTATGCAAGAATTATAGCTAATAAATTTAAGACTGAACACAAAGAAATAGTATTATCACCAAAGATCTTTTTAGAAAACATACGTGAAGCATTAGCTGACATGGATCATCCTAGCGGTGATGGTGTAAATTCTTGGATAGTTTCAAAATATACAAAGGAGAAGGGAGTAAAAATGGTTTTTTCTGGAATGGGTGGAGATGAATTATTTATGGGCTACCCCTTTTACAGTAAAATAAAATACATTTTTAATTTTTATAAATTTTTCAAAATTCCTCACTTCATAATGAGATTTATTTTTGTATTACTTAGCCCTGTTTTACAATCAGTAAACCAGAAAAAATTTCTTCAACTTTTAAAAATTAAATCACCTGATATTTCTGATATATATAAAATATCAAGACAAAATTTTTTAGATGAAGACATATCAAAGTTGCTCAAGCATAAGAAAATTCCTTTAGATGACCTTATAAAAAGCGAAAAATTAAATTTATTTCCAAATAAAATATATTCGTTAATTACAAATCTTGAATTTAAAAATTATCTTCAAAATATTTTGTTAAGAGACACTGATCAAATGAGTATGGCTAACTCATTAGAAGTTAGAGTACCTTATTTAGATCATGAATTTGTTGAGTTGATAGTTTCTATAGATGATAAATATAAAGACCCCAAACTGTCAAAAAAATTATTATTTGATGCATTTGAAGACTTAATTCCAAATGAGATTTTTGATAGAAAAAAAATGGGATTTACCTTCCCATGGGACAGCTGGATAAAGAATGAATTATTTGATTTTTCTGAAAGATTAATAAAAGACTTATCTAAAAGAAATTTATTTGATGATCAAGAAATTTTAAATTTGTGGAATAGGTTTCTTGAAGCAGATAAGAATGTCAAGTTTACTAAAATATGGAGTTTAGTTGTTTTAGAATATTGGTTACAAAAAAATAATATCAGTGATTAAAAAAACAATATTATTAAGCATTGATTGGTATCTGCCAGGGACTAATTCTGGTGGCCCAGTTAGATCTTTTTCAAACCTTATAAATTATTTTAAAGATAAATATATCTTTTTCATTATTACTAGAAATAATGATTATGCTACTACCGAAATTTATGAAGGTATAGAAAGTAATAAATGGATTAAAAGAAGTAAAAATTTGAATATAATTTATTTATCTAAAGAAAAATTATCTGTTGTAAATCTGATTAAATTATACAAAGAAGTTGAATACGATTATTTTTGGATTAACGGAGTTTACAGTTTTTACTTTTCTATATTCCCCATAATTTTTCTGAAGATGAAAAACCAAGTAGGAATTGTTTCCGCTAGGGGTATGTTAAATCCTCAGGCATTTTCGGTTAAACCATTAAGAAAAAAGATTTATTTATTACTTTCAAATTGTTTAGGTCTATTTAACAAGATTAAATTTCATGCAACAAACGAATCAGAAAAAACATATATAAACAAACATTTGGGAAAAAATAAATCTATTTTTATTGCACCTAATATCCCGAGTCTAATTCAGAGCAAAAACAAAATAACATTCAAACCTGATAATATCATTCGAATGGTAAGTATTGCTAGAATTTCAAAAGAAAAAGGAATATTGAAATTGCTAAGAAAAATAGTCAATACTAAGCATAAAATTAAATTAGATCTATATGGACCAATATATGATCATGGATATTGGAATGAGTGTAAAAAAATAATTCAAAAATCTTCAAATAATATTACCATTAATTACAAGGGTATTATTTCATATGATAAATTACCTAAAATCTTAATAAAATATGATTTTTTTATACTCTTTACTGAGGGTGAAAATTTCGGGCACTCAATTTTTGAATCCTTTTCAGCTGGATTGCCAGTTATTACATCTATCAATACACCCTGGAGACAATTAAAAAAGAAAAAAATTGGATGGGATATAAATATTGATAATTTCGAATTTGAAAAAACTATAAATGAAATAACCAATATGTCAAAAGAAGAATACTATATTTGGTCTTCAAACTGTATTGATTTTTCAAAAATGTACTTTAAAAATATGAATTTAAAACATTCATATTTAAAACTATTAGAAATTTAATATGTCAAAAAGAGTTGAGTTAAATAAATTTGATAATAGCAATTTTAGAAGAAAGAATATATTAATAAGAGTTTTATGGTATTTTTTAAATGAATTCTTTTTAAAAAATTCTTTTTTCATATGGCAATTGCCAAAAATAATATTGTTAAAATTTTTTGGCGCCAAAATTGGTATTGGTTTAGTTTTAAAACCTTCGGTGAGTATTAAATATCCTTGGAATTTAACAATCGGTAAAAATTGTTGGGTTGGTGAAAATGTATGGATTGATAATCTTGATAAAGTAATAATTTCTGATAATGTTTGTCTTTCTCAAGGATCAATGTTATTATGCGGAAATCATAATTTTAATAAATCCACATTTGACTTAATTACCGGAGAAATAAGATTAAATGAAGGTGTGTGGGTTGGAGCTAAATCTATTGTATGCCCAGGAGTTACATTAGAAACAAATTCGGTTTTGGCAGTAAATTCTGTTGCTAGTAAGGATTTAGAAAAAAATGGAGTTTACAGAGGTAATCCTGCTGTTTTGGTGTCGTATCGAAAAATAAGTTAAAAAAAAGTTTTAAATTTTTCCCTTGTGTATTTTCTGTATTTTTTATTTGTAAAAAATTCTCCTATTTGTAAGGGGAGTTTTTCTATTTTAAGAAAAAACTTTACTATTACAAAATCTATCAAATTATAAATTTTATATCTTCTTTTGAGATGAAATCTAAACTTATTACAATTATTATTTTTTTCTAAATTATTTGTAATTAGGTCAGTAATTCCTAATTCATTCATTATCATATAACAATTTCGAAAATATTTATTTTTATTCCAATTTACCTTTCCACTTATTTTATTACAGATTTTATGTAAATCATAAATAAATCTGTAATCTACATTCAAAAATTTATAACCATAATCATTTATTTGATTGTTTAAGACACAATAGTTTAGCTGGGTGTTAAAGTCTGGAACAGAAATCTCTTCCTTTTTTATTTTTTTAGTTAAAACGTCATCCGTAAAAATTAGCTTTGATTTGTACTCTAATAAATTAAAATGGGGCTCAATTGCAAAAGTAAATTTTTCTTTAATCCTCCTAGTTAGATGTTTAAACTCGAAAAAACTATACTCTGAAAATTTATAGTAGCCAATTTCATCTAACATATTTTTCGTTTCTAAAATATCACTTTTTGAAATAAGGAAATCAATATCACCAATCATTCTTTCTCCAATATCCAGAAAAATATTAGAAAATAAATATGATGAACCTTTTAAAAAAACATGATTAATTTTTCTTTTATTTAGTTGTTTGCTCAAAATTTTTACTTCATTAAACAATATTTTATTTCTTTCTAGATTTATTTCGTAAATCTGCTCAATGTATTTGTAAAAATCCTCTGGTGTATAATTCTTATATTTTTTTTTATTTATGTTTACATATAATGCGGGAATTAACAGAAATGAGCTTGCTATTTTGGTTAGTTTGCTGTAATCTAAAGCTTTGAAATCATTTTCTGTGAAAATTTTATCATTAAAAAGTAAATCAATAATAAATCTTTCTTCCTTACATTTAATAACCATTAAAATTTTGTAAAATTTATTGATTTAAATATATGAATATATTTTGTAGATTAGCAAAACAATTTTTTATGATTAGATTAATCTGTACATTAATTATCATCATCTCTATGTTTTCTTGTTCAACAAAGAAAGATGTATTGTATTTACAGGATTCAAAAGAATTAATGTCTAATTCTTTTAGTTATGATGATTATAAAATTAAAATTGATGATATATTAAAAATCAATATTAAAATTCCAGAAGGAGAATTATTGATTAAAAACGGTTCTCTTCAAAATGTGCAGAATATCACCAAAGAATCATCAAAGCTAGAAGGGTTTCAGGTTGACTCTGATGGTATTTTAAATTTACCATATGTTGGTAAAAAGATTGTTAATGGATTAAGCATAAAAGAACTTTCAGATTATTTAAAAAATGAACTTGAGGAAAGAGGTATTTTAGTAAACCCGACCATTGACATTAAACTTATAAATGCCCATTTTACAATCTTGGGAGAAGTAAATAACCCTGGAAAGCATGAATTTTTAGAGAATAATTTAAATATTTTTGAAGCTATTGGTATTGCCGGTGACTTGACAATTAATGGTAAAAGAAATAATATTATCTTAATAAGAGAAAAAAATAATAATAGAACTGTAAGCGAAATTGATTTAACTTCAGCTGAGATTTTTTCTAGCCCTTATTTTCAAGTTGTTTCTGGTGATATTATTATAGTTAACCCTAATACTACAAGGATTAAAAATGCAGGAATAATAGGAAATTCGGGCACATTACTAAGTCTTCTATCATTTCTTATATCATCAATAATAGTAATTAATAACTAAAAATTGGAAGAAAATTTTAACATTGAAGATAGTACAAATACTGATAATCTTAAAAATGAAATTTTAAGATATATATCCTTTTGGCCATATTTTTTGATTTCTGTTTTTATATTTTCAATTTCTGCATTTATTTATCTTCGTTACTCTGATAATATATATTCTTCTTCTTCTCAAATTGAAATTATAGATAAAGCACAAGACTCTGAAATGGCATTACCAACATCAATGACAATTTTTAACAGGTCAATGATTAATCTTGAGAATGAGATTGGTATTATTAAATCTTTTAGACTTCACAGAAAAGCAATTACAAGATTAAACTCAAATGTTCGATTTTTAATAGAAGGCAGAATTAAATCATCTGAATCACACAAAACAGAATGGTGGAATGAATATAAATTTGACTTAAAAAGTGGATTTGATAATTACGTTTTTTTATACTATGAAATTTCTATTAGTAATAACATGTTAATTATTAAACATGTTGAATCAGATGGTTATTTAATTAAAGAATACAGCTTTGATAACAGATCAACTTATGAAAAACAATCTGATTTGCCATTTGATTTAAAGGTTATCAACGATGATACTTATTTTCTAAAAAGAAACTTAATTATAGAGCCAGTCGATTTTACTACAGAAAAATTCTTAGAATCAACATCAATAGTCTCCTCGGGTAAAGAAAGTGATCAATTAATTGTAAAATTTACACACAATAATCCAAAAATATGTGTTGAATATTTAAATACATTAATTGATGAGTTTAATAAGGATGGAATTAACGATAGACAATTAGAATACCGAAATACTATTGAATTTGTGAATAATAGATCTTTGCTTCTTGCCGATGAATTACAAAAAATAGAAATTAAAAAACAAAAGTTTAAGGAACTCAACAATTTATCAGATATTAATTTTGATGCAACTTTAATTGTTGGAAAACAATATGATTATGATGCTGAGCTATTTGAAGCTAAATCTCAGATAGATCTTTTAAACCTTTTTCAGAGTAGTCTAGAAAATTTTAATACAAAAATTTTACCGTTAGACATAGGATTAAATGATGCGTCAATTAACAGCCTTATAATTGAATATAATAAAATATTTAAGGATGTTGAAGAATATAAAACAATAGCAGGCCCTAACAATGTTTATATGAACAATTTGTTTGAACAGTTAGAAAATTCATTTGATAATATATTAAAATCTATTGCTAATTATAAACTTAAGTTAGAAAAGACAGTTGAAAATTTAAAGTCAAAGGAAGTTGAATATACTGACATGTATTCTTCAATTCCAGAAAACGAAAAAATTTTAAGATCAATAGAAAGAGAACTTGAAATTAAAGAAAAGCTTTTTCTATTATTATTGCAAAAGAAAGAAGAGGCGGCAATTAACCTCGCTGTAATAAAGCCATCGATTAAAATAGTTGATTATGGACGTTTACCTAAATTTCCAATCAGTCCTGTTAAAAGAAATATTTACTTTGGCTTTATACTTATTGGTGTTCTATTCCCCTTTTTAATTCTGAGTTTGATATTTTTTATGGATAATAAAATCCATACAAAATTTCAACTTTCGCAACTTATTCCTAATCTTCCAATTGTAGGAGAAATTCCTTACATAAAGAATGAGGATGATGCAAATTTAATGTCATTTGATACAAAAGTGTCTAGGGTCCCACTCGTAGAAAGTTTTAGAATGCTTGTTTCTAATTTAAATTACACAATTTTTAAAGGCGAAGAAAAAACTAAAATAATTCTTGTTACCTCATCTGTTAAAGGAGAAGGTAAAACAATCGTTTCTTCATGTTTATCTAAATTGTTATCTGATAAATTCAAAAAGGTTTTACTGATTGGAGCAGATTTAAGAAATCCTCAAATACACAAATATTTAGGCGTAGAAAAGAGTGTTTTAGGCCTTTCAGATTATATTTTTAGAAATGATTTAGATTGGAAAGATATTCTAATAAATAGAAATCGTTTGGATATCCTTCTTTCTGGTACTATTCCTCCAAATCCATTAGATTTATTATCATCTGATAAATTTGATAATTTTTTGAAAAATGCAAAAAAAGAATACGATTGTATAGTTATTGATTCTGCACCATGTTTATTAGTTTCTGATACGTTTGAGCTTTCTGATAAAGTTGATTCCACTTTATATGTTGTGAGAGCAAATCACACCGATAAAACTGTTTTAGATTTTTTGAATGAAAACCATAAAAACAATAAACTTAAAAACTTAAATGTAGTTTTAAATTCTGTTGGAAATAGTGCTAAATATGGTTACAAGTATGGTTATCAATATGGCTATAAGTATGGCTATAAGTATGCTTATAACTATGGTTATGGTTATGGTTATGAAGAAGATAAATAGTGTCAAATAAATATTTGATTTGCTTCTATTGCCTTTACAAATTTTTTAATATTATTTAACTTTACTTTTGATTCAAACTCTTGGATATGCTTTAAATTATGAATATCAGATCCCACATAATCTACCATATTTTCAACTAACAACTTATCACAAAATTTACTTATTCTATTTCCATAATATCCAGTCGAAGACAATAAATTAATTTGAAATAAACACCCTGCTATTTTCAGCTTTTCAGCTATTCTATAGTTTTCATGTAAATAAATATATCTTTCCGGGTGCGCAATGACAGGGACATATCCACTTAATCTAATTTCAAAAATCATTTCAAAAAGATTATTTGGCATTGAATTAAATCCAGTTTCAATCAAGATTAATTTATCTTTTATTGTCAAAATCGAATTATTTTTAATTTTATCCTGAATTGAAATATCAGCCATATATTCGGATGCATATCCAATCTTGATTCCTTTTGGAATTTTATCTTTTAATTTATTATAAGAATCTGTTATTGATTTTTTTGTATTATCATAAACTGAGGGGTAGGAATGAGGAGTACCTATGATCTTAATAAAACCTAATTTTTTCATTTGACTGATAAGAAGTATTGATTCCTCAATATTTTTAGCGCCATCATCAATTCCAGGAAGAATATGAGAGTGTATATCAACAAATCCAGCCGGAATTAATTCCTTTAAAGTGGGTTTTGATTTAAAAATATTTAACAACATATAATTAATTTATACTATTATTAGTATTATAGATAAAGAAATTAAAATACATTATAATATACACTATTTAAATTATTAAATTTGAATATGAATTCAGAATTTCCTTTTATATTTTATTATTTAGGTGTTCTAACTGGTACTGTTTTTTTATCAAGAT
>MDSW01003154.1_pt1 | contig 20746 bp, 24 predicted proteins | sample 811171 | NCBI WGS metagenome assembly MDSW01 (sample SAMN05326641, study PRJNA326480) | marine metagenome | isolation source: seawater | place: Atlantic Ocean: North West | collected 2012 | reverse complement strand
TAGCATTAACTAGGTCAAAACAGATAGAAAAAAAAAATTATAAAACAAAGATTAAATAAAGCATGTGTGGTATAATTGGCATAACCAGTTCAAAACCAGTAAGTTCATCTATATTAAATTCATTAAGAAAACTTGAGTATAGAGGTTATGACTCAGCAGGTATTGCAACCTTAGAAAAAGGATTAATAAACGAAATAAAGTGTGAGGGAAGAGTAGATACTTTGGAGAAAAATATATCTAAAGTAAATTTAAAAGGAAATGTAGGTATAGGACATGTAAGATGGGCAACACATGGTGTACCTAACAAAATTAATGCTCATCCACATTCCTCAGAAAGTGTTTCAATAGTTCATAATGGTATAATAGAAAACTCAACAGAATTAAAAAAGCAATTGGAACAAAAAGGTTATTCCTTTAAATCACAAACCGATACTGAAGTAATAGTACATTTGATAACAGAATATTTAAAAAAATATGATCTTAAAGAAAGTATTTTGAAAATGCTTGATAATTTACAAGGAAGTTTTGCTCTTGGGGTAATATTTAAAGATCAACCAGATATTTTAGTCGGTGCAAGAAGAGGATCTCCTCTTGCGGTAGGTTATGGACCAAGTGAGAATTATTTGGGTTCAGACTCTTATGCTCTTAAATCTATGACCAATAAAATTTCATACCTTAATGATGGTGAATTTTGTGTAATAAAGAAAAATGATATCGAGTTTTTTGATGGTAATGGAAATAAAATTAATAAAAAAATTTTAGAATTATCCTCTAATGAGCAAAATTATGACAAAGGTGAGTATAAACATTTCATGGCAAAAGAGATAGAAGAACAACCAACAACTATTATGAACTGTGTAAATGAATATATAGATAAAATCAGCAATGAAATTAATATTTCAAATTTTCCATGGAAAAAAGAACAAATATCTTCAATAAAATTAATTGGCTGTGGAACAGCATATCATTCATGCCTTTTAGCCAAATATTGGTTTGAACAACTTTCTAATCTTGATGTTGAGGTCGATATAGCTTCAGAATTTCGGTACAGAAAAAATAGATTTAAGAAAGATTGCTTGTATATATTTGTTTCACAATCAGGAGAAACTGCTGACACTTATGCAGCTTTAGATTTATGTAATAAAAATGATATGAAAACTTGCAGTATTATAAACGTTGTTGAAAGTTCTATTGCTAGAGACTCTAATTTTGTTTTACCAATTCATTGTGGACCTGAAATTGGTGTTGCTTCCACAAAAGCTTTTCTTGGACAACTATTAGTCTTATATATTTTATGTTTAAAAATCTCATTTTTACGAGAGGATTTAAGAAAAATTGATTATAAAAATAAAATTAAAGATCTATTAGGTTTATCAGATCTGGTTGAAGATTCTTTGAAATCAGAAAATCAAATTCAATCAATATGCAATAGTTTTACTGAAGCCAAAGGGTCTATGTTTTTAGGAAGAGGATATTCATATCCAATAGCGTTAGAGGGGGCATTAAAACTTAAAGAGTTAGCATACATTCATGCTGAAGGTTATCCAGCAGGTGAAATGAAACACGGACCCCTTGCTTTAATTGAGGACGGAATGCCAGTTGTTGTAATTGCACCAAGAGATGATAGTTACAAAAAAACAATTTCTAACATGCAAGAGGTAATTGCCAGAGGTGCAAGAGTTTTATTAATCACAAATAAATCAAAAGAGGAAGTTTATTCTGAAAATATTTGGGAAAGTATAGAGGTCGAAAATACTAATAATGACCTTTTTCCATTTCTTGTTACTATTCCGCTACAAAAATTAGCTTATTATTCTGCACTTAAAAAAGGTTATGATATTGATAAACCTAGAAATTTAGCTAAATCCGTCACTGTTGAATAATAAAGAAACTCTGCTACAACACCCTTAGGTTGAATATGAAAAAATGGAAAATAAATAGTTGGAGAAACTATCCTGTAAAACATATACCTCAGTATGAGGACGAGAAAGAGTTAAACTTAGTTTTGGGAAAAATTAAAAACTTCCCACCTTTAGTTTTTGCTGAAGAGACTAGGCATTTAAAAAGAGAATTAGCTAAAGTTGTAGATGGAAAAGCCTTTTTGTTACAAGGAGGAGATTGCGCAGAGAGTTTTGCAGAATTTAATCCAAATAACATAAGAGATACTTTTAAGGTTATTTTACAAATGTCTTTAGTATTAACTTACTCAGCGTCTTTACCTGTTATTAAATTAGGAAGAATTGCAGGTCAATTTTCCAAACCAAGAAGTGCTTCAACTGAAAAACAAGGTAGTAAAGAATTACCAAGTTACTTAGGCGATAACATTAATGGAATAGAATTTAATGAAAAATCTAGAAGACCAGATCCAAAGAGATTATTTAAAGCATATTCTCAGTCCGCCTCAACTCTAAATTTACTTAGAGCTTTTTCTCATGGTGGTTTTGCCGATTTAAAAAAAGTACATTTATGGAATTTGGGTTATATAAAGAAAAGCCCTCAGGCAAAAAAATTTAAAGAGCTTGAGGATAAGATTGCTGATGCTTTAGCTTTTATGGAAGCTTGTGGTATTACTTCTGATTTTAATAGAAGACTTTATACTGTTAACTTTTGGACATCCCATGAAGCATTGTTACTTCCTTTTGAGGAAAGTATGACAAGAGTAGACTCGCTTACAGGGGAATACCATGATACTTCAGCACACTTTGTTTGGATTGGTGATAGAACAAGACAAATAGACGGCGGACATGTTGAATTTTGCAAAGGTATACAAAATCCAATAGGTATTAAATGTGGACCAACTTCTAAACCAGATGAAATAGTTAACATTTGTAACGTTCTTAATCCTAAAAATGAAAAGGGAAAAATAACATTGATATCAAGATTTGGATATCAAAATGTAGAAAAGTTTTTACCTAAATTAATTAGAGCAGTTAAAAAGGAAGGGCTTAATGTAATTTGGTCATGTGATCCTATGCACGGAAATACAATTAAATCCACAACAGGATTTAAAACAAGACCATTTAATAATGTTGTAAATGAAGTTAAAAATGTTTTTGGAGTTCATCAAAGTGAAGGATCTTATGCGGGTGGTTTGCATATAGAGATGACTGGCCAAAATGTGACCGAATGTACAGGCGGAGCAAAAAATATTTCTGATCAAGACTTATCTAGCAGATACCATACACATTGCGACCCAAGATTGAATGCTGATCAAGCTTTAGAAATGGCTTTTTTAATATCGGATGAAATTAAGAAGAACTCTAAATACGCAAAAGAGAGTATTAAAGCGGCATCTTAGTCTCTTTTAAATTAAAAACGACTCATTATATTTAAATTATGGATGCTAAAGAAAAAGTACAATTTATAAAAAATTGGATTAAAAATTACGTGGATACTATGCCTATTAAAGCAAAATCATTAGTAATAGGAATATCTGGAGGTATTGACTCTTCAGTTTCTAGCACGCTCTGCGCACTAACAGATATTAGAACTATTGTTTTATCTATGCCAATTAAACAAAAAAGTGTACAGCATGATTTAAGCCTTAAACACCAAGAGTGGCTTAAAAATAATTTTAAAAATGTAGAGGGTCACACAATCGAATTAGATCCATTGTTTAAAACTTTCAAAACTTCATTATCGCAGTTTGATAGTGAGCATGGAATGGCTAATTCAAGAGCTAGATTAAGAATGGCTACTTTATATCAAGTTGCAGCTGCAAATAATGGTATAGTTGTCGGAACGGGAAATAAAGTAGAAGATTTTGGAGTTGGTTTTTACACAAAGTATGGAGACGGGGGAGTAGATATTTCACCAATTGCAGACTGCAATAAAACGGAAGTATGGGAACTAGGTAAAGAGCTTAAAATTTCAAAAGAAATTATTGATGCACCACCAACCGATGGTTTATGGGATGACGGTAGAACAGACGAAGGTCAACTTGGATTGTCATACGAAGAACTTGAAGAAGCTATGATAAATGAAAATTCTTCTAATAGAGATAAATATTTAAAAATAAGGAAAGCAAACTTACATAAAATGGAACCAATTCCAGTATGTAAGATTCCCAACTAATCAATTAGATTCACAAATCTAAAAATTAAGTATATTCCTACAATAATGAATAAAGATATATTTTTAACAAACACACTTGGTGGAAAAAAAGAAAAATTTTTACCAATTGATGATAAGAAAATTGGAATGTATGTTTGTGGTCCAACTGTTTATGATGATCCTCATATTGGTAATGCAAGACCATTAGTTATATTTGATCTATTATTTAAAGTGCTTAAGTGCAAATATGGAAATAAAGCAGTAACATATATTAGAAACATTACAGACATAGATGATAAAATTATTAATTCATCTATTGAAAATAAAATCTCAATTAATGAATTAACATTAAAAATTACAAAAAATTTTCATGATGATTGTAAATATTTAAGTTGTGAAAAACCAACATATGAACCAAAAGCTACTGATCATATAGAATTAATGATTAAAATGGTTGAACAATTAATAAAAAATGATTTTGCGTATGAAAGTGAGGGACATGTTTATTTTAAAGTCAAAAACTTTAAGGAATACGGAAAACTTTCAAATAAAAACTTAGATGAACTCATTGCAGGAGCTAGAGTTGAGGTTTCTAAAAATAAAAAAAGCAAAGAGGATTTTGTTCTTTGGAAACCATCAAATAATAATGAACCTTATTGGGACTCTCCTTGGGGCAAAGGTAGACCAGGTTGGCATTTAGAATGCTCTGCAATGTCAAAAAAATACCTTGGTGATAATTTCGATATTCATGGAGGAGGTAGAGATTTAATGTTTCCTCATCATGAAAATGAAATTGCCCAATCGGTATGTGCTAATAATACTAAATATTTAGCGAATTATTGGATACATAACGGATTTATAACAATGTCAAAAGAGAAAATGGCAAAGTCGCAAGGAAATATTTTAAAAATCAAAGATTTTAAAAAAAAAATTAATGGTCAAGTATTAAGGCTAGCTTTAATTAGCGCTCACTATAGTCAGCCTCTTGATTGGAATGATAAACTTATGGATGAATGTCAAAAAACATTAAGTAAATGGTATGAATGTTATGTACCTGTGAATAAGAAAATATTAATTGAAAACGATGATCTTGCACCGTTATATGATGATTTAAATACCCCTGGATACATTGCGGTGTTACACAAATTGTACGATAAAGCTAAAAATGGAGAATTATCAGATAAAGAAGTTTTTACAACAGCATGTAATTTTATCGGTCTGTTAAATCAGCCTAAAATTGATTGGGAAGCATTTAAAAAAGAAAAATTACGTTTATCTGAGGAAGAAATTTTAAACATGGTAAATAACAGAAACAAAGCAAGAAATGAAAAAAATTACAAATTAGCAGATAAAATAAGAAATGAATTATTGGATAAAGGTATTTTAATTGAAGATAAAGATGGTAAAACAAGCTGGAAAATTAAATGAGCAAAGAAAGACTCTATATATTTGATACTACACTTAGAGATGGTGCGCAAACTCAAGGTGTACACTTTTCATTAGATGAAAAGATAAAAATCGCACATGCTTTAGATGATTTAGGTGTTGATTATATAGAAGGTGGTTGGCCAGGAGCAAACCCAACAGATACTGAATTTTTTCAAAAAAAACTTAAACTTAAAAATTCTAATTTTACTGCTTTTGGAATGACGAAAAGATCGGGCAGAAGTGCTGAAAATGACCCTGGTTTGTCGGCAATTTTAAATTCACACACAGACTCAGTTTGTCTTGTTGGAAAAGCATGGGATTTTCATGTTGATGTAGCATTAGGAATTTCAAATGACGAAAATTTAGAGAATATAAGCGAAACCACTAAACATTTTATAAAAAATAAAAAAGAATTCATGTTTGATGCTGAACATTTTTTTGATGGATATAAATCTAATCCAAGATATGCCTTAGAATGCATTAAGTCAGCATATGATAATGGTGCAAAATGGATTGTTCTGTGTGATACAAATGGAGGTACATTACCTCACGAAGTTTCCAAAATTGTAAATGAAGTATCAAAACATATTCCTGGAAAAAATCTTGGAATCCATGCTCACAATGACACAGGAAATGCTGTTGCAAATTCTATTGCGGCTGTACTTTCAGGTGTTAGACAGGTTCAAGGAACTATTAACGGTTTAGGAGAAAGATGTGGAAATGCAAATCTAATGTCATTGATACCTACATTTTATCTTAAAAAAGAATTTAGTGAAAAATTTGAAATAAATATAAAACAAAACAATATTAAAAATATTACCCAATGTTCTAGATTATTAGACGAAATTCTAAACAGAAAACCTAATAAACATTTACCATATGTTGGTGCCGCTGCTTTTTCACATAAAGGTGGATTACATGTTTCTGCTGTGCAGAAGGACCCAAAAACATATGAGCATATCAATCCTGAAGATGTGGGAAATAATAGAAATATCGTTGTATCCGATCAGTCAGGTAAATCTAATATAATATCAAGACTTAAAACAATAGGAATTGAAATAGAAGAAAACGATCCAAAAATAAAAAAACTCTTAGAAGATGTCAAAGATAGAGAGTTTATCGGTTACAGTTATGATGGAGCTGATGCTTCTTTTGAATTATTAGCGAGAAGAGCAATGGGTGAGATTCCAAGATATATTTCTATAAAGGAATACGATGTATCTGTTACTAAAAATGATAAAGATGAAATAGTTTCTAAGGCAAAAGCAAACCTTGAGGTAGACGGTGAAAAAATTATTTGTGAAGGTGAAGGCAATGGACCAGTTCATGCTCTTGATAATGCAATAAGAAATAATGTCGATAAACTTGAAAAGTATGCCAAATATCTTAAGGATTTAAAACTTGTTGATTACAAAGTTAGAATTTTAAATACAGGTACAGAAGCTGTAACAAGAGTCTCAATTGAGAGTACCGATTCCAAAGGTAAAAACTGGTTTACGATTGGAGTTTCACCAAATATTATTGATGCATCATTTAAGGCTTTAATAGATAGTTTAGATTATAAATTATTTAAGGATAAAGCTCCCGCTAGTCTTTAATGTTTAAAAATATAAAATTTATTTTACATAAACCTCAATTATCTGAAAATATAGGAGCTTGCGCACGAGCAATGAAAAATTTTAATATTAGAAAATTATCCATTGTTGATCCTAAACCCAATTTTCCCAATGATAAAATTATAGCAACTTCAGTTGGTGCAAATGATTTAATAAAGAATACCAAAACTTACAAAACATTAGAGGAAGCTATACAAAATTCAGATTATGTCGTTTCTACAACTGCAAGATTTAGAAACAAAAATTTAAAACATATAACCATAAATGATCTGAATAAAATTGATTTTAAAAAAAAAAATTGCATTTGTTTTTGGATCAGAGGCATCTGGGTTATCTAATAAAGAAATATCTTTTTCAAATTTTGTATTGCAAATTCCCACTAATTCAAAATTTAAATCATTAAATTTATCTCATGGATTAATAATTGTAGCACAGAAGATATTTGAAATATTAAATAGTAATAAAAATTATTATGATAAATCTAAAAAGATCAAAAAGGCATCAAAAAAACAAATACAAGCAATGGCTAATCTATGTATAAAACGACTTGAACTAATTAACTTTTTTAAACCTGAGGAAAAAAAACCTATAATGTTAGAAAATTTAAGGATGATATTTTACAAAATGGATTTATCTGAAAAAGAAATACGGATTTTATCAAGTGTATTCGCTACTCTTTCTAAAAAAGGTTAATTGACAAAATTTAAGAGAAGTTTATAAAGCGTGCTATTAAATGACAAAAAGATTAAACTCTAAACACAAAGTAGATAGACGACTGAAAGTAAACCTATGGGGAAGACCTAAAAGTCCATTCAATACTAGAGCTTATCCACCTGGACAACATGGAAAGACAAAAACTTCTAAACCATCTGATTACGGAATTCAATTGCAAGCAAAACAAAAATTAAAATCATATTATGGAAACATGAATGAAAGACAATTTAGAAATGTTTATAAAAAAGCAATACAAAAAAAAGGCGATACTGCTGAAAATTTGATTGGTTTATTAGAAAGAAGATTAGATGCCGTTATTTATAGATCAAAACTTTCAAATACAATCTTTTCATCAAGACAACTTATCAATCACGGACATGTAAAAGTTAATGGTAAAAAAGTAAATATTTCTAGCTATCAAGTAAGAGAGGAAGATAGTATTGAGATTAGAGATAAATCTAAGCAACTAGCAATTATTGATATTGCATTAGCTAATAAAGAAAGGGAGACCCCAGAGTATTTGCAAGTAGATGAAAAAAATAAAAAAGTTAAATTTGTAAGAGTACCAAAATTTGAAGAAGTCCCTTATCCAGTTGTTATGGAACCAAATTTAGTAATTGAATATTACTCAAGATAATTATTTTTTGTAATTTATACCTTTGTCATCAAGAATTTTTTTAAGTTCGCCATTTTCGTACATTTCTTTAATAATATCACAACCACCAACAAATTCATTTTTTACATAAAGTTGTGGGATAGTAGGCCAATCACTAAAAATTTTTATTCCATCTCTCATTTTTTGATTTTCTAAAACATTCACACTTTTAAAATTAACTTCCATAATTTTTAAAATATTAGTGACTGCCATCGAAAATCCACATTGAGGAGCATCAGGTGTTCCTTTCATAAATAGACAAACTTCATTATTTTCTATTTCACTTTTAATTAAATCTTTTGTTTGTTGATCCATATTTACTCCTTAGTTTTGATTGCAAGAGCATGTAGCTCATTTCCCATTTTTCCTTTTAAAGAATTATAAACCATTTTATGCTGCTCTATTTTACTTTTTCCGGCAAATTGACTTGAAGTTATTGTTGCAGAATAATGGTTACCATCACCCGCAAGGTCTTGAATTTCTATTTTTGCATCAGGCATAGCCTCTTTTATCAAACTCTCAATTTCTTTCAAATCCATTGACATCAATTAACTCATATATCTTTTTAGCCATTTTGTATTACATTCTACCAGATCGTCAATGTGAAGATTTGGCTCTTTATCTATAATTATCGTCTCTTTTGTTACGCTACCAATTTCATCAAAATGTACTGAACTAGAATCAAGAATCTTTTTAGCCTTAGAAAGATTTTTGGGCTCAATTTCTATAATATATCTACTTTGATCTTCACCAAAAAAATATTCAAATTTATTTATTAGGAATTTCAGCTGGTTTATTTTAAAACCTTTTTTCCCCTCAATTGCCATTTTAGAAATTGCAGTAATTATTCCTCCAAGAGATACATCATGAGCCGACTTAACCAGTTCATATTCTATCAATTTTTGCAATGTTTCTCCGTTATTTTTTTCATTAAATAAGTTGACTTCTGGCGGTGGTCCTTTTTTTTGAATCATTATATCTCTCGCGAATATAGATTGATCCAAGTGACCAAGCGTTTTACCAATTACCAAGATCAAATTTCCCTCATTTTTAAAATCCATAGTAACTATTTTTTTATAATTTTTAATTAAACCAACACCTCCTATTGTGGGTGTGGGTTTAATACCTTTGTCTTTTGTTTCATTATAAAATGATACATTTCCAGAAACTACGGGATAATCAAGATATTTACTGGCATCATTTATTCCATGAACACACTCTACAAATTCACCCATATTTTTTTCTTTTTCTGGATTGCCAAAATTTAAACAATTTGTGATAGCAACTGGCTTAGCTCCGCTACAAATTAAATTTCTCCAACTTTCACAAACTACTTGCATTCCTCCTGTAAAAGGATGAGCGTAGCAATAAACTGCAGATGAGTCTACAGTGGTTGCTACAGCTTTATTAGTTCCATGGACTCTTACTACACCAGAGTCTGATCCAGGTTTTTGTATTGTGTCACCCATTACAGTATGATCGTATTGTTCCCAGATCCATTCTTTACTTGAAATGTTTGGTAGACCCAGAATTTTTTTTAATATCTCTGTAATTTTTAGTTTTGCAAAAGCAGATTTCTCATACTTGAATTCTCTTGGTAATTTAGTTTTTTTCCATTTTCTGTCATACATTGGAGAATTTTCAGCTAAAATATTAATTGGTATTTCTGCGACTTTTTCTTTTTTAAAAAATAATTCAATTTGCTTTGAGTCTGTTGTTTTTCCAATTATCGCAAAATCTAGATTCCATTTATCAAATATTTTTTTTGCATCCTCTTCTTTTCCATTTTCTAAAACTATCAACATTCTTTCCTGACTTTCGGATAACATTATTTCATAGGGATTCATATTTTCTTCTCTACAGGGAACTTTGTCTAAATGTAATTTTATTCCGAGATTCCCTTTTGATGCCATTTCAATGCTAGATGATGTTAAACCAGCTGCACCCATATCTTGTATAGAGATAATAGAATTACCAGCCATTAATTCTAAACATGCTTCAAGTAATAATTTTTCTGTAAATGGATCTCCGACTTGAACTGTAGGTTTTTTTCCTTCAATTTCGTCATCAAATATTGCAGACGCCATGCTAGCACCGTGAATTCCATCTCTACCAGTTTTTGAACCTACATAGATAACAGGTTTGTTTATCCCAACAGCCTTTGAATAAAAAATCTTATTCTTATTTACTAAACCCAAGGTCATTGCATTAACTAAAATATTACCGTTATAAGATTCATCAAATGATGTTTGACCTCCTACGGTAGGAATGCCCATACAATTTCCATATCCACCGATACCTTTTACAACACCTCTTAAAAGATTTTTTGTTTTAGGATGTTGTGGAGAACCAAAATGAATAGAATTTAAATTTGCTATTGGTCTTGCACCCATTGTAAAAACATCTCTCATTATACCACCTACACCAGTTGCAGCACCTTGATAAGGTTCAATAAAAGATGGATGATTATGACTTTCAATCTTGAATACAATTGCATCATCATCTTCAATGTCAATTATGCCAGCGTTTTCCCCAGGTCCTTGTATTACTTTATTCCCCTTGGTATTAAGTTTTTTAAGATGTACTCTTGAAGATTTATATGAGCAATGTTCATTCCACATGGCTGAAAAAATCCCTAGCTCTGTAAGATTCGGTGTTCTTTTTAAAAGATCACAAATTTTTTTATATTCATCTTTTTTTAAACCGTGATCTATTGCTGTTTGTTCGTTAACTTTTATCATTTGATATTATTAATAAGGTTTTGAAAAAAAATAGAGCCATCTTCACCAGAAAGAAATTTATCTATCATTCTCTCTGGATGTGGCATCATTCCTAAAATATTTTTTTGTTTGTTAAAAATTCCTGCAATATTATTAATTGCACCATTTGGGTTTGATAATTCATCCTCTTCCCCATTTGAATTACAATAAGTTAAAGCAATTTGTTCGTTATCTTTAATTTGTTTTAATTCATCCTTTGAGCAGAAATAATTTCCTTCATTATGTGCTATGTGAAGTTCTAAAACATTTTTTTTTATATTTTTGAAATATTTATTAGATTTATTATTTATTTTTATAAATATATTCTTGCAAATAAAATTTAAATACTTATTTTGCTGAAGAACACCTGGCAATAAACCTGTTTCAGTCAAAATTTGAAAACCATTACAAATTCCTAAAACTAATCCACCTGAGTTTGCGTATTTGATAACAGAGGAGATTATTTTTGATTTTCCTGCAATACTCCCGCACCTAAGATAATCACCATAAGAAAATCCTCCAGGAAGAACAATTAAATCAGATTTTGGAATTTCATTATCATTGTGCCACACCATTTTATTCTTAAAACCAAATTTTTTAAGCGCTACGTCCATATCTCTATCGCAATTTGATCCTGGAAAAATAATTACAGATGAATTCATTGATTATAATATCTTAAAGTCTTCAATTACGAGATTTGCTAGTAATTTTTTGCACATTTCCTCAACATGGGACTTTGCTTTTTTTTCATCAGTTTCATTTACTTCAATATCAAAGAATTTACCCTGTCTTACTTCATCAATATTTTTGAAACCCATACCATTAAGGGTTTGTTGTATAGCTTTACCCTGAGGATCTAAAACTCCATTTTTTAGAGTTACGATTACTTTGATTTTCATTTATTTTTTTTTTAATCTTACTTCTTTTGGTTTTGTAAATTTTAAAGGTCTAACATTTGATTGTTCATGCAATATTCCCAGTCTTCTCGCAACATCTTGATAAGCCTCTAGCACATTACCTAAATCATTTCTAAATCTATCTTTATCTAAAACTTTTTCAGTTATTACATCCCAAAGTCTACATGTATCTGGACTAATTTCGTCCGCTAATATAATTTCATTTTTACCGTTTAATTTTTGTCTGCCGAACTCAACTTTAAAGTCAACTAAAGTGATACCTATACCTCTAAACATTCCAACCATAAAATCATTTATTCTATGTAAATTTTTATCTATTTTTTCAATTTCTTTTTTTTGTGCCCATTTAAAAGTTAGTATATGTTCCTTAGAAATAAGTGGGTCACCAAGATCATCATTTTTTAAACAATATTCAATTAAAGGTTCGTCAAATATTGTTCCTTCTTGAATACCCAGTCTTTTTGTTAAAGATCCTGTTGCAATATTTCTAACGATAAATTCTATTGGAATAATTTCTACATGTTTCACCAATTGCTCTCTCATATTAATTCTTTTTACTAAATGGTTTTTTATTCCCACTCGATTTAAGTTGGTTAAAATATATTCTGATATTCTATTATTAATTACACCTTTGCCTTCAAATTGAGCTTTTTTTTGATTATTAAATGCAGTAGCATCATCTTTGAAATGCTGAATAACTAAATTTTTATCATTTGTAGCAAATATAATTTTGGCTTTTCCTTCGTATAATTTTTTGCCTTTTTTCATTATTTAAAAACTCTCTTAAATATAAAGTTTATATTTTTTAAATGTTTAGAAAATTTAAATATACTGTTTATTTTTGAGTTACTAACACTGTTAGTTATTATTTTATCTTCTTTAATTAAATCAATTAGATTTTTATTTTTTGAAAAACTATCTTTAGCGTGTTTTTGAATAATTTTGTACGCTTTTTCTCTTGTAAATCCTACTTTAGTAAGTTCAAGCATCATTTCTTGTGAAAATACAACTCCTTTTGTTAAATTTAAGTTCGACAGCATTTTTTTTGGATAAACAATCATATTATCTAAAAGATTTGCTAATCTAATTAAAGCAAAATCTAGTGTAATGTTTGCATCGGGACCAATATTTCTTTCAACGCTAGAGTGAGAAATGTCCCTCTCGTGCCATAGCGCTATATTTTCTAGCGCAGGGACCACGTGACTCCTCACAATCCTCGATAGACCTGTTAAGTTTTCACTTAATATAGGATTCTTTTTATGTGGCATGGCAGACGAACCTTTTTGATCTTTTGAAAAAAATTCCTGTAGTTCATAAACTTCTGATCGCTGCAAATGTCTTATTTCTGTTGCAATTCTCTCAACAGATCCAGCAATTATACCAAGTATAGAAAAATAATAAGCATGCCTATCTCTTGGTATAACCTGAGTTGAAATAGGTTCTGGTCTAAGCCTTAGTTTTTTTGAGACATATAATTCAACTTTTGGATCTATATTTGCAAATGTTCCTACTGCGCCTGAAATTGCACATGTGGAAACTTCATATATTGCTCTTTGTAAACGTTTTTTATTTCTTATAAATTCTTCATAATATGATGCCAGTTTTAAGCCAAATGTAATTGGCTCGGCGTGAATACCATGACTTCTTCCGATACAAGGTGTTAATTTATATTTCAATGCTTTTTTCTTTAAAACTTTTAAAATCTTTTCAATATCGTTCAGTAAAATATTTCCTGATTGTACTAATTGAATGTTAAAACTTGTATCAAGTACATCTGATGAAGTCATACCTTGATGTAAATATCTAGCTTTAATTCCTGCTTTTTCAGTAATTGATGTTAGGAATGCGATTACATCATGTTTAACTTTAGATTCAATTTTGTGGATTCTTGCTACATTAATTTTTCCCTTTTTTTTAACTACACTAGATACACCTTTAGGAATTATCTTGTATTTTTCCATAGCTTCTGCTGCAGCTACTTCTACATCTAACCATATTTTATATTTATTTTCCTCTGACCAAATACTTGTAAGTTCTTTTCTAGAATATCTTGTAATCATTAATTGTACGGGGGCTTCTTATAACCTTTATCAGATTCTGTAAAAATCTCATAACCAGAATCAGTTATTCCTACTGTATGTTCGAATTGTGCTGATAAGGATTTATCTTTAGTAACCGCTGTCCAACCATCGTTAAGAATTTTCACGTTGTATTCACCAGCATTAATCATAGGTTCAATTGTGAAAGTCATTCCAGGTTCAATTGAAGACCCAGTATTTTTTTTGCCATAATGTAAAATGTTTGGCGGTTGATGAAAAACATTTCCAATTCCATGTCCACAAAAATCTCTAACAACTGAAAAACCCTTACTTTCTACATGTGATTGTATTTCGTTTCCTATATCACCAAGTCTAAGACCAGGTTTTAATATTTTAATTGCTTTCATCATAGACTCGTACGTTTCTTCAATTAAGTTTTTTGCTTTTACTGGAATATTTCCAATAGTGAACATTCTACTAGTATCTCCATAATGTTCATTTACTATTGCTGTTACATCAATATTTAAAATGTCTCCATCATAAAGGATCCTTTCAGATGGAATTCCATGACAAACAACATGATTTAAAGAAGTGCATAAAGATTTTTTAAATCCTCTATAGTATTGAGGTGCTGAGTAACCACCATTATCTTTTATATACTCATAACATAATTGATCAATTTTTTCTGTGCTAATACCTGGTTTAATGTATTGTGTAATCATATCTAAAGTGTTGGCTGCTAACCTTCCTGCAATTTTCATTTTTTCAAATTTTTCTTTAAATTCACTCATCTAATATTTTAATTTTATCTTTTATTTTAATTTCTTTTGAATTAACACAACATTTGTAAGCAATAAATTTTACACCACATTTTTTAGCAATAAGATAATTTTTAAAATAATTTTCATCAATATCTTTTGCAATTTTAAAACTATTAATATCCTCTATTTGAGTTAAAAATAAGACAAAAGGCTTAAATTTTTTTTTAACTGAATCGGCTAATTTTATAAGGTGTTTTGTGCCCCTCATTGTAACTGCATCAGGAAACTCAGCTATATTATTTCTTATCAAAGTTACATTTTTTACTTCTATCAACATATCGTCATGTAAAAAATCAAATCTAGTATCTTCAGAGTACTTATATTCTGATTTTAATTTTTTTTTGGAACTAAATTCTTTAAAAAGATTATTTAAAATACCATGTTCCACTATTCTATTTGCTCGATGAGTATTTACACCAATCATTTTTTTATCAACTTTTATTATCTCTAAAGTAAATTTTAACTTTCTTTTAGGACTGTCATTTTTAGACACCCAAACCTCATTACCTTCATTCAAAAGGCCCATCATAGATCCTGTATTCGGACAATGTGCTGTTATAACTTTATTATTTACTTTTATATCAACAAAAAATCTTTTATATCGCTTGATTAATTTGCCTTTAATTAAACTACTGGTAAATTTCATTATAATTAATTTATATATTTAAATGACGGATAAAAAAGAAATATCAGCTGGAATTATTATCATAGGAAATGAAATTTTATCTGGCAGAACAAAAGATACAAATACAAGTACTTTAGCTTTGTGGTTGAATTCTATAGGTGTTAAAGTGGCTGAGGTAAGAATTATACCAGATATTGAAAATACAATTGTTGAAACTGTAAATACATTAAGAAAAAAATATAATTATATTTTTACATCAGGAGGAATAGGACCAACCCATGATGATATTACCGCAGAGTCAATTTCAAAAGCATTTAATCTAAAATATGAAATACACAAGAAAGGATTTAAAATATTAGAGTCATATTATAAGCCTGGCGAATTTAATGAGGGTAGACAGAAAATGATTTGGATGCCTCAAAATGCGAATTTAATACTAAATCCAACAAGTGGAGCTCCTGGTTTTAGTGTAGAAAATGTATTTTGTTTACCTGGTGTACCATCAATTTTAAAATCAATGTTAGGTGGTATTAAAAATAAAATAGTTGGTGGAGAACCAATTTTAAGTCAAACTATTAGTTTAAGAACAGTAGAAAGTGAAATTGCGAATTCACTTACAAAAGTTCAAAATCAAAATACAGACGTTGAAATTGGAAGTTATCCTTTTTTTCAAGCGGGTAAACTTGGAGTTTCTATTGTTATGAGATCAGATAATAGGACTAAAATAGAAAATTGTGCTGAAGAAATTTTAAACTTTGTTAAAGAAAAAAATATTGAAGTAATTAGCAGGAGCTAAAATGCTTTATTTTGCATACGGAAGTAATCTCAATCATTTTCAAATGAAGCGAAGATGTAAAGACAGTAGATTTTTAAAAAAAATAGTTCTTAAGGATTACAGATTAACGTTTAGAAGCAAATACAGAGCGGCAGATATTGAATTTAAAAAAAATTCATCGGTGCCAGGTGGATTGTTTGATATATCAAAAAGCGATGAAAAAAAACTGGACGTTTATGAAGATTTTCCAAATTTATATAAAAAAATTTATTTTACCTACAATAGAAAAAAAATCATGACTTATTCAATGACAAAAAAAACAAAATTTACTTATCCGACAGATAGATATCTAAATGTTGTAAAGCGTGGTTATAAAGACTGTAAATTAAATGAAACATTTTTAATCAAAGCTTTAAAATCAGTAAAATAAAGTCTAAAATTTAACTAAAGTTATGGATAAAATTTTTTATGAAGGATGGGAACTGGAGTATTTTGATAAAGCATTAAATTTTAGAAATTATCAATTTGATCTTGTTAAAAATTTTATCAAAGGATTTGTTGCAGAAGTTGGACCTGGTAATGGATCTTTTTTACAATATTACTCAAATAAAGTTGATCAAATTGATTTATATGAACCATCTGAAAACTTTTTAGAAAATTTAAATAAATTTAAAAATGAAAAGATAAAAATTATAAATAGCAACTTTAACCAACAGAACAATAAATACGATACGATTTTGTACTTAGATGTACTTGAACATATAGAAGATCATGAAAAAGAATTAGATATTGCTTATAAAAGTCTTAAAGAAGGGGGTGCTTTAATTCTAAATGTTCCAGCTTTTCAGCATTTATATTCAAAATTTGATAAAGATATAAATCATTTTAGAAGATATTCAAAAAACGATCTAAAAAGAATTACAAAAAAATTTAATTTTTCTAGTACCAATCTGATTTATTATGATTCTGTTGGTTATTTATTAAGTATTGCATCTAAACTGATTACTAGAAACTATCTAAACAATTTTGAAAAAAAAATACAAATATGGGATAAATTGATACCTCTATCAAGAATTATCGACTTAATAATTTTTAAAACAATTGGTAAATCTTTAATAATGATTTGTACTAAATAAAATGAAAGAATTTCTATATAAAGAAAAAAATAAAATATTAATATTTTTAGGTTTAATTACTTCAATTTCTTTTTTAGATACAATTAGAAAAGGTTTGCTTAATGGTTGTGATTTTCAATGGCACCCTTCAAAATTATTTTGGAACGGTATTAACCATTATGAAAAATTTTTAAATCAAGGCAACTTTGATTTTCTTTGCCAAGGCGGTCAGTATGCTCATGGATTGCAAATTGTTTTGTTGCCATACGCACAACTTGAATGGGAAACAGCACGAATTTTTTGGGTAATTACAAATGTTATTTTTGCATTCATGATACCACTATTAATTTGTAAAAAATTTAATATTTCAAAATATAAAACAGTTTTAATTTTGATGATATTTCTCACATGTTACCCAACAAGAATGACAATTAATTATGGTCAACAAAGTTTATTTGTTTTCTTCTTTTTAATTTTACCATTCATATATAAATCTAATGTAAATTCTTTTTTATCTGGACTGTCTATTTTTAAATACAGCACAGGTTACGTAATTTTTTTATATTTTTTAGTAAAAAAAAAATACAAAAATTTTGTATTAGCTACCATTCCCTATTTTTTGGGATGGATTATCTATTTTTTATATACCAAAAGCGATCCTATCAAAAATTTTTTTGAACCTTTGCAATGGGTTTTAAAATCTGGATATGCTAGAGATGGCGATATTTATTCAATTTTAAACAACTATTTTTTTTCTGATTTAGAGTATTACTTCAGATTTTTATTAGCTTTATTAATGTTTGGTTTGAATATTCTTTTTTTAATAAGAACAGTTAAAATTAAAAATGATCTTTTATTAATGGGTCTTGTTTCTTTATGTCCTTTGATTTTTTTGCCACATTCTAATTATGATTATGTTTTATTACTTCCTTTGTTAGTTTATGCGTTTACTAATCTTAACTTATTGATAAATAAGATTAACTTATATTTTGTAATTTATTATTTTTTTATTAATAGAATTGTGAAACATCAACTAGATATAGACTATATATATCAACCAATAATGTTAGTTTTAATGATATTTATTTTCTTTTCAAATATTCATTTTTATAAAGATAAGACAATTTGATACATTTTAAAAATATTTTAAATAACTAATTTTAATTAATGATAAAAGTTTTAATAACTCTGGTATTTTTACTTTTAAACTCTAACTCATATGCCGACAAAAACATGAAGATTGGTAGCAAAGGTAAAAAAAGTGAGATTGATAGAATAATAAAAGTTAAAATGTTTGATAATTATTATGAACCTAATTCATTTGACATTAAAAAAGGTGAAACAATAAAGTTTCAAATCATCAATGCTGGAGAATTAGTACATGAATTTAACATTGCAAATCCTATGATGCATAAAAAACACCAACCTGAAATGGCGAAATTGATAGAAAATGAGATTTTATTTTCAGACTCAATTGATAAAGAAAAAATGAAAGAAATGGGCAAAGCAGATAAATCAATGGGTCACTCTCACAACAATAGTGTGCTTCTAGAACCAAATGAAGAAGGTGAAATTATTTGGAAGTTCTTAAATGCAGTTAATATTGAAATAGCGTGCAATGTTCCTGGACATTATCAAGCAGGAATGGTTGCTGCAGTAAACTTAGACTAAAATAAATTCAAATGAGCGCAGAAACAATAAAATTAAATTGGAATTGTAGACATACATGGAATAGGAGCGCAAAAAATACAGCTTGGTGTTTACTTGGATGTGCAATTGGAGACTTTGGAACGATATTGTTTTTTCAAATTACAAAAATTCCGTTTCCAGTTTTAACAATTATGATCCTTGCAATAATAAATGGTTTGATAACCAGTATAATTTTAGAGACTTTAATCTTGCTCAAACAAAAATTTAAATTTTCTAATGCTTTGAAAACGGCTTTAGGGATGAGCTTTATTTCTATGATAAGTATGGAGGTTGCAATGAATTTAACCGATTATTTTTTAACAGGTGGAGCTATACTCACCTGGTGGGTAGTGCCGATCATGCTTATAGTTGGTTTTTTAACTCCATGGCCTTATAATTATTGGAGATTAAAAAAATTTAATCAATCATGTCATTAAAAAAGAGGTAATTATTATGTTTATAGCAATGAATAGATTTAAAATTGTTTTAGGTAAAGAAGGGGAATTTGAAAGAGTTTGGAGAGAAAGAGACACGCATCTTACAGATGTAAAAGGTTTTAAAGAGTTTCATTTAGTTAAAGGTCAAAAAAATGAGGAATATTCTTTGTATGCTTCACACAGTATTTGGGATAGTAAAGAAGATTTTATTAATTGGACTAAATCAGAATCATTTAGATTAGCACATAAAGATGCTGCTCAACATAGAGATTTATATTTAGGCGCTCCTAATTTTGAAGGTTTTGAGGTTGTAATATAAATAAAACTTAAAATAATGTATAAAAATTTAAAATAACTATTTAATTAACATTTTTTTTATTTTAAAGTAAAAGGATGTTAAAAAATTTTTTAAAGGATTATTCAGAAGATAGAGTAGAAACCTTCAATTTTATTTTGCTAACAATTTTTACCTATGGTGTCTTTAGTCTCTATTGGCTAGGCAAGATAAATAAAAATTATAAACGACATACAAAAAATCTTTTAGTTAGTGAAGGTTTAATAATAACTGCAGGTGTTTTTGCATTTATTGAAATATCATTTATTTATATGGCTCTTGGATCTGGACTAGAGGGAGATTTTGCCGGTTTACAAACATTTGATACCCTTTCTTATATTGGATTTTGGGGATATATAATTGTGAATATCGTTATTGCTTTTCACATAAAAAATACAATTTTACATATGTATATTAAACAAAAAATTAAATTTGAAAACCATCCAACATACAATTTTAACATATTATTTATATTGCTATTTGGTGTTATGTATGTTTGCTATAAATTTAATGCTATACACACTTATAACAAAATAAGATAACATTCTCTTAAAAACATCTTGCCTTAATTTGATATATTAAATCTATGAATTAATTTTTTTAGAAAAAAAAGATGAAATTAGAAGACTACTTTATAAAATATCCTCACTGCAGAAGACCAGAGTCTAAAAAAGTTAAAACATTTGGTAACTACTCATTTATTACAGAACTATTTTATCCAACATGGGGAGAAAGAGGTTTAGATAGATTAGAAAATGAGTTTAATTTT
>MDSW01067393.1_pt1 | contig 20747 bp, 31 predicted proteins | sample 811171 | NCBI WGS metagenome assembly MDSW01 (sample SAMN05326641, study PRJNA326480) | marine metagenome | isolation source: seawater | place: Atlantic Ocean: North West | collected 2012 | reverse complement strand
TAGAGGGCAACTCATTAAAGTATAATAGAAAAGGAAATTTAATAGAAACTAGACTATATAAAAATGGTATGCTTAGAAGAGTTATAAAAAATGAATAAATATTATCAGCAATAATTTAAATGATAATTTTTAATTGCTAGTTTTAATATGTTTAATATATATGTATAAATTATGATAAATTTTTTTATTAAAAATAGTTTGAAGAAAATTGCTATAAGATTGGCAACAGATAAAAATTTGAGAAATAAAGTAGTAGAAGGAGCAAGAAAGGCTAATGATTTAAATGCTGAAGGAAAGCTTCTAAGAACTTTAGGAAAATCTGCTGGAAGAATCAAAAGAAAAATAAAATTATAAATTGATAAGTTAATGTTACAACTTTTTAATAAAAATTTTAAATACATTTGTATACTTAAGGCTTTTTTATTACTTATAAATTTTAAAATTTCACACGCAGATAATTGGGAATTAGTAACGAAAGGTATAAATGGACACTCCTTTTATGTGCTAGGCAATGAAGTGGTAGAAAAAGACAACTATATTTACTTTTGGCAACTAATTGATTATAAAATATCTGACGAATATGGAGACTCTTCTGCTAGAATTTTTATCAAAGGAAACTGTAATAATCTAAGTTTTAAATGGTTAAAAATAGCTTATCATAAAGAAAATATGGCAAAAGACAATGTTGTTATACAGGAGCCATCAATACAGACCTCAGATTGGCAATTTTCTAAATTAAATACCACCTCTAGAGTAGTTTTAGAATTTGCTTGTAGAAGAAAGGCCTTATTATTGTAGGAAAATTCACTAAATGAAAGTATGATATTAAAAAAAATTTATTATATGATATATGCACTAAATATTTTTAATTTGTTAGAAACTAAAAAGTCACTTTATAAAGAATATTCTGTAGAAGCAGGAAAAATTATTTTTGGAAAAGGAGGACGGGTTGTTGCTTCAGGGTGGAAACCTATAAGAAAGTTACGCGGAGACACAGAAAGAAAATACTTTATAGTTGTTGAATTTCCAAACGAGACTATATTTCAAGAATTTCTAGATGAAGCAGATAAAAAAAAAATACATTTATTAAGAGAAAACTCCACTAGTGAATATATATGGACTTTATATGAAAACTGGAATATTAAAGATTGGATAAATAACTAAAAAATGCTTTTAATAATATAATTATGAGATACTTTTTTTATGGACTACTTGTTATTTTGTTAATTTTAACAATATTTAAAGACAGAAAAATAAGAAAAGATGAATTGTGCAAGGAAGCACTTTTTTATCAAATGCTATTTAACCAATGTACGCCTAGAGATCAACTTTATGATGAAGAGTTGCAAAAAGATACTTAGAAAATGAAGAATATTCTACTTATAATAAGTGTTCTATTCTTTTTTAACTTTCCTATTAATGCTAAATCTGAATTTTTAAAATGTGACAATTTTTTATTTAACATAAAAATGCCAATTGTAGGATTTGATAAAGTTTATATATATAAGAAGAATCAGTGGGTCAAGGTAAAAAAATTTGATATTACAGAGAAGCAATACTTAATCTTTAATCTAGAGGCTTATCTTCTTAAATGTGAAAATGAAAAATGTAAAGTAAATATTGCTATATCAAAAGTAGCTGAAGGTAAAAGCTATACTGAATATAGAAGTATAGTAAATAATGATTTTTGCCAAATAGATGGGTCTAACAAATGTTTTAAAAGAAATATTGGTGAAAATTTGCAAAAAGGATACTGTAGTAGATTGGAAAAATTAAATATTAATTAAACTAGAGAGTCATTTGAATACTAGAAAGTTATTAAAAAATCATTTAATTAAGATAGGTTTTACACAATTCAAGTATAATAAAGATTATAAAAAATGGGCACAAGAAAAAATAAAAAAAAGCAATCTATCTAAAAAGGTAATAGAAAAGTATTATTATTATTTAAAACAAAACTCTATTAAAAATAAGTACAAGTTAGATTTAAATTTCTATAATTTAATAGCTGAATTTGATGTTTTATATAAAACTCTCCATTCTTTTAAATTTAAGGATATAGTACATAATGGAATGGAGATAACTAAGGAACTTACAGAACCAACTAAAGTTTTAGATATGGGTTGTAATATAGGCTATCTAACGTCTTTTTATGCAAAATATTTTCCCAGATCAAACTTCATTGGATATGATAAAAGTAGATACTCTATTGATGAGGCTAAAAAAATTTATTCTAAACTTGAATATCCTAATTTAGATTTTATTAATGATTTAAAAAAATTAAATAATAATAGATTTAATTACATAATTGACACTCAATGTTTAACAAATGTAAGTAATCGTAATTTAAGACTTATAGTAAAATTTATAAAAAATAAGCTTAAACCACTTGGAAAAGTTATATCTATTTCTAATTTACCAAACGAAAAAGAGGCAGAAAAATTTATTGAAATATTCTATGATAATAAGTTATTTTTGAAAGAAATTAAACCATTACTTTTAATTAATCTAAATGGACTGCAAGCATACACTAAATTAATATTTACAGAAAATATTGGGATTGTTGACTACAACGTAAAATCTTATTTTTTTGAACTAAGAAAAAAAATGTTGTATTAAATGCTACATATAATTTATTATAAAACAAAAGGGAGATATTATGAATGACGATGATAACTGGACTATAAAAATAGACAACGAAATATTAAGTTGGGTTTTAGAGAACTCTAAAGATATAGAGGCCATAACGCCAAGAATGTTAATAAAAATTTCTGACATCAAAACAAATGAACCAGAGAGATGGCAGGAAATGGCAAATATAAAATTCGGTATTTAATTATATAATATGGGGAAAAATATGAATTTAATAAAACTCTTAATGATTAATTTATTGCTATTGTTTATTTCTGTAAACTCTTTTAGTAATGATAATGTACTAAAGTATTTAGAAAATAACCCTAATTATAGTTATTTTTATAAATTAATTAAAAAAGCTAAATATGAAAAGTTATTTCTAGAAGAAACCAAATTTAAGAAAGTTTTGTATATTCCAACAAATAAAGCTTTTGATAATTTACCAATAAAACTCAAAAACTATATTTGGGATGTAAATGACTCTACTGCGGCTAAGAAAGTAATACAAACTCACTTGTTTGCTGGTTCAATTAAAAAGGCATTTAAAGATCCAAGTAAAAAAGTTGTTATTATAGAAAGAGTAGAAATTAATAATGAAAGAGTGAAAATTTATAGTAATCAAGATCTTTTTGTAAAAGACATGGTCCAAAAAGAAAATAAAATTCTTAAAGATAACTTTGAAATAATACCTGTTAGTTGTGTAATGTATCTTCAGCCTAGTTTTGATGATAATAGATTAAATGATAAAGAAAAAAGAGAATCATTTATTACCAGTTGTTGTATGCTAACTAGTGATGAAGTTAATAATTTTATTAAAAATGATTTAATATGATCAGATAATATTTTTAAGTATTTTTTATAATTTTTCCATCAAAGTATATTTTTTATTTTTGAGTATTTAGTATGCTACAGAAATTTATATTAAAAGAATTCTCGTTTGATTTAGGCTTTTAAAAACTTTAAATTCAACAATATTTAAAAAAAATTAATTGCTATTTTAGTTCCAAATTATTAATTAATAATTTCTTTTTATAAGTAAGCAGAAAAAAGTTATTATGAGGAATAATTATATCCATGTATATAAGAGGCTAACATACTTAGCAACTTCATTTAATTAAGGTTGCTTTGTCTACAGATTAGAATTAGAAAAGCTTTTTTTTGCTATTACATCCGCAAAATATTTTTTTAAAATCATATAAAATTTATAAACGGTTGATTAGGCATTAATATCTATCTTATTTTCTACAGGTTTTTCTTTTTTTTTATAAAAGTTAATAAAATTATTATTCTTATTTGTTTTAGTGCTAATTTTTTCTGATTCACTTTTACTTTTTATATCTGGTAGAAGTGAAATAGGGGTTGTTTTAGTATTATCTTGTTTTTCAATATTTTCCTTTATTTTACTGCGACTTACTTTTTTTATAATATTATTTTCACCTATTTTTTGTTTGTTAGAGGCAAAAAAGCTTTCCGGTATAATTTTGTCTATAAACCAACTGCCTATACCTTTTACAAGTCCTATAGGTCCACCACCATAAATTGCTCCGCCTACGGCTGACTGAACTATGTCTAAAGTATCATTAGTTTTACTTGAGAGTTTTTTTATTGTACTTATTACGGGTAAATGATTGAGAGGATTCAATGTATCTATTACCCAAGATAATACCTTAGGTTTTTCTTCATCTATATTTTCATTAATTTTATTTTCATTATTTACAACAGCATCAAATTCCTTATTGAATTGTTTTTTAGTATGTAATTGCTCTAATTCTTGACTTTTTTTATTTTCATTGTTTAGTTTAGTAACATAAATTTCTAAGTTCTTAGGTATACGACCATTATTAGAATATTCTTCAGTTCTTCTTTTAAATGTAGTAGAAATTACTGGTTTATTACTGGGGATACGACCATTATTTAAATAATTAATTTTACCTTCTTTAATCACTCTTATTTTCCATAGTTAATTTCAATTTCTATTCTTCTATTTTTAGACCTGCCTTGTGTCGTTTGATTGCTTGCTATAGGCTGAGTTTCCCCTTTACTAGTTGCTATCAATCTATCTGAGTCTATGATTTTAGTTTCCTCTAGACTTTGAACTACTGATGAAGCTCTAGCGGCTGCTAAATCCCAGTTATCTCTATATTGAGATCCAAACAATAATGGTACATTATCTGTATGGCCTGTAACTTTAATAGTACTATTACCTTTTTTATTAACTTCAGCAATATTCTCCATAATCTTTTTAGCAGCAGGAGTCAAGTTAGCTGTTCCAGATGGAAATGCTCCTCCTGCTCCGACAGTTACTATTACTTTATCTTCTTTTTTGTCAACTGTTACTAACCCCTGTCCAATCTCTTGCTTTAATGCTACTTTTAAAGATTCTTCAGTTAGATCAGCTTTTTCAGATGCATCTTTAAATTCTTCTTTTTCTTTGTTCTGTTTTTCCATGGCATCCTGAGCATTATCAAGTACTTTAGCTATTTCTTTCAATTTATCTTCTAATCCTCCTACTAAGACATCTTTTTCAGACTTTCCTGCTGCAGATTTTGCTTGTTCAATTGCATTTAATGTTTCTTGTAGTAATTGTGGTAATTCTTTTTCATCAGCTTCGGTTGGAGTAAAGTTTAGAACAACATTTTTTCCTAAGACTTGAATATCAATGTCGCCTCTTGCTATGGCTTCTTTAACAGTCTCAACTATCTCTTTGCTATTTTCTTTAAAGTCCTCATCTTTATCTTTAGTTTGGAGGTCTATTTCAGGCTCTTCTTCTAAAGTAGTTTTTTGTCTAACTGTTTCTTGAACTGATGGAGATGGTGATGGGCTAAAGTTTAGACTTAGTATTGTTGTGCCTTTTGGTTGTTCCACCACTGGCATAACTCTTTGTACACCAAAAGCATTCTTTAAACTTCCACTTATTTGTTTAAATTTAGGTACATTAAACTCGGCAAATGATAATATAAGAACAAAAAATGCCATCAATAAGGTAGCCATATCTGCAAATGTAGACATCCATGCAGGGGCACCTTGTGGAGGGCATTTTGGACAATCATCTTCAGTAAAACTGTCTTCTACAACAACCTCTTCAGCTTCTTTAGATACAGCCATTTATTATATCCTTCTTTTAGTTAGCAGCAGCAGCAGCTTCAATTTTTTCTTGTTGTTTAGGAGGTAAATTTGCTAGCAACTGATCTTGTATGTTTCTAGGACTTTCTCCTCTTGAAATTGCTCTCAGTGCACTTACTATCATTTCTCTAAAAATTATCTCTTTTTGCGTATTTTGTTCTAATGTTAGTTTCATTGGTAAAAATATCACGTTTGCTAACATTGCTCCGTACAGGGTAGTTAAAAGGGCAACAGCCATTGCAGGTCCTATAGCCTTTGGATCTGCCATATTTCCTAACATTGCCACTAATCCAACTAGTGTCCCGATCATTCCCATAGCTGGGCCAATATCAATCCATGAACCTATAACACCTTGGTTAGCTTCATGTCTTTTTTTCATGGCCGCTAATTCTAACTGCAACTGTTCATTTAACTTTGCTTCATCCGCTCCGTCAACAAGCATTTGAAGGCCCTTCTCAAAAAATTTATCAGGAACTTCCTGACCTTCTAAGGCCATCATTCCGTCTTTTCTAGCTATCGTAGCTAACTCTGATACCCTAGTTATTAATTCTTCAACATTTCTTTTACCTGGCATGAAAACTTTTCCCATAACTCCAAAGCTTCCAAGAAATTGAGGTAATTCACATCTATACATAACAGCAAAAAAAGTACCACCAAAAACAATTAACATCGAAGGAACATCTATATACATTGGTAAACCTCCAGCTGATATCATAGCTCCTGCTATCATACCCATCGCTCCCAAAAAACCTATTAATGATGCTATATCCATGTGTATTGTCCCTCTCAGTTAACCGAATTATTTTGTTTTGATAAAATATTGCAAATGTGAGACCATTTTTTAATGTTAATTAATAATAAAATAAAAAAATTCACATTATTTATAATAATAATAATTTCTTTTTTTTCTACTAAAAAGGTTATTGCTAACGATGCCTTCTATGCAAAAGGACATATTGTCCATGATCTAAAATTAAATATTTTATGGCTTAGATGCAGTGTTGGTCAGGTTTGGAGTCCAGATAATAATGAATGTATAGGTAAACCTATTAAATTAAAGATGAAACAAATAAATGACGTAATTAAACAAGCAAATGAACAATTGGAAGGAAACTGGAGGCTGCCTTCAAGAAAGGAATTGGAAAATCTTGTATGTATGAAATGTGGCAAAACAAAAATTAATAATAAATTTTTTCCTAATACCCCATATGAACCATTTTGGACTGGTGAAAAAAATGACTGGTCAAAAAATAAGGGATTTTATTGGTCAGTTAATTTTTTTACTGGACATACTTTTGGAAGGTTTCCTGGGCATATTCCTAACTTTGTCAGGCTTGTTAAAGATAGATAGTTTTTTATAATAATACTTTAAAATTTTTATAATAAATAAAGTAATCCCCATAAATAATACACAGTAGGCAAATTTTTCAGGGTTTATAAAAGATAAATATTTTAGCTTATCTGTAAAAATTAAAGCCATTATAATTAAAATAAAAACTGAGATTAAGAAATATCTTATGTAAATACAATTTCTACACTTATACATTTTATTAATTTTTTTTTGTCATACTTTTGACTTCAATAATACTAAATTTTATTCAAAAAGATAGTAAAGGTTAAATATTACTAGATTTAAGGAATTGTCTGTAGTCATTTAAATGACTTTTTTAAGTGTCAAATTAAAATTTTGATTTTCTTTGAGTTTAGCTACAAATTACAAGAAACAAAGGAGATTATTATGCAATTGAATCAAAGACTGAATATAAAACATAGTCAATCTATAGTTATGACACCTCAATTGAGGCAAGCAATAAAATTATTACAATTTTCTAATTTAGAATTAACCAATTATATAGAAGAGGAAATAGAAAAGAATCCTTTTCTAGAAAGAAAAAATAATGAAGTAGGAATTAATGGATTGAAAGAAAAGTCTTCTATTGAAAGTAATGATCGAGATAATAATAGATGGGAACAAATAAACAAAGGTAAAAATAATAGTTTATATTATGATGAAATATCAAATTTAGAAGATAGAATTGCAGAGCCTAAAAAAAGTTTGAGAAATTATCTCTTAGAACAAATTTTACTTGAGATACCTAAAGGAGAAGAAAGAAAAGTAGCAATTTTATTTTTGGATATAATAGAACCTACAGGTTGGATAAATATAAATTTATCAGATTTTTCTCATATAAATAATATCAAAATTGATGTTGCTATTAATGTTCTAAAAAAGCTTCAAAAGCTAGAGCCAATTGGAGTTTTTGCTAGAAATCTAGGAGAATGTTTGCAAATTCAATTGAAGGAAAAAAATTTAATTAATGAAGCAAACAAAAAAATTACAGAAAATTTAAACTTGCTTGCTAAAGGAGAAATAAAAAAATTATGCAAGCTTACGGGGCTAAATGAAAAAATGTTATCAATAGAAATTAATATTATTAAAAAATTAAACCCTAAACCAGCTGAAAATTTTTCAGATAATGATTTTAGAATAGATCCTCCTGATGTTATGATATCAAATACTGATAAAGGGTGGAGAGTTGAATTAAATAAATCAACATTACCAACATTATTTATTCAAGAAGATTTTGCTGAAGAAGTTAAGAACAAAAATACTAAAGAAAATGATAAAAAATTCGTAAATGAAGCAGTAAATTCAGCGAAATGGTTATTAAGAGCTATAGAACAGAGGAATTCAACAACCTTAAAGATAGCTGTAGAAGTTTTAAAAAAGCAAAAAGAATTTTTTAAGAACGGACCAGGGCATTTAAAACCTTTAGTTTTAAGAGATGTAGCTAAATCTGTTAACATGCACGAAAGTACAGTTAGTAGAGTTACCCGTTCAAAGTTGCTTCAGACACCATGGGGTATATTTCAAATGAAGGATTTTTTTAGTAGCTCAGTTGGTGAAAGTAATAATGATGAAGCCCATGCTGCAAAAACTGTTAGAACTTTATTGAAAGATATAATTAGTAATGAAAAAGATACTAAACCATACAGTGATGAACAAATTTCTATATTATTTAAAAATAAAGGTGTTAATGTAGCTAGAAGAACTGTTGCAAAGTATAGGGAAATGTTGAATATACCCTCCTCAGCAGAGCGAAAAAGGTTAATGAGACTTAATAAGGTAGTAAATATAAAATCTTAATTTAAATAGTAAATTTTAATTATGATATAAATTTATAAGATTTTATGAAAAATATAATAAATATTATTATTTAACTACTCTAGAACAAAGTGTTTTTGTTATTTCTAACTCACTATTTGAAGGAAGAGGATCATATAAATAGTTACCTAATGGTATAACTTCTTCTTTAGCTAATGTGTTATTATTATCATATATTCCTATTTCAACTGCTATATCATCATAACAGAAATCTTTGAGGACATCTTTATTGCTTTTATATATATTTTTTGACATTATTGCTCCTTTAAATACTTTATATTGCAATCTACTTGCCAAATTATAAAAATTTATCCTGCCATTTTCAATAAATTTAGTGTTAATTTAGTATAGTCTTTTGATGAGAATATTTTTTTTACTAAAGTATCTTTAGAAATAATTAATATTTCACTTTTGTTATCAGATACTACTGTACTTTTCCATTTTTTTTCTTTTAAAGTATCTAAAACCCCATAAACATCTCCTCGTTTTAAAACCTTTAAAGTAGAATTTCCTTTAGAATTTAAAATATTTGCATTACCTTTTACAACAACAAAAAAAAAGTTTACCGGGTGCCCTCTTTTTATAATAGCCTCATTATGAAAGAATATTTTTTTCATTATTAACTCCAAGTATTAGGGGCTTTGCCGTCTACATCTATAGCTAGGCTTTTAAGAAGAATAGATTTGTAGTCACTAGGGTCAAACACGTTTAAAATTACTTCTTTTTTAATTACAGCCAAAACTGATGTAGTTTTAGCAATCATATATTTGCTATAATTTCTATTTAATAACAAATCCATTAAACCTAATGAACTGCCTTTTTTAAGAATAACATTTTCTTTAGAATTTTTATTTTCAGATAAAACACTACTTATTAATCCATTTAGAACAATATAGATGCAATCAAGTTTTTGTCCTTTTTCATAGATGATTTCATTTTTCTTAAAAAGTATTGTTTTTTTTGATTCTAAAAAACCACTATTATTATATTCTATTGAATTCTCCATTATATATAAGTAACGGAAAAATAAAAATTAATTTAATAGTTATTAAAATATTTTACTTTTTAATTCGATTGCTTTTTGCATATACAAGCTATCTAAATGAGATGTAGGACTTAAGTTTAAAATTTTATTAATTAGCGCTAATGATATTTTTAAATCTTCTTCCTCTCCAAGTAGAAAGTAACCATAGGATAACTCATACAACAAGCCAATTTCTTTTGAATTTAAATTATAAACTTTTTTAAAATGTCTTTTAGCCATTTCTGGCTTAGCTCCATATAGTACTCTTCCTAAGGTCTTGCCAGCTTCATTTATTATTTCAGCGTGCCAAATTCCTTTGGAGAGATTTGCTATAATATTATTTTCATTTATTGATATAGCTTTGTCTAAATATTTTTTTACTTTTTCTGCTATGCCTTCAGAAACAGCTGACATAATACCAATTTCTTGCCCATATCTTCCAAGTGCATGTGCTGCTTCTACATATGTTTCAGCATTATCTTTATCTATATTAATTGCTTTTTTTGCTATATTATAAGCTTTAATATATTCAGATTTTGCATCATCCCCAGATTTATAAAAATAGGTATAAATTGAAATAGCACGTGCCTGGAAAACTTTTGCGTCTATAGACTTTAAATTTTCAGCAAGGGCGATAGAAACTTTATAGTTTCCATTAAGAAATTGTGACCTGGCTTTATCTAAATCTATTTCGCTACTATATAAAGGTGGTATAATGAAAAAAAATATTTGTAAATAAAAAGAAAAATTTATAATTTTCTTAATAGTAGTTCCCATAACTCTGAAGGTAGCAAAAAATTTGGAATAATAAAGATAATTAATAATAGAATTAAAATTGAGACTATAAAATAAGATTTATTGGATCTATAAATATAAATTAAAAAACTAATAACTAATAAGTTTATTAGTAAATGCAAAACAACGTTATTGCTCATAATCTATATTGCTAGTTTATATTATCAAGTTCTTTTTTTGCAATACTGTGATTAGGTTGTAAGCTAAGCAAATTTTTGTATAACATTTTTGCTTCCTTACTATAACCTAATTTATAAATAGTCCTTGCAAGAAGCAGGGTTTTTTCAATATTAAACATAGTAATTACCTCCTAATTTAAAGAAGCAATTACTATGCCAAATCATATATAAAAAAAATAATATTAAATATTATCTAGTGATTTAGTTAAATCCTCTAATATGTCATCTATATGCTCTATTCCTATTGATAATCTTATATAATCTTTGCTAACTCCTGCCTTATGTTGATCTTTCAAACTTAATTGTGAATGTGTAGTTGAAGAAGGATGTATGGCCAAGCTTCTGACATCGCCAATATTTGCTACATGATAAAATAAATTGAGATTATTAATAAATTTTTTACATGCTTCGTACCCATTTTTGATATGAAAGCCAATTAAATTTCCGTATAATTTTTTATTGAAATATTTATTTTTCTTTTCAGGTTTTCCAATATTAGGATATATAACTTTTGAAATTTTATCGTTTTCATTTAAAAAGTTTACAACCTTTTGAGCATTTTGAGATTGTCTTTCTATCCTTAAAGGAAGCGTTTCTATGCCTTGAATAAATTGAAAAGCATTAAACGGGCTCATAGCTGAGCCTATGTCTCTTAGAACAGTTGTTCGAGCCTTTAAAATGTAAGCTATGGGACCTAAAGGTTTTGCTGCGTTTGTCCAAATTGTACCATGATAACTAGGATCAGGTTTATTAAGGGCTGGTTGCTGGTTTTTGTAATTTTGCCACTTAAAGTTGCCTCCGTCTATAATTACGCCGCCTATAGCACTTCCTTGTCCACCAATATATTTTGTGGTTGAATGCACAATAATTGATGCACCAAAATTAAAAGGCTTGCATATAAATGGTGCTGCAGTATTGTCTAAAATTAAAGGTATACCAAGTGATTTCCCAATTTCTGCTACCTCTTCAATAGGAAAAACATTCAACTTCGGATTTGGAAGTGTTTCTCCAAAATATGCTCTAGTTTTAGTATCTGATGCTTCTTTAAAAGATTCAGGCCTAGAGGGGTCTACAAAGCGTACTTCAATCCCTTGATCATTTAAAGTGTTAGAAAATAAATTCCAAGTTCCTCCATATATGTCAGTAGAACTGATTATATTATCACCTTTTTTTGCTAAATTTTGAATAGCTATTGCAGTAGCCGATTGGCCAGAGGATACAGCTAAAGCAGCTACCCCTCCTTCAAAAGCAGCTAATCTTTTTTCCAATACATCACAGGTAGGGTTCATAATTCTTGTATATATATTTCCTAACTCTTTTAAGGCAAATAGATTTTCTGCATGACTAGCATCATTAAATTGATAGGAGGTAGTCTGATAAATTGGTACAGCAACAGAATTAGTACTAGGATCAGATCTCCAACCTGAATGCAAAACAAGTGTTTCTTCATTTTTACTATTTAAAATATTCATATTATCTCCTTTAATCTGTTAATGCTCCAGAAAACAAAAAAAATAATACTGTTTGGATTTTAACCTCTTTAGCAGTATTTATATTGCGCTCGCAAGCTGGAGCTCAAATCAGCGCATATAAATAGAGTATTTATTTTTTTAATATTGTCAATATCTTAATAATATGAAAGTAGCTTTCATTTATAATGATATTTTTAGAAATTCTAATTTTGGTGAGTATCATCCAATTACATTAAATAGAGTATCTAATGTTTACGACCTATCAAAAATTATTAATTTTCAAAATGTTGAATATTTTTTTAGTAAAATTGCTACTGAAGAGGAATTATTGCTGTTTCATAAAAAAAGTTATATAGATATTCTTAAAAATACTGAGCTATTGCAAACTATAACAGATGAAAATAAAAAGAAGTATAATTTAGGAACAGCAAGTAATCCCATTTTCAGGGAAATGTACAGAAGACATGCAACAGCTACTGGTAGTTTAATCTTAGCAGCAAATCTTATAATAAAAAAAAAATATAATTATATTTTTTCACCTGGATCTGGTGCACATCATGGACAAGAAGATAAAGCCTCAGGTTTCTGTTATCTTAATGATATTGTTACATGTATATTATATCTAAGAAAAAAAGGATTTAATAAAATACTTTATTTTGATATGGATGCACATTATGGCGATGGAGTTATAGAATTTTTTAGTAAAAATAAAGACATATTTACTTTTTCAATTCATCAAGAAAATTTATGGCCTCGGACAGGAAAATTTTTGTTTAAGGAAGGTATTATAAACTATCCTGTAAAAGAGGGTTTCAATGATCGAAACTTTAAAGATGTTGTAAATAATAAATTAATTAAAGAATTTAAGGCATTTAATCCTGAAATAGTTTTGATGCAAATGGGAGCAGATTGTTTAGAAGATGATTACATGTCAAAGTTATCACTAAGTAATAATTCTATGGCTTTTATAATAGAAAAATTTAAGAATATATCCAAAAACATAATTGTTATGGGAGGAGGTGGTTATAATCCTTGGACTACATTAAGGGCTTGGGTTTATAATTTGGCTGTCTTAGCTGATGAAAAAGAAAAACTTAAACTGACAAATGAAGGTGTAAACTTTATGATAAATATTTACAATAAAAAAAAACCAAAACATAAATGGATTGAGAATATTATAGATTTTCCAAATATTTTTGAGGATTAAATTATTATGAAGGGATGTTTATTGTATTTTTTATATCCATTAATAATAATAATAATTCTTGTAACATTATATTATATTTTTATTTAGTTATTTAAATGGGCTTAATATTATCAATATTGGTTGCATTATTATGGTCTTTATTTGATGTTATAAGAAAAAAATCAGTAAAACTTATTTCTGAAATAAAGGTATTATTAATAATAGTAATTTCGCAAAGTATATTTTTTTTAATTTTTTTATTGTTTTCTGATTTTTTTCTGGTTCTTAGTAGTTATTTTTTTTTAGCAATTTTATTAATATTTTTAAACTTTATATCTATGTACCTTTTTCTAAAAGTGTTGAAGTCTGGAGCAATAAGCACATTCATTCCTATGTTAAGTTTTACTCCATTGTTTTCTGCCTTGTATTCTTACCTAATTTTGAATGAAGCTCTTCTTTATATTCAATATTTAGGGATGGTTTTTATTTTAATAGGTACTTTTTTATTACATGCTAAAAATAAAAAAATTTCAAATGTAATAAAATCTCCATGGATAATATTAGAATACAGAAACTCTTTTTTAATTATTTTAGTCGCACTTATATGGAGTTTGACACCAGTTTTAGATAAAAAATCCTTACAATATTGTGATTTATATCTTCATGGTTTTATACAGTCTATAGGTATGTTATTGATTTTGCCGTTTTTTTTTAAAGAAAATCTATTTAAAGAAATAAAATTTCTTTCTAATAAAGTCATAAAAAATTATTTATTATATTTCTTAATTATAATTAGCTTTTTATGCTCTTTTTTACAGTTAATTACTTTAAAGTTTATTTTTGTTGCAGAGTTAGAGGCTTTAAAAAGATCTATAGGTATAATAATGTCTTTATTTTTTGGTTATTATTATTTTCATGAAAAAATAAACTATATGAAAATATTTTCCGTATTTCTAATACTAGTAGGAGTAATTAACATAACAATATTTACATAGTTTACAAATTTACAAAAAATAATTAAATTTATTTTACAAAAAAAAACTTTATTTTCTCTTATTTTATTGCTTTTTGGTACAAATATTGTAAATATGTAAACTATTAATGAGGTAAAAATGAAAATATTTATAAGTATAATAATAGCTTTTTTTTCACTATCCAAGTTGGTGATTGCTTGTGATATTAATAATAAAATAGTAGAAGATGAAGTGAGTATTTGGTTGGGCAATAACTCTGAATTTTCCCAAGCATACATTAATGGTAAGTGTGTGTTAGATAAAGCTTTAAATGATTTACCTGTAAATCAAAGAAAAATTATAGCAAATCTAATTGCTAAATCTTATCAATTTGCAGAGAGTAAAAATAAAGAAATTATGACTTACAACTATTGATTTTAAACATAAACTGTATAAAACTTTAGTAAATGTTTTATAAGTTATCATTTGTATTATTAATATTAGTTGTGGCAATATTTGCTATTAATAAAATAATAGCGATAAATGAATATAATAATGAAGTTATTAAAGTTCAAATTACTTTGATAAATAAATGCGAACTATATGATGACGCTTTCATGGTCAGAAGTATACCATCTAATAAAGTTGCTGTATTTACAGACAAGAAAACAGAAATGTTTTTAAAAAGATCAAGCAAAATAAAATTGGAAGTTAATAAAAAATATCCAGGCTTTCATTTTACTAGTATACCTGTAAAAGTTAATTATAACACTAATTTAATAGCTGACTGTTCTAATTCTGATAGATTAGACAGTATATTTGATTCACTGAATAATCAATTTAATAAAAATTCTAATTAAGTTTATTTCTATAATCTGACAGTATGCATTTAGTTAACCTATCTACAATACTACAAATATATATTTTGTTTGAATTATTAACTATCAATGTTGTCTCATTTAAAGAGTAAGGTTTGCTTTTTATAATTTGGCCTTCTTTTATAATATGAGAGTCTGCTGCTAAATAATTACTGATTATAAACAAAATTAAAACTTTGAATAAAAGTTTAAACATACTATATATAGTAGCTATAAATTAAATCTATTCAAGATCTATTTACTATTTTTACATAAAATTTTTTACCTTTATATTTTATATGATGGTGAGCTACTTTAGTTTCTATAATTTGATCTAAGTGAACAATATCCTTCTTGAGAGGACCATATTCTAAGGCCTTCATAATAACATACCAAATCTTATATAAATCATAATTATCCATTAATAAATTATATTAATAAACGTAACTTGTTCAAGAACAAAAATAGAACAAATATTAATTTTTATCAGATTTAGAAGGGTAGTTATGAGAAGCATACCTAAGTACAAGTATACTCAAGGCTAAAAGAACAATGCCCCCGCATATTGTTAGTATTTCAAAATGTATCTCTTCTATTTTAGAATCGTGCCATTTATTTAAAAATTCTAATAACATTCTTGTTAATGCAGTTATTGCTACATAAATTAAAAATCTTACTGGCATGTGGTCTGTTTTAAAATATATTCCTACTATTGCGCCTAATTCTAGATATATAAACAATAACAATATATCTTCTATACTAGCTGAGGTTTTTTCAGCAAGGTCTAAAAAGGTAAAAAATGCTGACCAAACTATCGCCGAACCAATTGCAAACAGTGCTAGATAATGAAACCCTCTAACTAAAAAGTTTCCTATTTTATTAGTTTTTTTTTCAAAATTATTTTCCATATAATACTATTATGCAGATTTAAAAAAATTTTTAAAGGAAAGAGTTTAGTATCAATAAGACTGTTTACTAGGGAGGAGTAATGATTATGCTACTAAACTCTTATTTGTATAATAGTAAACTATTTTACAAAAATCAAGTAAAAAAGTTGAATTATAAGTTTTTTTTTGTTAATTTTTATTAGTTAAATTTTGTAAACATGTAAATTTTTGTAAATATGGAAATAAGTTCAAATATAGGTATAGTAATTAGGCGATTAAGAAGGGAAAAAAGTATTACTCAAAAAAGCCTAGCCAATCAGTTAGGAATTTCTGTAGCATACATTAATCTCATAGAAAATAATCGAAGAAATATAACGGTTCCGCTTCTTTTAAAAGTTGCAACCATTTTCAATATAGAACTTACTGAACTTACTAATGATTATAATAAACAATTAAATTCTGATCTCATGGATGTTTTTAGTGATAATATATTTGAAGAGCATGAATTAAAAAATAATGATATAAAAGATTTTTCTATAAACTCGCCTATAGTAGGAGATGCTGTAAGAACACTTTATGATAAGTATATGCAAAATAAAAAGGACTTAGCAGAATTAGCGGATCAGATGATATCGGTTAAGCAAGAAATTTCTGATACAGTAGGTTCAGATAAGTCTAGTGCTGACATAATTTCAGATATGCTACAATCAAATAATAATTACTTCTCAGATATTGAAGAAGTTGCTGAAAATGTTTCAAATAATATAGATTTTAACTTAGGCAATAGGCTAATTAGCATGATAAGTTATTTGAAAAAAAATTTTAATATTAAAGTAGATTTAGAAGACAAAAGTTCTAATGAAAATTTTATTAAAAAGTTTATAAGTGAACAAAATCTTTTAAAAATTTCAAACACATTATCAAGAGAAAGTACTGAATTTTTAATGGCCCACCAAATAGGGCTTTTAACTGCCAAAAGTGCTATTGAAAAAAGGTTAAAACTTGAAGGTATCTCAGATACAAACACTATAGCTCTGGGAAAAACAGTTCTAGCAAATTATTTTGCATCATGTTTAATTATGCCATACGATCAATTTTGGAATGCAGCTAAAAAATACAGATATGATATTGATATTCTATCAAATAGATTTGATGCTTCTTTTGAACAAGTATGTCATAGACTTACTACTTTACAGAAACCTAATAAAATGGGAATACCGTTTCATTTTATGAGAGTAGATATTGCAGGTAACGTCTCAAAACGATTTACCTTATCCGGCCTAAAAATACCAAGATACTCTGTTGCTTGTCCTAGATGGAATGTCTATTCAGCATTTTTAAGTCCTGGTAAAATTAAGGTACAACTATCAAAAATGTTAGATGGAACAACATTTGTTTGTTTGGCTAGGACTGTGAGTAAACGAATTGGAAATTATTGTTCTCCAGAAACTTTTTTTTCTATAGGTTTGGGCTTTGATCTTAGTTACAGTAAAGACTGTATTTATGCGGATAATCTAGACTTAAATAATGCAGTACCTACTGGACTATCTTGCAGAACTTGTGAAAGGGAAAATTGTAGACAGAGAGCTTTTCCACCCATACACAAAAGACTAAAATTTAATGAAAATGTTCGAGGTCTATCAGGATATATTGACCCGGATAAATAAATCTTTTATATAAATAAAAATAGGATATTATAAATTATGTTATTATTACATTTCTCCAGTAACTCTAGAGCACAGAGAATACTCTGGCTTTTAGAAGAACTAAAGTTAAAATATGAACTTAATAAAATTAAGTTTCACCCGTCTGAGTTAAAATCTGAACAACATAGAAAAAGGCATCCACTTGGAAGAGTTCCTGTTTTAGAGGATGGTGATATTATAATTTACGAATCTGGCGCAATTATAGAGTATATTATTGCAAGGCATAGTAGTGGGGATCTAAAGCCAAATGTTAATAGTGACGCTTTTCCAAAGTACTTACAATGGTTTCATTATTGCGAAGGTATGGTTATGCCCCCTATGAATGCCATTGTCGTTCATACACTAATATTACCTGAAGAAAGAAGAAATGAAGAAGTATTAAGGCAAGCTAAAAATTTACTTTCAAAATCTTTATTGCCTGTAAACGAACTTCTAGCTAGTAATGAGTATTTAATTGGAGAGCTTTCCGGAGTAGATTTTATGTTAGGACATGCTTTATTTATGTCAAATAACTTAAAATGCGTTAACTCTGATATGACTGGCATTCAAAGATATTTAGATTTAATAACAAATCGTGAGGCATTCCAAAAAGCTATAAACACCTAATAAACTTTTTTTATTTAAATATCGTATTAGTTTTATGTCTAATAATTGTATCCTATGGTTTAGAAAAGATTTAAGATTAGATGATAACAAAGCCCTTGTTAAAGCAGCACAATATCAAAATATTTTTCCCATTTTCATATTTGATAATAGTTTACATGAATATGCAAAAATAGGGGGAGCAAGCCACTGGTGGATGGAAAAAGCTTTGATTTCCTTAAATAATCATTTAAATAAAAATCTCAATATTTTTGATGGCAACAGTTTAAAAATAATTGTTGAATTGTGTAAAGAACACAACATAAAAAATGTTTTTTTGAATAGATGCTATGAGCCAGATAGAATTATTGCAGATAAAAAAATTAAAAAGGTTTTAAAAGATAAAGAAATTAATGTTCAATCTTTCAATTCAAGTTTATTATGGGAGCCATGGAAAATAAAAAATAGAAGTGGTAGCTTTTATAAGGTATTTACTCCTTTTTTCAAAAAGGGTTGTTTAGAAGCAGAGGAGCCAAGATATCCTATTAATGCTCCTAGTAAAACTAATTTTTTAAAAATTAATTCTTCTCAAAAACGATACAAATTTCAGTTTAATAGAGATACTAAAAAGTGGTATTCAAAATTTGAAAACATATGGAATGTTTCTGAACACGAGGCTAATAAGATATTTAAAAAATTCTTAATTAAAGGTATTAGAGATTATAAAGAAGGTAGAAACTTTCCAAATAAAAAAAATGTTTCAAGAATATCAGGTTATCTTCACTGGGGACAAATTTCACCTTTTAGAATTTGGCATGATGTAAAAAATAGCATTCTTGATGATAACAAAAATACTTTTTTAAGTGAATTAGGTTGGAGAGAGTTTTCATACAATTTACTATATCATTATCCAAATATAAATAATAAGAACCTAAAGCAACAATTTGATAACTTAAAATGGGATAACAATAAAAAAAACTTAGTATTATGGCAATTAGGAAAAACCGGTTATCCAATCGTAGATGCCGGAATGAGAGAACTTTGGCAAACAGGATATATGCATAACAGACTTAGAATGATTACAGCTTCTTTCTTAGTTAAAAACTTATTGATACATTGGAAATATGGAGAGAGATGGTTTTGGGATTGTCTTATAGATGCTGACTTGGCCAACAACAGCGCAAGTTGGCAATGGGTAGCAGGTACGGGTTCAGATGCTGCGCCATTTTTTAGAATATTTAACCCCATAACCCAGGGACAAAAATTTGATAAAGAGGCTTCCTACATTAGAACCTATTTGCCTGAATTATCAAAGTTGCCTAATAAATATATTTTTACTCCTTGGCTAACAGATAAAAGTATTTTAGACAAAATTAATTTAAAGTTGGGAAGGGATTATCCTTTTCCCATTATAGATTATACTTACTCTAGAAAAAGGGCTTTAGAGGCTTTTAAAAACATTTAGAAAAATAACTGTTTCAAGTGTTTAATTTTTGTGATTGAATTATAATATAGGAGATATATGTTTAAGTTTTTTACAGATAAGAATTGGTTTTTGTGGAGCATAGGTGGAACAATGGTAATACTATTTTCAACCTGGTATCAAGTGCAGTTAGACGTAAAAATTAACGAATGGTTTGGAGATTTCTATGACACTTTACAAAAAGCATTAACAACACCTGGATCTGTTACTGAGAAAGAATTTATTTCATATTTATTTACTTTTGCTAAAGTTGCTGGAGGATGGGTTGTAATAGCAGTATTTACAGGTTTTTTTGTAAGCCATTGGGTTTTTAGATGGAGAACATCTATGGCTAATTATTATCATGAACAATGGCAAAATGCTAGAATGACTGAGGGTGCTTCTCAAAGAGTACAAGAAGATACTCTTAAGTTTGCTAGAATTATGGAAGGATTAGGTGTAGGCTTATTAGACAGCGTAATGACTTTAGCCGCATTTTTGCCAATATTATGGGGGCTTTCGAAACAGGTCTCCAGTTTGCCATGGATTGGAGAAGTTGATCATGCATTAGTCTGGGTAGCAATAATTTCTGCTTTAGGTGGAACCGTAATATTAGCTTCTGTAGGTATAAAACTTCCTGGTATAGAATATGATATTCAAAAGGAAGAAGCTGGTTACAGAAAGGAATTAGTTTTAGGAGAAGATGATCCTATTAGGGCAG
>MDSW01176847.1_pt1 | contig 20757 bp, 19 predicted proteins | sample 811171 | NCBI WGS metagenome assembly MDSW01 (sample SAMN05326641, study PRJNA326480) | marine metagenome | isolation source: seawater | place: Atlantic Ocean: North West | collected 2012 | reverse complement strand
TATGTATCCTGAAAAAATTATTTTGACTTAATAATTGATTAATATGAGAAAAATTATAATTTTTCTTTATCATATCATCATAATGATGTTCGAATAAAATAAGTTTTACTCTTTTAAAATTTCTAGTTGTTCCTTGTAAAATTTCAAATTCAAAACCCTCTGTATCTATCTTTATGAGGTCAATTAGATCTATTCTATTTACCTCTATATAATTATCTAAAGTGTTAATATCAATTTGTATCTCACTATAAATTTTTTTTTTTTTATTAAATAAATTTACCCATGCAAATTTTTTCTTAAAATATTTTGAATTTTTGTTAATCTGACTTAGTGTAGACGATGAACTTTCATCAAATTGTTTTAATTTTTTACTTTCAATTGAAGAGCCTAAAGCCATATTTTCTAATTGAATAATTGATTTTGAAAATTTTTTTTTTAATCTTACTTCTTTGTTTTTTAAATTATCAAAATTAACTGGACTTGCCTCAAAAGATATAATTTTGTTTATCTTAAAATTGTTTAAAAAAAAATTTATTGACTCACCTTTGTGTGCACCAATATCTAAAACTAAGTTAAAATCATTCAAAATAATCTTTTTAAGAAATTTCAATAATTTTAATTTATAAAAAAAATCAAAAAAACCTAAAACTAAAATAGTAATATTTTTCATAATTAATTTTCAAAAATAAAAAAGCCATGTTTCATTTTTAACCTATTTTCTGAACAATCATTATTTTGTTTACAATTATAATAGCTTGAAATTATTTTTTTTAGATTTTTGTACTCATTGAAATACGCAGCATCGACCTTATAAAATGGTTGTTTAAAAGGGTTATACTTATATAAGATATTTTCCTTATAAATTCTATTAACATTTCTTCCTGAAAATATAACAAAACTTAAAACTACAAAAGTTGTTATTAATAATTTTAAATTTTTATTATTAATTTTTTTAGCTGATAAATAAATTGAAATAGGTAGAAAAAAAATGATGGATATTAGATTATATCCACCATACCTTAAAGCAGGATGATTATAAAACCACTCAAAAAATAATATTAAGATTGTAATATAAAGAATAAGGTATTTTTTATTTATTTTAAATCTATTTTTATTCTTACTATTCATTTGAAAACTTATAAAAACAACAAGTGACAAAAAAATTATTCCTAATAAAAAATCTGATACTTTATTAAAAAAATATTTATCTATCCAATTGGCCACCCAATTAAAATGCTGAATATAAGTTTCTGGATTATCTACTCTAAATCCAGGAGCAGCTCCAGCTTTTGACCATTGTTGGTACCACTGGCTCATTTGCTCAACTTGCTTGACTGGAATTGACCAGCTTAAATTATCAAAACAAGTAATTTGAACTGGGTAAATTAAGCAACCCGTATTAAAAAAATAAGAACTTAATATCAATAAAAAAATAAAAAAATAAAAAAAAAGATATCCACTTAAAAAATTTTTAATTACTAAACCATGAGATTTGAATAATTGGTAATAACTATAGTAGAGAGGTAAAAGTAATAATAAATAGAGTATATAAAAAGCTTTCAGTGAAATTATAAAAATAACTAAAGTAAATATCTTAAGATTTAAGATATTGTTGAAATTTTTTCTTTGTAAAGCATCAATAATTTCTATTATCAATAGCATTACTAATATTTGCGCTGACCTATCTGTGCCATGTTCACCTATTCTGTAAAAGAAAATATTTATGAACATGAAAGATAATAAAGAAAAAAGAATTATTACATAAGGTTGATACTGCCCTTTTTTAAATGATAAGATTTTACTAGAAAAAGTAATCCCAATTTTTTTTAACAAAATTATATTTGCAAATATAAGAATAATTACAGCAGTAAAATTAAAAGAAAAATATTTGATTAATGGAAGGAAGAAAAGAGAATTAATATAAAAAATGGAGGATGGAGTTCTAAATCCATGATTAAATTGTCCAATTCCAATGTTTAAGTCAAATTGAGTTAAGTTATAAGTATAAACAAAATGATAATAGGGAAAATCGTCATGATTTTTAGATATTAATAAAGATAATAATGCAATACTAAAAATAACTACAAAAGAATTAAACTCTTTTTTAAGAAGATCTCTCGAAAATTTTTTAATAAAAATTATGAACCCTAATAGTCCAACAACTAAATAAATTGAATTAAATATATAATCGTGAGGTAAAAAAAAATTTGTAAAATAAGATATAAAAATACTAAATACTAAGCCATAAATACCAAGGTAACCAAAGTTAGAAGTTTGTGAGCCTTTACTAAAAATTTTTAAAAAAATTATTCCGTAACCAATTAAAGAAATTGATACAAAAAAAAAGGTTATGATGAGTATCAACAGATTTGTCATTTAGTTATTTACAGATAAATATTTTAAAGTTATATCCTTAATATCGATGATCTTAATATGATATAAAAAAATTAACAAATCAAAAAAATGTTATCAGATATAATTTACAAAAATAATAATAAAGTTGAGAATTTGTGTTGTATATTATTGTCTTTTCTACCAATTATTTTTTTTTTTGGAAATGGTGCTGGCAACACACTCGTCATTATTATTGATATTCTGTTTTTGTATATTCTTATTAAACAAAAACAATTAAATTTTCTAAACAATAATCTTTTTTACTTATTGATTATTTTTTGGTTAATTTTGCTAGGAAACTTAATCTTTAGTATTAATTTTGAAAATTCTTTAGGTAGGAGCGTTGGTTTCATAAGATTTATTTTTTTAGTTTTTGTAATCAAGTTTTTTTTTAAATTTGAAAAAAAAGATTATAAAAATTTTATCTTAAAGTTTTGGTTTTTTTTTCTATCACTAATTTCATTTGACATAATTTTTGAGGTAATTTTTGGATTTAATACACTTGGATTTTCATCATATATGCCAGGAAGATTATCTAGTTTTTTTAATCAAGAATTAAAAATCGGAAATCTTTATAGTTCATTTTATTTGATAATTTTATCCTTTATAATATATTTGAAATCTTCCAATTCTAAATTTAGTAAAAAGATATTTAAAGATTATAGTTTTAATTATCTATTTTTACTCATTTTGTTTTTTATCTTAATAAGTTTTTTAATTGGTGAAAGATCTAATCTTATTAGAGTTATTATAATGTCTATATTATTTCTTTTTATAGTTTCAAAAAACTGGAAAAGTATTTTTAAATTTTTAATAACTTCTATTTTAGTCACAACAATATTTCTTATGTCTTCAAAAAATTATCATTGGAGATACTGGGATGCTTTTTTAAAACCGTTAATAATAAATCCATTCCAAGCTATTAATAATTCTTATTATGGATCTCATTATAAAACAGCTATTCAAGTTTTTAATAATCATAAATTATATGGTGTTGGTTTAAAGAATTATAGATTGGAGGTCCAAAAAGACGAGTATCCTGATCTATCTTCAATCCATCCTCATCAAGTACATTTTGAAGTATTGGCTGAATTAGGTTCTATAGGATATTTATATTTTATTTTTTTTATGTTTGTGAGTATTTTAAAATCAATTAATTCTTATCGAAATAAAATCGACTATTTTGTATTATCTGGAATGTTGTATGTTATAACAATTCTATTGCCCATATTGCCAAGTGGTAGTTTTTTTACAAGTTTTGGAGCTACAGTATTTTGGGTGAATTATGCTTTAATGACTTCAAACATTTCAAGTGATCCTAAATAAATATGAATGATTTAACTCTAGTAATACCAGCAAAAAATGAAGCTGAGTCTCTCCCAAAAGTTTTAGAAGAATTACAAAAATTTAATTACAATATTTCTGTTGTTTTACACAAAACTGATCATCAGACAATTAAATCGATTGAGAATTATAACGTAGAATTAGTTTTTCAAGAAAATTTTGGTTATGGTGATGCCTTAATTCTTGGTATGAATAATTGTAAAAGTAAGTATTTCTGTATCTTTAATGCAGATGGATCTTTTAATCCAAATGAACTAGAAATGATGAAAAAAAAAGTTGAGTCTGAAAAGTTAGACTTTGTTTTTGCATCTAGATATCAGAAGAATTCTGGAAGTGATGATGATACATTTGTGACTTTGGTCGGCAATTACTTTTTTACTTTACTTGGAAAAGTTTTTTTTAAATTAAATATATCAGATATTTTATACACATATGTTTTAGGTAAAACTGAATCTGTTAAAAATTTAGATTTAAATAGAAAAGATTTTACTTTATGTGTAGAACTTCCAATCAAAGCATCAAGAAAAGGTATGAAAATTAGCTCAATTAGCTCATTTGAAAGAGCAAGAATCGCAGGGAAAAAGAAAGTGAATGCTTTAAAAGATGGATCTCTTATACTTTTTTATTTGATAAAAATTTTTTTTAAAAAAAATTAAACAGTTACTTAACTATACTAATTATTAAAAAAAAAATATTAAACGTAATTAAAACATTCAAATTTTTTTTTGAAAAAAATTCATTATTCAGATTTGTATTTAAAATTAACGTCAAGAGAACTATATAAATAATTGGTTCAAAATAATTATGATATATCGTAAGTTGAAAATTAGAAAATAATAATATTAGAAAAATTAGATAATTACTCATTTTATTTTGCAATATAAATATAAAAAACAAACTTATTGGTATCGTAAAAAGTAATTGTAATTCTGGTACATTTAGTATTTCATTGAAAATTCTATAAAAAATACCACCTCCACCTAAATTGACATATATATTTTCATAATTTGAAAAAAAATAAGTGATAATAAGCAATAAAGAAATCAAAATAAAATTTTTACTCTTTATTGCATTTTTAAAAAATTTCAATTTATCAAAAAAAATTAAAAAAAACGGTATTAGATGAAAAAATATTATACTTGAAGAATAAAAAAATTTATTCGAAAAATTTAAGAAAGAAAAGGTTTTTTCTGTCAAGCCCCATTCACCAGTTGACCTTAAAAAATTTATATCTAAATAAAAAATATAATAAAAAGCTGGGAGAGCTAGTAAAATATTTAAGAGAATTATAATTGCCACTTTATAGAAAAATTTTTTTTTTAAAAAAAATTTTGCAAAGTTATAAAAAAAATAAAAAGAAAATATAGAAAAAATTGGCATAAAATATGAAGATATAGATAAATAAAAAATATTATAAAATATATTTAAAAAATTATATTTCTGATATCTATGTAACAAAAAATAATAACTTGAAATAATAAAAAATAATAACCCGTAAATATAACTATCTGGCCAAATGGAATATGATCTTATAGTTGGAGATATAAATATTAAAGATGCAATAAATGCCAGCTTAGTTCTATCAATTTTACTAAACCTAATCTTTAAACAATTATAAAAGAAAAAATAGATTAATATTGGTATAGACAAGTGAATAGCTCTTAAAAATTCTATGCTTCCAAAAAAATTTAAAATAATCGATGAAAAGACTAAAAAGATAGGAGAATGTCTATTCTCTAAGTCATCATAATTAAAAAAATAATAAAACAAATCCTCTTTTAAGAAGAGCGTTCTTTCAAGTTGAGAATAAAAATCATTTCGCGCACCTCCAAGCGAGTCTTCATTTAAAATAAAGCCCAAGATTATTGTAGAGTAAATGATTAATGGTATCCTAAATTTACTTAAATAAGAGTATTTTAAGTTCATTGTAAAATTTTCGAAATCATTTTCGTCACAAAGAAATCTAGAGAAAGCGAATATTGTCTTTTATATTTTTTTTTTAAATAAAAAAAAAAGCTATATGCTTCAGACCTTTTAATCCACCATCTTTTTCCTAATTTTTTATAATTTGACATTATCCCATCTTCTACTTGTCTGTAATAAGTTAATTTTTTATCAATTATATTATAATTATTATCAAGAATAGAAAATAAGCAGCATAATCTAAAATCTATCTCTAAATTTTGAAATTTATTTTTTTTGAACAATTGTATACATTTCTTAAGATACTTTTTTCTTATACTTATTGTGCTTGTTGGAAATGTTGTTGGCCATATTGATGATTTAGTTATTCTTTTTTTATCATATCTGAAATCAATAGGATAATTTATGTTTTCAAAAATAATCGGTAAATCTAAAACTGCGTTATAATTTAAGTTTTTATTAAAAAAATTTACTATTTGAGAAACTTTATTTCTATTGAATAAATCATCTCCATCAAGTAGACAAATTATACTACCTCTGCAATTTTTAAGGCCAATTTCAATTGATTTAATTTGATTCAAAGCTCCTGTCTTTTTTTGTTTGTTGAAAAGTAATTTTATATTTTTAAATTTTGAAATAATCTTACATGAATTATCACTAGAAAAATTATCAATTACTATTATTTCAAATTTTTTATATTTTTGATTTATTGCAGATTTAATTGCCTGATAAATATATTTTTCTTTATTAAAACTGGTAATTAAAATACTAACTAAAGGACTTTTTTTTTTCATTAGCTTTTAAATATTTTGTTCAAGAAAACTACTAAAAATAGAATTGAAAATCCTGAGAATTGTAAAATATATCTATCAATCCCATAAGCTACGTGCCATTCAAAATCTATTTGGATTATATAAAATATTAAGAATGAAGATAAGTTAAATAAAAGAAATAGAAAAATGTTCATAAATGAAATTTTTATTTTTTGTAAAAAAACTAAAGCCAAACTGGTATATCCAATTAATAATACTGGATTTTTGAATAAAGAAAAAAAGTAGTATTTAAATATAATAAAAAATTTATAAAAAAATAAATTTATATCAAATAACTTGGATAAATCATATTCACCAGAAAATTGAAAAGATGCACTAAGGTTAATTTGATATAAATGAGAAATGCTCAATTTAAAAATTAAAGTAAACAAAAATGATAAAAAAATTAAAAGCAAATATTTATAATCTTTTTTAAGTAAGTTATAAATTAACAATATTAAATAAGATGATATTACGTAAACTACGCATTCGTACTTTATCCATAGAATAATATTATTGATTAATATAAAAAGTATTAAGTTAAATAAGGTTTGCTCTCTCTTTTCGTAGATTAGATATAAATATCTTGATAAAAAAACCAACATAGAAAAAACCAATATGTCTTGATTTCCAGTAAAATGATCGAGTTTGAAACTTATTAAAGATAAAGTTGTAAATAATATTAATTTTAAATTTTTGTTGTTTAGTAAGTCTACAATTGAAAATACTGATAAAAGATAGAGAAATAAATAGAAAAGTCTGCCAAAATACTCGAGGTTTAATGGATTTATTGACCAAAATAATGCCCATAAATACACTCCAAAATGTGGATATTCGTATTTAGGTAAATTTGATAAATTTTCAAAACCCATATTTTGAAAAAAATTTAGTGCTTTTTTATACCAATGAAATTTACCATCCCAACCTAAATCTGGATTAGCAACAATATATGTACTGAGAATATAAAATATTATTATTAATGCCAATAAACTATAAACAGATTGAGAAATAATTTTTAAATTAAAATTAAAAATATTAACTAAGAAAAAATATATTAAAAGAATTATTATTGTGAATTGAATATTAAAATTTAATAATGAGATTAATAATATTAAATTTAAGATAATAAATATATTCAATATATAAAAGTCAAGATAACTATTTTTTTTTCCATATTTTTTATCAAATAATTTAGGGAAAAAATGATTTTGAAAAAAAATTATCAATGCAAATGGAAATAATATAATATTTATAATTTCAATCATTTTTTTTTAAAAAATAACAGTTCTGTTTTTTTTCGATTATTTGATAATCGTTTAATTTAATTTTATTATTTATAATTAAATCTACATTTCTTATCACTCCTTTTTTAAAGGGTTTAATCTCAATCACATAACTTCTTAATTTTCTTCCTTCAGGATCTTTTAACGACAAATCAATAAATTTATTGTTAAGACTTTTTTTAAATAAAACTTGATTAGAAATCAGCTTTTCTTTTTTTTTATTTTGAACTTTATACAGAATTACCTCAAAAGTTTTATCTTTTTCTAGCTCAGCTTTGAGGAAAATATTAATACCCTTTATTTCGCTGAGCAAAGGGGGTAATTTTTGTGCTATAAAATTTGAGTTATTTAATTCTGTTTTAATAACTTGAGTTTCTTCATAATTGAGCAATATCAACTCACTTTGATTTTGTTCTTTTTTAAAATCAAAATAAAACCAATCGGCCATTGGAGAAATCGTATTATTGAGTAAAATTGGGTTTGACTCAAATTTGTAGTTTTTATTAAGATAAATTACAAAGCCTTGGGAGTCCCCCTCACAGAATTTAGAATTTCTTATTATTCTCTCATCTCTATCGTATTTAATTATGCTAAATACATTATTAAAAAAATCAAAACTCACTGAAATAGTTATGAATAAAATGAATATAAGTAAAATAAACCCTTTTTGTTTTTTATAATTAATGTTCAAAAATTTAATTTTCATTTCTAATATATAGGTAATCGTTTGTGAGATTCGATTTGAAATCTCTAAACAAATAAAAATTTTTTTTTTTTAATATTTTATTTATTTTTTCAATATCTTTTAAATCATTTACTTCTATTAATAAACTATTTACAAATTTAAAAAATTTAGTTTTTAGTAATTCTTTTAACACAATTTTTTCTAGACCCTCCACATCAATTTTTACTAAATAATTGCAAGTTTTATTATTAATAATCTTATTCAAACCTTTGCTATTTATAAATTTACATTTCAAAATTTTTGAAAATTCTTTATTTTTTTTTTTTATTAAAGATGACATTCCTGTGTGTTCAGGCTTAAAATAAATTTTTTGTAGTCCATTTTTTTTACTAATACCAAGCTTTAATATTTTTCCTTTAACATCATTTAATTTATAGTTTTTATAAATTTCATTGCATAATTTCTTAATAGGCTCAAATGAATAAATATATTTGCAATTTTTATTTCTTGAAGCAATGCATGAATATAGCCCAATATTTGAGCCAATGTCTAAAAATATAAAATCACTTTTATAAAACCTGAGATAATCAGCATAACTATTTCCATAGGCTCCTCCCATGCAATACCTATAGGTATTATCTTTTTTATCCTGATTTGATAACTTAACTCCGTAGATAGAATATTTATAACTACCAAAAGATAATTTTATAAATAGATTATATATTCCAACTTTTTTGTGTATAAATAATTTTGATAAAAAAAGAGAAACTACATAAATTATATAATTGTAATATTTAATCATGTATTAATATTAATTATATTAATTTAATTTATGATCAAAGTATTTTATTGGGCTCCATTTATTTCGAAAATAGCAACACCTATCGCAGTAATCAACTCTGCAATTTCACTTAAAAAATATTCCAATGAAACTATTGAACCGACTATCATTAGTTTATTTAATGAATGGTCTGATTATTCAAAAAATTATCAAAATTATAAATTAGTATTTTTAAATCTTTTTAAATTTAAATTTTCTTTTAATTTTCCAGATAGAGGTTTTTTTTTAAGTAGAATTTCTTTTTTCTGTATTTTTTTTATAAGTTTCATTCCTTTACTAAAGATATTAAAAAAAAATAAACCAGAATATTTCATAATCCATTTGAATACTGCACTACCACTTGTCCTCTTATATTTGTTCAACTTTGAAACCAAATTTATATTAAGAATTTCAGGGAAACCGAGATTGAATATTTTAAGAAAATTTTTATGGAAAATTATTTCTAATAAAATTTACAAAGTAACTACACCAACATCTTTAATAGCTGATGAATTAATAAATAATAAAATTTTTTCTAAGGAAAAAATAAAAGTATTATTTGACCCAATAATAAATTTAGAAAACTTTAGAATTTCAAAAAATAAAATCAAAAAAAATTTGAATAATAAAGATAAAATTGTAGCTATTGGTCGCTTAACAAAACAGAAAAATTTTTCATTTTTAATTGATTGTTTCTCAAATCTAGAAAGAAATTATAAATCACTCACTTTACATATTCTTGGAGATGGTGATCAAAAAAAAAATTTAAAAAAATTGATTAACTCAAAAAATTTAAATGATAAAATCTACTTACATGGTCACAAAGACAATATTAATGAATATCTTCAAAATTCATTCTGCTTTGTATTATCCTCTTTATGGGAAGACCCAGGATTTGTTATAATTGAGGCTGCTATGTGTAACACAATTATCTTCTCCTCAGATTGCGAGACTGGACCAAAAGAATTATTAAAAAATAAGATTAACAGTTTTGTATTTCGAAGTAATGATAAAAAAAGTTTTATCAATAGTTTTGAGAATTTAGTTAAATCAAATGAAATTGAAAAACTTCATATAAAAAAAAAAAATGAAAAAAGATATTAAAAAATTTACTCTATTCAATCATTATTTAGCTTTAAGTAAAATTATTCTATAAGTTATTAATTATTTTTTGAAATTTTTTTCTTCCAATTTCATAATCAAATCTTTTAAGTTTCTTTCGAGATAAAATAGTTTTTTTCATTAAAAAATCTTTTTTTCTGAAAAAAAAAAGTATTTTTTTTGCTAGTTCTGACGGATTTTTGTTTCTGATTATATCACCCCCTTTTCCATTAAGTAATATTTCTGACAAGCCTGACTTATAATGCATAGAAATAATTGGCACGTTAAGAGTTAATGACTCAATTATTATGTTTGGAAATCCCTCATACTTGGATGTTGAAACATATAAATCTGAGTTGCTTACATAAGGTAAGGAATTTTTAATACCGCTTAATATTTGGACATTATTATTTAGTTTATTTTTTATAATAAAATTCTGTAAATTTTTCTTCTTATTTCCATCTCCGATTAATAATAAATTTATTTTTTTATTTTTTTTGTTTAAAATCTTAAAACTCTTCAATAAAAAAATTTGATTTTTTTGATTAACTAATCTTCCAACATTGATAATTATATTTTTTTTTGAACTTAACTTTTTTTATTTTTTTAAGATTAGATTTTTTTTTTAGATCATTAAACTTATAAAAATTGTGCAATTTTAAAACTTTTTTACCACAATATTTTTCAAGATCTTTACACAATTCTTCACTATTACCTAATAAGATATCTGAATATCTATAGAATATTTTAATTAAGAATTTGATAATTATATTTTTAGAAGATGTAGTCCATTCATCTGAATGGTCTAATTCAGAAATATGATTTCTCTCAAACGATATATTTTTAACTTTTTTTAAATTAAAGCTGGAAATTAAAGCTAAAATATTAGCGAAGTTTTGATTAGATAACAAGATTACCTTGTCAAAAACTCTAAGTTTTTTTTTTAATAATTTTCTTAATTTAAAAATTGAAAATACAAAATTAATTTTTTTTATCTTCAAAATATTGATTTTTCTTTTTGTGTAAAATCTAATCTTTGGATTTTTGGAAAAAGTTAAAAAATCAATTTCGTATCCGATTGGTGTAGCGTCTATAAGCTTTGATATTGAAAGATCTGCTCCACCGTAAACCGAATAAGGATGAAAAAATATAATTTTTTTTCTCATCTTATTTTTTTTATTAATTTATAGATTATTTGAAAAACAAGAATAATTACAATTTTAAAACTCATTTTACTTTGACCTTCATTTCTTCGGAGAAATTTAATATTTATGTCAGATATATTTAGGTTTTTTTTTGAGGTAATTAAATCAAATAAAATTTTATATCCTTTTTTATAAAGTTTATGTTTATTTTCTAAATAAACTTTTTTTCTAAAAATAAAAAAACCACTCATTGGATCTTTCGTAATATTTCCAAAAAGAAAATTAATCAAAATTATTATTAATTGAGAACTTTTTTTTCTTAAATAACTTAGTCCCTCAAATTTTTCTGAGAATAAATTCCTTGTTCCAATAACAAAATCTAGGTTTCGATTATTCATTTTTTTAAGCATTCTCTTTATATATTTGGGATGATGTTGGCCATCTCCATCCATCACTAAAATAAATTTATTATTACTTTTTTCAAATCCTCTAATACACGATAATGATAAATCTCTAGGATATTTAGTTCTTTTTATTAATTTAATGTAACTTTTTTTCTTAATAAATTTTTCTATAACATTTTGAGACCCATCAGTAGAACTGTCATCTATTATAATTATTTCATATTTTAAATCTCTAATTGATGATATTATTTTTCTCAATAAAGAAATAATATTTTTTTTTTCATTAAATATTGGAATGATTATGGAAAAACTCGGAAAAATCATGCTTTTACAATATATATATTCATATAAAAAAAACTAATTTATTATTTGAATGATTTTTGTAAATACAAAACTAATTTTTAAAGTTTTAATAATTATAACATTATCTGGATCAATTGTTCTATTTTCTGACACAGATTTTTTTTTAAAAATTTTCAGCTTTTATAATATAAACCATCTTACACCATCATTTGCTGATTTTAGGAGTTATCAGGCATTACCATTAACAATTGAAAAAGGGTTGGATCCATATATTAATCATGAATATGATCCTTGGAAAAGACCTTTTAATCTTCCCATAATATGGTTTTATATTTCTAAATATTTAAATTTAATAAATGAAATAAATTTTAAGATATTTGTATTTCTTTATATTAGTTTATTTATTTTTTGTGTTATTAAAATAGTTGAATTATCAGAAAACATTATTGGTAAAATTTTAGTTGTTTTAGCAGCTTTTTCTGCGTCTAGTATTTTAGCATTAGAAAGAGGTAATACTGATTTATTAATCTTTTCTTTAATTTTTATAGCATGTGTTCAAAAAAAATTTCTTTCAAGCTTGTTAATTCTTTTGTCTGCCTCAATTTTAAAACTTTTTCCAGTTTTTAGTTTTTTGATTAATTTTCATGATAAAAGAAAACTACTTTATTCAATTGTTGGAATATTATTTGTTTTTTTCATTTTACATGAAGATTTAAAATATTTTTTTTATAATACGCATTCAACTTCTAATACTGGTATTACTTATGGTGTGAGACCAATAATTTTGGGTTTCTTTAAAAGTTTAGAGAGAATTGAGTTTAATTTTATTGAATTAAGTAATCTATATTTTATGATATTTTATTTTTTAATTTTAGTATTTATTTTTATATCATTTTTATATTTTGTATTAAAAAATAAAAAAAATGAAAATGTAGACTTTATAAGTTTGAAAAATAGACTATTTTTAGCAGGTTCCAGTGTCTATTGTTTTTCCTTTATATTTTTTTCAAGTTTTGATTATAGATTAATATTTTTAATTATGACATTTCCTTACTTAATTGAAAATGTATATTTAATAAAAAAAATAATAATGACGCTAATTTTAGTTTCTACTAATTCCTTAGCATTTTATACTTTTGCAAATAGCCAAAATGATTTTATGTTCATCGGAATTTTGAACCATTTTTGTAAACTATCCTTATTTATGTTTATTATTTATGAATTATCAAAATTTTTTAATATATTTATGAATAATATATTTAAAAAAAATTAGTGGATTACTTTTTTTTCAACAAAAAATAGGTAATAAGATAAATAAATATATTTATAAATATTAGAAAAATCTGAAACTTTGTATTTGAATAATTTGTAGTGGCAAGAAAAATTACAAAAAAGTTGTAAGCTAATATTAATATAGACGTCAGATTATTTGCATAATTTTTTTGTAAATTTGTTTTTTTCATTATCTTATGAAAAATTAATTGGTGTAAATGTAAGTTATCAGGTTTAAATGGAGATATTTTAGAGTTGAACTTTCTTGTTAATGAAAATAAATTTTCAAAACAGGGATACCAAATTAATAAGATTATATAAAAAGGCGATAAATAAGAATTTTTTGAATAAACACTAATTAGAAGAGTTCCTATAAAAAAACCAATTAAGTAGGATCCACTATCACCTAAATAAATTCTATTAAATAGATTCAATATAAACGTTAATATTAATACAAAAATTAATAGATGCAAAAAATTTTCATTAACAATTTCATAAGTAAGTCCAATTTTACTTAATGTAAAAAGTACTATTATGTAATATCCAGAAACAAGACCATTTAACCCATCTATGAAATTAGACCCATTCACTAAAATTATTATACAAAATGAGCAAAATATTAAGTTAAAATATAAATTTCTTAATAAGAAATCTAGAAATACAATTCTTGTATTTTCTAAATTTAAATTTGAAAAACTTATAAAAAAAATTACTACAAGTGTTTGAAGGATTAATCTGATATTTGGTGAATTAATTATCTTAAAATCTGATGAGGTACCTAATAAAAAAATCAAAAAAAATAGTGCTTTTTGAAAAAGGTTAATTTCAACATTTAGCAGAGTAACAAGTACTAAAAAATATCCTCCTAGTAACGGTGGAATATTATTCGTAGCAAATTTTTGATGTGAATTTTCGATACTTTTAATTTCAAATTTTTTTGAAAAATATAAGTACACTAAAGCTAAGATTAAAAAGGATAAATAATGATAAATAGTCATTTTTATTTTTTTAAAAGATAATTTAAAGATAATCTTATTAGACAAAAAATTGAGAAAAATTTATTATATTTCAAATATTCATTATAAACTCTAAAACCGTCAATTAATTTTTGTAATGTGTTTGAAGAAAGTGAATTATCTAGTTTTCTCCATTTAGTTAGAAATAAATTTATTCCATAAAATTTATAATTTTTTTCAGCTAAACTAAGCCAAAGTACATAATCTTCTTTTGTTTTTAAAGAACCAAATTTATTACTTTCATTTAGTACAGATTTTTTAATGATAACTGTTGAGAGACCAATATCACAAGACTTAATTAAATCATTAAAATTAAGAGTAGCTTTAGCGGGTCTTTTTCCAATAATGTTATTTGAGGAGTCTATAATTTCATAACCAGTAAAAGAGATGTCAGCATTTTTTTCTTTCATAAAATTAATTTGAGTTTCTAATTTGTTATTTTTCCAAATATCATCGCAGTCTAAAAACGCTATCAAATCTCCAGAAGACTCTTTAATTCCAATATTTCTTGAATAAGCAGCTCCCCTATTTAAATGATTTTTTATTATTTTGATATTATTGTTTTTTTTTTGAAAATCTTTTAAATAGTAATAATCCTCAAGATTATCGTCGTCGTAAATAATAATAATCTCAAAATCTTTATACGATTGATTAAATATAGACCTTAATGAATCACTTATGAACTCTTTTTTTCTGTAATATGGCATTATAATACTTACAGACATAAATGATTATTTATTTTCAAATTTTATTAATAAATTTTCATATTCTTTTACTTTTCTAGACATTAAAAACCTATGAAGAGATTTTTTTGAAATTTTATTTTTTTTTAAAGCTAATTCGTAATTTTTTATACAAAAGACCATTTTTTTATACAATTCAAAAACATTATTATTTTTAACTATAAAACCACCTCTTCCATTTAATAAAATTTCTTTAGGACCACTTTCACAATTTGTTGAAATACAGGGAACATTATAATTTATAGCATCTATTAAAACATTTCCCAAACCTTCATATAGTGATGTTAGGACAAATAATTTTGATTTTCTAATATAGTTTGTAGTTTTTAATGTCCAACCTGTAATAAAAACTTTTTTGTTTAATTTTAAAAAATTAATTTCATTTTTTAACTTTTGTTTTAAAACACCATCTCCAACTAAAAAAAGTTTATAATTTTTATATTCTTGAGAAAATTTATAAAAAGCTCTTATTAGTAATATTTGATTTTTTTGCTTTCTAAATCTTCCAACATTTATGATAATATTTTGTTTCTTGAAATTTTGATGATTTATTTTTTTTAAATATGGGTTGTAAATTGTTTTAATCTTTTACTTATTAAATACAAATTTTTTTAAAGAGTTTTTAGATCCTACAGAATTAGTAATGATACAACTACATAGATTATAAAATATAACTTTTAAAAAAAAAATAATATATGAATTAATAAAATTTTCCGAATAATAAGTAGAATAAATTGGATTTTCAGAATTTCTTATTACAATTTTTATATTATTAATTAAACAAATAATAATTGCCGCAATATTACTTTGCATAGAGTGTACAATTAAATTTTTTTTTTTAAGTCTTGAAGTTAAATCAAATAGCACAAGCATTGATGATAATGCAGAATTAATTCTAGTTGGAAGAAAATTTAATAACCTATTATTTTTAACTTCATAAATTTTAATTTTTTTTTTAAAAATATTTTTTGCATGTGATTTTGAAATAGACGAAATCAAATGAACATCTATTTTTTCACTAAAATTATTTATTAGATTTTTTATGTTTTCCTCTACTCCGCCTCTTTCAAAAGAAGGATAGTAAATAACTAGATTCTTTTTTATCACAATTTATAAATTTTATTTTTTAAATACCATTTTACAGTATTATTTAAACCAGTTTGAAAGCTTGTAAATTTTTTAATTTTAAAATATTTTTTTAACAAACTATTATCACCGTGAGTTTTATTAACGTCAAAACTATTTTTTTTAACCTCAATAATATTTTTTATTCTTAATTTACTTTTTAAGTAAAAACACAGTGTTCTAATATTTATAGGCCGTGAAGAGCAGATATTAAATATTTTATTATCAAATTTTTTTATTTTCAAAAATTTCTCTAATATTAAAACAATATCTTTAATATAAGTAAAATCTCTCTCATGGTTTCCATAATTATTTAGATAAAATTTTTTCTTGTTTTTATGAGAATTTAAAAGTTTAAAAATAAACATATCTGGCCTACCCCACTCACCATAAACCGTAAAAAATCTTAATCCAATTAAATCAAAAGAAGTTTTTTTGGAAATTTTTTTGGCCAATATTTCATTTCCTATTTTTGTTTTTGCATAAATACTTTGTGGTAGTAATTTAATTTTTTCGTTTGAAGGAAATTTTTTTCTTGATCCATAGACAGAACTTGATGAAGCATAAAAAAAAGTTTTTAAATTTTTATTATTCTTAATATTAGAAACTATATTTTCAAAGCCATGTTTATTAACTTTCAAATATTTTTTAGGGTTAATTAAAGAATATCTTACCCCAGCTTGAGCTGCAAAATGAAAGATATAGTCAAATTTTTTGTTTTTAAAATAATTTTTTAACTGAACAATATTTGTTATATCAATTTTTTTGAAAAAAAAATTTTTTGATTTTTTCAGTTCTTTAATTCTCAAAAATTTAAATTTAACTGAATAATAATTATCAAAATTATCTATACCAAATACTTCATATTTTTTTTCAAGCAAGTGTTTCGCAAAATTAAATCCTATAAAACCAGCAACACCTGTAATTAAAATTTTCATTTAAAATTTTATTTAGTTATAAATCCATTTTTTTGAATAGATTCTTTTAATATTTTTTAATTTAATAATCTTTTTTTTTTATTTAATTCAATTAAATCTAGTTTTTCAATTGCTTTCTTTCTATTGTTGCCTTTTAAGAAATTTTTTTCATAATGTTTATTTCTTGATTCTCTGAATTTTGAGGGAAATTTTTTAAAGTTTTTAATCTTATTTTTTAAAAATTTAAAATATTTTTTTTTTATAAAATATGCGTTAACACCATTACTATTTGTTCCTATAAATACATAGCCTTTTCTTTCTGATAATTCCTGAAAAGCATTTATTGATGCACCATATGCAAGATTTGAATAGTGGAATTTAGTTCTTAAAAAATTTTTTTTGTATGGGATAGTGAGTTTTTTAATGTCACCTAAAACTGCATTATACTCGCATACAAAAATTATTGGTTTTATCTTATTTATTTTTTCCCAAATCCAATAATCATTACCATCAATATCTAAGCTTAATAATCCTATTTCCCCGGATAAATTTAATTTATCTATTATCATATTTACATTTTTCTTATTTAAAAATTTATTCACAACATTCAAATCATATTTCCAGTGTATAGGTTGTTTTTTTATATTATCAGTATGAGTTTTATTTCCCTCTACAAGATATCCTGTCCAATTTCTTTTCATTAATAAAAACCTTGTGTTAGACTCTCTGTAGTCTTCTGTTCCAATTTCAACAAATAATTTTGATTTAATTGGCAAATTTTCAACCAACCAGTTTATAATTCCATCATCCCCCCATTGAGAGAAAACTGAAAACTCAATTTCAGAAAAATCTTTTATTTTTTTTATTTTTTTTTGTACTAAAGATGCTTTTATTCCTTCCAAAAATATTTGTTTTTCGTAAATTTCATTACCAATTATTTTTTTTAATGCTGACTTAATTATTTTTTTTATTAATTTCATATGATATGTGTAATCAGTCTAATAGAATAATTTATGTTTCAATTCAAGTTTAGCATTATAACTGTAGTCAAAAACGATGAAATAAATTTAGAAAAAACAATAAAATCTATTATTAAACAAAGAGAACTTAATGATGTGGAATATATTGTAATAGATGGAAAATCTAATGACAGAACTGTTGAAATTATTAATAAATATAAAAAACACATTAATAAATTTATATCTGAGCCCGATAAAGGAATATATGATGCTATGAATAAAGGTTTGAATCATTCAACAGGAGATATTATAGGAATTTGTAATTCAGGAGACACTTTGTTACCAAATGGTTTAAATTATATATCAAATCAATTTAAAAAAAATTATGACTTTGTATTTGGAACTGTGCTGAGGAAATACTTAGGTTCAGAAATCATCAAATATGGTTTTAAGCTCAATAGGATCTACTACAACTTTGATTTTGCCACATCTCATTCAACAGGTTTTTATATGAGAAGAAATATTTTAAATGAAATTGGATTATATGACACTCAATTTAAATGTTCTGCTGATTATGATTACTATTTCAGAATTGTAACATCGGAAAAATTTAAAGGAGGTTCCACACAAAAAAATGAGTTAGTTGGGGTAGTTGAAAGTGGAGGGTTTTCATCAAAAATTTCTTTTTTTGAACATTTAAAAGAAGAAACAAAAATAAGAATGAAAAATAATCAAAATATGATCTTAATTATTTTGATTTATTTAAATGCTCTTATTAAACATATCTTAAAAAAATTTTAATTTTTTGATAGTTTCAAAATTTCTTTCTGTAAAACTAAAGTGGTTTTTTGCCAATTGAAATCGTTTAAATTTTTATAATTATATCTACAATATTTTTTTAATTTCTTTTTATTTTTAATTGCAAATACTAGTGATTTAACTAAAGAATTTGAACTGTTTGAATTAAAATAAATAAGTTTAAATTTATTTTTTAATTCTAACATTGGAGAAATATTAGAACAAACTACTGGTTTCTTCATTTTTATAGCCTCAAGAGCAACTAAGCTACTAGATTCGTAGAGAGAAGGTAATACCACTAATAAACAATTTTTGTAATAATGTTCAAGTTTTTTTTGAGATATATTGCCTAAATACTTAACTCTATTTTGTAAACTATTTAATTTAATATAATTTAAGATATTCAAAAAATTATTTTTTTTTGATCCACATAAAATTAATTGAAGTTTTTTTTGTTTTAAGGAAATTATTTTGAAGGCTTTCAGTAATGTAAGATGATTTTTGTGATACCAAAGCTGTGCAGGATAAAAAATAAATTCTCTTTTTCTATTTTTTTTTTTTATTACATTTTGTAAATTAAATATTTTTTTATTAATCCCTTCTCTCATAATTATTATTCTCTTATTTTTTAAAAAATAATAGAATTTCAAAAACTCTCTTTTCATAAAAAAAGAGCTGGCAATTAAAACATCTGAATTAAATGAGGAATTTCTATATACATATTCTCTTAAAATTAATTCTTTTTTTGAAAAAAAGTTAGGAAACCTTTTATGTAGCAGATCGTGAAAATTGATTATAGTTTTAATGTCAAAATTATAACTAATATCTTGAGCATTTAAAAAAATTAGAATATCTGACTTATCCTCAATAAACTTTTTTTCTTTTTCGTTTATCAAATTTATGAATAAATAATGTAATTTAAAAAAATAAATATTAAAAAAACCTAAAAAAACTAAAAAAAAATAAAATATTTTTTTAATTACTTCATAGGAAGAGTTCAACTGGTATACATTAATTTTTTTTGACAAAAATTTCTTTTTTGCATCTTTATAGATTTTTTGGTTAGTATAAATTTGGATTTTATATTTATTTGTATTCTTTAATTCATTTATAATTCCCATCGCGTAACGATTAACACCTTGTTTTTCATCTAGAGTATCTAAGAAGGTAATATCAATTCCTAAATTCATAGAAAATTTTTATACTTTTAACTATATATTTAAGTTGAGCTAAGGATAAGGTTGCCGAAGATGGTAAGCATAAACCATTGTTATACGAGTTTATAGAATTTTTATATTTTGATTTTCCATAATAAACATCTTTTTTACCTATAAAACATTTTTGCATATGCATAGGGAAAAAGAAATCTCTTGTTTCAATATTTTTTTTTTTGAGAAACAATTTTAAATTATTTTTGGCTTCTGTTTGAATGGTTGTAAACCAATATATTGGTTCAGAGCCTTTAATACTTTTAGTAAATTGAATTTGATCTATATGCTTTAAATTCTTTCTATAAAAATTGTCGATATATTTTTTTTTTTTTAAAATTTTTTTTAATTTTTTTAATTGTGATATTCCAATAGATGCAGCAACATCATTAAATTTAAAATTATATCCTATTTCATTATGCTTATAAATGCCTTTGGTTAATCGTCCATAATTCTTTAATTTTTTTATTTTATTTAAATATTTTTTTTCTTTACAAACAGCAAT
>MDSW01096256.1_pt1 | contig 20758 bp, 22 predicted proteins | sample 811171 | NCBI WGS metagenome assembly MDSW01 (sample SAMN05326641, study PRJNA326480) | marine metagenome | isolation source: seawater | place: Atlantic Ocean: North West | collected 2012 | reverse complement strand
CTGTTGGTTCATGTGCTCAGGTTGGAAAAAATTGTCATATTTCTGGAGGTGCGGGTATTGGGGGTGTTCTAGAACCACTTCAAGCAGGTCCAGTTATTATTGAGGATAATTGTTTTATCGGTGCTAGATCTGAAATCGCTGAAGGAGTTTTGGTAGAAGAAGGTGCAGTATTATCAATGGGAGTTTACATTGGCGCATCTACAAAAATAGTAGATAGAAAATCTGGAGAAATACATTATGGAAAAGTCCCCGCATATTCAGTTGTGGTTCCAGGTAGCCTACCAAATAAATCGAGCGCAAATGGACCCTCATTGTATTGTGCAGTTATAGTAAAAAAAGTTGATGAGAAAACTAGAAGCAAAACATCTATTAACGACCTATTAAGAGACTAATGGCTATAATTAACGAATTACAATTATCTAAAGATTTAATAAGGTTTCCAAGCGTTACCCCTAAAGATGCTGGGGCAATTAAATTTCTTAGTACAAAATTAAAGAAATTGGGCTTCAATTGTAAAATACTTGAGTTCAAAGACAAAAAAAGTAAACCAATAAAAAATTTATACGCAAGAATAGGTAAAAAAGAGCCTAATATTTGCTACGCAGGACATACTGACGTGGTACCACCTGGAAATATTAAAGATTGGACTATTAATCCCTTTAAGCCATTAATTAAAAAAAATTATTTAATAGGAAGAGGTGCTAATGATATGAAAAGTTCAATTGCATGTTTTGTGGCAGCAGCAAGCAGGTTTTTACATAAAAACCAAAAATTTAATGGGTCAATTAGTTTTTTAATTACGGGTGATGAAGAAGGATATGCAATAAATGGTACAAAAAAAGTTGTAGATTATTTAAGAAAAAAAAAAGAAAAAATTAATTTTTGTATTGTGGGAGAGCCAACAAATCCAAATAAACTTGGGGAAATGATAAAAATTGGAAGAAGAGGAAGTCTTTCAGGGAAAATTGAAATCACTGGTACTCAAGGACACATAGCATATCCTCATCTATCAAATAATCCGATAAACACTTTGGTTGCTATATGTAAAAAGCTAAAAGAAAAGAAACTTGATAAAGGTAATAAAAATTTTCAACCATCTAATTTGGAATTTACATCAATAAATGTAGATAATAAGGCTCATAATGTTATTCCAGCCAGAGCGAAAGCTCGATTCAATATTAGATATAACAATTTGCATACATCTAGCTCATTGAAGAAAAAAATAAATTTGATTGTTAAAAAAATAAGTAAAAAAAATAAATGTAATTATAAAATTGACTATATTTCAAACGGAGAGGCTTTTTTAACAAAGCCAGGAAAAACAATATTTATGGCAAAAAAAATTATTAAGAAAATTACAAAAATAAATCCAAAACTGTCTACGACTGGAGGCACCTCAGATGCAAGATTTATTAAAAAAATTTCACCATGTCTTGAATTTGGATTAGTTAATAAAACTATGCATAGGGTAGATGAATGTGTTTCGATATCTGACTTAAAAAAACTGACAAAGATATATAATAATATTTTAGTTGAATACTTTAAGTGAAATTATACAAAGTAAAAAAATCAAAGATTGATAAAAATGGTTTGTACGCAAATTGTAATATAAAAAAAGGTACAAGAATTATTGAGTATAAAGGAAAAATTATTTCATCTAAAACTAGCGATACCAGTCCCAAGTTTGATAACGATAAAGCTATTTATCTTTTCAATATAAATAAAAGATTTGATCTCGATGGAGATTTTAAATTTAATACGGCAAGATTAATCAATCATTCTTGTGATCCCAATTATGAAGTATTTGGCGAGGGATATAAAATTTGGATTTATGCGATGAAAAATATTAAAAAAGGTGAAGAATTGTCCTATGACTATGGTTTTGGTTTTGACCAAGATTTTAAAAAATATCCATGCAAGTGTGGATCAAATAAATGTATAGGATTTATAGTGAGAGAAGGATCTAGGTGGAGAATAAATCAAAAGAAAAAATAAAAATCTTAACTAATCGAGAAAGTATCTTTATCTCGTTAATAATCATATTTTATTTTTTTTATGGATTTTATACGAATGAAAATAGTGCTGGTGCCGGAGGATATGATGGTGATTTTAAACTAATATGGAGTAATCTCGAACTTCTGAGAAATGGTATCTTGGCCAATCTTGATAGTCCATTATACAATGATAGTCGCACACCTCTATCTTATATTTTGCATATTTATTTAAATCCACTAAGTGCAAATCAAGAATTTTTTAGAATCACTGCTTTGTTTATTTCTTTGCTTATCCCTATTCTTTTATATTTTGCAATTAAAGAGAGTTATCCTAAACTAGAATTGAATTTAATAATTTTATTGTCTTTACTTGTCACTTTGAGTCCATATTTTAGAACAACTGCTTTTTGGGGATTAGGGGAAAATTATGGACTTATCTTTGTAATTTTATCTTACTTAACTTTACAATCATTCAAAAATAAATTTTCAAAGAATACAGATTTTCTCAATATACTTACAATTTTTTTTTCTTGTTTATTTAGTTCTTTGATAGTTTATTTTGATCAAAAACTAATATTTATTCCAATTTTAATTTTATTTGTAATTTTAACTTTCAAAGTGAAATTATCTATTAAATTTTCAGCTATATTCTTCTATACAATATTTGCTTTACCATATTTGTATTTAATTAATTTATGGGGGGCGATAATTCCACCCTCTGCAGCAGAAGCAAGAGAAGTAGGATTATCAATACATTTATATAATCCAATTTTTTGTATGATAATTTTATCAATTTATATTTTCCCATTTCTATTTTTTGGTAAAAAAAACGTTCTTTTAATTTTACAGGAAAATTTAAACAAAAAATTTTTTATTTATTTTTCTTTGATGGCAATATATTTCTTAATAGTTATTAATATAGTTGAATTTGAAAGCTTGGGAACACAAGGAAAAGGTGCATTTTATAAACTTACTCTTATTTTGTTTGAGAATTATCAGTTGCAAATAATAGTAACTTTTATTGGTTTTTTAATAAGTTTCTTAGTTGTTTATTTATTTTCGAGCTCAAAAAATATCTTTTTTATTTTATTTTTTCTTATACTTTCTTTATTCACTTATCCATTTTATCAAGAATATTTAGATCCTATTACATATATATTATTTTTTACTTTTTTTTATGCTGGACTAAATTTTAATAGAAGTAATATTTACTTTTTAATATTGTACCTTTTATTATTTTCTTTAGGATCAAAATTTTATTATAGTATTTTACTTTAATTATTTTTTACAGATTGTAGTAAACCATGTATAGGGAACAAAAAACTGATTTGTTATTTTTGATTTTACATTCTTAAAATTTTTTTTAAACAAATTCAAATATTCATCTTCTTTTCTTACATTTAAACCTCTGTCACTTTTGATTAAGAGTCTGGCGAATATATTTTGATTTGGAGTAAATATTGGATCTAATATTAAAAGCTTAGCATCTTTTTTCATCTTTTTTCTACATAGATCTAATATTTTTTTTGCTTGAGTATCATTTAAATGATGGAGTATCCCAAACAAAAGAATCAAATCAAAATTTGGAAGTTTTGAGATATCTTTTTTTTCTAATTTTTTGTTAAAAAAATAGCAATTTTCATAAGGATGATTTTGTTTTGCAGCTTGAATAGAGCGCGGATCAATGTCATATCCATAATATTCGTTAACAGGAATATATTTTAAAATTTCAGCTGATCCACAGCCAACTTCTAAAATTTTTAAATTTTTATCTTTTACATTTTCTTTTAAAAATTTTTTTCTAAATGAATTTCCCGACATCAATTTTTGAATAGCCTGATATATGATCGGATTGTTTATAAAATTATATAAAATACTTGTTCTTTCAGCCATATTTTAATTTGTAAATAATTGTTTATGTATACACAATTATGTAAGTTAATGAAAATAGCTAATGTTGGCCAACAAAAAAAAGTTTATAATTGGAAATGGATTTTTAGCAAAAAAATTCAAAAAATATTTGAATTTTTTAAAGAAGAATCAGATCGTTATTTATGTTGCGGGTATATCAAATTCCTCTGAAAAAAATCCAATTAAACTAAAAAGAGAAATCAAAGAAATAAGAAAATTCTGCAAAATTTATAGGGAAAAATTAATTTATATAAGCACTTATTCAATTATTGATAATAATAGATTAAAAAAACAATATGTAAAAAATAAGATTAAAATTGAAAAAATTATAAGAAAAAAAATTAAAAGATATGTAATAATAAGGCTACCCGAGATAGTTGGAAAAAATAACAATCCATATACATTGACAAATTTTTTTTATAAAAATATTAAAAATGATAAAACCTTTTTATTATATGACAAGACTAAAAGAAATCTTTTAGACGTTGACGATGCAATCAAGAATAGTATTAAATTGATAAAAGTTTCAAAAAAAGAAAATCAGATAATTAATCTACTAAATAAGAATTTTTACACTCCTCGTCAAATCGTGGGTGTATTTGAAAAAATCCTAAAAAAGAAAGCTAGATATAAAATTAAAAAAATAAAAAATAACAGATTATTATTAAAAAATTCGCACTTTTTAAAAACTAAAAAAGATTACTTAAAGAAAACCATAAGAAAATACTACTAATAAAAATGAAAAATTTTAGAGAAAAAATTGATATAATTTTACCTAATTACAATAGTGAGGATTATATCGATCAAACTTTAAAAAGTGTAATCAACCAAAGTTATAAAAATTGGAAATTATTCATAATCGATGATGGGTCAAATCTAAAGACCAAAAACATATTAAAAAAATATAGAAAAAATAAAAAAATAAAAATAATATATTTGTCTAAGAATCGTGGAGCTGCGTATTGTAGAAACTTAGCTTTAAAAAAGTCAAAATCAAAATTTATTGCATTCATTGACTCTGATGATATTTGGCAAAAAAGGAAATTAGAAACTCAGATTAAGTTTATGATAGATAAAAAAAAACATTTCACTTATACATTTTATAAAACAATTGGTTTAAAAAAACTTAACATAATTACGCCCTTAAGTTTTTCTTATTCAAGCTTCATTCGTAATACATCAATTGCCACTAGCACAATGATGGTGTCTCGAGAGATCGTAAGAGGATTAAATTTTACCGATACGAAAATTTGTGAAGATTATTTTTTTAAATGTAAGATGTTGAAAAAAACAAAACATGCTCACGCTATTCCTAAATATCTTACAAAATATCGCATAAGATTTGACTCTCTTCAGAGAAGTAAATTAAGAAATTTATATTGGATATGGAAAATTAATTATGAATATAACAAGTTAAGTTTTGTTGATAATTTAATTTCAATTTTTAACATATCGTTAAATTCTTTATTTAAATATGGTTTAAAGTAATTATTTAATAACTTATTTTTTTCAAATATAATCCACATGCAGGTGCAGGAGGTGCGCATAGTCTTCTTTGTTTAGAGTAAAAAATCTTTTTAAATTTTTTAACACTCCACTTCCTACAAGCAAGATAATGTAAACATCCTACCATAGAGCGTACTTGGTTCTTCAAAAAAGATTTTGATTTAAAATTTATAAAAATTCTATCATTACTTTTTTTTATAGTCACCAAGTTGATTTTTTTTATAGGGCTTTTTGAGTAACATGAAGCAGACCTGAATGTTGAAAAATCATGGGTTCCTTCTAAAATTTTTCCACCTTCTTTTAAAAGTTTAATGTCTATTTTTTGTTTAATATGCCAAGCTTTATCTTTATATATAGATAAAGGTCCTTCCCTGTTGATGATTTGATATTCATACTCCCTTTCTTTTGCTGAAAATCTTGAATGAAAATTTAAATTCTTCTTTTTAATAGAAAGTATCGAAATTAAATTTTTTTGTAGAAAGAAATTTACAGAATTTAAAAATTTTTTTGGATGTGAAATTTTTTTTTTTATTTTAAAATTTGCACATTGACTAAAAGCATGTACGCCTTTATCTGTTCTGCCAGCACCAATTATCTTGATTTGAGTTTTAAGTATTTTTTTAAAAACTTTTTCAATTCTTTCTTGAATAGATTTCCCGTTTTTTTGATACTGCCACCCAACAAATTTAGTTCCTTCATACTCAATTTTTATTAAATAATTAAACATAATTATTGAGATTTTTTCCAACCTTTAAATCAAAACCTTTTAGAAATTCTTTTGATAACATACTTTTTTTACCCTCTTTTTTAAGTTCAATAATTTGAATTGAATTATTTGCGCAAGCGATAGTAAAATTTTTGTCTAATATTTCGCCAGGAGATCCTTTTAATGGAACCTCAATCGCTTTAATCGGCTTTATTCTCAACCCTCCTAAATCGAACCATGAACCTGGATTAGGGTAGAGTGCGTTTATTTTAGCAACAATTTTTCTAGCATCTTCATGCCAATTAATCTTTGTTTCATTTTTTTTTATTTTTTTGGCATACGTGGCTTCTTGATGATTTTGCGCTTTAAATACTGCATTTTTATTTTCAATTAAGTCTAAAGACTCTAATATCATTTTTGATCCTAAATTTGCTAGCTCAGAACTTAATTCATTAAAATTTGTACCTTTAGAAATTTTTATTTTGGACTGTAGCATTACTGGACCAGCATCAAGTTTAGCAGCTATTTTCATTATAGAAATTCCAGTTTCTTTATCTGAATTCATAATTGCTCTTTGAATAGGCGCAGCACCTCTCCATTTTGGTAAAAGTGAGGCGTGAATATTTATAAATTTAATATTTTGAATATTGATTAGTTTTTTTGGAATTATAATTCCATATGCGACCACGACTACAACATCAGGATTTAGTTTAGTTATGTGATTGAACTCATCATCAAGATTGTCAGGATGTCTTACTTTTACTTTTATCAATTGTGAATATTCATGTATTGGTGATATATTAATTTTTTGTCCTCTTTTGCTTGGTCTAGGAGGTTGAGTATAAACTTCTAAAATTTTATGTTGAGACTCATAGATTGACTTAAGGGTCGGAACTGCAAAATGTGGTGTTCCCATAAAAATTAATTTTAATGCCATTTGACTAAATAATGATTTTTTCTAATTCTTTTTTCTGCTTGATAAGTTTTTTAATAATCATATTTTTTTTTAATTTTGATAAATAATCAACAAATAAAACTCCGTTTAAATGATCAATTTCATGTTGAATACAAGTTGAAAGGATACCGCTAGCTTTTAGATTTCTTTTTTTTCCACTATAATCAATATAGCTAAGATGACATTCTGCTGGTCTTTCAATTTCTGCATAGTGTCCTGGTAAAGACAAGCAGCCCTCTTCGTAAATAGATTTTTTTTTTGAATAAAATGTAATTTCAGGATTAATTAAGAATAGTGGTTTTTTTTTCTCTTTTTCTTTTGAAACATCAATAACTACCATCCGCTTTAAAACTCCTACTTGCACCGCAGCTAATCCAATTCCGGAGGCTTCATACATAGTCTCCAGCATGTCATCCAAAAGCTTCTTTTCATTCCGACTAATTTTTTCGAGCGGCTCACTTTTTTTTCGCAAAATTGCGTCAGGCTCAATGACAATTTTTTTTTTAGACATTATTTACTTATAGTCCAATTAAATTCTTTGGGGTAGAGCAGAAATTAAGACTTTGTTCCTTATGTTTATTAAACCTGTCTGATTTAAAAGGTTTGTTATAAAATAGATTGTCTCTGGGTCAAGTTGGTAGGGCTCATCCTCGCCAATAATTTCAACAATTTTTAATGCTAAAAAAGCTTTTTGTTTTTTCTCAATTAGTTGAAGTAAGTTTTTTGGAATATCATATTTTTCAGCAAGTTTTTGATATTGAAAATTATTTGGCATTTTAAAACCATCTTTTTTCAATGACTCTATCAAAGCTACATCTTTTGCAGAATAAAAATATTTTTTATTCTTATTTATTTTCTTAATAATTTTATCTATATCTTTTTGTATTTTCTTTCCATTTTCATTTTCTATATAAAATTTTAAGATTTTGGATTGGTGTAAGATTTTATCGTTGTACTTTATTTTTCCCAATGCAAGTTGATCAGTTAAAATCTTTTTTTTTACGGTCTCCTTATAATTTTCAGGAATATTTTCAGGATCAATATTCTTCAGAGCCTCACTTAGGTATTCTGAATAAATTTTTTGTAAATTGTTTTTTCTAAATAAATCATCAAGTAAAAAGAGATAGTCTAATTTAGATACCGTATCTTCGGAAAGAAGATATTTTTGATAAATTAATGATCTAGCATCTACATCATCAAGTGTTTGATAGATATTTTTGGCATTTATTAATGAATTAAGATTAAAAGAAATTTGTTGATATATGTCAAAAATTATTTTTTTGTTTATGCGACCTTCGTTTGCAGCTAACTCTAAATCCTTTAATTTTTTCTTATCTTTTACATCGTCTAACTTTATAAGATTAGCAGAATTTAGATATTGCCAAATCTCTTTTTTTGTCTTTGTAGTTGGCTCATATTTAAAATCTTTAATTGTAATACTAGAAAGATAAAAATTAAGAAGATTCTTTTCATTTATTTTATTTGTGGTTGTTTCAGAAATACCAAGAAGATAATTTATTTTATCATCAAAAAAATTATCAGACTGTTTCTGCTCTCTTAATAAATTTAGTAAAAGTCTTGCCTGGGAATTTTTGTTGTTAAAAACTAAACAATAAATTTTAAATTTTTCTAAATATGAGTCTTTTATTGTGGTATCAATAAATTCGATTTTTTCGCACCCCTTTTTAATATTGGCTTGAGCTATGTTTTGATCAACAAGAAATTGAACTGCTAGCTTTTTTCCATCAAAATCATTATTTTGTTTTAAAAAATTTTCTATTAATTTAAAACGATCGTTTTCTAATAACCAGTTAATTTTTAATCTTACAAACTCATCATCATTCATTCCCTTTGGAGGATAAGAAAAAGACATTAGAATATTTTCTAAAATATCATTTGAAGTATCAGATAATTTAATTTTTTTTAATCTTTTAATACTTGCTTTAACATCTTCAGCATCAGTTGTAGTCCACATATTTAAATCAAAATTATTTTTCGAGGGGTCGTATATACCGTAAACTTTAATTTCGTTGGTAGAAGAAAAATTTTCATCAATTTTTATAACTTGATTAGTTTCAATTTGATTATTTTGAATTGTCCCTAATTTTTTGTCATTATTTTCTGCTGAATTTTCTTTTTTTTTAATTTCCTCTTTTTTATTATTTTTATTTTTCCAAATATCAATTTTTTCTTCACTATTTAACGTGGGCGTTAAAAAGAATAGAATTAATAAGCCAAAAAAAGTTTTAAAGCTTTTTAATTTCATTAGTTATATCAATGTCAAATTTTTTTTGAGGACTTGGAAAATTAACTTTTTCTATTAAGAAAATAGATATTATAAAAATTAATATTAAAGCAAATAATTTTGCTAAAGTTCTTAGTATAGAACTTCCTAGGCTAGGTCGTCTGTTGTATTTAAGTTGCATAGTTTAAGATTTAATTTAAACTCAAAAAATAAGACATATTTATGAAAAATCAAATTCAAAATCGGATATTAAATTGAGTAAAAACCTTGTTTTAACCGGTATGATGGGTGTGGGAAAATCTACAATTGGAAGAAGCTTGGCTAAAAAGCTTTCTTATTCATTTATAGATGTAGATGAATTAATTGAGACAGTTGAGGGTAGCTCAATTTCTTTAATATTTAAAAATAAAAGCGAGAATTATTTTAGAAAATTAGAGAACGAGATTACTTTAATTGAGTTAAAAAAAAAGAGCTCAGTTATTGCTCTAGGTGGTGGAGCCTTTTTAAACAAAAATATTAGAAGGACGGTAAAAAATTCCTCTGTTAGCTTTTGGCTTGATGTAAATATTGAGGAGCTAAGTAGAAGATTAAAAAGTTCCAAAAAAAGGCCATTGTTGAATAAAAAAAACTTAAATGAAACGATACAGAAAATTTACATAGAAAGAAAAAAAACTTATAATGAAGCTGATTTCAGAATTAAATGCAATTTCCAAAAACCAGAAGACATAGTAGAAAAAATAATAAGAATTTATGAAAAAAAAAGAAATTAAGTTTAAAAACTCATCTCAAGGCTATTCGATAATAATAGGTGATAATATACTAGGGATACTTCCTAAAAAAATTAAGTTACTTTGTCCGAAAATTAAAAATATTGCTTTGGTAATTGATAAAAATGTACCTAAAAAATTTAAAAGCTCTTTGAGCAAGAAATTAAAGAATTATAATTTAACTTTTTTAACTTTTGAAGCAAATGAAAAAACCAAATCTTTTAAAATAGTTGACCATTACTTGAATATCTTATTTAAAAAAAACTTTAATAGATCTGATTTGGTAATTGCTGTTGGCGGTGGAATAACAGGTGATACTGTTGGATTTGTATCAAGTATTTATAAGAGAGGAATCAATTTTATTAATATACCAACAACATTATTAGCACAAGTTGACTCAGCAATTGGTGGAAAAACAGGAGTAAATTCTGTTCATGGTAAAAATTTGATAGGTTCGTTTTATCAACCAAGGCTAGTGATAAATGATATTTCTTTTTTAAGTTCTCTACCAAAAAAACAGATGATTTGCGGTTTTGCTGAAATATTGAAACACGCTATTATAAAAGATAAAGATTTTTTTATTTGGCTTAAAAAGAACTCTGAAGCTATCTTTTTAAAAAGAAAAAATGAATTAATAAATGCAATAAAAAAAAGTTGTCTAATAAAAATTCACTTTGTCAATCAAGATGTAAATGAGAAAGGTATAAGAATGAAATTAAATTTCGGACATACTTTTGCTCATGCGATAGAGGCAAAAAATAAATTTTCTAAAAATTCTAGTCATGGAGAGGCAGTTCTATCTGGTATGATATTAGCAATCAAACTTTCAATTATTTACAAAACATGTCATGAGAAAATTTTACATGAAGTCAAAAATTTATATTTTCAAAATAACTTATCTTACACTTTTAAAAATTTTAAAACCAAGTCAGCTATATTGAATCTTATTCCCTATTTAAAGAATGATAAAAAAAATAATGACTCCAAGATAAATTTTATTTTGCTAAAAAAAATAGGGCAAACCACACAACCAAATAATTTTAAAATTTCTATTCCAAAATTAAAAAAAATTTGTAATTCAATTATTCAATACTGATTTCAATGGCGTGAATTTTTGTTTTCAAATCATCTTCTAAAATCTTCATAATTTTTTTTTGAGCTTTCAATCTTGAAATTGAACTTAGTTCTAGTGATTTAATTTTTAAATGTAAGTGAAGTTTATCTTCTGAAAAAAACTTATGCCCTCTGTGTAAATTCGAATTATCAACAATCTCGATATTCTCAAATCTTATTTGCTTTTTTAACCTACCCTCAATTTGTTTAAAATAATTTTTCATTAATAAAATTTTACTATATAGAATTAATTTATGAAAATTATTTGTGATTGGAAGAATTGTAAAGAGCCAGGATCCTACAAAGCTCCTGTTGAAAAGGATAATAGTAAAAAATATAGGTTACTCTGTTTAAATCATATAAAAGAGTTCAATAAAAATTGGAATTATTTTGAAAATATGAGTGATCAAGAAGTTGAATATTTTATAAAATCAGATTTGACTTGGCACAAATCAACTAAAAAGTTTGGGTCATCAGAAAATTTTTTCAACATTTTATGGAATAATGCTTTGGACGATAAATTAAAAATATTTAGTAGCTCAAACTATAAAGATTTTAAAAAAACTAAAATCTCTCAAACTGACAGAGATGCATTAAACGCAATGGAATTAAATGTTGATGTAAAATGGGAACAAATTCACTCAAAATTTAAAGAACTTGTAAAAAAATATCATCCTGATAAAAACCAGGGTAGTAAGAAATTTGAGGATAAATTAAAAAAAATAACTTTAGCTTATAGTCAATTAAAAAAAACTTTAGGAAAAAAATGAGTTCAGAGCTTCTTTCACAAAAACCGGAAATTAAACTTTCCGTTAAGCAAACTTTTGGTTTTGATAGTGAAATGAAAGTAGGAGCATTCTCCAAGAAAAATGAATATGTTCCAAAAATTGATCCAGATTACAAATTTGATAAAGACACAACTCTAGCTATCTTAGCTGGGTTTTCATTCAACAAAAGAGTTTTGATCCAAGGATACCATGGTACAGGAAAGTCTACTCACATTGAGCAGGTTGCAGCGAGATTAAACTGGCCATGTGTAAGAGTGAATCTGGATAGTCATATAAGTAGAATTGATTTAATCGGAAAAGATGCAATTGTATTGAAAGATGGTAAACAAATAACTCAGTTTAAGGAAGGTATACTTCCCTGGTCAATTCAAAATCCAGTTGCATTAGTCTTTGACGAATACGATGCTGGCAGACCCGATGTAATGTTTGTCATACAAAGAGTATTAGAAAGCGATGGAAATTTTACGCTATTGGATAAAAATAAAGTTTTAGAACAACATGATTTTTTTAGAATATTTGCTACTACAAATACTGTTGGCTTAGGAGATACCACTGGACTATACCATGGCACTCAACAAATTAATCAAGGTCAAATGGACAGATGGAATATAGTATCAACTTTAAATTATTTGTCTTTCGAAAAAGAATTAGAAATAGTTTTAGCTAAGAACAAATCTTTTAATAATAAAGATGGAAAGGATATATTATCGAATATGATTAAGGTAGCTGATTTAACAAGAAAGGGATTTATAAATGGAGATATTTCAACTGTTATGAGCCCAAGAACAGTTTTACATTGGGCTGAAAATACTGAAATTTTTAAAGATAAAGGTTACTCATTCAGAATAACTTTCTTAAATAAGTGCGATGAACTAGAAAAAAAAATAATATCTGAGTACTACCAAAGATGCTTTGGTGAAGACCTGCCTGAGTCTTCAATCAATGTCTTAATATAAAGTGGATAATAAGAAAGAAAAACTTGAGGATTTTAAAACAGCCATTAGTTCAACTGTAAAGTCGATATCCAATTCCCAAAAAATAGAGGTTTCATTTGGAAATGAAATAATAAAGTCAGATAAAAATTTAATTAAATTACCAGCAATTGACCAATTAAATAATAAATTAAATTATGAGGAAATAAGAGCGGTAGCTGACTCCAAGTCTTTGCAAATAAGATTTTCAAACGAAAAGACACTAAAAAAATATGAGCCAAAAGGTAATATATCAAAAAAACTTTATAATATCTCTGAAAAAATAAGGTGTGAAAAAATAGGAACAAATTATTTTAAAGGCATAAAAAATAACATTGAAAAATTTTATCAAAAAAGAATTTCTGGTCTAGATCTTAAAAGTAGCGAAGACAAAATCTTAGAGTCTTTTGAAAACTATTTGAGAGTGAAATTTTTAGATTTCAAAAATGAGAGTCAATTAGATAAAAAGTTGAAATCTTACAAAAAAGATCTTAATGAACAGTTTAAAAATCAAATATCTAAACTCAAAGATTTGACCTTAAAGCAAGAAAAATTTAACTCATTAATTTCTCAATTAATTTCGGAAATGAGTTTAGATGATCAAGTTGATAATGAAGAGAAAAGAGATGGTGATGATAAAAAAAATGATAAACAATCAAATCCTCAACAACAGGAGAAAAAAACAAGTGAAAAAGACGATAAATTAGATGAAATGTCTATTGATAGTAGTATCCCCGATTTAGAGAACCAAGCGCAAGAGTCAAGTAAAGCTGAAGACGACATAGAAATAGAGGACAATTCAAGACCTGAGCTTAAAAAAAAAGCTACCTCGAACTTTGGTGATTTGAAATATAAGACTTATACTGAGGAATTTGATGAAACTATAAGAGCTGAAGATTTGGAAAATTCAGAGGAGCTAATCAGGCTTAGAAAAAATTTAGATCAACAGCTATTACAACTAAAAAATTTCATATCTAAATTAGCAAACAAATTGCAAAGGAAATTATTGGCTAAACAAAACAGATCTTGGGACTTTGACTTAGAGGAAGGTTTGTTAGATACATCAAAACTCCCAAGAATAATTATGGACCCTTTTAATTCTCTGTCATTTAAGAAAGAAAAGGATATAGAATTTAAAGATACTTTAGTGACTATACTTATAGATAACTCTGGTTCAATGAGAGGCAAACCTATATCTGTTGCTGCTATTTGTGCAGATATTCTCTCTAGAACTTTGGAAAGATGTATGGTCAAAGTCGAAATTTTAGGATTTACAACTAAACATTGGAAAGGCGGGTCTTCTAGAGAGAAATGGATGAAGAATAACAAACCAAAACTTCCGGGAAGATTAAATGACTTAAGACATATTATTTATAAATCTGCCGACTCTCAATGGAGACAGTCTAAAAATAATATTGGTCTTATGTTGAAAGAGGGATTACTAAAAGAAAATATTGATGGAGAAGCTCTTAAATGGGCTTTTAATAAAATGAACAAAAGAAAAGAAGATAGAAAGATTTTAATGGTGATATCTGATGGTGCTCCGGTAGATGATTCTACTCTTTCAACTAATACAAGTGATTACTTAGAAACAAACTTAAAAAAAACAGTTAAGTGGATTGAAAGTAAATCAAACATCGAGTTATTGGCGATTGGAATTGGACATGACGTTACAAGATATTATAATCGAGCGGTAAAAATAACAGACGTTCAGGATTTAGGTGATGTAATGATAAATCAATTATCTGATTTATTTGTTGAAAAAAATATTAAAACCATACATTAAATATTAGATTTAGTTACTGGACTTTCAGTATATTCTTTAATTTTACCCAACAAAATTCTAAATGGGATTAACATTACTAATGTTATAAATAATTTTACTACTAAATCTCCTAAGGCTAGTGTTACCCAAGGTACTCCGGTAGCAAAAAACGAAATTGAAAAAAATAGGAATGTATCTGTTATAGACCCGATCGTTGAAGAAGTGAGTGGAGCAACAAACCATCTCTTTTTTCTTAGAGAATCAAATATTTGAACATCTAAATTCTGTGCAACAAAAAAAGCTAAACCTGATCCAACTGCAATTCTTATTGAAATTATATCTTCAAAATTTGTTGAAACAAATAGCGTCAATAATATTCCTATTAAAAATCCTACATAAACTACTTTCCTGGCGACTACTTTTCCATATGCACGATTTGCAAGGTCAGTAATCAAGAATGTAACTGGATAGCTGAATGCTCCGTAAGTTAAAATTTCACTTAATTCAAAATATTTAATAGGAAACTGAACTAAATAATTTGAGATTACTACTATAATTCCCATCAAAATTGATAGTTTGTAGTAAAGGCTCATAATATTATCTTGTTGATATTGAATCTTTGATTTTTTTTACTTTTTTTGACAAATTGCGATTTTTCGCAGTTTTAAGAAACTTATCAAGGCCTCCCTTAAAATCTACTGTTCGCAGAGCCGCATTAGATACATTTAGTTTTATATTTTTTTTGAGAACATCGCTTCTAAAAGTTACTTTTTTTAAATTTGGTAAAAACCTTCTTTTGGTTTTGTTTTTAGCGTGACTTACGTTGTGACCTTTTAATGGTGATTTACCAGTTAATTCGCATCTTTTAGACATAAAATTTTCCTAAGCTATATAAGTACAGTGAGGAGAGCGGTCAAGCATTAATTCCAACTGCGTCGCTTATATTTTTAATACCCTCTTTTTTAAGAATTGAAATTAACTCTTTTTTCATCTCTTTTACTACTCCAGGGCCCTTATAAACCATCCCAGTGTATAACTGAACCGCATGCGCCCCTGCGCTTATTTTTTCAAAAGCTGATTTACCAGAATCAACACCTCCAACACCAATAATTTGTATTTTTCCTTTTGTTTCCTTATAAAATTTTTTTATTAGATTTGTTGAAAGATTTTTCAAAGGTTTTCCTGATAAACCTCCTTTTTCATTTTTTTGAACGTCAGAAAGTTTTTCACGATTACTATCTGTTGTATTTGATAATATTATTCCGTTAATTTTAAATTTCATAATTAACTCTATAATTTTACTTATTTCTTTATCGTCTATATCTGGAGAAAGTTTTACAACGATAGGTTTTGAAATATTTTTGTCTTTTTTAATTTTATTAATTCCAGTTAAAAGTTTAATAAGTTCTTTTTCATCATGAAAATCTCTTAAACCCTCTGTATTTGGAGAAGATATATTTATTGTCAAATATCCTGCATTAGTTGAAAGTTTTGACAAGCAGAAATAATAATCATCCTCTTTATTTTCTGTATCTTTGTTTGGACCAATATTTATACCTAGTAGACCGCTCGGTAAGTTGCTAGCAATTCTTTCAGAAACAATTTCTGAACCGTGATTATTAAAACCAAGCCTATTTATAAGGGCTTGATCTTTTTCTAATCTAAACACTCGTGGCTTAGGATTGCCCAATTGTTTTTTAGGTGTTATAGTTCCAACTTCTACAAATCCATAACCAAGTTTAAATAAGGAATTATAAACTTCTGCACTTTTATCGAATCCTGCGGCAAGTCCAATAGGATTAGGAATTTTCTCATTAAACAAATCGGTCTCTAAAAGCTCCTCGTTATCTACGTAAAATAAGCTTTTTGGTAAAAAATTAAATTTAAGAGATTGTATTGCTAAATCATGCGCTACTTCAGGATCTAAAGAAAATATGTAAGGTTTAAAAACTGAAAACATTATTTTATTTTATCATTTATTAATTCAATTGTTTGATTAAGTCCAAAGAAACTTATAAAAAATCCTATTCTAGGTCCATTCTCCTCACCAAAGACAACTTCATATATTAGTTTGAACCATTCTCTAAGGTTTTTTTCATATCCATTTTCTTTCCCAGCTGAGTAGACTTGAGTTTGAATTTCTTCAGGAGTTAAAGATTGATCTAAACTTTCTAATTTAGTGACTAAATTTTTTAATGCCTTTTTCTCACTTGAATTAGGTTTTTTGAATTTTTTATTTGGCTCAACTTTATCTTTAAAATAATTTATTGCATAATCAGTTAATTTATCAAGAATTTTAAAATCTTTTCGATTAATTTCCTTATGAAATCTGTTTATGAATTTCCAAAGAATATCTTTGTTATCAGCATTACTTGAACCTACCAAATTTAGCAGCATGGAAAAAGGCATAACAATTTTTTCCTGAGGTGGTTTACCGTTATGAACATGCCAAACTGGATTTAAAATTTGATCCTTAATTTTTTGATTAGGATATTTATCAATCAGAGAAAGATACTCGTCGACTGTTTTTGGCACCACCTCAGAATAAAGTTTCTTTGCTCTTTTAGGATTTGGATACATATATAAAGCTAAACTTTCTGGCGAAGCGTATCTAAGCCATTCCTCAATTGAAATCCCGTTTCCTTTTGATTTTGATATTTTTTCACCTCTTTCATCTAAAAATAATTCGTATGCAAATCCATTTGGCGGAATTTTTCCTAGTATTCTGCAAATTTTGCTTGAAAGCATAGCACTTTCAATTAAATCTTTTCCATACATTTCAAAATCAACATCGAAAGTGAACCAACGCATAGCCCAATCAACTTTCCATTGTAATTTACAATTTCCATCAAATATACTAGTGTCAATTTTTTCACCATTGTTATCGAATACAACTCTTCCAGATTTTTTATCTTTTTCAATAAGAGGTATTTCTAAAACCTTGCCTGTTTTTGTACAAATGGGTAAAAAAGGAGAGTAAGTTCTTCGTCTCTCTTCCCTAAGTGTAGGTAAAATGATTTCCATAATTTCTTCATATTTTTCTAAAACTCTCATTAAAGAGTCGTTAAAAATACCTTTTTTATAATTTTCTGTAGAGCTTTTAAAAACAAAGTTAAAATTAAATTTTTTTAAAAACGCTTTTAACATTTCATTGTTATGCTCCCCAAAACTTTGGAACTTATTAAAAGGGTCAGGTATTGAAGTTAAAGGTTTTCCTAAATTTTTTTTTAAAAGCTCATCATTAGGAATATTTTCTGGTACTTTTCTTAGACCATCCATGTCATCAGAAAATGTTATCAATTCGTGATCAATTTTTTGAATGTGGTTAAGAGCATTTATTATCATTGTAGTTCTGGCTACTTCGCCAAAGGTGCCTATGTGGGGTAGGCCACTAGGACCATATCCTGTTTGAAAAATAATTTTGTTCCTCTTTTTGATTAAATCTTTTCTTTCCTTAAGAAGCTTCCTCACTTCAACAAAGGGCCAAGATGAGGTGGACTGAATTAAGTTATTATCAAGCATAACTAAGGTTTATTAAATTTTATATGCAAAATACAGATATAATTGCATGATATTAAGTTGAATTTTGAAACTATTTAAATAATCTAATTTCTATGGCTACTAACAAAACAGTCTTTTTTTTAATTGGTATATTATTAATTGTTCTTGGTGCTGCAATGCTAGCTCCTTATACCATTCAAATACTTTTAGATGAAGGTAGTCATAGCTTCATATCAGCCTCATTTGTAACGATTTTTATTGGTATGCTATTTATATTAGCTAACCTAGAGAAAGACTTTAAACTTAACCTTAGACAAACTTTTTTATTTTCTTCACTTGCTTGGATTACAGTTGCCACTTTTGGAAGTTTACCATTTATTCTTTCAAACCAAAATTTTAGCTTTAGTGAAGCATTTTTTGAGAGTATGTCAGGGATTACAACAACTGGAGCGACTATAATTTCTGATTTAGATAATAGTCCTAAAAGTATTTTATTGTGGAGAGCGATAATGCAATGGTTAGGGGGAATTGGAATTGTTGTTATGGCCATTACTATTTTACCTCTATTAAAAGTAGGAGGTATGCAGTTGTTTAAGATGGAGGGACCAGATAGTACAGAAAAAATATTACCGAGAACAATAGAGGTGGCTACAATTATCATTTCTACCTATATTGTTCTTACAATCTTATGTGGTTTTTTTTATTGGGCATTTGGTATGTCAATATTTGATAGCGTGAGTCATGCAATGACTACAATTGCAACTGGCGGGTTCTCAACTCACAATGAGTCTATCGGTTTTTTCAAAAATTCTAATATAGAAATAGTTGCTAGTATATTTATAATTTTAGGAAGTATTCCTTTTATTTCATACTTAAAATTTGTTCAAGGTAATAGAAAAGTTTTTTTTGAAGACGTTCAAATTAAAGGTTTAATTTATTTATTAATAATTGCAATAATCGTGATGTTTTTATATTTAATATTTATAAATTATGAAAGTAGTTTATTTGATAAAGTAAGAATCTCCTCTTTTAATGTCATTTCTATTTTATCTGGCACTGGTTATGTTACTGATGATTTTGGATTATGGGGAAAGTTTTCGTTAATATTTTTTCTTATTCTAATGTTTATAGGTGGTTGTGCAGGATCCACTGCTTGTGGAATAAAGATCTTTAGACTACAAATGTTATTAATATTTTTAAAAAATCAAATTAAAAAACTGATATCGCCGAATAGTGTAATAATTGTAAAATATAATAACCAAAAAATTTCAGATAATTTTATTAACTCAGTGATAATTTTTATTTTCTCTTTTTTATTTATCTTTTTAATTATTGCTATGCTTTTATCAGTTAGTGGATTAGATTTTATTACTTCAATTTCGGGTGCGGCTAGTTCAATTTCAAATGTTGGTCCAGGATTAGGAGATATTATAGGTCCTAATGGTAATTATAAAAATATTCCTGATACTTCTAAATGGATATTATCATTTGGTATGCTCTTGGGGAGATTAGAACTTTTTGCAGTTCTAGTTTTATTCTTTCCGTCCTTTTGGAGAAATTAAAAATGGAAATATATAAAAAACAATCTTTTTCTGAGAGTCTCAAAGTTTATTTAGATAAAAGAATGATAAAAATATTATTACTTGGGGTAATAAGTGGTTTCCCGTGGGTCATCATAGGAAGCAGTTTAAGTCTATGGCTAAAAGAAGATGGTTTAAGCAGGAGTACTATAGGATGGGCTGGATTAATTTTTGCTGTTTATGCTTTTAATTATTTGTGGGCTCCTATTATTGATAGAATTAGAATTCCTTGGCTAACAAAAAAAGTCGGTCATAGACGTGGTTGGATAATAACCATGCAAACTGTAATATTAATAAGTTTAGTTTGTTGGAGTCTAATTAATCCAACAACAAATTTAGCCTTGGTAATTAGTGTCGGTCTTATAATTGCAATAGCTTCAGCGACTCAAGATATTACTGTTGATGCTTTAAGAATTGAACAAATTGGAGAGAACGAGGGAAAATCTATGCAAGCCGGCGCAGCGGTGGCAGTCGTTGGCTGGTGGACAGGATATAAATTAGGTGGTGTGGTGGCATTAAATACTGCAGAGTTTTTTCAGCAAGTTGGTTTTGATAACTATTGGCAAGTTTCATTTCTAGTTTTAGGCTTAATTGTTATTCTATGTAATATTGGACTTTTATTTGTTAATGAACCACAACCATTAGATAGAGCGGAAAGTCAAAGACAAACTGACAAGATGATTCAAGATAAATTAGGCTCTTCAAATATTGTAACGAGCATTGTTGCATGGTTGACTGGAACGGTAATTGGTCCTGTAATAAGTTTTTTTAAAAAGAATGGCTTTAATATTGCAATAGCAATTTTAGGTTTTGTTTTTCTTTTTAAAATTGGTGAAGCCTTTTTAGGACGAATGTCTGTTATCTTTTATAAAGAAATAGGATTTACCAAATCAGATATCGCTTTATACTCTAAAGGCCTTGGTTGGATTACCACTGTTATATTTACATTGCTTGGT
>MDSW01116520.1_pt1 | contig 20760 bp, 13 predicted proteins | sample 811171 | NCBI WGS metagenome assembly MDSW01 (sample SAMN05326641, study PRJNA326480) | marine metagenome | isolation source: seawater | place: Atlantic Ocean: North West | collected 2012 | reverse complement strand
TTTAAATCATAAATTAATTGAGCTAAATCTTCAATTGAGTATATGTCATGATGAGGTGGTGGTGAAATTAATGTTACTCCTGGTGTTGAATGGCGTAATTTCGCGATTTCATTTGTTACCTTAAATCCTGGAAGTTGACCACCTTCACCAGGTTTTGCGCCTTGGGCAATCTTTATTTCAATTTCATTACAATTATTTAAATAGTTTATTGTCACGCCAAATCTAGCTGATGCAATTTGTTTTACTCTTGAATTAGCCGTATCGCCATTATCCATTTTTTTAAATCTTTTTTCATCTTCACCACCTTCTCCACTGCAAGATGCACCCTTTATTCTATTCATTCCAATAGCCAAAGTTTCATGAGCTTCTTTTGACAATGCTCCATGAGACATGCTTCCACTACCAAATCTTTTTAAAATATTTTCAATTGGCTCTACATCTGAAATATTTATAGATGGTTTTAAATTTCTATTTCTAAATCCTATCAAATCTCTTAAATTTATAGGGGGAAGATTATAAATACCGTCTGCATATTTTTTATACATATCGAATGAATTTGATGTTACAGAATTTTGTAATAAATGAATTAATCGTCCTTGATATTGATGTGTTTCCCCATTTTTCCTATATCTATAAATACCCCCGATTGGCAATACACTGTCAGATCCTTCGAATGCCTCATTATGAATAGTTCTAATTTTTTTTTCTATTCCAACTAACCCAATACCTGAAATTTTAGATATAACTCCAGGAAAATATTCAGATGCAATAGTCCTACTCAATCCTACAGTTTCGAAATTACATCCACCTCTATAAGAACTTATTACAGAAATGCCCATTTTTGACATAATTTTCAATAGTCCATAATTTACAGACTTAATATATCTTTCTATACATTCATCGTAATTAAAATCTCCAAATAATTTTTTTTCATGTCTTTGATATAAACTATCTAATGCTAGGTATGGATTAACTGTAGTTGCACCAACACCTATCAAAGTAGCAAATGAATGTGTATCTAACGCTTCGCCAGTCTGTACATTAATTGAAACATACCCTCTTAATTTATTTTTAATTAAATAAGAATTTATTGCTCCAACACATAATAACATTGGAATAGGCATTTTTTCACTTGATATATCTTTATCACTAAGAATTATTTGAGTAACACCTTGTCTTACAGCAATTTCTGCTTCTTTTTGAATTTTACTTATAGCGCTATCTAAACTTTCATTTTGATTGAAGGTGCAATTTATTGTTTTAGAATTCTTATCAAAAAAACTCACAAATTTTTCGAATTGAGAGTTAGATAATATTGGACTATCTAAAACATATATTATTTCTTCTGTTAAATTATTAAAGTTTAAAATGTTTCCAAGATTTCCAAATCTTGTTTTTAAACTCATAACTTTATTTTCTCTTAAAGAGTCAATGGGAGGATTGGTAACCTGACTAAAATTTTGTCTAAAAAAATGATATAAAGGCCTATAACGATCTGATAAAACTGCTAAAGGGGTATCGTCACCCATAGATCCTGTTGCTTCCTTTGCTTCTTCTGCCATTGGATGCAGAATAAGCTCTAAATCCTCTATACTATAACCAAAAGTATGCTGTCTCTTTCTAAGTTCCTCTCCAAAAAAAATATGCTTTTCATTTTTAATTGGAAATTTTTTATCTAAATCAATTATTTGATTGTTAAAATGTTTAAACTCTTTTGCTAAATAATTTTTAATTTCATTATTTGTAAACACTTTTCCTTTGTTAATTCTTACTCCAATAATTTCTCCTGGGCCCAGTCTTCCCTTAGTTACTATTTTCTTTTCGTCTATTTCAACCATGCCAGTTTCAGACCCTGCACATAATATCTTGTCTCTAGTTATTGTGTATCTCATTGGACGAAGTCCATTTCTGTCAGTAGCTACTATTGCCCATTCATTATCCGTAGCAGCTATTGCGGCAGGTCCATCCCACGGTTCCATTGTGCTATTTAAAAAATTAAACAGTTGTTGATGATCCTTAGGTAAGGTTTTGCTTTTTTTTGACCAAGCATCTGGTATCAACATTAATTTTGCGAGTGGTGCAGATTGACCAGAAATATTCAATAATTCAAAAACACTATCTAAAGAGGCGGAGTCCGAAGAACCAGGGAGTATTACTGGTTTTAAATTTTCTATATTATCGAACAAAGGGCTTTCCATCTCTTGTTCATGCACTTTCATCCAATTATAATTTCCTTTAAGCGTATTAATTTCGCCATTATGGGCAATAGCTCTAAATGGTTGTGCTAAATCCCAACTTGGTGCCGTGTTTGTTGAAAATCTTTGATGAAATATAACAAAACGAGAAATAAATCTCTCATCCTGAAGATCTAAATAAAAATCTGAGATAGCCTCTGCTAAGAACATGCCTTTGTAAATAATTGACTTTGAACTTAGAGAACAGATATAGAAACCTTCAAGATTTTCTTTAATTACCTCTTTTTCAATTTTCCTTCTTGATTCATAAATTTTGCGCTCTAAATCTTTTCCAGTTAAATTTTTATCATTATACTTAAACAAAACTTGAGTAATTTCTGGTCTTGTTGATAAAGCTTTTTCACCTAAGACTTTTGTATTAACTGGAACTTGCCTCCAACCATAAATATTAAAATTACTTTTGGTTAATTCACTTTCAACCAATGTTCTTGATCTTTCTTGTGCCTCAAAATTATTTCTTGGCAAAAAAATCATACCAACACATATTTCTGAACCATCATTTTTATGACCGGTTATTTCAATTTTTTCATTAAAAAAATCAGCTGGAATTTCTAAGTGAATACCAGCTCCATCACCAGTTTTACCATCCGCATCTACTGCTCCTCTATGCCAAACAGCTTTTAATGCATTAATTCCATAATCAACAACTTTTCTAGATTTTTTACCCTCTGTAGATGCAATTAGTCCAACTCCACATGCATCATGTTCCATTTCTTTTGTGTAAACTTGTCCTTTTTTAAGTATATCTAAATTTTTATTATATAGATTTATCATGCGACTTTATTTTTTTTTAATTCTTTTGATTCTAAAAATTTCTTTATTGATGAGGCAACATCCCTTCCATCTTTAATGGCCCAAACTACTAAAGATGCACCTCTTATAATATCTCCTGCTGCGAAAACTCCTGGTAAATTTGTTTCCATTGTTTCAAAGTTTGTTTTTAAAGTCCCCCATCTTGTGACTTCTAAATCCTCTGCTCCAAATAGTTTTGGTAAATTTTCTGGATCAAATCCTAAAGCTTTAATAACAATATCAGCCTCAATATTAAAAACAGAATCTTTTTGGATTTCTGGTTTTCTCCTACCACTATCGTCAGCATCCCCAAGTTTAATCTTATTAACATCAATGCTTTCTACTGCATTCTTCCCAATAAATTCTTTGGGACTTGATAGCCAAATAAACTCAACCCCTTCCTCTTCTGCATTAGATACTTCTCTAGCTGATCCTGGCATATTTTCTTTATCTCTTCTGTATAGACATTTAACGGATTTTGCATTTTGTCTTATAGATGTTCTTACGCAGTCCATAGCGGTATCACCTCCACCAATTACAACAACATTCTTTCCTTCAGCATTTAGTGTTCCATCGTCAAATAATTTTACTTTATCTCCAAGACCTTTTTTATTTGAAGCTGTTAAAAACTCCATCGCAGGAAAAATATTTTTTAAACCCTGTCCTTTAATTTCAATTTCTCTTGACTTATAAACACCAGTTGCGATTAAAATTGCATCATGTTTATCTCTAAGTTGATCTAAAGAAGCATCTTTACCCACCTCAAAATTTTGAATAAATTTTATTCCACCTTCTTCTAGGAGTTTTGTTCTTCTCTCAACAACAAATTTTTCTAATTTAAAATTTGGGATCCCATAAATCAATAGTCCACCTGCTCTATCGTACCTGTCATATATAGTTATTTGATAACCATGTTTTCGAAGTTGTTCTGCAGCTGCAAGACCCGCTGGACCAGCACCTATAATTCCAATACTTTGATCTTTTTCATTTTTAACTTCTATTGGATTTATCCAACCTTTGTCCCATGCATTATCAGTGATATATTTTTCAATTGAACCAATGGTTACTGTTCCATGACCTGATTGTTCAATTACACAATTACCCTCACACAATCTATCTTGAGGACATATTCTTCCACAAACTTCAGGCATATTGTTTGTACTTTGAGATAGCTCATAAGCTTCCTTAAGTCTTCCTTCTGCGGTTAGTTTTAACCAATCGGGAATATTATTACTTAAAGGACAGTGGACTTGGCAAAAAGGAACACCGCATTGTGAACATCTGCTAGATTGCTCACTTGCCTTTTCAAATATAAAATCTTTATAAATTTCTTTAAAATCCTCTTTCCTATTCAACACCTCCCTTTTAGGGGGGGTTTGTTGACCTATTTTTACAAATTTGAGCATTTTTTTTGTCATTTTTAACCTTTTAAAATTAATGATATAACACCTATATTACGCAAGAAAAGCAAAATAAGGTCATTACTACTGACCTTTTTATATAGAAAAAACTACTAAAATAGTGAAATTTTAAAATTCACATATCTGTTATGCTGCCATGGAATTGTTTAATTTAAAGAATATTTGAGTTAGGAAACAAATTAAACAATGATTTTAAATTTTTTAGAAATTATAACTTTATCAGCAATACAAGGTATCACCGAATTTCTTCCAATTAGCTCCTCAGCCCATTTAATTTTAACCAGTGAAGTTTTAGAATTTCAAGTTAAGTCAATATTTATTGATACTGGAATGCACTTAGGTTCACTTTTAGCGATAATTATTTATTTTAAAACAGATCTTTTTAAAATTTTAGAAAATAAAAAACTATTATCATTAATAATATTTGGATCCATGCCCACAATAATTGTTGGTGCAATTTTGTATATGAGTGGGGCAATAAATTATTATAGAAGTATAGAAATAATAGCTTGGACTTCATTCATATTTGCCATTTTATTATATATTTCAGACAAATGTGAGGTTAAGAAAAATTATAATAATGACATAAACCTTAAATCAATTTTAATAATTGGGTTATTCCAAATAATTTCTTTGGTACCTGGGGTAAGTAGATCTGGCATAGTAATTACCGCAGGTAGATTCTTAAATTTTGATAGATATGACTCTTCCAAAATTTCGTTTTATTTATCAATACCTACTTTAAGTGGTGCAGCTTTTTTAAGTTTAAAAGATTTAAATTTTAATAATTCTGAATTTAACATTACAATTTTATATGGAATTTTTTTTTCTTTTATATTTTCATATTTAACAATTAAATATTTCTTAATTTTTATAAAAAAGTTTAGTTTAACATCTTTTGTTATTTATAGAATAATTTTATCTCTAATTTTATTTTACTTTTTATATAATTAATTTTTTTTTAATTCAGGTAACAATTGAGATATCAAAACACCTGTGAGAATAAATAAACAGCCAATTATATTATTAATATCAAGTATTTGAGAAAGGATAATCCAGGCAGCAACTGTAGCAAATACACCCTCTAACGAAAAAATAATAGCCGAAGGTGTAGGAGCAATATTTTGTTGAGCATAAATTTGCAAGACAAATGCTATGCCGCCAGATAATATTCCAGCATATAGTATCTGAATTTTTTGGCTTAGTATATTTGACCAGATAAAGTCTTCAAAAATTAAAGCTGGGACCAAAGAACAAATTGAAACAATAAATGTTTGCACTAAGCCAACTAATATTGGAGCGTTAAATTCTTTAATTATGATGCCAATAAAAATTATATGTAATGCCCAAAATAAAGCACATATAATTACAAGAGTATCTCCAATTCTTATTGTTGCGTCTTGAAAGTTTGTCAAAAAATAACCTCCTACTACGCAAAAAAAAACTGATGGCCATACACTCCAATGTAATTTCTTTTTAAAAAGAAAAAAAACAATAATTGGGACCATTGGTACATAAAAAATTGTAAAAAAAGCTGCATTTGCAACATCAGTAAAAAGTAAAGCGACTTGTTGAAACAATGAAGCAAGAAAAAGGTTTACGCCTACAATTATAGATAAAAAAATAAATCTATTTTTATTTTTTGACAAAACCTCTACAGTAGTTTTTTTTTCTAAAAAAAAGTAAAATGGTATCAGTGCTAAAAATCCTACGAAAAATCTTGTTGTATTAAACACATAGGGTCCAATAAGCTCCATGCCAGTATCTTGAGCAATAAATGTAGTTCCCCAAATAAAAGTGCAAAATAGAGCTGCAAACATTGACTGGGCTTTTGTCATTTATATCGCCAACCTATACGCAAAATTTTTTCCTAGGTTTTCTTTAAGATCATTATTAAACCTCGCGGCCTCAGCTCCATCAATTATTCTGTGGTCATAAGATAAAGACAATGGTAGCAAAGTTCTTTCTATTAATTTTCCATTAAAATGAGAATGAACCTTTCTCAATTTACCAATACCTAGAATAGCTACCTCAGGGAAATTAATTATAGGAGTAAAAAAAGATCCTCCGATACCTCCAAGACTTGTAATTGTCATTGATCCACCATAAAAATCTTTTTTATCTATTTTAAGTTTTCTACACTTTTCACTTACAATCTTAAGTTCCTCGGAAATCTGGTTAATATTTTTTTGATCTACATCTCTTAGTTTAGGAACCATTAATCCTTGTTCAGTATCAACTGCAATACCAATATGGAAGTATTTTTTTAATGTCATTTTACCACTTTCTATTTCGTCAATAGAGCAATTAAATGAGGGAAATTTTTTAAGAGTAGTAACCAATGCCTTAGTAATAAATGCTAATGGTGTAATTTTTTTTTTCTCACCGGTATATAAATCTTTAAGAGAATTTCTAAAGTTTTCCATTTCTGTAACATCTGCTTCATCATGATTTGTAACATGAGGAATAGTATTCCATGCATGGGAAAGATGAGTTGCTGCAAGCTTTTTAATTCTTGGTATTTCTTTAATTTCTATTTGACCAAAATCAGAATGAAGATATTCTGATTTTATTTCACTCGTAGTTGATTTATTTTTTTCAAAACCACCAACTTTTACAAATTTTTTAATATCCTCCTCAATAACTCTTCCTTCTCTTTTTGAGCCAGATACTAAATTAATATTAACTCCAAGCTCTCTTGCAAATTTTCTAGTTTTTGGACTTGCTGGCACTCTTTTTTTATCATTCATATTTATAACTTACTTGGGAAAGCTCTTTTTGTATCAATTTTATACTTTTTAATTGCATCCTTAGCTGGCTTAGAAGAAATTAATTGCTCGTTCGATAAAACGCTTAAAGCATATGTTACTATATGCTCTTTATCAACTTCAAAAAATTTTCTTAAATTTTTTCTCGTATCACTTCTACCAAAACCATCTGTACCTAAGGAATAAAAGCTGTTTTTTACAAAGGGTCTAATTTGCTCAGAATGACTTCGCATATAATCTGAGGCTGCTAATATAGGGTTATTTGATTGTCCTAAACATTGCTCTACATAAGAAATTTTATTTTTTTCATCTGGATTTAATAAATTGTATCTTTCAGTCTCCATGCCATCCCTAGCTAGTTCATTGAAACTAGTTACACTCCAAACTTCACTATCAATTCCATATTCATTTTGAAGGATTTCAGCACCACTTATTATTTCTCTTAGAATTGCCCCAGATCCAATTAACTGGATTTTAGTTTTTTTATTCTTATTAAATTCTTTAAACTTATACATTCCTTTAAGAATACTCTCTTCACACTTTTTATCCTTTGGTATAGCTGGATGTGGATAGTTTTCATTCATAGTGGTAATGTAATAAAAAATATTCTCTTTTTTTTCATGCATTCGTTTAAGGCCTTCTCTAAAGATAACAGCAAGTTCATAAGCAAAAGTTGGATCATAGGAAATACAGTTTGGTATTGTTGATGCTATAATATGACTATGTCCATCCTGATGTTGTAATCCTTCACCTGCCAACGTAGTTCTACCTGATGTTGCGCCAATTAAAAAACCTCTCGCTTGACTATCGCCAGCAGCCCAAGCAAAATCACCAACTCTTTGAAAACCAAACATTGAGTAAAATAAATATATTGGAATCATTTCAATATCATGATTTGTATAAGACGTTCCTGCAGCTATCCAAGATGACATTGATCCGGCTTCATTAATTCCTTCCTCTAAAACTTGGCCCTTTTTATCCTCTCTGTAAGAGCTTAATTGTTCAAAATCTTCCGGTTCGTATTTCTGTCCCTCATGTGCGTAGATACCAATTTTTTGAAAAAAACCTTCCATCCCAAAGGTTCTTGCTTCATCTGGAATAATTGGAACAAGTCTTGGGGCAACATTTTTATCTCTCAAAAGATTTGTTAATAATCTCACTAAAGCCATTGTTGTAGACATTTCTTTTTTTCCTGTAGATTCTTTCAAGAAATCAAAAATATCTTTTTGAGGTGCTTTTATTTGTTTAGCATAAGAAGTTCGTTCAGGAATAAATCCACCTAATTTTATTCTACGATCTTTTAAATATTTTATTTCTTCAGAATTATCATCTGGTCTAAAATATTGAATGTTTTGAACTTGTTTATCAGTCAATGGGACATCAAATCTATCTCTATAATACATTAAATCTTCAACACCCATTTTTTTTTGTTGATGAGTAGTGTTAACACTTTCTCCAGTTTTGCCCATTCCATAACCTTTAATTGTTTTTGCAATAATTACTGTTGGCTTTCCTTTATTTTTAGATGCTTGATCATAGGCTGCATAAACTTTATGTGGATCATGACCGCCTCGATTGAGCCTCCAAATATCTTTATCTGATAAATTTGACACTAATTCTCTTGTTTCAGGATATTTTCCAAAAAACTTTTCTCTTACATATAAACCATTTCTAGCTTTGTATGCTTGATATTCTCCATCTACTGTATCATTCATGATCTTTAATAAATGACCTGTCTTATCTTTTGCTAAAAGAGAGTCCCAATATGATCCCCATATTACTTTAATAACATCCCAGCCCGCACCTCTAAAAATTCCTTCTAATTCTTGTATAATTTTTCCATTTCCTCTAACAGGTCCGTCTAATCTTTGAAGATTACAATTTACTACAAAAATTAAATTATCAAGATTTTCTCTTGCAGCCAGACCTATTGCGCCCATAGACTCTGGTTCATCCATTTCACCATCTCCAAGAAAGGCCCATACTTTTCTACCCTCATCTTTAATTAATCCTCTATTAATCAAATACTTCATAAATCTTGCCTGATAAATTGCGAGCATAGGACCTATTCCCATAGAAACAGTTGGAAATTGCCAAAAACTTGGCATTAACCATGGGTGTGGATATGAAGATAGACCTCCTGGTATTACCTCTTGTCTAAAATTATCAAGTTGTTTTTCAGATAACCTTCCTTCTAAATAAGCTCTTGCATACATCCCTGGTGCGCTATGCCCTTGAAAATAAATTAAATCACCACCAAATTTATTATTTTTAGCTCTCCAAAAATGATTCATCCCCACATCATATAATGTTGCTGCAGATGCAAAAGTTCCTATATGCCCTCCGAGCTCTGGAAATTTTTTATTTGCTCTAACAACCATTGCTGCTGCATTCCATCTAATAAGAGATCTAATTCTTCGTTCAATGTTTTGGTCTCCAGGAGATTTTTTTTCTTTATCTGGAGAAATTGTATTAATGTAAGGAGTATTTCTAGAAAGGACCAAATCTGACCCCTGCCTATATGAATGTTCAATTAGCCGCTTTATCAAAAATTGTGCTCTATTACTTCCATCGGTCTCTAAGACTGAGGATAATGAGTCTATCCATTCTTTAGTTTCTAAAGGATCAATATCACCATTTTTGATTGTAGCCGAAACTTTATCCTTAGCAATTTTTATATTTTCCTTTTTGTTAATTTCTTTATCAGGTTCATTTATTACTTGATTTGATAATTCTTCTTTTTTAATAATTACAGTTTTTTCAGCTTCCTCTATTAAATTTTTTGTATTCTTAGGAATTTCAGAACTATCTTTTTTTGCATCTTGAGAACTGGATTTAGCACTACTTTCAGTTTCTAAAATTAAATCATCTTTTGAGACTTTGTCACCAACTTTCACTTTAATGTTCGTAATTTTTCCCTCTATTGTAGAAGGTACCTCTACGCTAGATTTATCGCTTTCTAATGTAACTACAGGATCACCTTTTTTAATTTCATCTCCTACTTTTACAATAACTTCTATAATCTCTACCTGCTCGAAATCTCCAATATCTGGAACTTTTAATTGAACTGACATAATTTAATTTTAACACATTTATATCTTTTTTTGGACATCCTTAAACGAGATAAAATGTACATGTTTAATTTATTATTAAAAAAATTTAAAAAATATAACGACTATGGCAATTTAGATGCGAGATATTGGGTACAAATGGCAATTTTGAGCAAAAATTATATCAGATCAAAAAACTAATCTCTTTCTAAACAAATTGCTATACCCATACCTCCTCCAATGCATAAAGTTGCTACGCCTTTCTTCGAATTTCTTTTTTGCATTTCGTGAATTAATGTAACTACCACTCTACAACCTGAGGCACCAATAGGGTGCCCAAGTGCAATTGCTCCACCATTAACATTAACTTTTTCTTGTGGAATTTTAAGCTGGGAAATAACTGCTAAACTCTGAGAAGCGAAAGCTTCATTAATTTCAAATAAGTCTATATCTTTAATTTCCCATTTTGCTTTACTTAAAGCCATATTAACTGCAGGGATTGGTCCAAGACCCATTAATGAAGGCTCAACACCGCAAGTTGCCCAAGAAACTATTTTTGCTAGTGGTTTTAAAGACCTAGCATTTGCCTCTTTTCTATTCATCAAGATCGTTGCAGCAGCTCCATCATTCAAGCCTGATGAATTCCCAGGTGTAACTGTTCCATTTTCTTTAAAAATAGTTTTTAAATTTTCTAAATTTTTTAATTCTAAATTTTTTCTAGGATGTTCATCTTTGTCAAAAACAAAGGAATTGTCATCTTTTTTAATTTTAAGCTTAATAATTTCATCGTTAAATTTATTTTCTCCAATTGCTTTTTGAGCTTTTTGTTGAGACTTAAAAGCAAATTCATCTTGTTCTTTTCTAGATATATTATATTTTTCCGCAACATTTTCTGCTGTTACACCCATGTGATAGTTGTTGAATGAGTCAATCAATCCATCTTTAAGCATCGTATCAATTAATTTATTTTCTGATAAAACTTTATCTTCTCTATAAAAAATTGCATGTGGGGCTCTAGACATATTTTCTTGCCCACCAGCTATAATAATCTTATTTTCACCCAACTTAATAGATTGGTACCCTGATACGATAGATCTCAATCCAGAGCCACAAACTTGATTAATTACATGAGCTGGTTTTGAAACAGGGAGTCCTGCATTAATAGAAGCTTGTCTAGCAGGATTTTGACCCGAAGCTGAAGTCAAAACCTGTCCCATAATTACTTCATCTATATCATCTGCTTTTAGATTAGATTCATGTATTACTTCCTTAATAACTACAGTACCTAATTTATCTGAACTTAAATTTTTTAATGAACCATTATAAGCCCCTATAGGTGTTCTAAGAGCACTTGTAATTACAATATCTAACGATTTGTCATTCATTATTAGGTAACATAATATTTTATCTGTTAAATTACATTAAAAACTTTATTATATAAGAATTTAGATTTTATTAACAAATTTAGCGCCTGTAGCTCAACTGGATAGAGCGCTTGGCTACGGACCAGGAGGTTCTGGGTTCAACTCCTAGCAGGCGCACCAAAATGAGGTAGTACTATGTTTAAATTTCTTTTTAAATTATCATTACAAAAATCTGTAATAGTCTTTTTTGCTTTTATTTTTATAATTTTATTAATTTTAACTTTTATATTATAAAAAAGTATGTCCAAAGAATTTAAACAAATAAGTTTAAAACCAGGTTTTATGAAACACAATGGAGGTGTTTTATTTAGAAATATTTCTGATACAGAGTATGAATTTAAGTCTACAATAAACGAAAATCACTTGAATGCAGCTGGTATCACTCATGGAGGATATTTGTCTGCTTTAGTAGATGCGGGCGCTGGGACAGCTGCACATCGATCAGCTGATAATGCTCCTTGTGTAACTATTTCATTAGATCTTAAATTCATAGGAGCATCAAAAATAGGTGACGAAATAATTGGACATGTTAAAATTTTAAAGAAAACAAAAACGTTAGTATTTTTATTTTGTGAGTTAAGATGTAAAGATAAGATTATTACATCAGCTTCAGGTGTTTGGAAAATATTAAAGATTAATCCTTCAGATTTAGGTCCTGGCGGTTAAACTTGTTCTTCTTGAATTTAAATAGCCAAAAATAAATAACAAAAGTATTGCTAATGGATAAATAATTGTTTTAGATGGTCTATCCACATTTTCTACTTTTAACTCACTTATATAATCCCCTATTTCAAATCCACTTTTTTTAGCTTTTCCATTCCATTTAATAGTATCAACAATAGATCTTTCATTTTCTTTAATGATACTCATACCGTATTCCTCAATATTGTATTCTTTATCAAATGTATTCTTATCAATAACAAATAGTTTATATCTTTCGCCATATTCAGTAATTCTTGTTACTTTAAAACGAACTTCTTTTTTTGGATTAAATTTAACCTCATTAATTTTTTCAATATTAATGTAATTGTATTTGGGATAAAATTTATTTAATACAAATTCTGGTGAAAGCAACGAAATAGATATAAATAAAAAAACTATTATTTCATACCATCTTAGTTTATTTATAAACCACCCCTGGGTTGCGGAAGTAAAAACTAAAATACCGGCCAGAGATGTAATAATAACTATAAGTGCATGCCAAAAATTTTCAATTCCTATTAATAATAATTCATGATTAAAAAGAAAAACAATTGGTAAAATCCCAGTTCTTAAACTATACCAAAATGCCTGAACACCTGTTTTTAATGGATCCCCACCAGATATTGCTGCAGCAGCATAAGATGCAAGCCCTACTGGTGGTGTTACATCAGCCATTAAACCAAAATAAAAAACAAATAAGTGAACAGCAATTAAGGGAAAAATGAATCCAGAAGCGTTACCAACATCAACTAAAACCGTTGCCATCAAGGATGCAACCACAACATAATTTGCAGTTGTTGGTAAACCCATCCCGAGCAAAAGACATAAAATAATTGTTAAAAATAACAAAATTACAACATTATCTTTTGCAATAGACTCTATAACTATTATTAAATTAGTACTTAAACCAGTAGATCCAACTGCACCTACAATAATCCCAGCTGTTGCAATTGCTATTCCAACGCCGACCATATTTAATGCACCTTTTTCAAATCCAATGATTGTCTGATTGAACCAAACTTTTAAACTATATTTAAAATCATCCTCTTTAATAATCTTATTAATAAGATTAACAATAATTAGAGAAATGGTCGCATAAAAAATTGAATATGATGCTGTAAATCTAAGATAAACAAGCATGTAGATTAATACAAAAATTGGAATTAAAAAGTGTAAACCAGATAAAAAAGTTTTCTTTAAATTTGGTACATCAGAGTCTTCCATGCCTTTTAAATTTAATTTTAATGCTTCTAAATGAGATATATAAAATAAGGCTATATAAGAAATTATAGCGGGTAAAAATGCATGCTTAACTACCTCAAAATAAGTAACACCAATAAAACTGGCCATTACAAATGCGGCTGCCCCCATAACTGGTGGCATTATCTGGCCGTTAACAGATGAGGAAACCTCAATTGCCCCTGCTTTCTCTTGAGAAAAACCAGTCTTTTTCATTATAGGGATTGTAAAAGTTCCTGTCGTAACTGTATTTGCAATTGAAGAACCTGATATCAATCCTGTCATTCCAGAACCAAGAATAGCTGCTTTGGCTGGGCCACCTCTCATTTTACCTACCATTGCAAAAGCTAAATCTAAAAAATATTTACCACCCCCTGCTGTTTCAAGAAGTGCACCAAATAGTACAAACAAAAAAATAAAATCAACTGATACCCCAATTGGTATACCAAATATCGCTTCTTGGTCCAACCATTGAAAACCAACCAACCTATTTAAGGATAATCCTCCGTGAGAAATAATTTCTGGCGCGTATCTTCCAAAATATGAAAATAACAAAAAACAAATTGCTATAATTACCAAAGGTAAACCGATGGCTCTTCTTGTTGCTTCAAGAAGAATTAAAATCCCACAACTCCCAATTATTAATTCAATAGGTAAATTAAAATTTTCATTAATGTTTATATTTAATAAAACTCCACCTCTGTCAACAAGTTGATCATAAAAGAAGTAGATATAAAGACATGAAAATGCACCCAGAAAACTAATCATAACATCTAAAGTTGAAATTTTTTTTCCTTTTGAAATTGGATAGATTAAAAAAGCTAAACATAAAGCAAATCCTAAATGAATAGCCCTTGCAGGTAGCCCTTTAAACATCCCAAAATTAAATAAAAAAGGGAATGGAGAAGCATACCAAAGCTGAAATAAAGACCAAATAATTGCAATAGCTGCAACTACTTTTAAATGTACCCCTGTAAGATTTCTTGTTGGAGATAAATCTTCATTTATTTTATTTTTGATTTTTTCGCTTAGAGACTGGCTCATTGGTATTATCTTATCATAAAAAAAAGGCCCGGTAAAAATACCAGGCCTTTTGATTTTGTTTAAAGTCTAAATTACATTAATCCAGCTTCTTTATAGTATTTAATAGCACCCGGATGTAATGGAGCAGATAAACCGTCTTTGATCATGTTTTTCTTTTCCAAAAATCCAAAAGCAGGATGTTGTTTTTTAAAGTCATCAAAGTTTTCCATCACAGCTTTTGTCACCAGATATACTAACTCCTCAGAAACTGAGGCACTCGTAACAACTGTAGCTTTTACACCAAAAGTAGTAGCATCTTTTTTTTGTCCCGTATAAGTTCCTTTAGGAATTACGGCTTTAGCATAATAGTCAGCGCCACTTATTAATCCTTGTACTTCAGAGCCTGTTAAATTAATTGGCGAAGCTTTAGCCGCACAAGTAGCTGCTTGCTCCATAGCTCCATTAGGAAAACCTACTGAATAACCAAAAGCATCTATTTTACCATCACAAAGAGCTTTAACTTGCTCAGATGAAGTAAGTTCAGTAGTTGATTTAAAGAAACTATTATCAACTCCCATAGCTTTCATTAGCTCTTCCATAGTTCCTCTTTGTCCAGAACCAGGGTTACCAATATTAACTACTTTTCCTTTCAAACCAGCAAAGTCTTTAATTTTTGCTTTTTTTCTAGCCCAAATTTGAAAAGGTTCGTTATGAACTGAAAATACAGCTCTCAGATCTCCAAATTTTTTGCCTTCCCATTTGCTCGAACCATTCACTGCATGATATTGCCAGTCTGATTGTGCAACTCCGAACTGGAATTCTCCAGCTGCAATTTGACCTATATTATAATTTGATCCTCCTGTTGAAGGAGCAGTACATCTATAGGCTTTTGCTGTACCTTTTTTTCTGCCATGTTCAGCGCTTATAGCTGACTTGTGTAGCATTTTACATATAGCGTTACCTGTCTGAAAATATACTCCAGTTGGTCCACCAGTTCCTATCGTAAAAAACTCTGCAGATTTTGCAACAACTGTAAAAGATAAAGAGGTTAACAATATCAAAAGAGCACTTGATAGGGATGTTATTATTTTTCTCATTATTTCTCTCCTATAATGTTTTTTTATTATTCAATTGTAACAATAATCTTAGGGGTATGTATAGAAGCTAATTTACATTGATTCAGACCATTTTTTCAACTTTTCAACTCCCTCAACTATCTTTGGGGCAAATTTTAATATTTGATTTTTATCAATTTTTTTATCTGTAATATTTTCCATAAACTTTTGTCCGTCAAAATCAGTAAAGCTTAATCTTGCTAGCATTTTACTTTCATCAAATCCAAAATCTGAACCAGGCAATAAAGCAACTCCTGTTTCTTCAAGTAGTTTGTTGCACAATTCTGTGGATGTTGAAAATTTTGTATCTAAAAACTCAGGCATAAGATAAAATCCACCTTGTGGTTTATCTATTCTTATTTTATTTGATTTTAAATTTTCATAAACATAATTACCAATAGATTGAAGAATATTTTTTGAATTATCTTTATAGGTTTTATAATCCTTTGAATAAGCAATTATTGACGCGTATTGAATCGGGGCACTTACAGAAGAAAAAGTTTCACTTGCTAAGACATTTAACGAATCTTTTAATTTCTTTAAAGAATTAGGAATTATAAAATAACCTAATCTCCACCCGCCAGCTCCACACCACTTGCTAATACCTGTGCTTATAATAGTTTTTTCTGGACAAAAATTTGAAATGGATTTAAAATTTTTTTTAAAACTTAGTTCAGAATAAATCTCATCCGATAGAATCGTAAGGTTATATTTTTTAGTTACATCAGAAATTTCTTGTAAGTTTTCACAAATTTGGCCAGAAGGATTATTTGGTGAGTTTAAAAATAGTAAATAATTTTTGCTTTTATCTCTTAAAATAATTTCCTCTATTTTTTCAGCTGTGGGAAACCAATTATTTTCTCTTGTAGTTTCTATCTTATTAATTTTATTTCTTCCCAATGTTGCTTGTGGTGCATAAGAAACCCAGCTAGGCACAGGTAATATTATTTCTCCATCAAAAATAATATTTAATAAAAACATTAATTCCTTAGAGCCAGGACCTATAATAACATCTCCACTTTTATAATTATAATCTTTTATTTTTGAGTTATGTTTTGCAACGACATCTCTAAGTTCTTTCAATCCTTGCATTGGCAAATATTTATTTTTATGAGCATTATTTTTTAATTCATTCACTATATCTTTTGGTATTTGAAAAGGAGATTGTCCAAAACCAAATTTAAAAACTGTATTACCTTTGCTTTCTAGATCTTTTGAAATCTCGTTTATTTTTAAAGTCGATGAAGGTTTTAAATTTTTGACTATATCTTTTAACATTAGTATTTATATTCTTTAAAATATTGTTATAGAATTATTTTTATTTATGCTATTGTAATTCAAACTGGTAAGGTAAATGAGAACTTTTTTCCCTCCGATTCGGTCATGTTTTAGTCTATTTTTGTTCTTTATGACTAACAAGATGTGGTAGGCAAAAAAAAAATAATACTAAAGATAGAAATGAAAAAAAATAAAATTACTGCTGTTCTCGGGCCAACAAACACTGGAAAAACCCACTTAGCGATCGAAACAATGTTGTCATTTAACAGTGGCATGATTGGTTTTCCACTTAGATTATTAGCTAGGGAAGTTTATGACAAAGTAATAAAAAAAGTTAAAATTGATACAGTTGCTTTGATTACAGGTGAGGAGAAAATTATTCCTACTAATGCAAAATATTTTCTATGCACAGTAGAGTCAATGCCAATAGATAAACACTTGGATTTTGTTGGTATAGATGAAATTCAAATGTGTGCAGATCATGAAAGAGGGCACATTTTTACAGACAGATTTCTAAATTTAAGAGGTGAAAGGTTAACTATGTTAATGGGATCAAATACAATAAAAAATATTGTAAAAAGACTTGATGATGACATTGAATTTATTAACAGACCAAGACTTTCAAAATTAACTTATTCGGGTCATAAAAAAATTTCAAGAATAGAGAGAAAGACAGCAATTATAGCTTTTTCTACGGAAGAAGTTTATGCAATTGCTGAATTAGTAAGGCGCCAAAAAGGTGGCGCAGCAATAGTAATGGGATCTTTAAGTCCAAAAACAAGAAATGCTCAAGTAGAGCTTTATCAGTCAGGTGATGTTGATTACCTAGTCGCAACAGATGCTATTGGTATGGGAATAAATATGGATTTAGATAATGTTTATTTTTCAAATATTAAAAAGTTTGATGGAAGAAAACAAAGAAGACTTAATTTATCAGAGATTGGTCAAATAGCTGGGAGGGCCGGAAGATTTCTAAATGATGGATACTTTGGAATTACAGGAGATTGTAAGGAAATAAATGCTGAAGAAGTAGATCTATTGGAAAATCATAGATTTGAGGAAATAAGGACTTTATTTTGGAGAAACTCAAATCTTAATTTTGATAATGCGCATAAATTGATAAAATCTCTTGATGAAAAACCAAGAGAGGATTGGTTAAGAAAAATACACGAATGTGAAGATGAAAGGGTATTAAAATATTTTTTAAAAGATTTAGACTCAGCCAGTATAAAAGATGATAAAAAAACACTTCAATTATTATGGGAATGTTGTCAAATTCCTGATTTTGTAAAAAAAACTTATGGAAATCATTATGAGGTGGTGAGTAAGGTTTTTGAATTCTTAAATAGTGAAAAGAGTAGAATACCCAATGAATATATGAGATTACAACTAACAAAATTAGAAAAACTAGACGGAAACGTAGATTCTTTATCAAATAGAATTGCAAATGTAAGAACTTGGTCTTATGTTTCTAATAAAAATAATTGGGTTGAAAACCAAAACTATTGGATTGAAAAAACAAAATTACTTGAGGACAAACTATCAGATAGATTACATGAAGAGTTAACAAAAACATTTATAGATAAAAGAGCAAGTGTGCTAGCTAGAGGATTAAAACAAGATATGGAATTTAAAACTGAAATAAGAGAGGATGATAAGGTAATAATCGATAAACAATTTATCGGCAAAATAAAAGGTCTAAAACTTGAACTTGATTTAAAAACAGGCGCACTTGATACAGATATAAAATCCCTTAAAAAAGCCGCAAGACAAACAGTTGGTCCTGAACTAGAAAAAAGAATAAAAATTATTATTGATACAGGTTTACTTCTACTTAAAGAAGATTTTAAAATTTATTGGAATAAGTTTCCTATAGCAAAACTTATACCAGGAAAAGATTACCTAAGACCAGAATTTGAGTTAATTGTAGATGATATTTTAGAGATAAATAACAAAAAAAAATTATCTGAGTTTATAGAAAAATGGATCAAGGATAAAATAAATTCAACTTTAAAAAGTTTAATTGATCTTAAAAATATTGAAGAGAATAACTCCTCAATTAAAGCTTTGGCATATCAACTTTATGAAAATAATGGCGTTCTAAAAAGAGAGAAAGTAATTACATATTTGAAACAGCTTGGGCAAGATGAGCGTAAAATTTTACGTAAACTTGGAGTAAAGTTTGGAAGATATCATGTGTATCTTCATAAATTAATCAAACCAGATCCTGTTTCTTTGAGAACTTTACTCTGGAAAAATTTTCATCAAAAATATTTTGATTTAATTCCACCAACTTTTGGATTGAATTTCATAGAGGATAAAAATTATAAAAATAAAAACTTTATGCTTTTATGTGGATTTGAAAATTTTGATAGTTTTTTTGTAAGAATTGATATTCTTGAAAGACTATATATCCAAATTATTAATTCAAATTTAGACCAAAAAGCAGAAATAAAACTTATTCCTGAAATGCTTAATTTACTTGGATGCACCAAAGATAATTTTAAAAAATTAATAGAAAAAATGAATTATACTGTTTTAGAAAAAAATAATGAGCTATTTTTTAAGTATAAGCATACAAAAAAAACTAAAAAGGCATCTAATAAACAATCAATAAATAATAGTCCTTTTAAAGTTTTAAAAAAAATAAATTTTAAATAATGATTAATTTTTTTAACAAAAAAAAAGATGATGACAGTAAAAATTTTTTACTAAATATTGCATCATTATTAATACATGCAGCAAAAATAGACGAAAACTATACTGAAAAAGAAAAAAATATTATAAAACAAACATTATTAAAATTAACTAATGAAAATTTTAATATAGAAGAGTTAATGCAAAAAGCTGAAGAAAGTGAAAGAAATTCAAATCAAATACTAAATTTTACCAAAGAGATAAAAATTTTACCTAACTCACAAAAAATTGAAATTATTGAAGCATTATGGAGCATAATATATTCAAATCAAGACGCTGATATTTATGAAACAAATTTGATGAGACGATTGGCAGGATTGCTTTATATAGATAAAAAAGTGATGAGTGAAATTAAAGAAAAAACTAAAAAGAAATTTTCTTAATGACTTATGTAGTAAACGAGAAATGTATTAAATGTAAATTAATGGATTGTGTAGAGGTTTGTCCTGTTGATTGTTTTTATGAGGGAAAAAATATGCTTGTAATTAAACCGGATGAGTGTATAGATTGTGGCGTTTGTGAACCAGAATGTCCTGTAGATGCCATAACAGCCGATACAGAACCTGGTGCTGATAAATGGTTAAAACTTAATACTGAATATTCTGAAGTTTGGCCAAATATCGTGACAAAAAAAGATCCGCCAAAGGATCACGAAAAATATAGAAATGAAAAAGATAAATTTAAAAAATATTTTAAAGAAAACATTTAAAAAAACTCCTACTAAAAATAAAAAGAATAAACTTCAAAATAAGAAAAAAACTAAGAATAAAAAATCATTAAAACTTTCTAAAATAGATAAAACAAAAAGTAAAATTAAAAAAGTCATCAAAACTAAAAAAATCAAGAATGATAAACTAGAAATTAAAAATGAAAATTTAAGAATAAGCAAAACTAATGAAATTAAACCAGAAATTAAAAAAGTAAAAAAACAAAGTACTGAAAAAAGAGAATATAAAATTAAAGACTATGTTGTTTATCCAAAACATGGTGTTGGTC
>MDSW01054306.1_pt1 | contig 20762 bp, 17 predicted proteins | sample 811171 | NCBI WGS metagenome assembly MDSW01 (sample SAMN05326641, study PRJNA326480) | marine metagenome | isolation source: seawater | place: Atlantic Ocean: North West | collected 2012 | reverse complement strand
ATTCTGAAGGATGACGGTGGGCATTCTCAATCGCTCGCGGACGCCATTCGGGATGTGAAGGAACAGGTTTCCTGCTGTGGCACCTGCTATCAGTTGACCGATGTCGATCCATGTCGTCTCTGTTCCGATCCGAAACGAGATGCCTCGACCGTGCTCGTGATCGAGCAGCCGGGTGATCTCATGACATTCGAGGCGACGGGCATGTACCGGGGCATCTACCACGTCCTGGCTGGCCGCATTGATCCACTCGCTGGAATTGGTCCGGATGATCTCACGGTTCAATCCTTCCTTGACAGAGTCGACGATCCCGCCAGGAACGCACGCGGTATCAGGATCGAAGAGGTCATCCTGGGCCTCAATCCCAATCTGGAAGGTGACAGTACGACCTTGTATCTCGCTGAGGCACTTGAGCAGCGGGATGTGAGAGTCACTCGGCTGGCTCGAGGGTTGCCGAGTGGTTCACAACTCGAATTCGCCAATACCGCCATCATTGCCGATGCGTTGCATGGTCGGCAGGGGCTGGCCGGTTCCGGTGATTCCAGTGCGTGACGCTTTGTCATTCTTGATCGGTATGGCTGGCGTTATGATGGCATCGGAGCCCAGAAGATGATGCGTTTCGATACATCACAGCAGATGAAACTTGGTCAGCAGATGAAGCTGAGTCCAAGGATGATCCAGTCCATGGAGATTCTCCAGATGCCGATTCTGGCCCTCCAGGAACGCATCGATCAGGAGCTTGAAACCAACATCGCTCTGGAAGTGAATGAGGAACAGGCTGCTGGTCCAACCGAGACGGATCGTGATCGGGACATTGAAAGCCAGGAAATGGTCGTCGGGGATACGACTCATGACGGCGCCGACGATTTTGCGAGGCTGGACTCGATGGAGAAGACCTATCGAGAGGCCTTTGACAATGAATATTCTTCAGGCAGCCTCTCGTCATCAAGGCTTTCGGGTGAGCGTGATGCCAAGATGGATGCCATGGCGAGCATCCGTGCTCGTGGCGAACGATTGTCCGAGCAGGTTCTTCATCAATGGACGTTTGCCGAGGTCGATGAAGAGATCGGCCGTGCGGGTCGGATCATTCTCGAGTATCTCAATGATGATGGATTGCTCGAGGCCGATCTGGAGACCATCCTCGAGCAGCGTGGTGGAAGTGAAGAGGCGAGGGGACTTGATCTCGACAGTTTCCAGGAGGCGCTGACAGCGATCCATCACTGGATCGAGCCGGCAGGACTGGCTGCTCGAAGCATCAAGGAGTGCTTGCTCCTTCAGGTTGATGCGTTGGAGCGGGCGAAGGATGCAGAGGAATCAGAGCCTTGGGAGGATGTCCGTCGACTCATTGATGGTCACATGGATGATCTCGTTCAGAATCGACTGCCTCGCATCGTTCAGGAGACCGGGCTGGACATGGACCGTGTCCGTGAGGCCATGAACCTGATGCATCGTCTGGATCTGGCTCCGGGAAAGCGACTTGTTAGTGAGGACGTGAAGCCCATTCTGCCGGATGTCATCGTGGAGTATGACGAAGAGAATGATGCCTACATTGCTGCTTTGTGCGACGGTGTGATTCCACCACTTCGAGTCTCACCACGATACGAGGAGATGTCGAAGGACAAGGAGTTCGACAAGGAGACCCGTGAGTTTCTGGGCCGGAGCGTCGGAAATGCACGCTGGATCATCGAATCGATCAATCAACGGAAGAACTCGTTGTTGCGTGTAGTCAATGTCGTTCTCACCAGGCAGCGTGAGTACTTCGACATTGGTCCTCAGCAGTTGAAGCCACTTCCGATGGTGGAAGTAGCGGATCAATTGGGGATCCATGTGGCGACGGTCAGTCGAGCAGTGGCCGACAAGTGGATGCAGACGCCACGAGGTATTGTTCCTCTTCGTCGCTTCTTCTCCGGAGGAACCGAGACGGCTACTGGCGAAAACATGAGCTGGGAGGCGGTCAAGGCGGTCCTTCAGGAAATCGTCGCGGCCGAAGACAAGTCCCATCCCCTGAGTGACGAGGCGATCGCCGCAGAGCTCAAGGAGCGGGGGATCGACATCGCTCGGCGAACGGTTGTGAAGTATCGCCAGCAGCTGGGCATTCCACCCGGCAGGCTTCGCAAGCAGTATTGACAATCAGATCGAGGTGATCTCGTCGACCTTCTTGGACACGATCTGATCGATCTGGGCCACCCGACCTTTGGTGGCATCGTCAATATTCGACTTCGCAGCCTTGCCCTGATCTTCGGACATCGTGCTGCTCTTGTCCTTGACGAGCGAGTCGATCTGCTTCTGGGCATCCCGACGTTCATTCCGGATGGCGACCTTGGAGTCTTCGCCCATCTTCTTGGCCTGGGTGGCAAGCTGATTTCGGCGTTCGGCAGACGGTGACGGTACGGCAATCCGCACGGTATCGCCGTCGACTGTTGGATTCAGGCCCAGATCGGATGACTCGATGGTCTTCACGATGCTGCTCTTCGAAGAAGGATCGAATGGCTTGACGAGAAGCTGTGTCGGCTCGGGAACGCTGATGGCGGCAAGGTCCCGCAGGTCCGTGCTCGAGCCGTAGTAATCCACTTTCAGGTACTCGATCAGAGCCGTAGAGGCTCGGCCGGTGCGGATGCCGCGAAGTTCCTTCGTGAGGTAATCGACGGCCTTGTCCATGCCCTGCTCGGCAGACTTGAGTATTGATTTCTCGTCCATCTTGTTCACTCCACGTTTCTATGCGGAAGGCGGTGCTTCCGACTCATGTCGTCAGGTGCTGACCGGGCTGGGATTGCTGGATGCGTTGGCATTCACGAGCGTTCCGATGTTGTCGCCCTGAACGACTCGTCGGATATTGCCTTTTTCGTGGTAGTTGAAGACCACGATCGGCAGATTGTGCTCCATGCACATGGACATGGCGGTGATGTCCATGACGCCGAGTTGCAGTTCGACGGCCTCACGGAAACTGAGTTGCTGGTACTTGGTGGCATCAGGGTTCTTCTTCGGGTCGCTCGTGTAGATGCCATCCACCTTCGTGGCCTTGAGAAGCACGTCGCAATTGAGTTCCGTTGCCCGCAGTGATGCACAGGTGTCGGTGGTGAAGAAGGGGTTCCCCGTTCCTGCCGAGAGGATCAGGACCCGGCCTTTCTCGAAATGTCGAAGGGCTCGCTTGCGGATGAATGATTCCGCCAGGGCGGGCAGGGAGATGGCCGACATCAGTCTGGCAGGCTGGCCCATCTGCTCAAGCCGTTCCTTCAGGGCCATGCCATTCATGACGGTGCCGAGCATGCCCATGTAGTCGGCGGTGGACTGGTCGATTTCAAGCCTTGCGGCCAGATCAGCACCACGGATGATATTGCCGCCTCCAGTCACGACTGCGATCTGAGCTCCCGTCTTCGCCGCGTCTGCGATCTCATTGGCGATATGCGAGAGTGATTCCGGGTCGATCCCGGACTCCCCAGGTCGGCAGAAACTCTCGCCGCTGATTTTGAGCAGCACTCGGCGATACGGTGATGAACCTGCCATTGAGCAATCCTTTCGGGAGGGCATTGGACCCGCAACCGGCGGGTTGGTCAAGGCGAATGGAAAAGGGGGTCCATCTGGTGGCCCCTCATGCCGGGAATCAGGTTTCTGATCATTCCCGGGAGGAACATCTCAGCGGGATGGAGAGTAGGCTGGGATGGGCTCCGTCCCTGGTCGCCAGCGGTTCGTATCGAGGTACCCCATGCGTCTCCCAGATCGCAAACAAGTCGAACAGTCCGAGCAGCTTCGTCGGGAAGTGATGAAGCGGAAGCTCTGGCAGTTGATTGCGATCGCAGCGGCATGTTCGCTCCTGTTCCATGTGGGGGCCATGATCTATCTGGGCTTGATCCAGCGGGCCGGCCCGCCCGGTCAGGTGGTCGAGATGGTGGTCGAGTTTCCGACTTCCCGTGTCGTCGAGGAACTCACTTCGATGTCCAATACCGAGCTTTCCGAGCCGGATCAGCAATCCAACTCGGAGCTTGATCAGCTTCTGGAGCCGGAGACGCCATCACCCCAGGAATCCTCTGCTGCGCAGCTCTCCGAATCGGATGTCGGTGCAACGCCTGTCATGGGAGGCGCCGGGAGCAGGGGGGTCAGCGGCCAGAGCGCGCTCGGCGGTGCCGGCGGAGCGGCATCCTTCTTCGGGATCTCGAGCAAGGGTGAGCGATTCGCGTACATCGTCGACAAGTCGGGTTCGATGTCGCGTCAGAAGATGGCGCTGGCGACTTCGGAACTGATGAGGTCGGTCAGAAGCCTCCCGGATTATGCCTCCTTCTTCGTGGTGTTCTTCTCGAGCAGCATGGACCTGCCTTCCTGGCAGAAAAACTGGGTCCGTGCCAGGCAGAAGGAATTCACGGCCCTCTCAAGATGGGTTTCCGGAATCGATACAGGCGGAAGTACCGAGCCGCTCGGTTCGTTCCGTCGTGTGCTTGGTTTGAACCCCAAGCCCGATGTCATCTATTTCCTGACTGATGGCGAAGTCTACGGAGTGACCGCTGAGGAAATCGCCAATCTCAACAGGCGTGGTCAGCCTACGGTGATCAATACGATTGCCTATGCGACACAGCAGAGCCAGCAGCTCCTCGAGCAGATCGCCCGTGAGTCCGGTGGGGTCTATCGATTCGTTCCCGTCAGGACTGCACCATGATTGTTCTCTTGTCAGCCTGGCTTGGTCTCAGTCTCTCTCTGGGTCTCGATGTCATCGATCTGAGAGGTGATCGTGGTGAGTTGAAGGGTTCCATTCTCTCCTCGGACGAGTCATCGCTCCGCTATGAAGATCAGGACGGCAATCGTCAGCGTGTGGCCTGGGATCTGGTTCGGGATATCAGGCTTGATGACGATGCTCAGCCAACCGCGATGATGAAGACGCAGTTGAAGCGTGCTGATGACATCTGGCGAGCGCGTTCGCGGCTTCAGCGTGGAGATGTTCTTCTGGCGGAGCCGTTGTTCGAGAGGCTCTTCCGTCCATCCGCCCAGAATCGAGATGAGACCTCTCTGATCATCGCAGAGGGGCTGCTTCGTTGTCGTCTGAGTCGGGGTCGTCTCGTGGATTCGATTCTGCCTGCACTGGAAACGATGAGATTGAAGCGACTTGGTGTCGAGACCGATCGGTATGCACAGATGGGCATTCTGAGTGATCCGGAATCGCAGCTGTGCATCTACCTTCCCCCGGCCTGGGGCCATGAACGTGTCGGGCCTCGAGTGCTCGCTCAGATCGACGAATGGGATTCGGGTGGGGACGACTCGCTGGCCGAGATCGCCAGGGCCTACCGGATTCTGGCAGCCCATCCTTCGGGACTGATTCCGCTTGATGTTCTCGATGGGCAGGACTGGTCCAAGGGCCCCGGAATCGAACTGCTGACGCTTGCGCTGGAATCCCGTTCAGAGTCTTCGGAACAACGGCGAACTGCGCGAGATCGCCTTCGGCAGATGTTCAAGAAGGCATCCGTCTGGAATCGACCATGGCTGCGTTACATCCTTGGTGTTTCTCTCCTTCTGGAACCCGGTGAAGGGATGAGAAGAAAGGGTCTGGTCGAGTTGGCCTGGCTGCCGGCATTTCACGCAGAAACACATCCCTATCTGGCTGGGAGGGCGATGGCTATGATGGCCGCCGAACTGGAACGCCAGGGCGAGACGCGGTCAGCGACCATGCTTCGGCAGGAACTGCTTGCCATCTATGGAGATCATCCGGCGTTTCAATCGGGAACACTCGAGGATGATCGTCAATCAAGTAAGGAACCGAATCAATGATGATTGTGCCGTGCAACTTGCTTCCATGGCTTGCCGTCGGGGCGCCTGTCGTCGAAATGCCAGCTGCTCGAACATGGTGGGATACCGTCATGGATGGTGGCCTGGTCGGGTTCATCATCATCGGTCTGAGCATCATCGCACTGGCGCTCTGCATCATTCATTTCATGCAGATTCGGCGGGCATCCCTGCTGCCCGCAGACCAGCTCGATGCCATCGATCGGCATCTGGTCGCTGGAGATGTCGAAGGTGCAACGGCCTATTGTCTTGATCCTGCCAACGACAGTTTTCTGACTCGTGTCATGGCAGCAGGTCTTTCGAGGTACCAGGCTTCGGCGTTCGGTGTCTTCGAGATCAAGAACACCATCGAGGAGGCCGGACAGGACCAGGCGGCTCGTCTCTACAGGTCAACGGATGGTCTTGGTGTCATCGGAACCATTGCGCCTCTGTTGGGTCTTCTGGGGACAGTCGTCGGCATGGTGGGGGCATTCGAATCCATGTCCATGAGTGGTGGCTCGAACTACGAGCAACTGGCCGCCAACATCAGCATGGCTCTGGTCACGACACTCATGGGGTTGTCGCTGGCGATTCCCTGTGTAGCGCTCTTTACGTGGTTTCGAAACAGGATTGATGCACTTGCCTCCGAAGCGGGCCGGCAGGTGGAACGTCTTGTTACGCATCTGGAGAGTGGGGCAATCGTGGATTCCAAACTGGCGAGCAATCCTCAGGGCAGGAACAGCTGATGCGATTCTCGCCACATGGAAAACGCGACAGGCGGCTGATCGTCGAGTTGACCTCGATGGTCGACATCGTCTTCCTGTTGATCATTTTCTTCATGGTGACATCGGACTTCGCAAGAGATGCTCGAGCTGAAGTGGATCTGCCGCGTTTGCAGGGAGAGCAGTCGGGCGACTCTGAGGAGGCTGGATTGTTCATCAACATCGATGCCTCCGGGAACATCATTCTTTCGACATCGGAATCGCCTGTGACAATCGAGCAGTTGCGAGCACGGCTGGCCGTCATGGTCCGGGAGGAGTTCTCGCCGAAGGTCACTGTTCGTGCGGATCGAGAGGCATCGATCGTTCGATTCAATGAAGTCATTCTCGCGCTGGATGAAAGTGGTATTTCTTCTGCACGCATCGCGACCGAGGTACCTCGCTAGATCATCATGAAATTCACCACGAGACAGCATCGAGCAGGAAACAGGCTGGCCATGAACATGACCAGCATGATCGATGTCACCTTTCTGCTTCTCGTGTACTTCATGGTTTCGACCGTACTGGCGAGTCCTGAAGACAGGTTGACGCCGACGATTCGCACTCAGAAGGAAGCCGCCAGTGGCAGCGATGCGGATTTTCAGCCTCAGATCGTTGATGTCATGCTCTTTGATGGGAAGCCCGTCTATCGACTTGGTCAACTGGATATCCGTTCTGCCACGGAGTTGACACAGCGACTCTCGAACCTTCCGACGGAACTTGGAGTATTCATCCGAGGGGGGGAAGGTGTTTCGGTCGGATTTACCATGGCGGCTGTCCAGGCGGCGCGTGACGCCGGCTTCGATCAGGTGACCTATGTTCCACTTGATTAGTGATCATCGCTCGTTCATGTCACTCATGCGATTGATCCTTGGGGTGCTTGTTGCCGGACTGTTGTCCGTGCCAGCATCTCCAGCATCGGCCGATGAGGTCGACGTCTGGCTCGAGGAACGGGGATTGACTCGTCTGCTGATCGATCATCTCGAGCAGAGTCTCTCCTCGATGGGGTCTGAGAAACGAGCGGAGACCACTCTGCGACTTGCTCGACTGTATTCGGAGCTCCTTGCCGAAACCGATGACCGGGCACAGCGCATCATTCTCGAAGAACGCAGCAAGCGTTTGCTCGATGAAGTCAGTGGCGTGGCTGCAGAAGCCTTGCGGCTGGAAATTCTTCATAGTGCATACCTGAACATTGAGGAATCAGCGGAACGTCATCGCCTCCGTGTTCTCGATCAATCTGATGTTGGAAAGATCGTCGATGACATCAGGGTCCTCATCGATTCTCTCGACATGCAGAAGAAGCGTGTACAGGGTCTCATCAAGCAGAGAAGTCGATCGCTTGGCACTCGGCGAACGCGTGGGACTGGATTGAGCGCACTGAATTCGCTTGAGGAGATGGAGTCCCGGATCGAATATCTGTCGGGCTGGTGTCACTACTATCTCGGGTGGCTGACGGGATCCATCGCGGATATTGAAGTTGCCGAGCAGGCATTTTCCAGGATTCTGAAGTTGGAGCAGGTCGATCCGGAGCAGGTCTCACGCGATCTGCGATCCTCTCCGGCCATCTCATGGACCATCATTGGAATGGCCTTGACCAGTTCCATTCGATCATCCGATTCGATTGCGCTTCGATGGCTGGATCTCCTGGATGAATCGAACGTTCCTGAAGACATCAGGGATCAGGTACCGGGATGGAGATTGGCTGTTCTGCTCGAACATGGCCGCTTCTCACAGGCATTTCAGTTGCTGAAAGCCATGGAGTATCTTCCCGGAGGTCGACCCATTTCATGGGTTCGGTTGGCTGCCGTCGTTGCCTTGGAGCATCACGGCGAGCCGGAGGCGGATCTTCTGGCGGCCGAAGCGTTGGTGATTCTCGCGGTCAAGGGAGAGCTTGCTCAGATCCAGGACATCGTTGATCGCTATGGCGATGCTGTTGGTCTGGATGCGTTTGCATTCAACTATGCCAGAGCGATCATGGATTTTCGCTATGCACAAGAATTGACTGATGCTGTGCCGCCGGCCTCCGAGGCGGATCGTGGAGATGCCTGGCGACGCGCGTTGAATGCCATCGAGCATGCGATGAATTCGGGAGATGCCGTTGAGTATGAATCCGCTTCGAATCAGGTACTCCTGCTGAAGGCATGGTGTCTTTACCACCTTCACAGATATGAGCAGTCTCGAGATCTGTTCCTCGCACTTTCGAACGACTTGAAGGATCTCGAGGCGGCCGAGTCGTTGTGGATGGCCTATGTGTCCGAGGAGCGGCGTTGCGTACGGGATTCGATCAGCGACGGTGATCTGAGAGACGATCTTGCATCCCAGTATTTCGACCGTTTTCCAATGGGCCAGAGAGCAGGTGAACTCAGACTGCAGCGAGCTTCTCGCAGCAGTGATCCGACTCGTGCTCAGATCGATGAGCTCATGCGTGTTCCGCTTGATTCCGATGCCTATCCAGCCGCAAGAATGAGAGCCGCGGACATCCTCTACAAACTGTATCGAGAGGGAGATCGCAGTCAGAAGGCGGATGCTGCTGCGGAGTATCTCGCCATGGCGGTCACCATGATGCAGGAGGACCACCGCCGGGGCGATGATGTTTCTGCGGACAGAAGTGTAGCGCGGGCAAGACGTGTCCTTGAAGTCGCGACGCATCCGGATGTCCGTCGGTTCGTTGCCGCTGAATCCGCATTGCAGATTCTCAGGAACAGGCCTGACCACATCGAAGCTGCAGATGCTGAGCTGGATGATGAGGTGGACTATCGGGAACTGCTGATGTGTCTGACTCGTGAGGAGATCCCACGAGCTCAGGCAATTGGTGATCGACTGCATGCCAGAAACCCGGATTCGATCTGGTCGAAGCTGGGTGTCCGCCGACTCCTTCAGCACGCCAGGCAGCATGTCCGAACTCTGTCCGGCTCGGCAAGAACCACTGCGCTCGAGTCGATCATTCGAAACGGCGACTATGTCCTCTCGGCTTTTCCATCGCTGAGCACTGCTGTTGAAAGTCCAGATGGACGACTCGTCGCCTTCAGTGTCGCAGAAGCGTCTGCGGAACTCTGGTTCGAACGTGGCGTGGAATCTCTGAGAGATCAGGCATGGGAGATCTATGGCGCGCTTCTGGAGCACGCTCCACGAGACAAGTCGTTCCTGACTGCTCGAGGGCGTCTGGCTTCCCAGATCGGCCAGATTGACGAAGCCTTGAGGTGCTGGCGGATTGTCACTGCGGGAAGCCGTCAAGGGTCCGATGACTGGTTTGAAGCCAGGACTCACATTCTGGAGGCATTGGCAGCTTCGGATGCTGATCGAGCTCGAGAGGTCATGACCCAGCATCTGGCTTTGTTTCCAGAATACGGTCCGGACCTCTGGGCTGAACGACTCAAGCGGATTGCCGACGAACTCGGAATGGATCGCCCAGCGCCGACGTCAACGGAGGGATCCTGAATGAACAGTCATGATCCCATGAGACGATTTCTGGGTCTTGAGCCATCGGCGGATCCGTTCAAGGTCCTTGGACTGGAGCCGGATCAGCTTGATGTGAATTTGATTCGCCGTGCAGTTGATCGGCGTCATCAAGAAATCGACGAACACCCTGACGGCCAGTCGGAAGAGGCCCGGGACGTGAGGCAGCATGTCGAAGATGCGGCATCCTTGCTTCTCGACTCGGCATCCAGGCTGGCAGCCTTGGCCCGTCATATTCCTGAAGACTTGAAGGATTCGGGGCGTTCGCGTCCGGAAGGTGTCGTCGGCATCACTGAATTTGACCGGGAGGTCCTCGGCATTCTGATGGCCAGCGGTGGCTGGAACAGCCAGAGCAGGGCCCGACTCATGGTGATTGCTTCTCAGCACGGCGTCACGCCGGCACATCTCATGAATGTCCTCATGGGCATGACCCGCTGGCTTCGAGCAGGTGGTTCCAGTTCGATGCCGAAAAGAGCTTCTCGGAAGGGCATGTCATCTTCGGTGGAGTCATCGTTCGGGGTCCTCCGGACCGAGTCCAATGCAGCGGCCTTCGACCGATTCGTGGATCGGTGGACGCCTGATTTCAGGACCAACGACACGGCGTCAACAGCTCGGCTCTCGATTTTGTTTTCTGGAATCTTTCTGCTGCTGATCATCCTGATCGTGGGTTTCCTGCTTTCGACGCCTGAGCCTCAGGTTGCTGAGCAGCAGGCGTTTTCGGTCGACTCATCTGCGGCGGACAAGTCTTCGGGATCTTCGAATGATTCCGTGTTGTCGCCAGTCTCCGAGGGGACACTCACTGAAGTGTTCGAAGAGATGTCGCTTCCTTCCACGTTCGTAGATGCCTCGGATGGCATCCTCTCCACAACAGTCGGCTTGAGTCTGCTTTGCGAAGCGATCGATCGAGGAGAGCCCGCTTCGAACACCAGGCGGACGTTTGAGGAACTGATGAAAGTGGCTTCGCTGGGTTGGTTCCTGACAGGGAATACCCAGCGAATCGAACTGGTTGATTCTGTGGTTTCAGTCTTCGAGCATCTGGGTGACGACATCCAATCAGCAATCTCAATGATGGACCTCCTTCAGATCGGCTCCGGTTGTTCAGGTGATCTGGCGGACATTCCGACGATGGCATTCCATGGAGGTGTTCTCGGTGCCATCAAGGCGAGCCACCGGGTATCGCCTTCGATCCGCGAGGATGCCACTCGACGTCTTGCCTCCAGTGGAATCACATCCCTTCGCGGTGATGGATTCGCTTCGGCAGCGTTGGCTGTTTCAGCCCGCTGCCTGGACGAGTTCCTGCAGGATGCCCGTTCAGGCAATGCCGATGAGCTTGCCTGGTTGGTCTGGATGCAGTGCGTTCTTGCCTTGAATCAGGACGCGGAAGGGCAGTCGGTTCTGCTCTTGGCAGTTGAAGGTCTCGTACGGGATGGGTTGGAGGTCGATCGGTCCAGTCCTGTTCGCAACGTGCTGGCTCGCATCCTTCAGAGGATTGAAGCATCGCGTTCTGAACAACTTCGTGATTTCCTTGTTCGGCTCTATGTCGACAACCAGCTTTCTTCCAGGCGATTGGCGGTGTTGACAGAACTCATGGGATCCCAGGCTGAGGCAATGTGGTTTGATGAGTCTGTTCGGGTCTCTTCAGAAGCTGACATGGATCTTCGAAAACAGGCAGCTTCCGAACTCATGGATCTCTGGCCTGCTCGCAATCGTCCTGATTTCAGAAAACCGGCACCGATTCCAAGAGGCTTCGAGCCCGGTGTGGCCAAACTCTGGCTTGATGGCTGGAGCCAGCTGGAATCCGTACCCGCAAGCCGTTCGGATCTCACCATCCTGAAGGCGATCCTTCAAGCCAGGCTGTTCAATCAAGCAGCGTCTGCTCTGGTCGACGGCGAGGCGCCGATCGTTCGAACCATTCTGAGAGATCTGGAGGAGGGATCTTCGCTCGCCGATGTGTTCGATGGTCAGGAGAAGGCGCCTGTATCGACCCGTGCATGGGGGCGAAGGGTTTCCAAGACTCGAGCCGCTGATGATCGGCTTCAGCTTCTCAAGGAACTTGAAACATATGATCCAGGGGATCTCGACACCATTGATGCGGTGGAATTGGCTGCGATGGCGTTGGTGTCTCCTGCCAGAATCAGAACGGCGGCCCAGACGATCATCCTTCAGCGTTTTCGCAATGACCCCGAGCTGTTGCTGGCACTTGTGAATACCTTTCCTCGAAAGCCACCAGGGGATGTCATCGACTTTTTCTCGAGCCTGTGCGGTACGGTCGTTGACAGCAGTGATGATGCCAGTTGGACTCTTGAGACGAGACGGCTGCTGATCGATCTGGCAATGAGATCAAGGGCATCGAATTCGGCTGGTATCGAGCTTCTGGTCGCACGCTTGCACGAGTCCTATTCAGATGATCTGGAGAGAACTACGGGCCATGCCATGGACCCTTCGAGTTCTCTTCAGGATGTGATGCTTCATCTCTTTGAAGCAAGGGCTGAAACTGTTCAGGGGGTGATGTCTGTCTACGATACGGATCGACTTGCCGGAGTTCTTCAGAATCATGATGTGAGGTATCGATTGGCCGAAGGGCCGCTTCAGCAGTCCTTGATCCGATCTCTGGCAATCCTCGACATCATGGTGCTCGAGTGGTCGATCAAGATGCCATCCGAACTCGAATCATTCGAGTGGATACAGCAGGATCTGGCCTATCGGCTTCCTCTCTCAAGTCACATGCTTGTTCAGATTCTGACGGTGGAGCTGGCTATCGGCGACATCTGGAGGATCGTCATTGAAGATTACATGTCGAGAACGCTCGATTCGGAGTCGGTGTCATGACGAACCTCATTGTCCGCTTTCTTGTGCTTGTCACGGTGTTTGGCCTGTTGGCAACGGTCGGCGCAGGCAGTCCGTTCAAGGAGCGACTGAGTTCGCTTCGATCCAGTGACGCCGCCGCTTACTTCAAGCTGGGAGAGGACATCGCCGATGCGGCAAGGTCCCAGGCTGATCGCGATCTGGCTATTCATCTGTTCGTGCTTGCAGATCATCTTGATCGCAATCGCTATCACAGGAGTGCTCTTCTGGCGATTCTTCCGATGATCGAGGACCCTGCCGTCATCAGTCTCATTCAGACGGATCTGAGATCCATTACCGACGTCACGGATCTGGTTCCGGTGATCAGCGAGCCTGCGGACCGTCGCATCGACGCCATCTCAGCAGTCGTTGACTTTCTTTCCGCCTTCCGGCGAGCGGACCGTGAGGCCATGGAGGAGATTCTTCAGCAGGAGGGTGTGTCGGAGCAGCTTGGGCTGTTGCAGCATCGGTTGCCCGGCGATGTCGACTGGATGCTCACCAGAGTCTCCACGGCACGACGGGATATCGGTTTTCTGACCGAGGATGACATCATGTCCACCCTCAGAGTTCAGGCGGCATTGTTGGGCAGCCGGAATACACCCTGGTCGACGGAGTTGCATGCCACGAACGGAAGGCCCATGACGGTCATCGAGCCTGTGCCGTTGACTGAGATCTTCAACATCGATCCCCAGCAGTTGATCTGGCGAAACGGCCAATGGGAATAGGCGAGTTCCGGAATCCTGCTTGTCTTCCAGTTCGATCAGTCTTCGGTTTCTGGTGGGGGAAGCATGCTGTCTCCTTCGTCGAGAAGGCCTCGTTCGGTGGAGGCCTCGTGCTCTCCGAGTGACAGCTGGTCAAATCGACGTTTGAGAATGCCGAGTTCAAGGAGTGAACGGACACGCGTGATCAGCTCATGCTTGTTGACTGGCTTGGCGATGAAATCATTGGTCCCGCATTCCTTGGCACGCTCGTAGTCACCTACTTCGTTGAGCGCCGTGACCATGATGATGATGATGTCACGGGTCGAGGGCTGGGACTTGAGCTTCTCGCAGACCTGGAACCCGGACACTCTCGGCATCATGACATCCAGGAGCATCAGATCAGGTGGTGAATGCTCGACCATCTCGATGGCTTCATCGCCATCGGTCGCGGTCAGAATGCTGCAGCCGAGGCCCTCGAGATACGCCTGCATCAGTTCCAGATTCTGCTGATTGTCATCGACGATCAGGATGGTGGCTGTCGACAGATCCGGGAGGGGCGTTGTGGTTTTCTGGTCAGTCATGAAATCCGCTCCATGCAGCTCCGGATGCTCCACATCCAGTCTCCAGGCCCTGCTGGATGTCGGCCATGGTATCGACAAGCCGCCCTGGGGGATATTCAGGGCAGGCGTACCCCGATTCCAAGGTCTGGAAATTGAACCGAAAACCAGCGTGGATGCTAAACTGGGTGATTCCACCCGAACCATGACCGGAGTGCCCCATGGCCGAGATCCAGAAGCCAGACTGCTGGACCGATGAGTTCAACGTTCCGACCCCTGAAGCCTTGCGCAAGGGGCTCGTCGAGGAATCTACCGAAACCTATGACCAGTTGAGGACGTTGATGAATGGATTCGATGGTGTCCAGGAGCAATGCCGCTGGTATGGCGACTGCTGGCATTGGACCCTGGCCTATCTGCTTGATGAACAGCCGCTCCGTGATCCTTCCATCGAGTGGGAGCCGTTGGCACTTGTCATTCCAGCACCAGAGGATGTCCAGCTGGCCATGTCGATGGATCCCGATTTCGTGGCTTCACTCAATACCCGTCGTCTGAAAAGAGGCGTTCGGGATGGTCTGGAACTCGGCAGCCCACCCTTTACGACACGGTGGGGCGTCTGGTCGATCACGACACCTGGCCTCCTGGCCGAACTGGCCGGTCTGATCAAACAGAAGATCGCCTGGATGCGAACCCACTAGGGCGATCACGACGCTCACGAGGCGCAGCGACACACCCGGTCCCACCAGAGATCCCGGGTGCATCACATTGAATCAATTGGAATCTGCTCAGGCAGCGGGCTTCCTGCAGACCACGGCGGTGGTATCGCCCAGTCGTGTCCAGGAAGAGCCTCTTGGCTCCAGCGTCTGCTGAAGATGGTTGAGGTAGCGCTCCAGGTCCTGCGGAGAAAACTCGTCGAGCCACCCAAGATCGGCGGTCGGGTTGATTTCGTGGATAAGCTCGATCAAACCTGTCTTCGTCAGCATCCTGGTGTCTCCCTTGCTTGGTGTCTCTCGGTGCTGAAAACACTTTCGGCATGATCGAGGTCGACTGGGGAGGGGATAACAACCGCATCACGGCGATTCGGGATCAGTTGGACCTGTACGGGCACCACAAGCAGCGGGGGTCTGGGACCCGAGGCACATCATCTTGTATGACAAAAAAAACAGCTCGCCAACGTCCGGGAATGGCCTGGTCATTTGGAACGTCCGAGAATGGGCCCCTTCATCGAGCGCTTCATTGATCGGCTGAAGCCGGCCCTTCGGGATCTGAGCCATTCATCCTGCGGACTTCATGTACCTGGTTGGCGGTGAGGTCGCCGAATGATCCACGAGTTCCATCGGGCCAGAGGATTTCGACCGCTTCCAGACGATCCGCCGGGCCCAGGCCGATGTGGATTCTGGGGTCATTAGCCGCGAAGTAGCTGTGGGCCGTCTGGACAGGTCTTGTGATCGTGCGTTCACCCAGCTGGCCGGTCAGAACCGCTCCGATGGCATCCTGCCCATGTTCATTCAGGACACGGATCACACACCAGTTGCCTGGCGAAGCGACGACATTGCGATAGAGATTTGCGGGAGCATCTCGATTGACGACCAGGACATCCACAAGTCCGTCATCGTCAAGATCACCAAAGACCGCTGCGCGACTTGTGCGATGAAGCTTCGCTGATGTTCCACCCGAGGGTTTGACCATCTCGAAACGCCCGCCTGGTGTTCCCCGCAGGAGAAGATCTTCCTGTGCATACGGATCATCGCTTTTGGAATCTGCACGACGTTGAACATGGCCGGTTGCTTCATAGAGATCAAGATGGCCGTCGTTGTCGAGATCGATCCATCCAAGTCCGAATCGGGTGTATGAACTCGTGGCTCGCTTGACACCTTTTCTCGCCGTGGCATCGATGAAATAGTCGCCCTGATTCAGAAACATCGAATCGGATTCATTCACCAGGTTGCAGACGACGAGATCCAGGTCACCATCATCGTCAAGATCCGTGCTCCCGACGCCCATGCCGGCCTTCTCCTTGCCGTCCTCGTCCATGGCGCAGCCGGCCCGCATGCCGACATCCAGGAATGTTCCATCGCCCTGATTGCGCCACATCGTGTCAGGCTTGCCGTCATTGGCAATGAAGATGTCCATGTGGCCATCCCCGTCGTAATCTCCAGTGGTGATTCCAAGCGCCGTGCGATTCTGGGTCTTGATACCGGCGGCCTTGCTGACATCCTCGAACGTTCCGTCTCCGCGATTCCGATAGAGCAGGTCCGATGCGGCGACCGGATAGTTGCCGGGGGCGCAGTAGTCTTCCTTGCCAAGGCTGGAGTAGCAGGTGATTTCCGTTTCCGGTGACCATTCCAGATACTTGCCGACATAGAGATCGAGATGGCCGTCGGCGTCATAGTCGACGAAAGCCGTAGCGGAACCCCAGCCGGTATCGCCAAGGCCTGCTGCTTCAGTCGCATCCACGAAGCGTCCGCCGTCATTCCGCAGCAAGGTGTCTCGGCCGACATTGGTGATGTAGAGGTCCGTATCACCATCATTGTCATAGTCACCTGTCGTCACGCTCATTCCGTAGCCACGATCATCCGCACCAGCGGCACCCGGTACTTCGACAAAGTTCCAGTTGCCGTCATTGCGAAAGAGTTGGTTGGGCAGATTGTCCTGTTGGCCTTGTCTGAGGATCTGTCCGCCTTGCAGGAAGTACAGATCCAGATCGCCGTCACGATCGTAGTCGATCATTGCGGCGCCGCCACCAATGATTTCAGGGAGGTTGAAATCACCGTCAGCACCGGACTGCCACGTGAACTCGAGCCCGGACTGCTTGGCGACATCCTTGAACCAGGGCTCGGCTGTGACTTGGACGGCCGGCCTGGTTGCTCCGGTTGTGTCACTTTCCGAGTCGCCACATCCACTGAATGAGAACGCGATCAAAGCCGGGATCAGATGGGGGATTCGAGAAGTCATGGGGTCTTGTCCGGCTCTTCAGGTTGCTGGCTGAACCGTTTCTGAAGTTCAAGCAGAACGGGATGGCCCGGAGAGACGGCAATGCCGTTCCTCAAGGCATCGATGGCGGCCAGGGTCTTGCCCTGGGCCTGTCGTGTTTCAGCCAGAATCGCCCATCCGATCGGATTCTTCGAATCCACGGCCGTGACCTGTTCGGCTTGTCGCTCACCATCCTCGAATCGTCCTGTTCGAAGCAGGGCATGGGCATACTGCAGTCGTTCTCTTGGATCCTGAACGCCAAGCTTGAAGGCTTCATCGAGTGCAACGACTGCTCTCTCAGGGCTGCCCTGGAGAAGGAAGAGTCGGCCAACCTGCAGGTGGGCCTGAGGCAGAAGCGGATTGAACTTGACGGCCGCCACGGCATGATTGAAGGCCAGGGAGCCCTGTTCGTCCTGGAGGTAGGCAATGGACAGGTTCAGATGGGTGACGCCGTTCTCCTCATCGAGGCGAAGTGCCTTCTTCAGTTCCAGGATCCATCGACTCGTGTTGCCTCTGATGCGATAGATCTCGCTTCGACGATGAATGAGATAGACCTCTTCGGGCCAGGTCTCCAGGCTGTCTGTGATCAATTCGGATGCCTTGTCGAGTTGGCCGACCTCGATGAGGCGATCAATGCGATTCATGGTGGCGTCCAGCCCCTGAGCGGCATCCTTGATCTCTTCATTCCATGGATCTGGATAATCCGGCTGATTGGCTTCACCGTTGGCGAAGAACGCATCCGCCTGTGCCTTGTTGCCGGCTCGCTGATAGGCCTGGCCCAGCAGGTAGAAGATGTAGGGGTGCGTGGTCTTGCCTCGTAGTTCATTCAGGATGTCGATGGCTTCATCGATCTTGTCGAGTGCCATCAGGGTTCTGGCGAGCGCGATGTAGCCCCCGGCGTTGTTGGGATCCAGTCTGATTGCTTCCCGTGCCAGAGGTTCAGCCTGCTGCGGGCGACCCATGTCCAGTTCCCAGATGGCCGGTCGCCACCAGCTTGGTGCAAAGGAGCCGTTCAATTCGCGTGATCGTGCTGCCGCAGACAACGCATCCTCGTATTGGCCGCTTTCATCGAGGGCGAGGGCCAGCCAGTACCACTGCCTGGCTTCATTCGGGGAGGCGTCGACGATCTGACGCCATGACTGGATCGATTCATCCAGGAGCTCATTGGCCTGGTAGATCTTCGCAAGCTCGATCCTGGCCTTGAGATCGGCAGGGTTGGCTTCAATCGCTGCGAGCTGCTGGTCGATGGCCTTGCGGACTTCGCCCTGAACGACTTCCTGATTGGCCGGACTCGGTGGAGGCGGCATGTTCGATCCGGGCTCAGAACATCCGATCAGGATCAGGCAGGGGATCAGCAGTGTGCACAGAAGTTTCATGTCCAGATGATACTGCCCCGGGCCGATGGGGCCGGAGGCGTATCTGCGGGGTACCATGACATGTGATGGCCAGCATCCCCTATGCCGCAGCGTGCCAGACGGCGTTTGAATCGCCCCGGCACCGAGACCAGATTGGTGAGCGAACGGCTCGAATGATCGGCATGGTCGAACAGACCATTGTCGGTTACGAGCCTTTCTTCGATGTCCGTTTACTGGTGTTTCCGGAGTTCGCGCACTCGGTTCCGATTCATGATTCCGTAGACAAGTTGCGTCGAGATCTCGCAGTTGAGGTCCCCAACGAGCACATCGATGCCTATGTGAAGGTGTGTCGTAAGCATGGTTGCTGGATCCAGACTGGATCCTTTCTGGAGATCGACCCGGCTCTGGGAGATGACATCATCTTCAATACGACGATGTTGGTTGGTCCCGAGGGGCCACTGCTGAAGTATCGGAAGGTGAATCCATGGATTCCCTGGGAAGTCCATGCTTCGCCACACGACATTGATCCGACCGGTGATCATTTTCCTGTTGCCGATACCGAGATCGGCCGCATCGGAGTGGCGACCTGTTACGACTGGCTCTTTCCTGAAAGCATTCGCCAGATCGCATTCAATGGTGCGGAGATCATCTGCCGGATTTCCGCTTACATGGATCCCTGGGGTGCCACGCCACCCATGGACTGGTGGACAGTCATCAATCGAGCGCGAGCCATAGAAAACCGGGTCTTCGTGGTCGCTGCCAATCAAGGTGCTTCCATGTCGGACTATCCTCCGTTCTCCTGGCCCGGTGGGAGCATGGTCGTGGACTATGACGGCCGGATCCTGTCCCAGGCGGACTCGGGTCCGGGGGAGAAGGTGGTCGTTGCCCCGATCGACGTCCGAGCCTTGCGGGAAGAGCGGGCCCGTCGAAGAGGTCATGACATGCAGGCGCACTATCGTGCAGAGGCGCATGCCTATGCTTCAAGGCCATCCTTGAAACCAGCAGATTCCCATCCCATCACGATCCAGTCCCTCAACGACAGAATCGACGAAGCCAGGAGCCAGGAGCCATGATCAGGTCTGTTTCAGTTGCATCGCTTCTCGTGTTCGGTCTGCTGGCAAGCTGTGGCCAGGATGAGATGGGGAATGAGGCTCCTGTCGCCAAGAAGCTGACCGACGAAGCAATTGCCCAGAACAATCGGGGCGTCGGGCTGATGGGCAGCTTTGATTATGACGGAGCCTGGCAGACGTTCAGTCCACTTGCAGAGCAGTACCCGGACAACCTCCAGTTGCAGGTCAATCTGGCGATCTCTCAGCTGAATCGGCAGCAGGAGGGTGATGAAGATCGTGCGTTGGAGATCCTGGAGGGCGTGCTCCAGAAGGATCCCGAGCATCTCAACGCGCTGTATGTCGCGGGGGTCCTGCAGACCAACAACGGCAACACGCCTGAATCTCACGAACGCTTTCGAGTCGTCGCCGAGCGGGATCCCGAGGACGCCTATGCGGCGTACTTCACAGGACAGACTCTGTTGCAGATGGATCGTGCCGAAGAAGCATTGGAGTGGTACGAACGTGCCATGTCGCTGGATCCCTATCTTCGCAGTGCAACGTACGGAGCGGCTCAGGCTGCACGACGGCTCGGCAAGAGGGATGAATCCGGGCTCTATTTGGAGCAGTTCCAGGCGATGGCGGAAAACCCGCGAGCTCGACTGGCGGAGATCAAGTACACACGCATGGGGCCACGTGCCGAGGTGAAGGTCCTCGGAGAGGATCTCGCCATGGCGTCGGTGAAGCCATCAGGACCCTTGTGGTCTTTGTACAACTGGATTCATCAAAAGAAATTCATAGGCGAAACAATGCCCAATGTGACCGCCTGTGATATCGACCTGGACGGCAAGGTCGAGGTCTTCATAGTCGGGGTGCACCAAGCCAATGACAACAGATCATCCCGTGTATACAAGCACAAGCCTGATCGTGGCTGGATGATGGACTCAAGACCTGCTCTGTGTGCCGTGGATGATGTGAATACCGTCCTCTGGGGAGATGTTGACGGGAATGGTTGGCCCGATGCCTACCTGTGTCGAAAAGGTGGCAACCAGCTCTGGTTGCAGGATGATGGTCAATGGAAGGTGGAGCTTTCGATTGAGGCGGCTGAGGGTATGCCTCGAGACACTGTTGATGGTGCGATCTTTGATGCGGACCATGATGGTGATCTTGACATCTTCGCGGTCAATGCTGATGGTTCCAATGTCCTGTTGAACAACAATCGTGACGGTACTTGGAGGCAGGTCGGCAGTGAAGAGGGACTTCCGACGGGTGATCACGGCTCACGACAGATCGTCGTAGCGGATCTTGATAACGATCGTGACCTCGATCTTGT
>MDSW01193021.1_pt1 | contig 20764 bp, 16 predicted proteins | sample 811171 | NCBI WGS metagenome assembly MDSW01 (sample SAMN05326641, study PRJNA326480) | marine metagenome | isolation source: seawater | place: Atlantic Ocean: North West | collected 2012 | reverse complement strand
GGCCTACCGGGACCATGGTCACGCCCTTGCTCGAGGAATGGATCCCAAGATCGGAATGGCCGAGCTGTTCGGCCGTATCGATGGATGTGCCAAGGGGAAGGGCGGTTCGATGCACTTCTTCGATGTGCCCAACCACATGTATGGCGGCCATGGAATCGTCGGGGCTCAGACCCCGGTCGGTGCCGGACTCGCCTTTGCGACCATGTACGAGGATGAGGTCATCAACAACGGCAAGAACAGCCGGGTGACGCTCTGTTTCCTCGGAGACGGCGCTCTCAACCAGGGCGCCTTCCATGAGGCCGCGAATCTGGCCAAGGTCCTGAATCTGCCGGTGATCTTCATCGTCGAGAACAACCGCTACGCCATGGGAACGGCCATCGAGCGATGCACTTCCGCTGCCGATTCACTGCTTCACAAGGCGGTCGCCTACGAGATGGATGCCGTCGAGATCAATGGCATGGACATCACCGAGACCTACCCCGCGATGAAAGCGCTCGTGGACGACATTCGGTCCAATCCTCGACCGGCCTTCGTCGACATGGATTGCTATCGATTCAAGGGGCATTCGGTTTCCGACCCTCGCAAGTATCGAACGCACGAGGAAGAGCAGGAGAACGAAGCGAACTGTCCGATCGACAACCTCGCGAAATTCCTCCTCTCGAGCGGCGTCATGGAAGAAGCCGAGATCAAGGCGATGACGAAGGAAGTCCGCACGGAAATCCGGGCCGCAGTCAAGTGGGCCGAGGAGTCTCCGCCTCCAGCTATTGAAGAGCTCTATCACGACGTCTACGTGGAGAAGTGGGGGCCCTATACGGGAACCTCGCTGCCCAACTTCATGAAGGATCAGCCGGGAGGTCAGGCCTGATGTCCAGGACGATTGAATTCAGGGATGCCCTTCGCGAAGCGATGTCGGGCGAAATGCGGGAAGACCCCCGTGTCTTCCTCATCGGTGAAGAAGTCGCCGAATATGACGGTGCCTACAAGGTCAGTCGCGGCATGCTCGATGAGTTCGGGCCACGCCGCATCATCGACACGCCCATTTCCGAGACCGGCTTCGCCGGACTTGGCATCGGTGCCGCCATGATGGGCCTTCGGCCAATCGTGGAATTCATGAGCTGGTCCTTCAGTCTCGTGGCGGCCGACCAGATTCTGAACAATGCTCCCAAGATGCTCTACATGAGTGGCGGCCAGCTGCAGTGTCCCATCGTCTTCCGTGGCAATGACGGCGCCGGTGGTCAGTTGGGTTCGACCCACTCCTGGTGCGTCGAATCGCTGTATGCAAACGTGCCTGGTCTGAAGATCGTGATTCCATCCGATCCCTACGATGCCAAGGGACTGCTGACCGAAGCCATCCGGGATCCCGATCCGGTCTTCTGTCTGGAATCCGAACGCATGCTGTCCATGACCGGTGAAGTTCCGGAGGAATCCTATTCCCTGGAAATCGGCAAGGCGGTTGTCCGCAGGCCCGGTACGGACTGCACGGTCGTCAGCTTCGGCCGTCCTGTGCACTTCTGCATGGATGCTGCCGAGGAACTGGCCAAGGAGGGAATCGACTGCGAAGTCATCGACGGTCGTTCCATCAAGCCGCTGGACATCGATACGATCACGGCTTCGGTTCGCAAGACGAACTGCTGCGTCGTGGTGGATCAGTCCTGGTCGTTCTCGTCGGTCGGTTCCGAAGTCGCGGCGCAGATCCATCAGTACTGTTTCGATGATCTCGACAATCATGTGCATCGAGTGCACAGTGACGACGTGCCCGCACCCTATGCACACAATCTCGAGGCAGAAATGCTTCCGAACGCCCGCAAGATCTGCGAGGCGGTTCGCAGTGTCACCTACAACGCCTGAGGAATTCGATCCAAATGCCCATCGAGATCACCATGCCCCGGCTTTCGGACACGATGGAAAAAGGAACCATCATCAAGTGGCACATCGCCGAGGGTGATGAGGTGAGCTCGGGGGATGTTCTGGCCGATGTCGAGACCGACAAGGCCACCATGGAAATGCAGTCGTTCGATGACGGTACGGTCCAGAGCCTGCCTGTGGGTGAAGGCCAGGCAGTCGATGTCGGCACCGTCGTCGCCGTTCTTCTGGAAGAGGACGAGTCGCCAGAAGACGCCTCGTCCGGTACGCCCGCCCAACCAGCCGCAGCGACCCCGGTCGAGACGACGCCTGAACCAGCGGTCGCCGCAGCCGCACCATCTGCCGTGAGCAGTGGACGCGTCGAAGCCTCGACGCCCCGGTCTTCTTCAGGTCACCTTCGCATCTCACCTGTTGCGAGGCGATTGGCTGAGGATCACGGCATCGATCCGGCCTCCCTCGTGGGCTCAGGCCCTTCCGGTCGAATCGTCAAGCGTGACATTCTGGCTGCTGTGGGTACCGGCGCTGAAACACAGTCGGCCGTTCCACCATCCGCCGCTCCGGCATCAGCACCCGTCGCCACTGCGGCGTCCGCTCCGCCGGCACCAGTCGTTCCGGCCGTTGCCGTACAGCCTGCCAGCACCGGGAGCCAGGACATCACCATTCCGGGGGCATTGCAGTCCCATCGTGAACCGCTGACTGGCATGCGGCAGACCATCGCGCAGCGCCTGGTCGAATCCAAGCAGTCCATTCCGCATTATCAGGTCAGCATGACCATGGATGTGGATCCACTGCTCGCACTCCGAAAGTCCCTGAACTCCCAGTTGGCAGGAACGGGTTCCAAGATCAGTGTCAATGATCTGATCGTCCGAGCCTGTGGACTGGCGATGTATGCCAATCCTCTCATGAATGCTTCCTGGGCAGGTGATGCCATCGAGTATCACGGTGATGTGAACATCGGTGTGGCCATTGCGCTGCCCGCTGAGAAGGGCGGGGGGCTCGTGGTCGCCACGATTCGCAATGTCGACCGCAAGAGCATCCGCATCATCTCCGCCGAGACCCGAGCATTGTCGGAGAAGGCACGCACCCGTGGACTCACCGTCGATGAGATGTCGGATTCCACGTTCACGATCTCGAACCTGGGCATGTACGGCATCACCGACTTCACGGCGATCATCAATCCACCCAACAGTGCCATCCTGGCCGTCGGCTCCGCCATCGAGAAGCCGGTTGTGCGAAATGGTGAACTGGCAGTCGGAAATGAAATGACCGTGACGCTCAGCAATGATCATCGAGTCGTGGACGGTGCGACTGCTGCCCAGTATCTCGTTTCCCTCAGGGAATACATCGAGAATCCGGCACAGATTCTCGTCTGATCGACATCAAGTGGTTCCGGACAGCCGGCGCACGGTCATCATGAAGGTCCGTGTCATCGTTCGATGCATGGCCCATGCGATTCCGATGTAGATGCCTCCCGAAACGGCGCCACCGATCACCAGCAGGATCTGGACGAGTCCGGGGGTGGTCGTTTCCCAACTTGATTCAAGCCATTCAATCGGTTCATTCATGAAGAGAACCAGATTGCCGGGGTTCATCGCGCCCAGGAAAACCCCCAGATAAGGGATGGATTGCGCGGCCGTCATGCCACAGGCCCCCAGCAGACCGATGATCGTGAGCAGGATCAAGACGGCTGCGACGATCGAACCGATCGTGCCCCTGGATCGAATCGACCAGTGCAGCCCGATCATGACACAGAAGGCGATGAAGGGGATGAACACGAACGCGAACGCCAGTCCGATGCCGGGATACATCAGCGGGACATCGATGGTCATGCCGTTGACGAGCTTGCGAGGCATGCTGATCGTGGTTCCAAAGCCATCAAGCATCACGTATCCGGCAATCAGCAGCATGCTGATGACCGGCAGCACAATCATGGGTGCCAGGTAACGGATGATGCCCAGGAGCTTCCCGGTGAGATACGGCCCGGGTTGTATGGGCGTCGTCAGAATGAGATCGAGAAAGCCTTCTTCGCGTTCGCGACTGACCGCCGTTGCGCTGAGATTGATCGCCACAAGCACGATGATGATGATTTCGGCCATGATCAGACCGGTGAGGAGACCCCTGGTCATCCTCAGATCTCCGGGGCTGCCCAGCGATCCAGCATGAAGGCCGAGGATCACGATCAGGGCGATCAGTCCAAGGGCCAGGAATCCCCAGCGCGCGATGATGAGACCGATGGTCCGTCTTTGATGGGATTCTCTCCAGGCGATCGGATTGTTGCTCACGACACGCGGGGGTCTCGAAGTCGCTGCAGCGGCGGACATCTTGAAGATCTTCTGCAACCAGGTTCTGTTGCCGGATTGCAGACCAAGAACTCGAACGCGAAGTGTGGAGTAGATCACCAGGATGATGGAGGCGATCACGCAGAGCCAGATGAAGGTGCTGACAGGCCGTCCCATCCACTGCTGAATGAACCACGGCTGGTCCCAGGTGCTCGGAACGATGTAGTTGCTTGGGTTGAGCAACGCTTCAATGGCGAGAAACGGATTGATGGCCGTGAGCCACGTCGTCGACAATGCAGTCTGTCCACCCGTCGTGACAATCACGCTTCGAAGCACATTGTCGGTCACGAAGGTGGCCGCCAGATAGAGGACGATCGCGACATAGAAGACGAAAACCGCGCGTCTGCCTCCGGTTCGCGTGACGCTGAGCATCACGGCTACCGATGCGACGATCAAAGCGGATGCAGCGGCGATGGCAAAGCTCTCGAAGATGCTGCTGCTGGGGACTCCACCGAACATCTGAAGAAGAATGAAGAGCGGAAGGCTGGAGACCAGCAGGGCGAGCACGAAGAAGAGCCTTCCGAACAGGTTGCCCAACACGATCTGAAGTGAATTCAACGGTGTCGTCAGCATGATGTCCCAGGTCCTGGGACTGGATTCGTTGGCAATGGCGCCCGCCATGAAGACAGGGGTCAGCAGGCAGATCAGAAAGATCTGGACATAGGCGGTGCCCTGGAAGATCGAGGCGCCACTGGCTGCCAGGCCGCGCATCGAGAGGCTGGCCCCGCCGACGCTGAGCAGCAGAATGACGAGCGTCACCGAGATCATCAGGGCGAGATACCCGCCACGGATGAGGAGATGTCTCCATCGCCGCGAGCCACCTGAGATCAGCCGCAGGCAGATGGGATTGGTGGGCAGAAGCCTCAGAAACCAATTGAGAAGGACTGGCATCCAGGAAACTCCGGTTCTCAGCTCTCCAACATATCCTTGACACGGAAGGATGGCGGGCAGGATAATGAAATCCTCAATTTCGGGTGCCCGGTTGGCAGGACGGACCTGCTCACAGCGGCCCCTTGTGTAATCGGTTCTCCCATCAGGGGTTGGGCCGTTCGGACCGGCCTCGGCCGGCGGTGAAACTGATCGGGCCCGGAGATCTCCGATGGCCCCAGTCACCGATAGATTCAGGTTGTTCCTTGATTGAATGGCGGCACGCTCGCCCTCACCACTCATCGAAATCCCGGTTCAGGGCATTCCTGAACCTCAGCCCCCTGGGGGAAGACGGCACCGAGAACACATGAAGAACAGGCTTCGTCGTTTCGACGTCGGCCATTGATCGCAGCAGTTTCTGCTGCATCGTCTTTTCTTTCCGTGCCACTGGTCTCGCCCCGGGCGACCTGCTGTCCACCCTGGATCGCCGAACGGACAACTCAACGATATGGAGAGCCATCGGCCTTGGCGGTCTGTCTGGACAGATCGTCGCTTTCAGGCAGCATGGAGGTTCCAGTGGCACTTCTTTCCACTGTGACACTGTCAGCCATCTCCACGACCACGGTGATCGCAATTGGTGTGGCGTGCCTCGTGGTGGGCGCATTGGGTGGAGCGGTTCTCATTCGAATGATGGCGGGCGGAACGATTCGAACGGCTCGACGCGAGGCTGATGCACTCAAGCAGGCCGCCTCGACCGAAGCCGAGTCACTCAAGCACAAGGCTGAACTTGACGCTGAGCGTCATGTTCGTGAACGGCGTGAAGCCCTCGAAAAGGAACTTGGAGAGCTCCGCGAAGCCGTCAAGAAGGATCAGGATCGTCTTGAAAGACGAGAGGATGCTCTTGAGAAGAAAACGCAACAGGCCGACAAACGCATGTCCAAGCTGGATCGTCGCTCCAACGAGCAGGATCAGCGTGAATCATCGCAGGATGAGCGTGAGAAGGGGCTTGATGACCGAGAGCATGACATCACGCGTCAGTTGTCCGAAGCGGCCTCGATGAGTATCGATGAGGCGAAGGGCATTCTTCTGGAGCGTGTCGAGGAGCAGAGCCGGCACGATGCTGCTGCGATGAGACGTGAGATCCTCGAGACCGCCGAGCAGTCTGCTCGAAGCGAAAGTCGTGAGATCACCTTGATGGCCATTCAGCGGTTTGCGGCGGAGCACGTTGCGGATTCGACCGTCAAGGCAGTGAAGATTCCATCGGATGACCTCAAGGGCCGGGTCATCGGTCGGGAAGGTCGCAACATCAAGGCGCTCGAACGAGCCACCGGTGTGGATGTGATGGTGGATGACACGCCAGGTGTCATTGCCGTCTCCTGCTTTGATCCGATTCGTCGAGCCATTGCCGGCGAAGCCCTTCAGAAACTGGTCACGGATGGCCGGGTCCATCCATCGAGGATTGAAGAAGTCGTGGCTTCCGTCCGCAAGGACATGTCTGAAAAGATCACGGCGATGGGCAACGAGTCCGCGCTGGAGGCCAATATCCGCAGTCTTCATCCCAAGATCATCGAGGCCATGGGCAAGCTGCACTTCAGGACCAGTTTCGGTCAGAACGTCCTGCGGCACTCGATCGAAGTCGCCTTTCTCAGTCAGATCATTGCCGATCAGCTCGGTCTTGACGGGGAGCTGGCCAGGCGATGCGGATTCCTCCATGACATCGGCAAGGCGATGGATCATGAAATGGAAGGCGGTCATCCAGCCATCGGAATGGAGTTCGCCAAACGCTACGGCGAGAAGTCCGAAGCCGTGCTCAACGCCATCGGTGGTCACCACTCGGACATTCCTTCGACCACGCCCTACACGCCCATCGTCATGGCGGCGGATGCCGTCTCGGGTGCCAGACCGGGGGCCCGTCGAGAGTCCATGGAAATGTACGTCCAGCGTCTGCAGCAGCTGGAGGACATCGCCAATGAGGACACTGCCGTTTCCGAAGCATTCGCGATCCAGGCAGGGCGTGAGGTTCGAGTCATCGTCAATTCAGACCGTGCCGATGATGATGACGCCTTCAGAATCGCCGAGAAGATCGCCAAACGCGTCGAGGAGGAGATGACCTTCCCCGGTGAAATCAAGGTCACGGTCCTTCGTGAAACCCGTGCGGAAGCCACAGCACGCTGATCGCGGATCATCGGGCGAGGAGTGGTATCCTGTCAGCCCATCAAACTTTGCTGGAGACCCAAGCCATGCCGATCAAGGCAACTGACGTCAAACGAGGACAGGCCCTCATCTACAACGGACAATTGAACGTTGTCATCGGTACGGAGCATGTCAAGCCCGGCAAGGGGCCGGCCTATGTCCAGGCCAAGATGAAGAATGTCGAAACCGGCACCATCAAGGTCAACCGGTTGAATTCCTCCGACAAGCTGGAGGATGTCAACATCGATCGTCGAGTCATGTCCTATCTCTACGATGGCAGTGGCCAGGGGAAGGGGCCCTTCGTCTTCATGGATTCCGAGACCTATGACCAGGTCGAGATCGATTCCGAATCCATTCCGTCAGAGCAGAGTCAGTGGCTCAAGGAGAGTCTCGAGGTGACCGTCATGATGTACGACAGTCGCTGCCTGGGTGTGGACCTCCCGCCCTCGGTCGAACTCGAGATCACCGACACCATCGCTCAGCCCAAAGGTGCGACTGCGACCAATCAGCTCAAGGAAGCGACTGTCGAAACCGGTGCCCGTGTGCGGGTGCCTCCGTTCATCGAAGTCGGTCAGGTCGTCAAGATCAACACCGAGAACGGTGACTACCTCGGCAAGGCCTGAGTCCGTCGCATCAGTTCATCCGGAACAGCGCCATGAGTTGCTCGTTGTCGAGCACCTCCGGTCTCCACGTGGGATCGATACCCGTTGGCAGCGTGCGATCACGACCGAAGATTCGACCCAGCTGCTTCCGTCGTGATGAAAACAGCGTGCTGATGAACTCCGCATAGGCTTCCGGATCGAGATCTTCCGTCGGCGGGCGGGGGGTGATGCTGACCATGGAGCTGGTCACCTTCGGCTGAGGCCAGAAGCAGCTGCCCGGGACATCGCAGATTCGATTCACGAGCCCGAACGTGGACGCGAGGATGCCGAGTGGGCCGCGTTCCCGAGAGCCTTCCTGGGCGACCAGTCGATCGGCGACCTCTCGCTGGATCGTGACGTGCTGCCCCCGGCATCGCGGATGATGCAGGAGCAGTTCGATCATGAGCGGGCTGGCGATCTGATAGGGAAGGTTGGCAACCAGCGTCCAATCCTCTTCACCGAGGGCGGTGGTGATCTCCTCATTGAGGCGTCGTCCTCTTCCGAGGCAGTCTCCTCGCACAAGCGTGATGCGATCCCCCAGTCGTTCCTCGATGAGATCAGCCAGTCCCTTGTCGATTTCACAGACCACCACGCGTACGCCCGCTTCAAGGAGCGCTTCGGTCAGTGTTCCTGTTCCGGGGCCGATTTCAAGGACGAGTTGTCCTTCCGAAAGGTCGGCTGCCGCGACCAGTCGTTTCAACTGATTCTGGTCATGAAGAAAATTCTGACCGAATCTCCGCAGCGGTGTCAGTCCACGCGCCGCCAGCAGGTCGCGGATTTCTGAAAGCGTCTGCACGGATCTGCTGCTCCATCGGGAATGTCCGGTCCGCAGGAAATGTCCGGTCGGATCCGTTCGTGGTCAGAACTTCACTTCTCCGAGTGAAGCGCCGAATCGGGTTTCACCCCGGATGGAATCGTAATCCACGAAGATGCTCAGATCGAAATCGGGGAACGCTCTGGTGATGTCCGCCCGGACCGATTGGAACTTGTCCTCGTTGAAGTCGTACTGCGGCAGGACGGCAATCTGATAGGTGTCCGAGATCTCGTAGTTGGCTCCCAGGGAGAGGATCTTGCTTTCACCCGCTTCCACGAATCGATATTCGACGAAGGTGCTGAACCTCGGGGTGTGGTTGATCTCCATGCCGATGGAGGCCCGTGAGAATCCGCCGAGATCGAAGTCGACGGTTCCGGTTCCAAGCAGGGCCAACGCATCGCTGAACTGCCATTCGACCGAACTGTTGAAGAAGTTGCCGAGCTGGGAGTAGGCCGGCTGCCAGTCGAAGAACTGCGTGTAGGGGTATCGCTCCGTACGATCACTCGTACTGAAGACCACGTTCGTATCCACAGTGAGCCAGTTGACGGCATACCATCGTCCCGGTCCGCCGCGATGCGTTTGCAGAGTATTGGTCATGCCCACACGGACGGCACCACCGGTGTTCAGACCATCTACGGTGGGATCGTAGTTCGGATAGTCCTCCGGATCGTAGTTCGCCACGCCGTACCACACGACGGCGTAGGGCTCGAGAAGATGACGCATCCTGTGGAGGCCGAGGAACTCGCTTTCCACATCATTGAAGACCCGCTGGAATTGCGTATCGATCTTCACACCGCCACTGCCATAGAGCCGGATCTGATCGGTGTCGTCCGGGTTCGTGGTTTCCTCTTCGAAGTAACCAATGACCTGACCCATGCCGAAGGGCGTGATGTTCACGCCGTCAAGCTTGATGGGATAGGACAGTTCCTGACGTGTACTGACCCGATTCACCCACGATCGTCTCATGTACTTGAATTGAGCGGCATTTTCGATCAATGCCCATGACGGAAGTGGTTGCCCGAATTCGTCGAGATAGGTGCCTGCACGAAGTCCGTTGCTTTCTTCGGTTCCGGATGGAATCGATGCCCGGATGCGGGATGCCCGAAGGTCCCAGGAATGTGAAAGGGTGTCGCCGAAATAGGAATCGCCGTATCGCTGGTAGATGGCTTCCGGGAACTTCTCGGTCTGGTAACCAAGCGATGCAGTGAGCCAGCTGTTGGACAGGAAATCGTTGAGGTTGTACTTGGCCAGCAACGACAGCGAGTCGTTGTCGCCCTGCCAGTTGAGGTAGGCGGAGGTCTCGTACTCTCGACGATTGCGATAGTCATCCGGCCGCCAGGCCGTCACGAAGGTCGAATCGGAGAACCAGGCGGCCTGGGTCTGGATCAGCCATGAAGGATCGAGTTGCAGCGTGTTCTCCCACAGTGCCGCATACCGAAACTCCTTGGGAACATCCTGGATGATGCCCGTGTCGGTCACCTGCTCTCCGCTGTCATACATTCCGTACAGATCCAGGGAAGCCTGATGGCCGAGTCGATCGATCACCATGTCGAATCCACCACCGCCGCCACGTTTCGAATAGCCGTCGGCATCGATGGTCATGTCGATGCCTTCCAGCTTTTCGATGCCCAGCAGCGAGTAGACATCCCAGGTGGTTTCGACCATGACACCTTCGTAATCTCCGAAGCCTGTTCGGACACCTCGAAGCGGGATGTCCTGGACGCCACCGCGATACCGAGGCCAGTAGAAGAAGGGGAGGTCGCCTGATCGAAGCGTGTTGTCCTTGGCATCGACGAGGATGGATGATTCGACGATGGCGCCTTCGCTGTCAAGGCCGCCGGGGACGCGGTCGATCGTCACGGAACGGGAACCGATCGAAAGCGTCGGCTTGAAGAACGCGGATGCCGAGACGTTGACATCGGTTCCTTTCCACCGGTCCTTCGAAACCTGTCGCAGTTCAGCGGCGCGTGCATAGACCGGTGTGTTGCTCTTGCGGTCGTACGTCCGCATCACGGCATTCACCATGACGGCCTGATCCGTTCTGAAGTCGTAGTACATCCGGGGTGCCCGGACCATGTAGTCATCCCGATCGGCTTCGGCAATCACGTTGCCTTCGAGATAGACCCCGCGGATCTGATCGACGCTCAGTTGGGACTCCGCCGTGTCGCGGATGGAGCCGGGTTCGAGAAACACGACGGCACGTTCCGCTGCCAGTCGAAGCGCGCCGGTCGTGTCGGCGACACCGGTCGGACGGTACGACACCACGACCGAACCATCGGCGAGCAGGAGGTTTTCATCGTCTTCCGTCTGGAAATCAAGTTCATCCGCGGAGAAGGCGACGATGCCCTGCGGGCTCTTGAGCCAACCGGAATCATCAGAGCCGACTGCCTGCGGAATGGCGTCTGCAGCCCGCGACGCCTCCTGCATGCTGCCACCGAGCGTGGGAGCCCATTGCTTGGCCGGGGTTGGATCAATCAGTTCGGGAACCGGCTGAAGGATCGGCTTGGATCCAAGCAGGTCGGCGACATAGGCGGAGAACCTGAACTGCGCCAGATCCAGCAGTGCATCCTGCCCGACGGGACGCGTCGGATTGAAGACGGCCGTGTTGAGATTGACGTCACCTCTCGTGCTGCCGGTGATGAGCAGGTTGCGGCCCTGCGGTCCGGTGCCGGCCAGACTGGTTCGGCTGGTGACCTCCGGAAGAAAGATCACAATCTGGTTGATCAATCCATCAGCACTTGGAATGCGATCGATCCAGATGACGGCAAGTTGGCCTTCGAAGGAGAAATCGGCAATGTAGATCTCCACATCTCCGCTCAACAGCAACCGCTTGGTTTCATCGACCGTCCAGCTCCACGCACGGAGCGAGTTGAGTTGAATCGGTCCGTTTCTCGGTTCGACGGGGAGGACCAGTCCGCCCAGGCGATCACCCGCAAGGGCAGGGATGGATTCCATGGGCTCGGCCGCAGCGGGCGTCGAGAAGAACGACACCAGGCATGCGAGCACACTTGCGATGAGCCACGTGCATCCGTTCACGTCACGACATCCTGAAAGATCTCTCACGCCGATCATGATACGTCACAGGGGGGGTCTGCCGCGAATCGGCGGCACCGAGGTCATTCCCCGAAGAGGGCTTCCGTAAAGGCCTCTGGATCAAACGGTTCGATGTCCTCGGGTCGTTCACCAAGCCCGACGAGCTTGACCGGGATATCGAGGCCGTCATGGATGGCCAGCACGATCCCGCCACGCGCCGTGCCGTCCAGCTTGGCGAGCATGATGCCAGTCACATCGATCGTCTCCTGGAAGGCCCGGGCCTGAGCCAGGGCATTCTGGCCCTGGGTCGCATCCAGTACCAGGAGCACTTCGTGAGGTGCATCCGGGATGAGCTTTCGAATGACCGACTGGATCTTGCCCAGCTGTCGCATCAGCCCCTGCTCCGTATGCATGCGACCGGCGGTATCCACCAGCAGCACATCGACTCCCCTGGCGAGCGCGGCTTCCGTGGCGTCATAGGTCACGGCTGCTGGATCAGCACCGTCATGCCCCTTGACGAGTTCGAATCCCAGTCGTTCCGACCAGATGCCCAATTGCTCCACGGCGGCCGCGCGATAGGTGTCCGCAGCGGCAACCAGGACCTTGCGACCGTCCTGCATCAGCGACCAGGTGATCTTGGCGACGCTCGTTGTCTTGCCTACGCCGTTGACACCGGCGACGAGGATGACGGTGGGCGCCTGCTGTGCTCGCGCGATCCCACGATCCGTTCGGCCGAACTGATCCCGAAGATGCTTCTGGAGATACTCGATCGCATCCTCGCCACGACGCAGAGAACCATCCTTCACAGCGGAACGAAGTCCATCGACGATGGAGGATGTGGTGGAGACGCCGACATCCGCTCGAAGGAGAATGCTCTCGATCTCGTCTACGGTCGCATCGTCCAGTTGTCTGCCACGCAGCAGCGACAGCGGTGCTGCCATCGTTTCTCGAGTTCGTCCGAGACCCTTGCGAAGTGCTGAAAGCGTGCTCTTGAAGATACCCATCGTATGGAAGCCTACTGGTCGCTGGTCGAGCTGGTCTTCTGGTTGTTGAACAGCTGATCGAGCACCCCATTGATGAAGCTGGGCGACTGATCGGTGCTGAACTCACGGGCAAGATCGACCGATTCGGAAATCACGACCTTCGGCGGTGTGCCCGCCACCGTCATCTCGAACCATGCGAGACGCAGAAGATTGCGATCGATCACGGGTTGTCGTCTCATCGGCCATTCCGGAGAGAGTGGTTCGATGGCGGCATCGGCATCCTCACGACGATGCCAGGCATCTCTGGCCAGGGCGATGCCCTCCTGGATCGTGTCTTCACCGAGGTCAGCGGTATCGACGGAATCCCGGATCGATTCCAACAGGGTTCTGGCATCGTCCGGCAGACCGCCGTTGTCCAGTTGGTAGAGCACCTGGAGCGCCACTCGTCTTCTTTCCCGCAGTGGATTCATCGCTCTGGGATTCCTCCTGCATCGAGGCCACGGATGACGTGTGCCGTTCGAATTGCGGCATGCATGGCTTCACGGCCTTTATTGCCCTTGTCTCCACCGGCTCTCGCCAGTGCCTGTTCACGTGTTTCACAGGTCAGAACTCCGAAGGCAATCGGGATTCCAGTCTGAATGGTCAGATCCGTGAGGCCGCGTGAGACGCTGTTGCAGATGTAGCGGTCATGTCTGGTCTCGCCGGCGATGACACAACCAAGCGCGACGACGGCATCGGGTGTGCGGTGTCCGCGATCCACGACCAGTCCACGGCAGACCGCCGTCAATTCGAAGGTCCCGGGTGCATCGAGTGAGACCAGACGGCTGGGTGATCCTCCGGCTTCGAGGAAGGCCGCTTCAGCGGCTTCCTTGAGTGGCTTCGTGATGTCCTCGTGATACTCACTCGTCACGATCGCGATTCGAAGGACATCCGCTTCGAGCTCGGGAGGCAGGTTGGTATCGACATGAACCATGTGATCATCCGCTTGATGTGATCTGACAGACCGTTGAGCAGGGTATGGTACGGGGTGACAGCGTTGGTGGAAATGGGGCCCTGATCAGGAGGCATGAAAGTCGACGCATGGGTGGATGGCTGCACAGAATCTTGACAGCAGTCGAGCTGACACGGATTGCGGCGGGTTTCGGAGCCGTCTGCGATATCTGGTTCGTGACTGTTCTGAGTGGGATCGGCTGGAAGAACGCGGGGGAGTCCCTGGCCATCGAGTCGCTGCTGGTTCCCATGCTGGGTGCGTTCATGGTGTCCGTCGGGCTGTTCGGATACGGATCCGTCCTGAACGATCTTCTCGACGTCAGGCATGATCGAGCGTTCAGCCCAGATCGTCCGCTCGCGGCCGGTCAGGTCCGGATCACCCAGGCCGTGATCGGTCTGGTGGGGCTCTTCATCATCGCCGTTCTCGGCGCGATGTTCCTCGGGCAGGAGAGTGTCTTCATCACGCTGGTCGTGGCGGCGGCGCTGATGTTCTACAACGTCGCCGGGAGGTTCATTCCCGCTGTCGGCGTGGTGACCGTCGGACTTGTCTATGCCCTGCACATGCTGATTCCGGAAATTCGATTCCCGCTGTTCCTGGCGGTGTGGTTGATCATGAGCCATGTGATGATCCTGGCGGTTCTGGTTCATCTGCTGGAGGACAAGCGACCACGGATCTCGATTCGCAGCGTGAGTGGCATCATTGCGGGCTGGGCCTGCTGGTCCGCCCTCATTCTTGCCATCCGTCCCCTTCGAGGGCTCCCGCTCTGGCCTGCGGACCAGTCAGGCGTCGACCTGCTCTGGCCATGCGGCGCCATGCTGCTGATGGCGGGTGTCGGTTGGTGGAAGATCAGGACAGCTGGAACGGGTCAGCGAGCCAGTGAACGGCTCAAGCGTTATGGCGGGGCATGGCATGCGGTGTATGCGGCAGCCTGGTTTGCAGCGCTGCAACTGTGGTGGGCCTCTCTGGCATTCCTGATCCTGGGTCTTGTGGGCCTCGTTGCCATGACGGTCGTTCGAGAAGTCTCCGGGCTGGGTCCCGGGAAACTGGAATACCGCTGAAGCCGTGATTGCCGCAGTGCTTGATCAGGGGCAAAAAAGGAAAAGGCCGTCGAAGAGCCCTCTCCTCCAGAAGCTCTCCGACAGCCTTGACTTAAGCTAACTGGGCGAAGGGGCTCAATCAAGGATTGATTGCCTGCATTTACATTCATTGATCAATATCTGAGTCTCCCAAAGTCCGTTTTTTTGGGTCATTCCGATAAACCAATGATTTACAAGAGGTTCCGTTTGTAGGGGCCAGCGGCTTCTGAATGATGCTCTTCGGCAACATTCCCTTGATATGGGCTAAGGGTGTGTCGATCTGAGGCCTCACGGGGGTCGTGGTGCCGAGGGGAGACACCACGCACCCCCCCTGATCGGAGGGCTCGGATGACTGCGGAAAAGGGTCAATTGATACTGGTTCTCGACAGTGATCCAGCTGTTGCCAAGGCGACAGCCGGTCGCCTGGAACGCCATGGCTACAACGTGGCCGTGGGTGATTCAGCGGATCCGATCGCGACGATCAGGTCGCATGGTTCTCATGGAATCTCAGCAGTCATCCTGGGTGGGCTCCCCAATCCAATGAGCGCCACCCTCGATCAGATCGTCCAGAAGTATCCCGATGTGGTGTCGATCGTCGTGGCGTCCTTCGGCAGTGTCGAGGAGGCAGTCAGTCTCATGCAGCACGGCGCAACGGACTACCTGGTCCATCCCGTGTCCGACCCTCAATTGTTCAGTTCCGTAGACCGTGCTCTGGCGAGGAATCGTCTGCTCTCACGTTCGGAATCCATGAACGAGGGCGATTACGGTTCGATGGTCGGAAGTGATCCGAGGATGCACCAGGTCTTCGAGGTTGCGAGGGCCGTGGCTGCGGCACCCACGACCGTTCTCATGACAGGTGAGTCCGGAACCGGCAAGACGATGATTGCACGATCCATTCATGAACAGTCGCCCCGCAGCGATGCGCCCTTCGTTGAGATCTCATGCGGTTCCATCCCGGAGACGCTTCTGGAATCGGAACTCTTCGGACACGTCAAAGGAGCCTTCACCGGTGCTCATGCAGACAAGGAAGGCAAGTTCCAGGCTGCCTGTGGCGGAACCATCTTTCTGGACGAGATCAACTCGGCGCCTCCATCCATGCAGATGAAGCTGCTTCGTGTTCTTCAGGAACGTGTCGTCGAGCCTGTCGGCTCCAATTCACCAGTCGAAGTGGACGCCCGCATCATTCTTGCGACGAACCAGCCGCTTGAGGATCTGGTTGCTGAAGGCAGCTTTCGACAGGATCTCTACTATCGCATCAAGGTGATCGACATCAGTCTGCCGCCTCTGCGTGACCGTGTGGAGGATGTCATCTCACTCTCGGATCACTTCCTGGCCCGCAAGGCGGAGTTGCTTGATCGTCGAATCGTCGGCATTGATGAGGCAGCCTCCGAACTGCTCCGTGGCTATCACTGGCCAGGCAATGTCCGTGAACTTGAGAACGTGATGGAACGGGCTGTTCTCCTTGCCAAGGGTGTTCTGATCACACCATCGGATCTTCCGGATCATCTGGTTCGACGAGACTGCCGGACCGTCGAGCAGGGAACATGGAAGGACGTTGACCCAGGCATGACGCTTCGTGAAGCGCTGGAGACTCCGGAGCGACAGATCATTCTGGGTGCGCTGGATGCTCATGACTGGAACCGACAGGAAACCGCCGTGTCACTGGATATCAACAGGACAACGCTCTACAAGAAGATGAAACGGTATGGGCTGGACCGCAGAGCGGCCTGAGTCAACAGTTCAGCGACTCGCGGAGAATGCCCGGTCTTCCGGCATCTTGTCTGCCGGGACCCCGAGATACTTCAGTGAGAAATCGATCATGTCGCGAACGACCGGACCGGCCACACGTCCGCCGTACCACGCGCCAAGACTGCGGTCCGGATCGTCGATGACACACAGCACGACCACTCTGGGTTGATCGAAGGGGGCCCCTGCGATGAAACTCGAGATGTATCGATCCTCGTGATAGCCGCCACCTTCAACACGCGGAAGCTGTGCGGTGCCGGATTTGCCGAACAGTCGGTATTGCTCGGACTGGGAGGCCCTGCCTGTTCCATCCGTCATGACTTCTTCCATGATCTCCCGGACGAACAGCGCCGTTGATGCGTCGATGGCACGTTGTTCGACGGGCGAGGCATCGTCATCGGCCAGCAGTCGAAGTGAGGGCAGTGTTCCGTCTCGAGCGAATGCCGAGAAACCCCGGACCATCTGAAGTGGAGTCACGCCGATTTCATGACCCATGGCGACACTGACCTGGCTGTAGGACGTCCAGGATGCTCCGGGTGTGACCAGACCGGCGGTTTCTCCAGCGATACCGCAACCGGTCCGTTGGCCGAATCCGAATCGATGTACGCAGGACTGCATGAGTTCAGGACTCATCCGTTCTGCGACGATCGCCATGCCGCTGTTCAGGGATTTGACGAGAACACGTCGCCAGCTCATCGGTCCGTAGTAATGGACATCTCGGACACGACGACCTGTGGACGTTCGATAGGGGACCGCCGCCGGGGTGGGCAGAACTTCCTCCGACTCGGCCAGTCCGGCTTCGGTGGCGACAGCCCAGATGAAGGGCTTGAAGGTCGAGCCGGGTTCGTAGGGGTCACTCACGCATCGGTTGCGACCAAGTCGTTCATGTTTGTCTCGCAGTGGATCTTCTGGTTGCCCAGGCCAGCCTTCCCGCTCGGAAATGATGTCCGCCAACGCCAGGATCTCTCCACTGTCCGGATCGATCACGATGGCTCGGCCTCCACCTGCATTGCAGCTGTCCACAGCGACCTGGAGTCGATGTTCGACATACCGCTGAATGGCCATGTCTATGCTCAGTCGAACCGGTTCGGCATCGACCTGTGGTCTGTATTCATGCGAAGCGACCCAAAGCGGGCGTCTTCGAACATCTCTCAGGTATCGCACGCTTCCGGGGGTTCCACCGAGCCGCGACTCGAGGGCATGTTCCAGACCGCCAAGTCCCTCGTGGTCGAACCCGACCGTGCCCACAAGTCGAGCGGCCGAATGCTCCTGCGGATAGACCCGAACCTGCCGGCGTTCAAGTCCCACGCCAGGCAGATCCGCGGACTGGATGCGATCGACCTGCCAGTCCTCCAGGATGTCGCTGAGCGCGACGAATCGACTTCGGAGCCGGCGACTGAGCCGCTTGTCGATCTCGACGGCATCAAGCCCGATCAATGACTGGATCCGGACTCCGATGGTTGCCAGATCTTCGACTTCAGCGGGATCGACGAAGAGTCTCCATCCGATCGTGGAGGTCGCCAGCAATCGGCCACTGCGATCAACCAGATCACCTCGACGTCCAACACTCGTTCGTGTCGAAAAGGGGTCGACCATGACAGCGGTCAGCTGATCGCCCGGTGCGATCTTCAACTGGATCACGCGTGCTGTGACGATCAGCAATCCGATCAGGGAGCACACAACGGCCGCGATACCCCACGCCGCAATCCGTCGACTCTGCCAGTCCGCACCGGTCCCGGTTCCTTCATGCAGATCTTCAGCCACCATGCTCATCCGAGTCGTTCGTCGAGTTCTCAGCAAGTCTGGTAGTGTCCTTCGACTCCGCCTCGAGTGGATCAAGCGTATCGATCTCCTGGGCGATGTGTTCTGCAATGTTGCAGCGGATATCCCACAGGGATGTCCTGGCCTGATCGCATCGTTGGTGCAGACGGGTCATCTCGAAGGCGGTATCGATGCGGTTCTGCCTCATTGCAAGAAGGGCCAGTGAGGTCAGTCCCAGGCCAAGAAGAATCAACATGAGCTTGGCTGTCATCGCGTCTGCAGTCTCAGTTGGAAATCGGATATCGAAGCGAAGCGCCGACTCTCAGGTCGTCCTGATGTCTCAGCACATCACGGTTCAGTTCGTAGAGTCGCTCGGTTTCACGAGCAGAACCAAGCAGCTTCTGGGCAAGTTCGGAAAGGGTGTCACCCGTCTGGACGGTGTATTCGCCCATGGTCTGGCTCTTGGACTCAACAGCGACCGGTCGTTCGGGACCGGAGGACATCGCGGACATGGGGGTTGAATCCGGAGTCATGGAGACCTCGGAGGGATCATTCGTCATCAACAGATTGGCTGGTGGCAGGAGCAGTCGTGTATTGGTCTTGAGTCGATTGGGATTGGCGATTCTGTTGTAGGCCGCCAGTGAGGCCGCCAGATTGCGATTGCCATAGTGCCGCTGACAGATCGATTGCAGGGTGTCCCCTGAAGCCACGATGTGATGAGGCGAATGCGATCCTGTATCGGCGATGGGCAGAGGCTGCGTCGTATCGATCGGCGATGTCTGGGAGATCCCGAGTTCAAGGTCGTCGGTGGATCGCGTGTCGGATGTGGAGGCACCGTAGACGACCCAGCCATCTCCCTGAATGGCTGGCTGCCTGTTGATCGCGGATCTGAACTCGAATGTGGCGGCGGACTGCCTGCGTGCAGTCGAGAGATGGTCTGAGACCAGAATCCCCATGAAGAGGACCAGTCCAAAGCCGACGATCAAAGCAAGCTTGTTCTCTCGAGTCATCGACACCCGCATCCATGCGTGCGCCTGGCAAAGCCAGGTCTGTCCTCATTACTCCTGCTGCTCTTCAGGTCGCATCCATGCGATCGTCGAACAACCGGTCCTGCATCCGATCAGCCTGGTTGCTCCGTAGCCGGTGGCGTGACTCGCACAGCCCTGAGCTTGGCTGATCGGCTCCTCGGGTTCGCCTGCAGCTCCGCTTCCGTGGGTCGGATCATTCCTCGAATGATCCGAGCAGCCAGTCCTCGCCGATCGAGCTCGGCGAAGGCCTGCTTCACGGGGCGGTCCTCGAGACTGTGGAAGGAAATGATTCCAATCCGAGCCCCGGGGTTGAGCCAGCCTCCACTGCCAGCCGTTTCGCAGCCTCGGCCAATCAGGTCGAGGAGGGTCTCCAGAGCTGCGATTTCCTCGTTCAAGGCGATTCGAAGTGCCATGAATGTGCGGGTCGCAGGGTGGAGGCGAGACGAGCGGGCCCGGGGGCCATAGGCTTCCCGTACCAATCGGGACAATTGTCCCGTGGTCGTAATCGGCCTTGTTTGACGCTCAAGTACAACTTTTCGGGCAATGGCGGCTGCATAGGGGTCCTCGCCGTAGGTCCGTATGAGTTCTGCAAGTTCCCCTTCCTCGATTCCGGCGAGCAGGGTCATGACGCTCTCGCCGCCATCCTGGTCCAGTCTCATGTCCAGAGGAGCGTCTTCCTGGAAGCCAAACCCTCTCTGGGCATCATCCAGCTGATTGGAGGACACCCCGAGATCGGCGAGGACGATATCCACCTTTCGATCCATCGCCCGGAGGTGTCTGGCGGCCGAGACGAATGAGTCATGGATCAACATGGTCGGCGTTCCGGACGTCTCCAGCCGCTCACCGGCGTAGGCCAGATTCTCGGCATCCCGGTCCAGGCCGATGATCAGACCTTCGGGGCCGACGCGTTTGGCCAGGGCGAGGGCGTGGCCGCCTCGACCGAGGGTGCAATCCACGATCACATCACCTGGCTGGGGATCGAGGGTCTCGATCACCTCATCCAGCAGAACAGGTACATGACCGTGTTCGATCATCCCCACGGGTTTCAGAGTCCCAGCAGCAGGCGTTCAGGATCCTCGATGCAGTTCTTCACATGCACAAGGAATCCAACTGCCTCGCTGCCGTCGACGACTCGATGGTCGTAGCTGAGCGCCAGGTACATCATCGGTCTCAGGACGATCTGTCCCGGGTTGTCCGGATCTTCGACGGCACGCTTCTGGATTCGATGCAGCCCGAGAATTCCGGATTGAGGCGGATTCAGAATGGGTGTTGACATCATGGATCCGTAGACACCACCGTTGCTGATGGTGAAGGTGCCACCGGTCATCTCGTCGACGGTGAGTTGCCCGGTTCTCGCCTTGGCTGCGAGACCCGAGATGTCCGTTTCGATTTCGGCGAAGGATTTGCGATCGGCATTTCTCACGACGGG
>MDSW01059416.1_pt1 | contig 20766 bp, 22 predicted proteins | sample 811171 | NCBI WGS metagenome assembly MDSW01 (sample SAMN05326641, study PRJNA326480) | marine metagenome | isolation source: seawater | place: Atlantic Ocean: North West | collected 2012 | reverse complement strand
CAGGGCGCCGGTTTCCGCCACCTGATTGAAGAACATTTCCGCGGCAGTGAACAGCGAGGGGTCGCTGCTGGCGGAGAAAGCCCAGGCCAGGGGTTCCGGCTCCCCCAGGGTGAAGGCACCGCGCAGCTCCGGGAACACCGAGCGATAGGTGTTAAAGACGTTGGAATCCAGCACCGCGTAGTCCACCTGGCCGTCATTGACCATATTCAGCAGCGCCAGGGCAGAGGTGTTGGCGGTTTCCTCCCATCTCAGTTCCGGATATTGCGGTTGCAGCCGGCTCAGGTTTTCCGAATGACTGCTGTTGGCGATGACCAGCAGCTTCTTGCCGGCCAATGCCGATATATCGGCGGGCCTGGTCCGGTCGGAGTGGTAAATCAACTGCTGGGTGATTTGCTGATAGGGCGAAGAAAACCGAAACCGCCGGCTGCGCTCCGGGGTCACTGTCAACCCGGCTGCCGCCATATGCACTTCGCCCCTTTCTACCGCCGCCAGCAGGTCGCCCAGATCCTGATAGGTGCGGATTTTCAGATCCACACCCAGGTAGTTGGCATAGGCCCGGGCCAGCTCAAACTCGAAGCCGGTTTCCTGATCCAGTTCCCGAAAATAAGTGGTGGGACCTTCCTGAGTGGCCACGATCAACTCACCCTCCTGCTGGATCCGGTCCAGCAAGGGCAGACTGGGTTGACAGGCCGGCGTCAGCAGCAGGCTGCCGGCCAGGGCTGTACCCCACAGTGTCCTGATCAAACGCTTCAGTGAGTTCATAGTCCCAAATGTGAATTCATTAACGTGAATTCGTTGAAATCCCTGCCCAGACTCTCAGTCCGATTCCCTGTTGAGGAAATGGTGCCAACCTGGCAAGTTCCAAGCCCCCCGGCGCAATGGGTATCCCGGATTGGTCAGGGATAGGGCGCCGACACTCCAATGGGGCAGGTTTGTACAAAAAGTAGGCGGATTATATCCAGGCAGGGGGTTGAAGTCGATTTCAATGTGTAACAAAGCGCATAAAAGCGTGCTTTTATATACTAATTACGAATTTAATGTGACCCAGTTTACAGGGTCGGAGCCGCCTTTCTCACCCCCGGGACTTCCTTTATAATCCCGCTTCCGCATTTGCCATCCACCAGCCAGCTGAGAGCCAGATGTTACAACTCCGTGGTGCCCCCGCTTTATCCGCTTTCCGCCGTGACCGACTGCTTGCTGAAACCCGGGCCCTGGTGCCCGCAGTCACCGGTTTGTATGCGGAGTTCATGCATTTTATCCAGCTTGCGGAACCGTTAACCCCGGAGCAGCAACAGGTGCTGCAACGCCTGCTGGAATATGGTCCCAGGGAGACGGAGGAATCTCCCAGCGGCCGGCTGGTGCTGGTGGTACCCCGGCCGGGAACCATCTCCCCCTGGTCTTCCAAGGCCACTGACATCGCCCACAATTGTGGGCTGGAGGCGGTGCAACGCCTGGAGCGGGGGGTGGCTTACTATCTGCAGGGTGAGTTGAGCCAGGACCAGTTGCAACGGGCTGCGCAGGCGCTGCATGACCGGATGGTGGAAACCGTGCTGCCGGATCTGGAAGCCGCTGCCTCCCTGTTCCAGCAGGCCCCGCCGGCGCCTCTCACCACGGTGGATGTATTGCAGGGCGGGCGCGAGGCGCTGGTCACCGCCAACGGCGAGCTGGGGCTGGCACTGGCGGAGGACGAGATCGATTATCTGGTGCAGAGCTTCACGGACCTTGGACGCAACCCCACGGATGTGGAGTTGATGATGTTCGCCCAGGCCAACTCCGAGCACTGCCGCCACAAAATTTTCAACGCCAGCTGGCGGGTGGACGGCGAGCCGCAGTCTCATTCCCTGTTTCAGATGATCCGGCATACTTACCAGTGCGGCGGCGACGGGGTTTTATCCGCCTATGCGGATAATGCCGCGGTGGTGGAAGGGCCGGTGGCGGGGCGCTTCTATCCGCACCCGGGCTCCCGGGAGTACGGCTTCCAGCGGGAGCCGGTGCACCTGCTGATGAAGGTGGAAACCCATAACCACCCCACCGCCATCGCTCCTTATCCCGGTGCCGCCACCGGTGCCGGGGGTGAGATCCGGGATGAGGGGGCTACGGGTCGAGGCGCCCGGCCCAAGGCCGGCCTGACCGGCTTCACCGTATCCAATCTCAATGTCCCCCACTTCAATCAGCCCTGGGAGCAGCCCTACGGCAAGCCGGAGCGCATCGTCTCCGCCCTGGATATTATGCTGGAGGGCCCCCTGGGGGGCGCGGGTTTTAATAACGAATTCGGCCGCCCCAACCTCAACGGTTACTTCCGCACCTACGAACAGAGGGTGCCCGGTGCCAGCGGCGAAGAGGTGCGGGGTTACCATAAACCCATCATGATCGCCGGCGGCTACGGCAACATCAAAGACGGGCATGTGACCAAGGGTGAGATCCCGGTAGGGGCTCAACTGATTGTACTGGGGGGGCCGGCCATGCAGATTGGCCTGGGGGGCGGTGCCGCCTCTTCCATGGCCACCGGCGCCAGTGCCGCTGACCTGGATTTTGCCTCGGTGCAACGGGATAACCCGGAAATTGAGCGCCGGTGTCAGGAGGTGATTGATCAGTGCTGGCAGCTGGGGGATGCCAATCCCATCAGTTTCATTCACGATGTGGGTGCCGGCGGTCTCAGTAACGCCATGCCGGAGCTGGTGAAAGACGGTGGTCGTGGCGGACGTTTTCAGTTGCGTGCCATCCCCAATGACGAGCCGGGCATGTCGCCCCTGGCCATCTGGTGTAACGAGGCCCAGGAACGCTATGTGCTGGCGGTGGCGCCGGAGCAGTTGCCGGTATTCGCCGCCATCTGTCAGCGGGAACGCTGCCCCTACGCGGTGATTGGCGAGGCCAGTGCCGATCAGCATCTGCAATTGCACGACGCCCACTTCGGCAATGACCCGGTGGATCTGCCCATGTCCGTGCTGTTCGGCAAGCCTCCTAAAATGCAGCGTGAGTACCAGACCCGACGGGTCTCGTTACCGCCTCTGGATCTGACGCACGTGGAGCTGCGGGAGGCCGCCTATCGTGTGTTGCGGTTGCCCGCCGTGGCCAGTAAAAAATTTCTGATCACCATCGGTGATCGGACCGTGGGGGGCATGGTGGCCCGGGATCAGATGGTGGGGCCCTGGCAGGTGCCGGTGGCGGACCTGGCGGTAACCACCACCGGCCTGGACAGCTATACCGGCGAGGCCATGGCCATGGGGGAGCGCACCCCGGCGGCCCTGATCAGTGCCCCGGCTTCCGGCCGTATGGCGGTGGGGGAAGCCATCACCAATATCGCCTGCACGCCGATTCAGTCCCTGTCCCAGGTGCGCTTGTCCGCCAACTGGATGTGTGCCGCCGGTCACCCCGGGGAGGATCAGGCGCTGTTCGAAACCGTCAAGGCGGTGGGTATGGAGCTGTGTCCGGCCCTGGGCATTACCATTCCCGTGGGCAAGGATTCCATGTCCATGCGCACCCAGTGGCAGGACGGCGACAGCGCCAAGAGCGTCACCGCGCCGCTGTCCCTGATCGTGTCCGCCTTCGCCCCGGTGCTGGACGTGCGCCAGACCCTGACCCCCCAATTGCAGCCCGGGGACACCCGCCTGTTGCTGCTGGATCTGGGCCAGGGCCGCAACCGCCTGGGGGCCACGGCCCTGGCCCAGGTATATAACCAGCTGGGCAATGAATGCCCGGACCTGGAGGATCCCGCCCAGTTGCGAGGACTGTTCGCTGTGGTGCAGACCCTGCTGCGGGAAGGCATATTGCTGGCCTACCACGATCGTTCCGACGGCGGCCTGTTTGCGACGTTGTGCGAGATGGCGTTTGCCAGCCATCAGGGGCTGGAGCTGGACATCAGCGGGTTAGGTGAGCCGCTGCCGGCGCTGTTCAATGAAGAGCTGGGGGCGGTGCTGCAGGTGCCGGTATCCGCCGTGGCCCGGGTGCAGGAACTGGCCCGGGAACAGGATCTGACCCTGCGGGATCTGGGGGCTCCGGCCAGTGGGCCTGAAGTACGGATTTCTCATGGGGGCCGGTTGCTGCTGGCGGAACCCCGTATTGACCTGGAGCAGGCCTGGGCAGAAACCAGTTACCGCATCCAGGCGCTGCGGGACAATCCGGAGTGCGCCCATCAGGAGTTCGCCCAGATCGCCCGGGCGGATGACCCGGGCCTGTCCCCGCGGCTGACTTTTGATCCCCAGGACAACGTGGCGGCCCCCATGATCAATCGCGGGGCCCGGCCCCGGGTGGCGATCCTGCGGGAGCAGGGGGTCAACGGCCAGGTGGAAATGGCGGCGGCTTTTCATGCCGCCGGCTTCAATCCGGTGGACGTGCATATGAGCGAAATCCTGTCCGGCGTGGTGACCCTGGAGGACTGTCACGCACTGGTGGCCTGCGGCGGATTCTCCTACGGCGACGTGCTGGGGGCGGGGGAGGGCTGGGCCAAATCCATTCTCTTCAATTCCCGGGCCCGGGAGGCTTTCGAGAACTTCCTGCGGCGGGATGACGTATTCGCCCTGGGGGTCTGCAACGGCTGTCAGATGCTGAGCAACCTGCGCCAGCTGATTCCCGGTACCGAACACTGGCCCCATTTTGTGCGCAACCGTTCTGAACGCTTCGAGGCCCGGGTCAGCCTGGTGCAGGTGGAAGCCTCCCCCTCCATTCTGTTGCAGGGCATGGAGGGCTCGCGCCTGCCCATCGCGGTGGCTCATGGTGAGGGGCGGGCGGAATTCCGTGATCCCCGGCAGCTGGACGCTCTCACTGAGGCCGGTGGCGTGGCGCTGCGCTATGTGGACAACTGGGGGGAAGTGACCGAAACCTATCCCGCCAACCCCAATGGTTCGCCCCAGGGCATCACCGGTCTGTGTAATGCCGACGGTCGGGTCACCATCATGATGCCCCACCCGGAGCGGGTTTTCCGCACGGTGCAGAATTCCTGGCACCCGCCAGAGTGGGGCGAGGACGGCGTCTGGCTGCGGTTGTTCCGCAATGGTCGCCGCTGGCTGGACTGAGGGGCTGCCCTCCCGGTGAGCGCGTGGGCAGCGATCGACACAGAAACGAGGCGGTGAACAATGTACAAATTGGTTTTTTTTGTGCCGGAGACCCACCGGGACGCGGTGAAACAGGCGGTGTTTGCCACCGGGGCCGGCAAAATCGGTGACTACGACAGTTGCTGCTGGGAAGTGGCCGGGCAGGGCCAGTTCCGGCCCCTGGCAGGTGCCAATCCGTTTCTCGGCACCACCGGCAGGGTGGAGTCAGTGTCGGAATACCGGGTGGAGCTGGTATGCGAGGATGACCTGATCCGGGTGGCCATCGCCGCCATGAAACAGGCGCATCCCTACGAGGAACCGGCCTACGACGTGATCCGGCTGGAGTCGCTGTAACCAGGTCCTGGGTAATTGCGTGAAACGCCTTCAGGGGCGCCGGTAGGGGGGAATTATATCCTCGTTGTGCACCGGAAACTGCTGCTCCCGTCGGTCGGCAAAATACAAACTCAGCGTGCGGTGGATGGTGGGAAACGCCAGCTCGTCCCAGGGAATTTCCGCTTCGCTGAACAGTTTGGCATCCAGACTTTCCTCCCCCACCCCGTACCGGCCATCAATGATATCCGCCCGGTAGAACAGATACACCTGACTGATGTGGGGCAGGTTGAACAGGGTATAGAGGCCCTGAATATTCACTTCCGCCATGGCCTCTTCAATGGTTTCCCGGGCGGCGGCCTGGGCGGTGGTCTCCCCGTTTTCCATAAATCCCGCCGGCAAGGTCCAGTAGCCTTTGCGGGGTTCAATGGCCCGCCGGCACAGCAGCACCTTGTCCTCATAGACCGGGACCGTGCCGGCAATAATCCGCGGATTGATGTAGTGAATGGCGCCACAATCATCGCAGACGTGGCGCTCACGGTTGTCCCCCCCGGGAATCCGGAAGCTGATCTGGGATCCGCACTCACTGCAGTATTTCATTTCCATACTGGCCCCTGCTGATTAAGGACGCCAGTATAAAGCGTAAGTACCGCCAACCCCAAGTGGGATCAGTTTCTGTCAGGTCCGGCGAGGTTGGTCAGGCCCGGCGAAACGGCAACACCTTGGCTTCCTCCGCCGCCGCTTCGCTGCGGGCGGTGGAGCTGGTATACAGCGGGTTGGCCTGCCCGGTGGCCTCGTTCAGGGTCTGGCGCAGGCGGTCGAAGGAGTCATGCATCATACCGGAGATGGCAATGCAGGCCGCCATGGGGCTTTTGGCCCGGCGCCGCTCCATATCCACCCGGAACTGCAGCCCCCGGAGTTTGCGGCGGTAGCGCTCCGGCGCGTCTTGAATCAGCCGATCACAAAGCTTCCTCCGCAGTTCTTCCAATTGCTCAGGGTTGTTCTCCGCCATTTCCCTCAGCTTATCAAACTCCGGTAATTCGTAGCTCATCGGATATACCTCTACTCAGTTCACGGGCCTGGTTTCCCGCCCCGGTGGGCGATGATGTGCGGCAGGCGCATGACTATGGGACTTATAAAAACTTGCGTTCCTCGGATCCTATACTATCCTTAACGGCCCGCTTGTATAGCCTTGACCTTTTGCCTGATATCTGTACAGCTGGGTGTTATTACTTGGTTGCTGGTTATAACCTTGTCGACTAAGGCCGTAAAATCATATAGTTAATTGGGCGCCTGGATCATTGTTTCAGAGCGTTGTGATTTTGTTCTGAAGTTAAAATGATCCCTGTTTTGTGATCTGGTTTGGGAGTTTTTTCATTTGTCGCCCGCCTATTCAGCGTTCCACATTCATTGCAGAAGGCCAGTCCGGTGGACCTGCTGAACCGCATTCGCCGCCAGGTGCCGCGCCATCATCCCGGGGACGCAGCGTTACTGGGAGCCGAGGCGGCGGTGCTGATCCCCATCACCAATCATCCCCGGGAGCCCGAACTGGTGCTGACCCGGCGCGCGGATCATTTGAAAAGTCATGGCGGTGAAGTGGCGTTTCCCGGGGGTAAATGTGACCCGGAGGATCGTGATCCCTACCACACGGCACTGCGGGAAAGCCACGAGGAAATCCGTTTGCCGCCGACGCAGGTGGAAGTAGTGGGCCCCATGCCCCAGTCCGTGTCGAAAATGGGACTGAAAGTTGTCCCGGTAATCGGTATTATTCCTCATCAGGTGGAGCTGGTTCCCAGCGAAGACGAGATCGACAGTATTTTCCGGGTGCCGCTGCGGTATTTTCTGGAAAATCCACCCCTGGGGGTGATGGAAAAAGAGCATGAGGGGGTGGTTTATCAGCTCCCCTGTTATCATTTCCAGGGCTACGTCATCTGGGGCCTCACCGCTTATTTCATTACTGACTGTTTTGATCGAATCTTCCACACCGGTTTCCAGCTGGAGCGGAGATTACACGATCGGAATGTCGACCTTCCCTGATCAGGGGTCCACAGCAACAGGGGGACAGCATGATTTACCGGCTGGGTGACAAACAGGTGGAAATCCGCGGCCAGGATTATTTTATTGCCCACAACGCCACGGTGATTGGGTCGGTGATACTGGAGAATAATGCCAGTATCTGGTTCAACTGTGTGGTGCGGGGGGACAACGATCCCATTACCATCGGTGAAGACACTAATATTCAGGACGGTTCCGTGCTGCACACGGATCTGGGCGTCCCCCTGGTTATCGGCAGTAAAGTAACAGTGGGCCACAAGGTCATGTTGCACGGCTGCGAGATCGGCGATAACAGCCTGATCGGCATCAATGCCGTGATTCTTAACAATGCCAAGATCGGTCGCAACTGTATTATCGGCGCCAACGCCCTGATCCCTGAAGGCAAGGTGATTCCGGACAACAGTATGGTGCTGGGGTCGCCGGGCAAAGTGGTTAAAGAATTGGGTGAACAGCACCGGGCCATGATTACCATGAGTGCGTTGCATTATGTGGAAAACTTTAAACGTTACCAACGGGAGTTTCAGCCTGATGACCGCTTCCCGCAGTGAGCAGCCCGAGATCGTGGCCTCGCCCTGTGTAGGGGTCTGCGCCCTGGACGACGATGATCTGTGTATCGGCTGTCTGCGCTCGGGGCGGGAAATCAGTCAATGGGGTTATCTGGATAACGCAGGCAAACGCCAGGTGCTGCAGAAAGTGGCGGCCCGGTTGCGGGCCTGTGATTCCGAGAGGGGAAAGATATGACGACCATAGGTACCCCCCTGTCCGCCAGTGGTACCCGTGTGTTGCTGTGCGGGGGCGGCGAGTTGGGCAAGGAAGTGGTGATTGAACTGCAACGTCTGGGCTGTGAGGTGATTGTGGTGGATCGCTACCAGCAGGCGCCGGCCATGCAGGTGGCCCACCGCAGCCACTGTATTTCCATGCTGGATGGCGAGGCTCTGCGGGGGGTGATCGAGCAGGAACAGCCCCACTATATCGTGCCGGAAATCGAGGCCATCGCCACTGACACTCTGGTGGCGATGGAGCAGGAAGGTTACACGGTGGTGCCCACCGCCCGTGCCGCGCAACTGACCATGAACCGGGAAGGGATTCGCCGGCTGGCGGCGGAGGAGCTCCAGCTGCCCACCTCGCCCTACCGGTTTGCCGCAGACTACGATGCATACAAAGCCGCCATTGCCGAGATTGGTCTGCCCTGTGTGGTGAAACCCATCATGAGCTCCTCGGGTAAAGGTCAGAGCACGCTGCAGGTGGACGAGGACGTGGACGCCGCTTGGGAATACGCTCAGGCCGGAGGGCGCGCCGGGGCCGGCAAAGTCATCGTGGAAGGCTTTGTGGACTTCGATTTTGAGATCACCCTGTTGACCGTGCGGCACGCTACGGGCACCAGCTTCTGTGAGCCCATTGGCCACCGCCAGGAAGATGGCGATTACCGGGAATCCTGGCAGCCCCAGGCCATGAGTCAGGCGGCTCTGGCCCGGGCCCGACAGGTGGCGTCCGCCATCACCGAGGCCCTGGGGGGGCGGGGGATCTTCGGCGTGGAACTGTTTGTGAGAGGCGACGAGGTGATTTTCAGCGAGGTGTCGCCGCGGCCCCATGATACCGGCATGGTCACCCTGATCTCCCAGGATCTATCGGAATTTGCGCTGCATGCCCGTGCCATCCTTGGCCTGCCCATCCCCCGCATCCGCCAATACGGGCCAGCGGCGTCGGCGGTGATTCTGGGGCACGGTCAGTCCCGGGCCATGAGCTATGGCAATCTGGAGCAGGCCCTGGCCCGGCCCGACACCCAGCTGCGGCTGTTCGGTAAGCCGGAGTTAAATGGCAGTCGCCGGCTGGGGGTGGCCCTGGCCCTGGGGGAAACTTTGACCGAGGCGGTGGCTACGGCTCAGGCAGTGGCGGCCGACGTTGACATCAGTTTGTAACGGCGGGGGGATACATCAGTGGCCGCTCATGCACCTCTGAAAATCGGCGTGGCCCTGGGTAGTGGTTCGGCCCGGGGCTGGTCGCACATTGGCGTGTTGAAACAACTGATGGCCATGGGCATCGAGCCTGATGTGGTGGCCGGCACCAGTATTGGCGCGCTGGTGGGTTCCTGCTATGCGGCGGGCAAGCTGCAGCAACTGGAGGACTGGGTGGTGAGCCTGGGCTGGCGGGATGTGGTGAGTCTGCTGGATGTGAAATTCAGTGGCGGCTTGATCGAGGGTCGCAAGGTGTTCCAGTTTTTTCGCGAGCATCTGCCGGATTACAGCTTCAAGGATCTGGACAAGAAATTTGCCGCCGTGGCCACGGACCTGGAAAGCGGGCGGGAGGTGTGGTTGCAACACGGCCATCTGGCGGAGGCCGTGCGCTCCTCCATTTCCCTGCCGGGATTGTTCACCCCCTATCGCACCCAAAATGGCCGCTATCTGGTGGATGGGGGGCTGGTGAACCCGGTGCCGGTATCCCTGTGCCGGGCGTTGGGGGCGGACCTGGTGATCGCCGTGAACCTCAACGCCGAGCTGGTGGGTCGCCATCTCCGCAGCAGCCGTCGCATGAGCGAAGAGTTTGCCGCCGACAGCCCGGCCCCGGTCACAGATGCTGAGGAGCTGCCCCCGGAGTCCGGCGAGGCCAGTGAAGAGCAAAAGGAGCTGCGACGGGCGGAATCGGACTTCTTCAGCAAAGTGTCGCAGTTGTTCAGTGACTGGGGGCAGCGGGAGCCGGCCAATGCGGCGGGCACCACCCCGGGCATGATGGAAGTCATGGCCTCCTCCATCAATATTATGCAGGACCGGGTGACCCGCAGCCGCATGGCCGGTGACCCCCCGGATCTGGTGCTGACCCCGCGCCTGGCCCACATCGGGCTGATGGAGTTCTATCGGGCGGCGGAAGCCATTGCCGAGGGTGAGAAAACCGTGCACCTGGCGGAGCCTCAGTTATACGATCTGCTGGGGGAGGAGCTGCCGGAGCATAGCTGAAGCCCCAGGCTTTGCTTTGCCACCAGTGGATCTATACTCATTTGGACAGGTCTGTACATAATCGCCGGTGCCCGCGTGGGGTGCCATCCAGCGGGAAACCTGACTATATATGCTGAAGCTGCAATTTAAAGATCAACGCCAGGCGCCGGTGTGGCTGGTGGAAACCGTCACCGGTTTGGGCTCGGATCCGGGTAACCATATCGTGATCCGGGATGAGGGGGTGGAGCCGCGCCATGCGGAGATCCACAAACAGGGCGACGCCCTCTACCTTTCGGATCTGGGCAGCCGCCTGGGTACCCAGGTCAACGGGCAGCCCATCAAACAGCACTTTCAATTGCGGGCCGGTGACAGTATCCGGCTGGGGCCGGTGGAACTGCAGATCCTGGCGCCCAAAGCCGGCACCGGAAATAATGCCCCCCGTCCCCGCTCGGAGTGGAGTCTGATGGCACTGTCCGGGCCCCTGAAGGGCAAAAGCTTTCCGGTTCATGGTTCCATGGTGTTCGGGCGCTCCAGCACTTGCGATATCGTGATTCAGGATGCCCATATGTCCCGGCGTCACGCGGAGATCAGCCTGAAGAACGGCGTGTTACGGATCGTGGATCTGCAGTCCTCCAACGGCACCTGCGTGAATGGCAAGACCGTGGGGGAACAGGTGTTGAAGCCCGGTGACAAAATCGGCTTCGATCATTTGAGTTTCCTGGTGGCGGGGCCGCTGGGGTCTGAATCACCGCCCCCCGAGGAAGAGGACGATGACGAAGCCACGGTATTCCGGGCCGCGCCCATCCCCCGGGCACCCCGGCCCCAACCCCGCTCCCAGCCGGTGGCCAGCGCCAGTAGCGCCCCCGAAGAGCGGGTGTCCGCGGCCCCGGCGGCGGGGGCGAGGCGTTGGCCCTGGGTGTTGCTGGTGGTGGGGGCGATGCTGGCGCTGGCGGGGGGCGTGGCTGCTTTTCTGTTGCGGTAGGGCGCATTTTTTGGGCCCCACTGAAGCACCTGGACCTAGCCTGCCTTGGCCTGTTTGCTCCCAATTTTGGTGCCGGCCTTGCCGCGGGCGGGTTTCGTATTAATGACCCGGGCGGTCTTCACCAGATTATCCTTGATTTGAATGGTTTCGAAGCGGTAGTGGCCGATGACGAAACACAGGTTGTGTTCCGGAATGGTTTCCAGGTGCTCGGTGATCAGGCCGTTCAGGGTTTTCGGGCCCTTGGTGGGCAGGTGCCATTTCAGCGCCTTGTTGATATCGCGGATGGTGGCCAGGCCGTCGATAATGTATGAGCCGTCCTCCTGGGGGTGGATGTCCTGGCTGCTGGCGGCATAGTCGGTGGTGAACTCACCGACAATCTCTTCCAGGATATCCTCCAGGGTCACAATTCCCTGCACGTCGCCGTATTCATCCACCACAAACCCCATACGCCGTTTCACTTGCTGGAAATTCAGCAGCTGCACGTGCAGGGGCGTGCCCTCGGGCACGAAGTAAGGCTCCACCGCCTGCTGCATGATCTTGGCCTTGTTGAGGTCATCGTCCATTAACAGCCGGCTGATTTTGCGCAGATGGAGCACACCCACCGGGGCGTTGAGATCGGATTTGAACACTGGCAGGCGGGTATGCTGAGTGGATTGCAGGGCCTTGATAATATCGTCGGTGTCCTCGTCCAGGTCGATCCCCACCACCTCGTGCTTGGGGATCATGATATCGTCCACCGTCACCTCTTCCAGGTCCAGAATGCTCAGCAGCATGCCCTTGTGGCGCTGGGGCAGAATGGCCCCGGATTCGTTCACCACCGTGCGCAATTCCTCCCGGCTCAGGTGATCGCCGCCGATATCCTCCGCTTTCACCCCCACCAGGCGCAGCAGGCCGTTGCTGATGAAATTCACCAGCCACACAAACGGATACAGCAGAACCAGTAACGGGCGCAGAATCAGGCTGGCGGGAAAGGCGATCAGTTCCGGTTTCAACGCCGCCAGGGTTTTCGGAGTCACTTCCGCGAACACCAGTATCACCAGGGTCAGGGCGCCGGTGGCAATGGCGATGCCGCTGTCCCCCCACAGGCGGATGGCGATGATGGTGGCAATGGAGGAAGCCAGAATATTGACGAAATTGTTGCCGATCAGAATCACACCGATCAGCCGGTCCGGCCGGCTTAGCAGTTTTTCCACCCGCAGCGCCGCCCGGTCCTTGCTTTTCACCAGGTGGCGCAGGCGATAGCGGTTCAATGACATCATGCCGGTTTCGGAACTGGAGAAAAACGCGGACAGCAGAATCAGCGTACCCAGGATGGTGAACAGAATGGATAGTGGGATCTCGTTCAAGGTGATGGGGTCCGTTACACTCTTTGCAGAATCACTTCCAGCACCACTTTGGAGCCGAAGTAGCCCAGGGTCAACAGTACAAAACCGGTGAGGGTCCAGCGCACCGCCACCATGCCCCGCCAGCCCCACAAGGTGCGTCCGGCCAGCAGCAGCACCAGCACCGCCCAGGCGCCCAGAGCAAACACGGTTTTATGCAGCAGATGCTGGGCGAAGAAGTCGTCCACGAAGATAAAACCGGTCCCAATAGCGAAACTCAGCAGCAGCAGGCTGATGGAAATCAGGTCGAACAGGCTGCTTTCCATGGTTTGCAGGGGCGGCAGCAGATTGAGTACATCGTGCAGATGGCGGTGTTTCAGCTGGTGATTCTGAATCCACAGCAGAGTGGCCTGGGACAGCGCCAGCGCCAGCACGCAGTAGGCGGAAATGGACAACAGGATATGGGCAATAACGCCTTCCCCCAGGTGGGGGTCCGGGCGTAGCCCGTCGCTGAACAGCAGCGCGATCACCAGACCGGTAATGGCCACCGGGTAAGCAGGTGCCAGCAGGGATTCAATACGACGGAAGAAGGCCAGACCGGTGCTGGTGGCCTCCAGTACCAGAGCGAACAGGGCGGCCATGGTGGTGACCCCCAGTTGTACGCCTTCCGGTTGCAGGAGAGCATCGTACAGATAATAAGCGTGCAGCAATAAGCCCAGGCTGGCAATGCCCAGCAGAGCGCGACGGTCTACCTGGGTGTCGGTTTTGAGGCTGCGGATGATCAGCGTGGTGGATACGCCGTAGCAGATACAGGCCAGAATGCCCGCAATTATCGCCACATTCACGGCGCGCTGTTGCTCCTTCCGGGGTTCATCGGGGTTCATTAAAGGGCCAAGTGTGGCACAAGGCTGTCAATAATGAAACTGGCTGCGTTATACTTGCGGATTCCACTGACCAACCGTTTCCAGAGCTTTATGTTTGATAATCTGACCGAACGACTCAGTACCAGCCTGCGCAGTGTCACCGGCAAGGCCCGTCTCACCGAGGACAATATCAAGGAGACCCTGCGGGAGGTCAGAATGGCCCTGCTGGAGGCCGACGTGGCCCTGCCGGTGGTGAAGGATTTTATCGACCGGGTCAAGCAGCGGGCCGTGGGCCAGGAGGTGATGAAAAGTCTGAGCCCGGGCCAGGTGTTTATCAAAATCGTGAACCAGGAGCTGGTGCACATGATGGGGGATGCCAACGACGCCCTCAAACTCAATGTGCAGCCACCGGCGGTGGTACTGATGGCGGGTCTGCAGGGGGCCGGTAAAACCACCACCGTGGCCAAGCTGGCCCGTTTCCTCAAAGAGCGGGAAAAAAAGAAAGTGCTGGTGACCAGTGCCGACGTCTACCGGCCCGCCGCCATCAAACAGCTGGAAACCCTGGCCGGGGAGGTGGGTGCCCTGTTTGCCCCCTCCAGCAGCGACGAAAACCCGGTGGACATTGCCAACCGGGCCATTGCCGATGCCCGTAAGCGGCATGCGGATGTGGTGATTATTGATACCGCCGGCCGGCTGGCCATCGACGAAGCCATGATGGATGAGATCAAGGCCCTCCACGGGGCCATCGATCCGGTGGAGACGTTGTTCGTGGTGGACGCCATGACCGGCCAGGATGCCGCCAATACGGCCCGGGCGTTTAATGACGCGCTGCCCCTGACCGGGGTGGTGCTGACCAAGGCCGACGGCGACGCCCGTGGCGGTGCCGCCCTGTCCGTGCGCCATATCACCGGCAAGCCCATCAAGTTCATCGGGGTGGGGGAGAAAAACGACGCCCTGGAGCCGTTTTATCCGGATCGTATCGCCTCCCGGATTCTGGGCATGGGCGACGTGCTCAGCCTGGTGGAGGAGGCCGAGCGAAAACTGGACAAGGACAAGGCCGACAAGCTCAACAAGAAGCTGAAAAAAGGCAAAGGCTTTGACCTGGAGGATCTGCTGGAGCAGTTTCAGCAAATGAAAAAACTGGGGGGCATGGCCGGCATGCTGGACAAGCTTCCGGGCATGGGTGGCATGTCCAAGATGGCCCAGCAGGGGGGCGTTGCGGACAAAGAGCTGACCAAAATGGAAGCCATCATCCACTCCATGACACCCAAGGAGCGGCGCTATCCCGATGTGATCAATGGTTCCCGCAAAAAACGCATCGCCGCAGGCTCCGGCACCCAGATTCCGGATGTGAACCGGGTGCTCAAACAGCACAAACAGATGCAGAAGATGATGAAAAAGCTCTCCAAGGGCGGCATGAAAAACATGATGCGCGGCATGCAGGGCATGATGGGGGGTGGTGGCAACTTCCCCGGCGGCGGCGGCGGTGGTATGCCTCCCTTCAAAATGTAACCCCGCAGGGGTTGGTTTTAGGGGCCGTAACCCCTTTCATTTACTGAAGAAATCCCGTAAAATCCTGCGCCTCCTTGCCCTGCACACCCTCACTTTCCGGCGGTGGCATGGAGCCGGGGTTGCGGAATTAGCCGCGCAACGCCCTGTAAAGTTAACGAATTCAAAGGGTTGCTGAGGCCGGCAGAGGCGTCAGGAGCCTGTTTTGACGTTAAAAAACGCTGAACGCAATTAAGAGAAAGGATCGGAATACATGGTAACAATTCGCATGAGTCGCGGTGGCGCCAAGAAACGCCCGTTCTATCACCTGGTGGTCACTGACAGCCGGAATTCCCGGGATGGTCGCTATATTGAGCGGGTGGGCTTCTTCAACCCGCTGGCGCGGGGCAAGGAAGAACGGTTGCGCCTGGATCTGGCCCGCATCGAGCACTGGATCGGGCAGGGCGCCCAGACTTCCACCCGGGTGGCGACTCTGGTGAAAGAGGCCAAGAAGGCCACGGCAGCCGCCTGATTCTTCGCCGCCGATGTCGGACTGGGTCGTGGTGGGGAAGTTTTTGGGTCCTTACGGCGTACAGGGCTGGATCAAGCTCTATTCCCATACCCAGCCCATGGAGAACATTGGCAATTACCCCCCCCTCTGGGTACAACGGGGGGAAGACTGGCAACCTGTTCGCCTGGAGCGTGTTCAGCGGCATGGAAAGGGGCTGGTGGCCAAGATCGAAGGTTGTGACAACCGGGATCAGGTGCCGGCTTATAGCGGGTGTGAAATAGCAATCAGGCGTGAACAGCTGCCAAAACTGCAGGCAGATGATTATTACTGGTCGGATCTGGAGGGGCTTCGGGTGCTGACCGTTGCCGGTGACTCACTGGGGGTGATCAGCCACCTGTTTGAAACCGGCGCCAATGACGTGATGGTGGTGCAGGGCGATGCCCGCAGCCTGGATCGCCGGGAACGTCTGATTCCCTATTTGTGGGAAGATGTGGTGCAGGCCGTGGATCTCCAGGCCGGCACCATGACGGTGGACTGGGATCCGGCGTTTTAATCCAGCCTCCGACCTTGAACTGGCCGTTGACCCTGAGCAGTGATGCCTGACATCGGAAGCCTGGCAGCGTCATCCCGCCAGAGATTGGCAGGTAACGGTTAAGCGGATATTAAGCGGAACACAGCAACCTGCGTTGATGAGGGAGCCGGGGGATGAAGTTTGAAATCGTGACCCTGTTTCCGGAAATGTTTCGCGCCATAGCCGATTACGGTATCACCGGGCGGGCGGTCAGTAACCGGTTGTTGGCGCTGGGGTTCTGCAATCCCCGCCGCCACACCCGTGATGTGCACCGCACGGTGGATGATCGCCCCTATGGCGGTGGGCCGGGCATGGTCATGCTGGCGCAGCCGCTGCTGGATGCCATCGCCGAGGCCAGGCAGCGGTTGCTGGCGGCCGGGGTGACGGACCCCAAAGTGGCCTATTTGTCGCCCCAGGGCCGGCGCTTCGATCAGCGGGCGGCGCTGGAGCTGAGTCAGCGGGATGGCATGGTGCTGTTGTGTGGCCGCTATGAAGGCATTGATGAGCGGGTGATTGAACTGGCGGTGGATGAGGAATGGTCCATCGGGGACTATGTGCTCAGTGGTGGTGAGCTGCCGGCGATGACCGTCATCGATGCCGTGGCCCGCCAGCTGCCCGGTGTCCTGGGGCACCAGGACTCGGCGGCGGAGGATTCGTTCTGCGAAGGTTTGCTGGACTGTCCTCATTACACCCGGCCGGAGCGGTTACAGGGCCATGAGGTGCCACCGATATTATTGAGTGGCAACCACCAGGCGATCCGCCGCTGGCGCCAGCAACAGGCCCTGGGCCGCACTTGGCAAAGGCGACCGGATCTATTACAGCAGCGCGGCCTCAACGCTGAGGAGCAGCGGCTGCTGGAGGAATACCAGGAGCAGCCGGGTCACGGCCGGTCCTGACAACGGTTTTATTAACGACGTGAATGTAGCGGCTGGCCCCGGGGCCAGTGCTCTACCTCTGGCGCGAACAATGAGGAAGTGCTCATGAGCGGTAAGAAAAAAATCATCCAGCAACTGGAACAGGAGCAGATGAAACAGGATCTGCCCACCTTCTCCGTGGGTGATACGGTGGTGGTCAGCGTCAAGGTGACTGAGGGTGATCGTACCCGATTGCAGGCCTATGAAGGTGTGGTGATCGGCAAACGCAACCGGGGCCTCAACTCCGCCTTCACCGTACGGAAAATTTCCAGTGGCGTTGGCGTGGAGCGGACCTTCCAGACCCACAGTCCTCTGGTGGACAGCATTCAGGTGAAGCGTCGCGGCGCGGTGCGTCGGGCCAAGCTTTACTACTTGCGGGAACGTACCGGCAAGTCAGCCCGGATTCGGGAAAAGCTCAACTGAGTCTGGCTCACGAAAAAGCGCCCTGCGGGGCGCTTTTTTTAGGGCTGTCGAAACAGAATTTTAACCCCTTCGAGCATTTCCCGTTGCGGATCTTTAACATAGCCAATGGCATTGGGATACTGGCGGATGGCTCCCACTAACTGTAACGGGGTCTCCACTTCCAGGGGCACCTTGCCCTTACCGCTAAACAGGTATTGGGCCCGGTAGCGCTTGAGCTTGGGCAGGGAAATACCCACCACGTCCTGATAAAAATCCTGATATACCGGATCCTGTTGCGGCATGTCGATGGGCAGGGGTTCCAGATCGGTGCCGGGGAACAGGTGCAACCGCCCCAGAAACAGCTTGCGAACTTCCTGGGCGCTGAGGGTATCCACGGGATTGTCGCGGCTGGTAATGACATACAGATCCGCCTGGGCCTGGGCAGTGCCGGTAAGCAGCAGCAGGCTGATCAGCAGGTGTTGCAATATACCTCGTTTCCAGCTCATCAGAACACCACATCCTATACGACAGTGAACATGGTGGCGCTGCCGGGTCGTGAGTCGCCTTCAGGGTAGGCCTGGCCGGTGGTGCCCCCCTGGAAATTAAAATATTGAACCTCTGCCTTGAGACAGGCCTGGGTATGAAAGTCGTAGCGCAGGCCCAGGGTGAGGCTTTGCTCCCGGGCTTCGAACTGTTCGATCAGCTGTTTGTTCAGTTGGAGCAGGGGCGCAAAGGCTGAAAAATTAGGATTTTCCAGTGCCTGGTTCAGTAACGGGATCAGCTCCTTGTTGGTGACGTTTTTATAAGCACCGTACGACACGTAGGGGGTAAATGCGCCGTAATGGTAGAGGGCGGACACGTACCAGCCCTCGGAGCGGTTGGCAAAGCCTTCTTCTCTCGGCGGACGCACCAGGTATTTCTCCGCGATCAGCCCCCAGGGATAGCCTTCCCACTGTGCCCCCAGGGCGTGATACTGGTAGTCGGAATCGGTGGAGATAAAGAATTCACCAATTTCGCCAAAGATCGGATCCACGGTCTGCCCCAGGTTGCTGTAAAGCTCCACTGCTGTATCCAGGTCATCAGACTGGATGCTGGTTTTGTCCAGGTGGAAACTGTAGCGCAATTGCCAGTCGGTGGCTCGCAGGGTAAGGGTGGTGCCGTAGGAGGGTTCCGCCTTAACTTCCACGTCCAGCAATTCACCCTCGGCGTAACCGGCAAGCAACTGGATATCCAGTTCCAGCTCGGGTGTCAGGTCATGGGTGTACAGCAGATCGGCCCCATCCAGGTTCTTCAGCGGGCCTAACAGATAAGAGTAGGCATCCACCGGGGGCCGGGCCCAGGGGTAGGCGTAACCCACATCAATGGTGCTGGAGAACAAATAATGGGAGGACTGCATTCGGCCCAGGCGCCACTGCAGGTTGGGGGTCGCTTCATGGGTCAGAAACAGCATTGCAGCTCTGGTTTGTACGCCTCGCGGCCGTCCAGCTCCGGGCCGTTGGTGGATACCTGGGTAGTGAAGGAGACGGTGTTGGTCAGATTGCCCTGCAGTTGCAGTCCGAGACTGGTATCGTTGTCGAAGTCCCAGTTATTGTCCGCGGCGCCGAAGCTAAGGTCGTCGCGATTGATTTTGGTCAGTCCCAGGGAGCCAAAGCCGGAAAAACGCCAGTTTTCCAGGGCCTGACTCACTGGGGAAAGCAATAACAGCGTGAGGAATAAAAGCAGTCGCACGGGTATGGATCCAAAGCATTTCCAGTGTTGTTCTAAGCATAGACAATCCTGATGAATCAGCACGGATATTTAAGGCGCTTTGCCGCAGGCAGCTTAACCCTGCCGGGGTCTGGCCGTGGCTGGTGGGGGGCAAGGGCTCCAGAGCCGCTACCGGCGGCCCTGGGGGATGGGAAAAGGGCGCTACTTAAAAGCGCCAGGCTCCAGTCAGACTAAGGCCTTCCAGGTCATAGTCGCTTTTGTCCTGCAGTTTCATCCATTCCAGGCCCAGGGTAACCGGGCCCACGGCCACGTCCGCGCCCACGCCGTAGGACAGATCGGATTCCGTTTGCGAGCGTTGGTCATAGAACTCCAGGTCCACCTTGGTATAACCCAGAGCAATATAGGGGAACACGATATCCGCGAAGGTCATTCCGCCTTTGACGTAAAAGCCGATGTGGTCGTCCACTTTCATGGCGGCGCCGGTGACGTTGTCGTCACTGAGGCTGCGACCCAGCCGTGCTTCCAGCTGGAAATTTTCGCTGACGTTGCCTCCCAGCACCAGTGCCAAACCTTCGGGCTCCAGGTCGTCGAGTGCTGATGTGCCCAGTGTGTAAAGGTTGTACTGAGCCCCGATATAGTGGTCGCCTTCCGCCATGGCCACTGGGGCGGCAAAGATCAGGCCCACGGCCGTGGCTGCAGCAAGCAGGGTTTTGTTCATTGGCTAGTTCCTCGCTCCCTTTTGATATTTTTATTGCTCTGTATTCTTATTGCGCAACGGCCACCGGTAATGGACACCGGCGTCACCTGTGCTACGGGGAATATAGATGACATATGAGGTTAGGGCAAAACAATCTGCAACCAGGAAGGGATTTCGCTGACAATGGAAACGCTCGCGGATGGGGCAGGCTTCACTGCCTAAGGGCGCTGATCCCGGTCGTCGTTTTCATCCATAACCCGGGATATGTGTTGGCTATCTTCCAGGGATTCGAACATATCCGAAGCCAGCTCGCCCACTTTTTCGTTGATGTCACGGATTTTTTCGTAAACCATGCCGATGGTCTGTTGATTTTTTTCCCGCAGCTGGCTGGTCTCATCCTTCAGCAGTCCGGATCGCTCCAGCGCCTCGAAGGGCATATCGGCTATGGATTTATGCACCTCTTCAACGGTACGGGCACCGTTGTCGATGGCGGTCTGAATCATGTCCTTGATCAGTTCGGCTTTATTCAATAGTCCCATGGTGTTCACTCACTAATGTCCGGCACGCCCATCTATAACACGTTGGGCGTGCCGGGAAAAGCCGCAGGTATCAAGCGGGTGACCGACGGACAGAGGGGAATGAATACTTCCATACCCGCTTGAGCACCGTGCCATACTGCTGCCAGAAGGGGCCGGTGTTGTAGGGCAGACCATATTTCTTACAAATCGCCTCCACCTTGGGGCCCAGCTCCTCATAGCGGTTGGCTGGCAGATCCGGGAACAGGTGGTGCTCGATCTGATAACTCAGGTGACCGCTCATGATGTGCAGCAGTTTGCCGCCGGACAGATTACTGGAGCCAAGCAGCTGGCGGTAATACCATTCGCCGCGGGTTTCGTTATCCGCCTGTTCCTGGGTGAAAGTGTGGGCCTGCTCGGTAAAGTGACCGCAGAAAATAATCGCCGAT
>MDSW01149905.1_pt1 | contig 20767 bp, 20 predicted proteins | sample 811171 | NCBI WGS metagenome assembly MDSW01 (sample SAMN05326641, study PRJNA326480) | marine metagenome | isolation source: seawater | place: Atlantic Ocean: North West | collected 2012 | reverse complement strand
GCTGGCGGCGGAAATCGCGGCACTGGCGGGAGAACGTGGCATGGGTGGAAACGCGCCTGATCTTCGCGAGCGCCTCGCGGGCTTCCGCCGGGATGGCTCGCCGCGGGCGCGGACGCTGAAGGCGCAGGCGAAGAGCTGGGGGCAGGGGGCTGCACCCGGCGGCGATCTTGCGAAACTCCTCGCCCGCGCCTGGCCGGACCAGATCGCGCGGAAGCGCAGCGGCAGTCCGGGTACGTATCTCATGGCGTCTGGCCGGGCGGCGACGCTGCCGGAAACCGACGCGCTGGCGAAGCAGGACTGGCTGGTCATCGCGGACCTTGGCGGTGCGGCCAAGGAGGCACGCATCTCCCTCGCCGTGCCGATTCCGGAAGCGGATGCACTGGTGATTGGCGGCGTGACATCGGACGACCGCGCGCATTTTGATCCGAAGACGGGAAAATTCACCGCGCGGCGCGTGAAGGCGCTGGGCGCCATTGTTCTCTCGGAAGCGCCCTTGCCGAAACCGAAGCCGGACATTGCGGCGGCGGCCATGCTGGCCGCGGTTCGCGAGGAAGGCTTCGGCGCGCTGGGTGCAGGCGATGTGGTGACGGAGACGCTGGCGCGGCTTTCCATGCTGAAGGCGGCGGGCTGTATTGAGGGACCTGTTCCCGGTACGGAAGACCTGATCCTGTCGGCAGAGGACTGGCTTCTGCCCCTGCTGAAGCGGCAGGGCGCCAGCGTGCCGCCGCCGCATGCGGTGCGGGAGGCGCTGGTCGCCGCGCTCGACTGGCCGGTGCAGGAGGCGCTGCGGAAAGACGCGCCGCTGCAGCTGGAACTGCCCTCCGGCCAGACGGCACGGGTGGATTATCTCGACGATCGTGCGCCGCTGGTCTCGGCCCGGGCGCAGGCCTTCTGGGGGTGTGCAGAGCATCCGAAACTGGCGGCGGGCCGCGTGCCGGTGACCGTGGAGATGCTGTCGCCCGGCATGAAGCCGGTTGCCGCCACGCAGGACCTCGCCCGCTTCTGGACCGGGGGCTATCTTGACATGGCGAAGGATATGCGCGGCCGCTATCCCAAACATGACTGGCCGGACGACCCCGCCACGGCCCGCGCGCATGAGGGGCGCACGAAAAAGAGATTGTAGGGAACCCCGCAGGATGGCCGACGTTTCAATGGCATACCGATCACAGGAGGTTGTGATGAAATATGCTGGTCTTGCCCTTGTGTCTGCTGCGGTTGCGGCGATGCCCGCCTTTGCGGATCCACCCCCGCCGCCGCAGGAACCGGCCGTCCATGATGTGGTGCCTGCGCCCTGCGTGACCGAATTGTTCACCATCTATTTCGAGCGCGGCATCTCGGCCCTTGGCGACCATTCGGAAGCCGTTCTGGATGCCGTGGCGGAGCAGGTCGGACATTGCCGGTATGGGCGTGTGGAGATTTCCGGTTATGCCGATGCGGCCGGGCCTGAAGCGGTCAATCGCCGGGTCTCGAATGCCCGCGCGCATGCCGTTCTGAAGGGCCTGAAAGAGCGCGGCATTTCGGCGGATACGGTTGCCGTCATCGCGACGGGCGAGGCGCGCGCCATCACGGTGCGCGGCTATGCGGAGCCGCTGAACCGGAAGGTGACCGTGCGGCTTGTTCCGGCTGAGGCCGGCAATCAGGCTTCGCTCTGATCTGATTGGGGCCTAGTTCGGGCGGTTTTCCTGGCCGCCCCATTCCATGCCCATATTCTTCTTCATCCAGTCGGCGAAGGTGGCTGGCTTCTGCAGGGTGCGGGGGTCCAGCGTGCCGTAGGAGACGAGCGGACCGTCGCGGCCTTCGAGCCGCACGCCCTTGACGCGCTGGGTGCCATCGGTCCAGTTCGAATCCATACCGGGATCGAGCAGAAGCATGACCTGCTCACCGCCGCGGCCTTCCAGATTGCGCCCGAAGACGAGACCATAGACTTTCTCGCGGCCCCAGAGGCCATGGCTGGAGGCCTGGCGCTTGCCGTCCAGCAGGACCTCGTCCCACAGCAGGTTGCGACGCCATTGCAGCACATGCATGCGGTCTTCCGTGACGATCTTGATGTCGACATGGTGCAGGGACAGGCGGACGATTTCAGCGCGCATGGGCGGTCTCCGATATTATCGAAAAACAATAATTCCGAATTCCGGGGCCGTCAAGGCAGATCGAAGGGACATGGGGAGACGAATTCGCACGCCTGTCCTGTGCCGGGGTGCGTGAAGCGGAGGCGGCCCGCATGCAGGTGCAGGCGCGATGCGGCCGCGTAGGCTTCGGGGTGGGCATAGAGTTCGTCGCCCAGAATGGGGTGGCCGGTCTCTGCGAGATGGACGCGCAGCTGGTGCGACCGGCCCGTCAGAGGCGTCAGGCGAAGGCGGACATGGTCGTCCCGAGTCTCCTGGACGTCATAGACTGTCCGGCTGGGCTTGCCGGTTTCATGGTCGACCTTCTGGCGCGGACGGTTTGGCCAGTCGGTGATCAGCGGCAGGTCTATCGTGCCGCCCGACTCTGCCGGGATGCCCCAGACATCCGCGATATAGGTCTTCGACACTTCGCCCCGCTCAAACAGACCGGACAGGGCGCGCTGCATCTCCTTTGTCCGGGCAAGGAGGAGGAGGCCGCTGGTCGCCATGTCGAGGCGGTGAACGGTCAGCGCTTCCGGATAGTTCGCCTGCACGCGGCTGACCGCGCAGTCAGCCTTGCCCGGCCCGCGCCCCGGAACGGAGAGCAAACCGGCGGGCTTGTCGATGAGGATGAGGAAATCGTCCACATGCAGGATGTCCGGTCCTTCCGGCGGCGGCATGTAGGCTGGCGCAGGCATGACTGGTCAGTCCGCTTCCGGCAGGGTGAGCCGGAAGACCGTGCCTTCGGAGGACGTGCTGGCCAGGACCAGGTCGCCGCCCATGGCGCGGGCAAGTTCCTGCGCGATGACGAGGCCGAGGCCCGTGCCGTTCTGCCGGCCGCTGCCGGCAAAGGGCTTGAACAGGTTCGCCACTGCCTTCTCCGGCAGGCCGGGGCCGGTATCGATGAAGTCGACATGATTGTTCTGCAGGCGGACGGTGATGCGCGAGGGATGACAGGCGGCCGCCGTCATCGCCTCGGCGGCATTGCGGATGATGTTTGCCGCAATGCGATGGAAATGGTCGGGATCGGCAATGCCATAGTCCAGATCGTTCAATTCATTCACGAACGCGACCGAGGGCCAGGCGGCCAGTGCCTCGTCGGCGGCTTCGTCGAGGGCGTATTTCAGCGGCACGCGTTCGGGTTCGGCCGGTTGCGGCGTTGCCTTGCCATAATCGAGTGTCTCGGTGGCGAGCGTGATCGCCCGCGTCAGGGCGCGTTCGAGGCGCGGCGCGGCCTTCTGTACACGGGCATCGTCCGAGCGGGCCAGCGAGTCGGATACGAGCTGGGCAGAGGAAAGGGAGTTGCGGAGATCATGATTGATCTTCGCCACGGCGGTGCCGAGTTCGGCAAGGTGGGCACGCTGCCGGAAGCTTTCGGCGACGGCGGCTTCCATGTCTGCCAATGCGTTCTGGGCACGGCCGATCTCGTCTTTCCGGCGCGTCGGCTGCAGGCGGCGCGTCCAGCTTCCGGGGTCCATGCCGAATTGCTCAACACTGAGCGTGACCCGCTGCATGGGCCGCACGACCTGCCAATGCAACAGAACATAGATCAGCGCCGCAGCGATCAGCGCGATGATGATCGAGAGGAACGCAATCCGCCAGGCATAGGCCTGGAGTTGCTGTTTCATCGGTTTCTGCGGGAGGATCACTTCGATGACGCGGTCATCCTGCGAGCCTGGGGCGGTGACGACCAGCACGCGGTCGTCAGGCGCGAGGAAGGCGCCGAACACGTCCATCACCCGGCTGACGGGCGAGGTCTCGCGCAGGTCCAGCGCGTGCATTTCGGCTTCGATGGGCATCTGCGCCGGCAGCAGCTGGAAGCGCATGTCGTCTTCCATTTCGGTGACGCCCCAGACTTCGGCATTTTCCAGGAGCTGGGCGGACAATTCTTCGGAGACGGAGCGGTCGGGCGCGGCATCGAGGGCCAGAGCGGCGATTCTCGCAGCCTGCACGCGCTCGGTCAGCCATGCGGTGCGCTGGCCGGACGCGCTGGGGATGAAGATCAGCGCCTCGACGATCAGGATGGCGACGATGGTCAGCGCGAACAGGCGGAATGACAGGCTCTGGAACCAGCGCGCCCCGGCGCGGGTTTCGGTCTTCTCCGGGACGGGCGCTGGCACATGGTTCACGCCCGCTGGACTAGCCTAGGGGATGCGCTGGAGCAAGCCGACAAGGCGTTTTGCGCCTGCCCCGAAGACGACATCCGTGAAATGCGCGGACGCTGCCCGCTTCACCGCTTCCGCCCGCGTCGGATAGGGCGAGATGAAGTTTGTAAGGTCTTTCACGCCGAGCCCGTTCGACATGGCGACGGAGACGAGCTGCAATATGTCGCCCGCACTCTCACCGACAATGGAGGCGCCGAGGATCTTGCCCTTTCGCAGGACCAGTTTGGCCTCACCCAGCGTCTTGCCTTCGGCAATGGCGCGGTCGTTCTCATGAAAGGGGAAGGATGAGGTGGTGACGCTGTCGCCGTGCTTTTCGCGCGCTTCGCCTTCGGTGAGGCCTAGCTGGGCGACTTCCGGAGAGGTGTAGGTGACGGCGGGCACGGGCAGGCTGTCGGCCCTGGTGCCCTGTTTGAAAAAAGCCCGGCGCGTGAAGACGGAAGCGTGCCAGCCCGCGATATGGGTGAACTGTTCCCGGCCAGCTGCATCGCCAAGCGCCCAGACCTTGCGGTTGGAGGTCGAGCGGAGACCGGCATCCGTGGTGACACCCGCGCGGCCGGTCTCGACATTGCCGGCTTCAAGGTCGAGTCCTTTCAGGACAGCGCGGCGGCCAACGGCGACGAGCAGATGGGAACCGTCGATGATGGGGGATGTGTCCCCGGCCTGCGTATGGACCTGGATACGGCCCCGCTCATGACCGATGCGGATGGCCTTGTGGCCTTCGAGGATGGTGACACCTTCCGCGCGCAGGGCCTCGATGGCGATGGCGGCATGGGCAGGGTCGGACCGGCCGAGAGCGCGGCCCATTTCGATCACTGTGGTCTTTGCGCCGAGGCGGGTGAAGGCCTGCGCCATTTCCATGCCGATGGGGCCGCCGCCAAGGATGACGAGATGTTCCGGAAACTCCGGCAGGGTGAAGATGGTCTCATTGGTGAGATATGGGGCCCGGTCCAGCCCTTCGATGGGCGGGATAAAGGCGGTGGAGCCGGTCGCGATGATGATGCGCCGGGCGCGGGTGCTTGTGGTCTCGGAAACGATTGTCTTCGGGTCTGCAAACCTTGCAGCCTCGCGGATGACGGTGACGCCGAGGCCTTCGAACCGTTCCTGGCTGTCGACCGGGGCGATGGTGGCGATGGTGCTGGCGACATGGGCCTTTACCTTCTCCCAGTCCGTGACCGGATCACCGGCCGTGACGCCGTACTTGCCGGCTTCGCGGATGCTGGCGGCGGCCTTGGCGGCGCTGAGCAGCGCTTTTGAGGGCACGCAGCCATAGTTCAGGCAGTCGCCGCCCATCTCATGCTTTTCGTACAGCACGACATCGAGGCCCAGCATGGCGGCCCCGGCTGCGGCGGAGAGGCCGCCGGAACCAGCGCCGATGACAACAAGGTCTGCTTTCAGCTCTCTCATTGCGGGGCCTCTTCAAGTTTGGCGGGTTTCTTCTTCAGCAGCTTCTTCCAGACGACCGGAAGCAGCGAGACGACCACCAGGGCGATACCCGCGGGCAGCAGGTTCTGGAAGACGGAGGCGAGGTCCGGGTCTTCGCCGCGGGCGAAGGTCGCGCCGAGGCCTGCGCCGATCCAGGTGTAGGCGACAACGCCCGGAATGATGCCGAGGGCGGTGGTGATGGCATAGTCGCGATAGCGGGCGCCAAGGATGGCCGGCAGGATGTTCGCGACCGGGAAGGGCATGGCCGGGACAAAGCGCATGGCGAACATGTAGGCGAGCGGGCTGTCATGGAATTCCTCGCGCACCTTGTCGGCATATTTCCCTGCCATCTTGCGGAGGGAGCCGCCGACCGAGGATTTCGCCGCAAAGAACAACAGGCTCGCGCCGAGGGTCGCGCCGGCGATTGTGGCCAGCGATCCGCCCGCAAGGCCGAAGAGCAGGCCGCCCGTAATGGTGATCCACAGCGCACCCGGCATCATGAACAGGGTGGCCATCGCATAGATCGCGATATAGGCGGCCACGGCGAGGACGAGATTGTCCTCCACAAAGGCGCGGAGGCCCGCCTGCTGCGCGCGGAGGGTCTCCAGCGACAGATAGTCGAACAGGCCGAGCGCCCAGGCTGTGCCGAGCCCGGCAAGGATCAGGTAGACCGGCCAGAGGCGCTGCCAGAGCGGGCGCGCGGTGGCCGGGCCGGGGGGTGAGGCGTCTGTCATCGTTTCGGCTTTCTATTCCGTGCCATTGAGTGACCAGTCATAGTCATAGCTGCGGATTTTCGGATTGGCGCGGATTTCCTCGGCGAGGGTGTCGTCCGCATAGGTCAGGAGATGATCGATCACGGCGGATCTGGAGCCGCCGAAATCGTCTTCGAACCAGTCATAGATGGAAGACACCGTGAGGCCGTTCCGGCCGGGGTCCACGCCGCGCGGATGGTTCACATAAGCGCGGGCGGCGGCATCGAGATCGGCATCGAGGGTAGCGGCTTCCCAGGCCTTCGGAAGCAGGTTCGGGCACGAATAGGACGCGCAATTAATGGCGTAGTGCACGCGCGGGTCGTTGAAGCGCTTGCGGAGGATGTCATGCTCGATGGCATCGAGGGAGACTTCCCGTCCGTCCGCGATCACTTTCACCTTCTTCCAGGGCCCGCCAAACAGGTAGCCATCCCTGATGGAGCCGAGCGGGTAGCGCTCCACGATATGGCGCACGGTCACGGCATTGTAGAGATTGGCCCAGGCGGCGAAGGCGGCGGCGTCCGTGCCGGAGAGATCGCGGTTCACGAAGGAGGCAATGTAGGTGTCGAGTGTCGAACGGTCGGCGGCATTGGCCTTGAGGGCTGCATAATAGACACGGGTCACGCCATCGGTGCCTTCCTGCACGTAAGACGCAAGCAGGCGGGTCCAGACGGCGTGTTCAGCTTTGGTCATTTCGGCCACCTCCCCATGTGTCGCGCCAGACTCCTCCGCCATGGCCGGCAAGGCAAGCGGCCCCGTGGCGAGCAGGAGGGAAAGAAGAACGGGTCTAAGGGTCATCGGGCGTCTCTTGCGGCAAAACCGGAAAGGTCTGTGCCGCACATAGCCCGGATGGCCTGAACATGCCCGTAACGCCTTGCGTTACCGGGATCAAAGGCCCGTGAGCGGATGCGTGAACAGATGTGTGATCCGGCGGATCAGTGGCTGCCGGCGCTTGTGCCCGTGTCGAGGCCGATCCAGTCCCGGTGAGGCAGGTTGTAGGCCATGTCCATGACTTCGAAGCCAATGCCGTTCGGCTTGCGGGAACTGGAGTTCCAGAGGACGGCAACGCCGGTATCGCTTTCCGGATCGAACAGGACGAAGGAGCGGTAGCCCTCAACGGCACCGCGATGACCAACCACGCGCGTGCCGGCCTCGCCATATTTGTAGACCCGCCAGCCAAGGCCATAGCGGGCATCCCGCACCGTGCCCCGGTAGCGGCGCGACATGCTGGATTGTTCGCGGCTGGTGTAGACGCGCGGCGTCTGCAGCATTTCGAGGGCCGCATCGCTCAGCACCTCCGGCACGAGGCCCATATGGGCGCGGGCGTAGAGGGCGAGGTCGCGGATCGAGCCGTTCACCCCGCCCGCCGCGGGCACGCGGTAATAATCGTCTTTCACGGTCTTGCGCTGCGGGCGCCCGGCCGTCCGGGAGCGTTTCGTGTAGGGCCGCGCCCATGATTTCGAGTTCTGCAGCCCGGTCCGCCCGATACTGGCCGTGACCATGCCGATAGGCTCGAACACGGAGGTCCGGATGGCGTCGGCATATTTGGAATCCGTTACATCCTCGATGACTTCGGCGATGCTGTCATAGGCAACGTTCTGGTAGGTGTGGCAGTCGCCGATGGCGCAGATGGATTTGAGGCTGGCAAGGCTCTTGCGGATCTCTGCCGGGTCCCGGCCATCCTCCAGACGCGTGTCATAGGCGTTCGGCAGGAGGCCCAGCCGGTGGGACAGGACATCTTCCAGCGTGGCCTGCCTCTCCCCGCCGCCCGGCAGGCGGAGAGAGGTTTTGAATTTCGAGACGGCATCCGACAGGTTCAGCTGCGACTTGTCGGCCAGAATGGCGACTTCGGTGGCGGCGACACCCTTTGACAGGGAGGCCCAGCGGAACACGGTCTCGTCGGTCACGGCTTCTCCGCCGAATTCGGTGACGCCATAGCCCTTGGCAAAGGCGATCTCGCCCCGGTCGATCACGGCGACGGCAAGGCCGACCATCTCTTCATCCGACGCCAGCCGGGTGAGGCGTTCATCAAGGCGCTTATAGTCGATGGTCTGGGCAAGAGCGGCGGCCGGTACGGCAATTGTGGCGGCCAGGCACAGAACGGCAGAACGCAGAAAACGCATGATCCCTCTTTCCGGCTATCGGCCCGCCCCACGGGAGAAGACTGGGGAATCCCGCCAGACGTGTAAAGAGTGCAATGTATTACGGTATCGTCTATATACGGTTACGGCTGTCCCGGCGGCTTGACCGCAGGCGCTGGTGCCTGTATTGGCGCCTCTTTCCGAGATTCCAAGCTTCAGAGCAGACCGATGAAACGCACATTCCAGCCGAGCAACCTTCGCCGCAAGCGCACCCATGGCTTCCGCGAGCGCATGTCGACCAAGAATGGCCGCAAGGTGCTGGCACGCCGCCGCGCAAAGGGCCGCAAGTCGCTGACCGCTTAAGGGCGCGTCGGCCGGGCCGTCTGAAGGACGGAACAGGGCCGCATGACCAGCGAAACACAGAATACTCTCATTGAGGTCGTACGCCTGCGCGTGCGGCCTCAATTTCTTTATGTGCGCGGCGGCAAGACCGAACGGCGGAAAGCGCTGCTGGTACAGGCCCGCGGGCGGAAGGGCGAAGCGCCGGGCACCCATGCGGGGGCCGGTTTCACCGCCACGAAGAAGATTGGCAATGCTGTTACCCGCAACCGGGCCAAACGCCGCCTGCGCGAGGCCGCCCGTGTTCTCTTGCCGCAACATGGCAAACCGGGCTGGGATTATGTTTTCATTGCCCGTATGGACACCGCTGACATTGCGTGGCCCCGTTTGCTTGACGATATGGAAAGCGCGCTGATAAGCCTCGCCGCTGATTGAAACCCCGCGCCGGTTCAGGCGCGCCGAATGAGATTCCCCGGGACACCGCCAGATGGAAAAAGAAGACCAGCGTAATTTCCTGATCGCCATGGTCGCCATGATTGGCTTCGTTTTCGCCTACCAGGCCTTCATCATGGAGCCTGCGCAGAAGAAATACGAAGCCCAGCAAGCCGCGATCGAAGCGGAAACGCAGGCCAGCACGCCCGTGACGTCTGACGTTCCGGCGATCGCCGAGATCAAGAGCGTGAACGAGGCGATCGCGGACGATGTGCGCGTGACCGTAGATGCGGGCTCTGTGGATGGCTCGATCCGTCTTGCCGGGTCGCGGATCGACGATCTCAGCCTCAAGAAACACTATCTGACCGTCGAGCGGGCGCAGGAAGTGCGCCTGTTCCGTCCGGAGAACACCGAGTTCGGCTATTTTGCCACCTGGTACTGGGCCGATGGCAGCACGCTGGTCGCCGGGCGCAATTCCCCCTGGCAGCAGGTGGGCGAGGGCATGCTGACGACGGACTCCCCAGTCACGCTGCGCCTTGAGGCCGACGGCCTGACCATCGACCGGACGATCTCGGTCGATGACAATTACATGTTCACCTTCTCCGACACGGTGACCAACACGTCCGCCACGCAGCGGACGGTGCGGGCCATCGGCTCCATCGAGCGGAAAGGCGGTTACAAGGACTTCCTCGAAGCGACCGATCCCGGCACGTCCAGCCAGACCGGTCTTGCCCATATGGGCCTGATGGGCGTGGTCGACGGCCAGCTGCGCATGAAGAAGTTCAAGCCACTGATGGAGCTGAAGGACATCAAGGGCGAGAGCAAGGAAGGCAATTTCCCGTCCATGAATGGCGGCTGGTGGGGCCTGTCCGACAAATACTGGCTGAGCGCGCTGGTGCCACAGCAGGACCGCTACTTCGCCGGCATGATCGACAAGCGGAAGCTGGCCCGCGGCGAGCCGCTGGATGTGCGCGCGGAAACGGCGGATGTCGTCCTGGCGCCGGGCGCGAGCGAGACGGTCGAGAACCGTGTCTTCGCCGGCGCGAAGCGGTTTGAAGTGCTGCAGGAATACCAGAACGATCTCGGCATTCCGCGCATGGTGGATGCCATCGACTGGGGCTGGGCCTTCTTCCTGACCAAGCCCTTCTTCTATGCGCTGGAATGGCTGTCCGGCATTGTCGGCTCGTTCGGCTGGGCAATCCTTGCCTTCACCGTCCTCATCAAGCTGCCGCTCGTGCCGCTCTACAATCAGAGCTACAAGTCCATGGCCAAGATGAAGAAGCTGCAGGAGCCGATGCAGGAGATCCGCGAACGCTTCAAGGCCGATCCCCAGCGCCAGCAGCAGGAGATCATGAAGCTCTACAAGCAGGAAGGCGCGAACCCGATCGGCGGCTGTGTGCCCATCCTGTTCACCATCCCGATCTTCTACGCGCTCTACAAGACGTTGTATGTGACAATCGAGATGCGCCACACGGCCTTCGGCTTCCTGAAGGATCTCTCCGCGCCGGACCCGACCGCGATCGGCAATCTGTTCGGCCTGATCCCGTGGTGGTCTGCGGCCGATGTGAAATCGATACCGGTGATCGGTATCGTGATCGGCATCGGCATCCTGCCGATCCTCTATGGTGTGACCATGGCCGCGATCCAGACGCTCAGCCCGCCGCCGCCGGACCCGATGCAGCGCCGCATCATGATGGCCCTGCCGCTGGTCTTCATGTTCGTGTTCGGAGGGTTTGCCGCCGGCCTCGTCATGTACTGGGTGTGGTCGAACCTGCTGTCCTTTGCGCAGCAATATTTCATCATGCGCGCAAACGGCGTCGATACGGAGATCGGCAAATTCGTCAAGCGCCTCTTTGGCGGCGGCGCGAAGGCCGAAAGCTGACCCTATGGAGTCCGGTGACAGTTTCAGTGAAGAGGCGCTTGAGACCGGGCGCCTGCTGTTTGCCGGACCGGTGGCGTTCGTCAAAGGCGTCGTCGACCTCAAGGGCCTTCCGCCTGCGGACCGTGGCGAGGTGTGCTTTGCGGGCCGGTCGAATGTCGGCAAGTCGTCGCTGATCAATGCGCTGACCAACCGGGCGAAGCTCGCCCGGTCGTCCGCCGAGCCGGGGCGGACGCGCGAGCTCAACTATTTCGATCTTGGCGAAGGTCAGATGTATCTCGTCGACCTGCCGGGCTTTGGCTATGCCAAGGTCAGCCGTTCGCAGGCCGAGGCCTGGATGAAGCTGACACGCTCCTACCTGCGCGGCCGGCCGAGCCTTCGGCGCGTCTTCCTGCTGGTCGATTCCCGCCGCGGCCTGATGGATACGGATGAAGAGGTCATGGACATGCTGGACAGCTCGGCGGTGACCTATCAAATCGTGCTGACCAAGGTGGACAAGGTCTCGAAGACGGAGTCCGACAAGATCGCGGCGAAGATCGGCGAGAAGCTGAAAAAGCGCGGCGCGGCGCACCCCGTCGTGCGGATGACCTCCTCCGAAAAGGGCTGGGGCATTGCCGAATTGCGGGCGGAAATCGCTGCGCTGATTTAGCGGCCGGGCCTGTACCGCCGCTCTGCATCCGCTTCAATCGCGTCCCAGTCCGTCAGGGCAGCGCGCCATTTCTCACCGGCAAACACGGGCGCCTGGTCGGCAAAGTGCGGTGAAGCCGCATCCAGCGTGGCTGAACCGTAATTGTGGATCACGCGGGCCGCCTGTTCGCCTTCCGCGTTCCATTCCACCAGCGCGATCCATGTGTCGCCCGCATTCATGTGTAGCTCGCCATCATCGCGGATCTCCGCCGGATAGACCGCGCGGAGCGTGTCGGGCGCACCGCTGATCGGCCAGGTCTGGCCGCCACGCGCGAGCCTGTTGACCTCGCCCCATGTGGGGTCGACGCGGCCATGATGGGTCGTCAGCCAGCTGACGGCCTCGCGGAAGGCAGTCTCCGGGTCCGGTGCGGGGGTCTTTGTGAAGCGGGCGGTGATCTCGCGCAGCACGGTGAGAACGCCGAGCGCGGCATGGCGGCTGTCCATGCCGGTCGTGTAATCCCATTCGGCAAGATGTGCGGCGGCGGCTTCCAGCTCCGGTTCTCCGCTCCAGTCCATGGCGAGCACGGCTTTCACCACCTGATCGGCTTCGGAGCCCGGCGCATAGGCATTGTCGAACTTGATACGCAGCAGTTCCTGTTCGCCGATCAGGCTGGTGCCGTCGGTGAGTTCCATGATGCGGAGTGCGCGGTTGGTCTGATTGGTCTGGAGGCCCATGCTTTGCGGGAAGTCTTCCGGCTTCAGATTGTCCGGGCCATCCGTTGCGCTGAAGGGCTGGTTATTGGCATTGAAGACAAGTCCGGAGGCCGGGTTCAGCAGTTTCGGCACGTCGCTATAGTCGCGATAGCCCTGCCAGATCAAATCTGACCGGTCGCCGGGCAGCTCCGCGCTCCAGTCCCAGGAATCATTGCGGGCGGGGTACTGTCCATTGTGAATGAAGGCGATATTCCCGGCTTCGTCCGCATAGACATAATTGATGGAGGGCAGGGCGTTCAGCGCCATGGCGTCCATGAATTCGTCCAGATCGGTTGCCTTGTTGAGGCGGTAATATTGTTCCAGCTGGCGGATCTCGCCCATGCCGGCATAGCGGAGGGCATAGGTGCCGTGCTTCGCTTCGAGGACGGGGCCATGGGCGGAGCGGAGCAGTTTCCGCTTCACCTTGAGCGCAAACGGCCCGGCAAGGCGCACGTTCAGCGTGACCGTCTGTTCCTCGAAATCCACCCATTCACCATCCAGCCTGTACTGGCCTTTGTCTTCCGGGTTCCGTGTCAGGACATAGACGTCTGACAGGTCCTGCGCGCTGACCGTGTTGGCCCAGCCGAGATGATGGTTGAAGCCATGCAGGATCACCGGCGTGCCGGGAAACAATCCTCCGGTAATGTCGAGGCCTTCATCGGAGGCGATGTGCGCCTCGTACCAGGCAACAGGGCCGGTCAGCGGCTGATGGGAGTTGATGACCAGGCGCGTCACATCATCGCCGGAGCGGGCGGGCGCAACCGCGAAGGCATTCGATCCGCGTTCCGAGAGTGTACGCGGCGCCATCAGGAAGGCCTTCCGGCTTTCGCCGTCGGGGTCCAGCGCGATGGCTTGCGTATAATCCTCGCCGAACAGTTTCATCAGCGTATCATCGAGGCCGTAGAAGAAGGGCGTCTTGAAGATGAAGCCCGCGATGATGTCTTCCGGCGTGAACGGTGCAAGGCCCGCCCATGTCTCCTCCGGGTGCTCGGCTGCGTAGAGGTTCAGGCCTGCGGCATAGGCCTCCGCTATCGCCTTCACATCCTCCGGCACATCGCTGTCATAGCGGGCCTCGACCGTCTCCCACACGCCCAGGAGGCGGACCATATAGTCCACCGGCGCGGCATCCGCCCCGCGATAGGAGGCCATCACGCCGCGCGTTGCCGCGACCACTTCCTGGATCGTTTCGTAATCATCCTCGGCATGGGCGTAGGCGACGCCAAAGGCAGCGTCCGCATCGCGCGCACCCCGCACATGCGGTACGCCCCAGCTGTCGCGGATGATCTCGGCATCGTAATTCGCGGCATCGGCGGAGAGCGTCTCTGCATCCGGGTTTTTCGGCAGCGGATCCCAGAGATAGGCGCCGCCCGCCACAAGAATGATCGCCAGCAGCACGGCGAGGCCGCCCAGAACGCGTTTCAGCATGTTTCCAACCCCGGATGTGTTTTCCTGCGCAGCCTAGTCAGCTAGCCTCGTCTTGTCGCGGGTCAATTCAGGAGGCGGACATGGGCGCGGAAATTCGTGTGGACGACCTGACCGGCCCGGACGTCGCCGCACTGCTGGCCGTGCATGCGGAGACCATGCTGCGTGCTTCGCCGGCGGAGAGTTGTCATTTCCTGCCGCTGGAGGGTCTCCGCGTGCCGGAGGTGACCTTCTGGTCAATGTGGGAAGACGGCGTCCTTGTCGGCTGCGGCGCGCTGAAGGATCTGGGAGACGGCACGGGCGAGATCAAATCCATGCATGCGCGGGAACATCTGCGGGGGCGGGGCCTTGGCCGTCAGATGTTGGAGCATATCATCGCCGAGGCACGGGCGCGCGGATATGCGGCCCTGTTTCTGGAGACCGGCTCCATGGACGCCTTCATCCCGGCCCGGAAACTCTATGAGGCTTACGGCTTCACCTATTGCGGCCCGTTCGGCGACTACTCGCTGGACCCGAACAGCAGTTTCATGCGCCTCGCGCTCTAGGAATCCGGTTTGCCCGTCCGGCAAAGCGCGCTAAGAGGGCGCGCCATGACTGACGAGACGATTTCCCCCGCACACTTCACCGCAAAGACCCTGTCCGAGGCGCTGCCCTATATCCAGCGCTATGCGGGGCAGACGATTGTCGTGAAATATGGCGGCCATGCCATGGTGGACGACAAGCTCTCGGCCATTTTCGCGCGCGATGTGGTGCTGTTGAAGACGCTGGGCCTGAACCCGGTGATCGTGCATGGCGGCGGGCCGCAGATCGGCAAGCTGCTGGACAGGCTGGGTATTGTCTCCGAATTCAAGGGCGGCCTCCGCGTGACGGATGAGGAGACGATGGAAGTCGTCGAGATGGTTCTGTCCGGCCCGATCAACAAATCCATCGTGCGCGCCATCAACCAGGAAGGTGGCAAGGCGGTTGGCCTGTCCGGTGCGGACGGCAATCTCATCGTCGCCGAGAAGGCCACCAAGACGGAACGCGACCCTGACAGCCATATCGAGCAGGTGCTGGATCTCGGCTTTGTGGGCGAGCCAACGAGCGTCGACACAAGTGTGCTGGAGGCCCTGCTGAAAGCCGATTCGCAGCTTATCCCCGTGGTCGCGCCTGTCGGCGTTGGCAAGGATGGGCACCGCTACAATGTCAATGCGGACACCGCCGCCGGCGCGCTCGCGGCCGCGCTGGGGGCCAGCCGCCTTGTGCTGCTGACGGACGTCGCAGGCGTGCTCGACAAGGAGAAGAAACTCCTCCGCGAGATCGCTGTGGACGATATTCCGGGGCTGATCACGGACGGCACAGCTGTAGGTGGTATGATTCCGAAACTTGAAACTGCGGCGCAATCTGTAAAACATGGGGTCGGGGCGGCGGTAATCCTCGATGGGCGTGCGCCGCACGCTCTCCTCATGGAGCTATTCACCGAACATGGCGCAGGCACGCTCATTTCTTAAGCCCTTCCTTTTCCTTGCGGGCGTTCTCTCCCTGCCATTCGCGGCGCAGGCGCAGACCGCGAATGGCTGGCAGCTTTGCAACAAGACCAGCTATATCATCGAAGCGGCCGTTGGCCGTCCGAGCGGCAGCGCCGTCACCGTCGATGGCTGGATAAAGCTGCATCCCGGCACATGCGAGCTGGCCGCGTCCGGCCCGCTCGAAACCGGCTTTCACTTTCTTTATGGCCGCAGCTCGACGGCCCACCGGGGCGGCGTGCGCGAATGGGGCGGCGAGACCGAGCTGTGCGTTGATCCGACAGGCAGTTTCTCGCTGGAAAGCCCGCCCAATTGCTCCGCCATGGGGCTCGAAGCGCGCGGCTTCCGGCCGGTGCAGATCTCCAATGCGACCCGCTGGACCACCAGCTTCACCGAGATCGACAATTACGACACGGAGAAAGCCCGCGCCGCCGGCATCCAGCGTCTGCTGGAAGAGGCGGGTGTCCTCTCCGGCGCGATCGATGGCCATATCGGCTACAAGACACGCTCGGCCATCGCTGACTTCCTGAAGACCAACGGCCTGCCCGCGACGACCACGGATTCGGACCTGATGGATTTTCTGGAACAGGTCGCCAAGGAGCAGGGCCGCAATGTCGGCATGACGCTGTGCAACCGCACCGACAAGCGCATCTGGAGCGCGATTGCGCGGCGCGGCGCCGATGGTTGGGAAAGCCGCGGCTGGTGGGTGCTGGAGGCGGGCGGCTGTGCCCGCGTGATCGACCGGGCGCTGCGCGGCACCGAGCATTATGTCTATGGCGAGATGGAAGACGGCACCAAGATCCGCACCCTGGCCAAGGCGTCTGATGCGTTCTGCGTCGGCCGGGCGAAGTTTGCAATTTCGGGCCGCGACGAATGCGAAGCGTCGGCCTATCGCACGGCTCTGTTCGCAGCGGCGCCAGAGCCGGTCGACCGCCGTCTCGTGTTCGAGTTCTTTGAGCGCGATTTTGCAAAGGCAGGTTCGAATGACCGCTAACAAGGCCGGCGTCCACCTCGCGCCTTTCGGTAGTTTCCGCCATGTGCAGGATTGGGTGTTCGATCTCGACAACACGCTCTATCCGGCCGAATGCGATCTCTTTGCAGAGATCGACACGCGGATGACGGCCTTCGTGTCGAACCTGCTGAGCCTTGAGCCGGTTGAGGCACGCAAGGTCCAGAAACACTACTATGCCACTTATGGCACGACGCTGGCGGGCCTGATGAAGGTCCATAAAGCGGACCCTCATGAGTTCCTTCATTACGTCCATGAAATAGACCTATCCCCCTTGCCTGACATTCCTGAACTCAGAGTAGCGCTGGAAGCGCTTCCGGGCCGGAAATTCGTCTACACGAACGGGTCGCGCCGCCATGCCGAGCGGGTGGTGGAGAAAATGGGTCTCACCCATGTCTTCGATGGCAGTTTCGGGATTGAGGATGCAGCCTTCGAGCCAAAGCCAAATAAGGGCTCCTATGACCGGTTCGTGGACCTGCACACCGTAAAGCCAGGCCGGTCGGTCTTCTTTGAGGATCTCGCCCGCAATCTGTTGCCGGCCAAGGATATGGGCTTCACCACGGTGCTCGTTCATTCCGAGAAGGACTGGAGCCATGAGCCGATCGAGGCGCGGCCGGCAAATCTGCAGGATCTGTTGGGGGATGACGGGCCGGACCACATCGACTATGTGACGGGCGACCTTGCCGCCTTCCTTGATGCGGCGCTTGAGACACTCTGACCACCTGCCCTTCCGGAGAGACAACATGACCGACGCCCTTGCCCGTGTGATCGACCAGGCCTGGGAGGCCCGCGACACGCTCTCGACCAGCACGCAAGGCGAAGTGCGCGATGTGGTGGAGTCGGCCATCGACCTGCTCGACAAGGGCGAGGCGCGCGTCGCGGAGAAAGGCGCGGATGGCGAATGGGTTGTGCACCAGTGGCTGAAAAAGGCCGTGCTGCTCTCCTTCCGCCTGAATGCCAATGGCGTGATCAGCGGCGTGCCGGGCGGCGGCAATTGGTGGGACAAGGTCCCGTCAAAGTTCCAGGGCTGGGGCGAGACCGAGTTCCGCGAAGCGGGCTTCCGCGCCGTACCGCCGAGCGCCGTGCGCCGGGGGGCCTTCATCGCGAAGAATGCCGTGCTGATGCCGTCTTATGTGAATATCGGCGCCTATGTGGGCGAAGGCACAATGATCGACACCTGGGCGTCTGTCGGCTCCTGCGCGCAGGTCGGCGCGAACTGCCACATCTCCGCCGGCACCGGCATTGGCGGCGTGCTGGAACCGCTGCAGGCGAACCCGACCATTGTGGAAGACAATTGCTTCATCGGCGCGCGCTCTGAAGTGGTGGAAGGCGTGATCGTCGGCGAAGGCTCCGTCATCGCCATGGGCGTCTTCATCACCCAGTCCACCAAGATCGTGAACCGCGCCACCGGCGAGATCAGCTATGGCAAGGTTCCTCCGTACTCGGTCGTCGTGCCGGGCACGTTGCCCGACAAGAATGGCGGGCCGAGCCTCGCCTGCGCCGTCATCGTGAAGACCGTCGACGCCCAGACGCGGGCAAAGACCGGCGTGAACGAACTGCTGCGCGACTAGCTGTTTCAGCAGCTGCCATCTTCGATGCAGGCGACCAGCTGTTTCAGTGAGGCGAGGTGACTGGCGACGAGGTCGTGCGTGCCGAATAGCGGCAGCGCGATGTCCGGCGAGATGCCCTTGCCTTCGAACACGGTGCCGTCGGCGTTGGCGAAGATTTCATTGGACAGTTCAAGGTACCAGCCATTCGGCAGGGGTTTCGCCAGCGGTGTCGAAAAGGCGCCCCGGCTCGTCTGTCCGGCCGTCTTGATGTGGGGCAACTGCCGCAGCATCATCGTCGTGATCTCGCCGCCGGAAACGGTAACATCGCTGGTGACGACATAGACGGGTTTCGTATAGCGCGGCCCATCCTGATACGGATCGACTGTGTAGACGGCCTGCGGCGCGGCATCCCATTCGTTTCTAACGGTGTAGGCCGTGAACGGCGTGTCGGTGAACCGGCTGGCAATGGCGCGGGTGATGGCGTCGTATCCGCCGCGATTGTTCGACAGGTCGAGGATCAGCGCATCCGTGCCGTCAAACCCGGCGAGCGCCTCATCGAACAGGGTGTGCAGGGCCGCGATCTCTGCTTCCGCCCATTCCGGCGTGCCGGGCTCGGCTTCGGTCGTGAAGCCGCCCATGGTGAAGATCTGGATGTAACCGATATGGCCATTGATCGTGCCACGGATGAAACGTTCATTGCCGGTCTGGACCGCGCCCTCATCGAGATAGGACATGAGATTGTCCAGCAGGCCTATGAGCCAGGGGCTCTCCCCCAGTTCTTCCCGTGCGCGGGGCAGCGTAGTGCCGAGGCCGAACTGGACCCGTTCGGTTTCTCCCTCAAGGCTGGCGATCAGCTTGGTGTGGGAATCCTGGAGCGGTTCCAGAAGGCCTGCCAGCACGCTGAGCAGCTCCGCTTCGCTCATCTCCGGTGACAGGCTGGCGCGTGCGGCGGCGACGGTCTGGTCCCAGTCGACACCGCGCTGGTCGAAGAACGCATAGTGGCGGCGGAAGACCGATGTGAAGACATCGAAGACGGCTTCGGGGCTGGTGTCGGCCTCTTCGCGGCAACTCTCCGGCAGGGCGTCGATTCGGGCAAAGACGGCATGCCCATCGGAGGGCAGGTATTCGAACCGGGCCGTCCCATCCGCCTGCGGGGTAAAATAGCGGTACTCGATCTGCCCCATCAGGGTCGGGCCGCTCTGGCGTGTCGGATAGCAGGCGGCGGGGGTTTCCTGCCAGCGGATGATCTCATCCGGCGTGATCTGGAGCAGCCAGCCGGATTCCTCTGACTGCCAGACGCCCTGTGCCTCAGCCAGCATGCCGCTCCCCGTGTCGAGCATCTGCCGGTTGGCGGGCTCGTGCAGCGGTGATGTGGCCGTGCAGCCGGCAAGACCCAGAACAAGAACAAGTGTGCGAAGCATATCATGAACCTAAAAAATGACCACGGTCATCTTTTAGGTTTGGCGCCGGCAGAAGGCAACAGGTTTCCTGCAGCAAGTTGTTCGATTGCGCGGAACCTGATTTCAAGATCTCTCAGGATGTTCTCACTCTGCCCGGTCACGATGCATTGACGGACCGTGCCGGTGAACAGGGTGAGCATCAGGTCTGCGATGGCGGCGCTGCCGGTCCCGGCGGGCAATTCACCGCGGGCGATGGCGCGCTGGACCTGTGCCTCGAAGGCTTCAAGTACGGTCGCATCACTCTGCGCCTCGACCACCTGGATGGCGGGCGTTGTCGGCGACAGCAGCGTCTTGGCCTGCCACAGCTCGGGCGATGCCTCGCACAGGCTGATCGTTCGCCGGGAGGTCTCCAGCGCGGCATCCGTCAGCGTGGGGGCGTCGTGTTCCGTTCCGGCGGCGTCGAACGCCGCTGCGATGAGCCGCCGGTACCATTCGGCCAGAATGTCCGCCTTGGACGGAAAATGGTTGAAGAAGGTGCCCTTGGCGACACCTGCGGCACGTGTGATCTCTGCGACCGTGACCGCGTCGTATCCCTTCTCCTCGAACAGGGCGACCGCCGCCGCATAGAGGGCGTCGAAGACTTCGCGTTTCTTGCTGTCGCGTTTTCCGGCCATGATCCGATCCCTGTCTGGCGCGCCAGAAAGGACCGGTTCTGCAGCCTAGTCAAACACCACGACCTGCCGGGCGACCGTGCCCTTGTTGTCCTTCAGGTTCTGCAGCGCGCCGGTGATGCCGTCGAGGCCGATCCGGTCGGAGACGAGATCGTCGAGGTGCAGCTTGCCCTGCCGGTAGAGTTCGACAAGGCGGGGGAAGTCGATCCGGAAGCGGTTGGAGCCCATGATCGCGCCCTGCATGCGCTTCTCGGTGACCAGCATCTCGATGCCGGGGATCTCGATGTTCACACCCGGGGTGATCATGCCAATCAGCGTGGCGACGCCGCGCGGGCGCATCATGTGATAGGCCTGTTCGGCCGTCTGCTTCAGGCCGACACATTCGAAGGCATAGTGCACGCCGCCCCTGGTCAGTTCCTTGACGGCGGCGACCGCATCGACCTTGGACGGATTAATCACATCGGTCGCGCCGAAGCGGACGGCCAGCTGTAGCTTCTCGTCCGACAGGTCGACCGCAATGATCCGGCTTGCCCCGGCAATCGCCGCGCCATTGATGGTGGAGAGGCCCACACCGCCGCAGCCGACGACGGCCACGGTCGAGCCCGGCTCGACTTTCGCCGCATGGAAGACGGAGCCGACGCCGGTAATCACGCCGCAG